>Ga0335073_10004187_pt1 | contig 20179 bp, 18 predicted proteins | sample Lox_Sample_22_FD_207093 | JGI IMG/M metagenome (GOLD analysis project Ga0335073, IMG submission 207093) | Soil microbial communities from Loxahatchee National Wildlife Refuge, Florida, United States - Lox_Sample_2.2 | ecosystem: Environmental > Terrestrial > Soil > Wetlands | place: USA...
TGCGGGCGCGCGCGGCCACCGTGGGCTTGCCGCGATAGGCCGCGCCAAGCCCTGCCGCCTCGATCATCGGCAAATCATTGGCGCCGTCGCCCACCGCAAGCGCGGCAGCGGGCGTCACGCCCATATCGCGGGTGAGGCGCAGCAGCGTTTCGAGCTTCGCTTCGCGCCCGAGGATGGGTTCGCGCGCGCGCCCGGTGAGATGCCCTGCGTCGATCTCGAGCTCGTTGGCCACCACGACGTCAAAGCCCAGCTGGGCGCCGATGCGGTTTGCAAACACCCCGAACCCGCCAGTGACCAGCGCCGTTCTTGCCGCATGTGCGCGCATCGTCGCGACAAGGGCGGCCGCGCCCGGTGTCAGGCGCATGCGCAGCGCCGCCTCGTCCAGCACGCGCTCCGGCAGACCCTTCAGCAACGCGACACGCTCGCGCACCGCGGCGGCGAATTCGATCTCGCCGTTCATCGCGCGACGCGTGATGTCCGCGACCCGCTGGCGCAGGCCCAGCCCGTCGGCGAGCTCGTCCAGCATTTCGTTCTCGATGATGGTCGATTCGAGATCGCAGACCAGCAAGCGCTTGCGTCGCCCCGCCACGGGTTGCGCAATGAAGTCGATCGGCAGCTTGTCGAGCACGGCGTGCGCCGCTCGTTCGGCACTTTCGCAGGCGAGGCCGTCGAATGTCAGATCGCAGGCGATGCCGGGCGCAAGCACGTCAAGAGTGTCGAGCTCGGCGCCCGCGGCCAGCAGCGCATCGCCGACGGCACGCGCCGCGTCAGGAAGGCACGGCTCCGCCGCGATCAGTGTCAGCACGAATTCCGCCATGCGCGGTTATTGGCCGCGCCGACGGCAAAAGGCAACCCGCGCCTATTGAAACAGCTTCAGCGCATTGATGCAGGTCTCGATCACGCCCCAGGCGAGCGGAATCCCGACAAAGCCCCAGGCGAGAACAAGCCCGAGTCCGTTGCCGACCGCCGGATTGGTATCTGCCATCGCCATCCTCCGTCAATCCGCGACGCCCATGGCGTCGGCTTCTTGCGTCATGTGGTGCCGCCCGTGGACCGGCTTCACGAAGTAGTTGCAGATGAACCCGACGATCAGCAGGACCGCCATCACGTCCATGGTCACGTTGTAGGCCTGGGCCTTGGCGACGCCGTGATCGACATTGTATTGGCGGATATAGTTCACCAGCACGGGGCCGAAGATGCCCGCCATCGACCACGCCGTCAGCAGCATTCCGTGTATCGCGCCGACATAGCGCATGCCGAACATGTCGCGCAGATAGGCCGGCACCGTGGCGAAGCCGCCACCATACATGCTGAAGATGACGCCATAGGCGAGGACGAACAGGACGATGCTGCCGATGCTGCCGAAATAGGGCACCATGGCGTAAAGCGCCGCGCCCAGCACGAAGAACACGTAATAGGTGGCCTTGCGTCCGATCAGGTCCGACATCGAAGCCCAGAAGAACCGGCCGCCCATGTTGAAGAGGCTCATCAATCCGACGAAGCCGGCTGCCGCAGTCACCGAGACCCGACCGGGAAACATCTCCTGGCTCATGGCCGAAGCCTGGCCCAAGACGCCGATGCCGGCGGTGACGTTGAGGCACAGCACCCACCAGATCAGCCAGAATTGCGGCGTCTTGAGAGCGTCATAGACGAACACGTTGCGCGTCGTGACCAGCTTCTTCGGCTGTGCCGGCGCGGTCCAGCCTTCGGGTTTCCAGCCGGGTGCCGGGATGCGCACGATCGCCGATCCGACCAGCATGAAGAATCCATAGATCACGGCAAGAGCGATGAACGTCTCGGCGACGCCGACATGCGACGCGGTCGAGAACCGCGCCATCAGCCAAACCGACAAGGGCGATGCGATGAAGGCGCCACCGCCAAATCCCATGATCGCCATGCCGGTCGCCATGCCGGGACGATCCGGGAACCATTTGATCAAGGTCGAGACGGGTGAGATATAGGCGATGCCGAGGCCGAACCCGCCGACGATCCCGTATCCGAAATAGATCACCCAAATGTTGTGGATATAGACCCCAAAGGCCGAGATCAGAAAAGCGCCGCTCCAGCACAGCGCCGCGGTGAACATCGCCTTGCGCGGGCCGCCGTCTTCGACCCATCGGCCCAGCAGCGCCGCCGATACGCCAAGGACGAAGATGGCAAGGCTGAAGATCCATCCCAGGTCGGTCAGCTTCCAATCATCGGGTGTCGATTGCGTGATGCCCAGGAGCTTGGTCATCGGCAGGTTGAACACGCTGAACGCGTAGGCCTGGCCGATGCAGAGATGCACACAGAGCGCGGCAGGCGGAATCATCCACCGGCTATAACTGGGCGGCGCTATGGTTCGGTCCTTGCTGAGAAGTGACATGATTGGCCTCGTTTCCTCCGGTTATCCTCGATACTCACAGGCCGTGGCGTTTAATTAGTTATTTTGGCTAATAGTATTTTCACCCGAAGGAGCAGGTCAAGCCGGCGCACGCAGAAGGCGCTAGAACGGGGCCATGGCTCGGAACGACGTGCCGCTTGTCCTCATTGCCGGACCGACCGCGAGCGGCAAATCGGCGCTCGCGCTCGACCTTGCCGGCGCGCTTCAAGGGACCGTCATCAACGCCGACAGCATGCAGGTTTATCGCGACTTGCGCGTGCTGACGGCGAGGCCGGGGCCGGATGCCGAGCGTCGTGCGCCCCACCGCCTTTATGGTGTGATCGACGCCGCCGAACCCTGCTCCGTGGGACGCTGGCGCGCGCTTGCGATGGCGGCGATCGCCGAGGCCCGGCAGGCGGGACGCATCCCGATCCTGGCGGGCGGCACCGGCCTTTATATCCATGCGCTGGTTCACGGGCTGGCCGCGGTGCCGCCGATCCCGGACACCGTGCGCGAAGAGGCGCGGGCGCTTCATCGCCGGCTCGGTCCGGTCGCCTTTCACGCCGCGCTTGCCGAGCGCGACCCCGAGGCGGCAGCGCGTCTTGCCTCGGGTGACAGGCAACGGCTGATCCGGGCCTTCGAGGTGCTCGCGGCGACCGGCCGGACGCTCGGCGCGTGGCAGCGCGAGTCCATGCCATCCGGGACGCTCTTCGCCATGGCGGCGATCACGCTGCTGCCGCCACGGGCCGCGCACTATGCGCTGTGCGACGCGCGCTTCATCGCGATGATGGAGCAGGGCGCTCCGGACGAGGTCGCGGCGCTTGTCGCGCGCGGCCTTTCCCCGGGTCTGCCGGTGATGAAGGCGGTAGGGGTCCGCGAGATTGCCGCTTGGCTCGCCGGGAGGGTCGGCCGCGACGAAGCCGTTGCTGCGGCGCAGCAAGCTACCCGCCGCTATGTCAAGCGGCAGACGACCTGGCTCCGACACCGCATGACGGACCTGCAGCCAATGATCCTAACCGCGCAATATTCGGAAAGTTTACTTCCCGAAATTTTGGCATTTATTCGTCGCACATGCTTGACCACCTCGGACTAGGCCACTAGGTTCTGTGGATAGTCACGGAGCCCGTTATGGATCAGCACCGCCTTTCAGGAGCCGAAATGGTCATCAAATCCCTGATCGATCAGGGCGTTGATGTCGTATTCGGTTATCCGGGCGGGGCCGTGCTGCCGATTTATGACGCTCTCTTCAAGCAGAATCGGCTGCGCCATATCCTGGTGCGGCACGAGCAGGGTGCGGTGCACGCGGCCGAAGGCTATGCCCGGACGACCGGCAAGGTCGGCGTCGTGCTGGTGACGAGCGGACCGGGCGCGACCAACGCCGTCACCGGCCTGACCGACGCGCTCATGGATTCGGTGCCGATCGTTTGCCTGACCGGGCAGGTGCCGACCCACCTCATCGGCAACGACGCATTCCAGGAGGCGGACACCACGGGCATCACCCGTCCCTGCACCAAGCACAATTACCTTGTGAAGGACGTGAACGACCTGTCGCGCATGATGCACGAGGCGTTCCATGTCGCGCGCACCGGCCGGCCCGGCCCGGTGGTGGTCGATCTGCCGAAGGACGTGCTGTTCGCGCCAGGCGACTATACGGCGCCCGAATCGGTGCCAGCGCACAAGAGCTACCGGCCGCAGATCGTGCCCGATCCGGCCCGGATCGAAGAGGCAGCGGCGCTCATCGCCGCGGCGAAACGGCCGCTTTTCTATGGCGGCGGCGGCATCGTCAATTCGGGCCCGCGCGCCTGCGCGCTCTTTGGCGAGCTGGTGAAGAAGACCGGATATCCCTGCACCTTGACCCTGATGGGGCTCGGGGCGTTCCCGGGATCCGACCGGCAGTATCTCGGCCTCGTCGGCATGCACGGCACCTACGAGGCGAACCTCGCCATGCATGACTGCGACGTGATGGTCTGCGTTGGCGCGCGCTTTGACGACCGGGTGACCGGGCGGCTCAATGCCTTCTCGCCGGGCTCGAAGAAGATCCACATCGACATCGACCCGTCCTCGGTGAACAAGAACGTACGTGTCGACGTGCCGGTGATCGGCGACGCGACGTTGGCGCTCGAGGGGCTGCTTGCGGCGCTGAAGAGGCGCAACTTCAAGACCGACCGCGAGGCGATCGCGCCGTGGTGGAAGTCGATCGAGGGCTGGCGCGAGAAGAACTGCCTGCGCTATGCGAAGTCCGATTCGGTGATCAAGCCGCAATACGCGATCGAGCGGCTCTATGCGCTGACCCGCGGGCGCGATCCCTTCATCACGACCGAGGTCGGTCAGCACCAGATGTGGGCGGCGCAGCTCTTCAAGTTCGAGGAGCCGTTCCACTGGATGACCTCGGGCGGGCTCGGCACCATGGGCTATGGGCTTCCGGCGGCGGTGGGCGTGCAGGTCGCGCGGCCCGACGCGCTCGTCATCGACATCGCCGGCGAGGCCTCGATCCTCATGAACATCCAGGAGATGTCCACGATCTGCCAGTACCGGCTGCCGGTCAAAGGCTTCATCCTCAACAACCAGTACATGGGCATGGTGCGGCAGTGGCAGGAGCTGCTGCATGGCGGCCGCTACAGCGAAAGCTACACCGCCTCGCTGCCGGATTTCGTGAAGCTCGCGGAGGCGTTCGGCGCAGTCGGTCTGCGCGCGGAAAAGCCCGACGATGTCGATCGCGTGATCAAGGAGATGCTGGCGGTCGACCGGCCGGTCCTCGTCGACGTGGCGGTCGATCAGCTCGAGAATTGCTTTCCGATGATCCCGTCGGGTGCCGCGCATTCCGAGATGCTGCTCGGCCCTGGCGACCGGCAGGACAAAGGCCCGGTGAGCGAAGAAGGCATGGTGCTGGTGTGAGCTCGGGCGATGTCGAGCGCCACGCCATCGCGGTCCTGGTCGAGAACGAGCCGGGCGTCCTTGCGCGCGTGATCGGGCTTTTCTCCGGGCGCGGCTACAATATCGAGAGCCTGACCGTCGCCGAGACCGACCGCGCCAACGGCCTGTCGCGCATCACGATCGTGACCTCCGGCACGCGCATGATCATCGAGCAGATCAAGGCGCAGCTGTCGCGTCTGGTGCCGGTGCACCGCGTCCACGACCTCACCGACGAAGGCTCCCACGTCGAGCGCGAGCTTGCGCTCATCAAGGTGGCGGCTACCGGCGACAAGCGGATCGAGAGCCTTAGGCTTGCCGATATTTTTCGTGCACGCGTCGTCGATTCCACCACCGAAAGCTTCGTCTTCGAGATGACCGGCGCCACCGAGAAGCTCAACGCCTTCATCACGCTGATGGAGCCGTTGGGGCTCGTCGATATCTGCCGCACCGGCGTCGTCGCGATGTCGCGCGGCGTCACACGATTTTAAGGGAGGGCGTTCATGCGCGTTTACTATGACCGCGACGCGGATGTGAATCTGATCAAGAGCCGCAAGGTCTTGGTGGTGGGCTATGGCAGCCAGGGCCACGCCCACGCGATGAATCTGCGCGACAGCGGCGTCAAGGACGTGCGCGTGGCGCTGCGTCCCGGTTCGGCGTCCGCCAAGAAGGCGGAAGCGGAGAAATTCCAGGTGATGGCGCCCGGCGACGGCGCGAAATGGGCGGACGTCGTGATGATCCTGACGCCCGACGAGCTTCAGGCGGCGCTCTATCGCGACGATCTGCGGCCCAACATGCGGCCCGACACCGCGTTGGCGTTCGCGCACGGCTTCAACATTCATTTCAAGCTGGTGGAGCCGCGCCCCGACATGGACGTGTTCATGATCGCGCCCAAGGGGCCGGGCCACACGGTGCGCTCGGAATATGTGCGTGGCGGCGGCGTGCCATGCCTCGTCGCGGTCGAGCAGAACCCGTCGCAAAACGCGCTGGAGCTTGGGCTCTCTTATGCGTCGGCGATCGGCGGCGGGCGCGCCGGCGTGATCGAGACCACTTTCAAGGAAGAATGCGAGACCGATCTCTTCGGCGAGCAGTGCGTGCTGTGCGGCGGTCTCTCGGCCCTCATCATGGCGGGCTATGAGACGCTGGTGGAGGCGGGATATGCGCCGGAGATGGCCTATTTCGAGTGCCTCCACGAGGTGAAGCTGATCGTCGACCTGATCTACGAGGGCGGCATCGCCAACATGCGCTATTCGGTCTCCAACACGGCCGAGTATGGCGACTACACGCGCGGGCCCCGCATCATCGACGACCGCGTGAAGGCCGAGATGAAGCGCGTGCTCGACGAGATCCAGCAAGGAAAATTCGCCAAGGAGTGGGTGCTGGAGAACGCGGCCGGCCAGGCCAGCTTCAAGGCCATGCGCCGCCGCTCGGCCGATCACGGCATCGAAAAGATCGGCGAGACGCTGCGTGCCATGATGCCCTGGATCGCGAAGAACCGGCTCGTCGACAAGACGCGGAACTGAGCCATGGCGGTCGTGCGTAACGATGACGCGCCGGAGGTGCCGTGGCGGCCGGGCTATCGCAGCTTCGTGCTTGCCGGGCGCGAGCAGGGTCTTTCCTGCAGCTCGAGCCTCGGCATCCTCGAGCCAGGCGCCGGCGCGCCGCTCCATGTCCATGGCGATGCCGACGAAATCTTCGTGGTGATGGCCGGCCGGCTGGAGCTTCGGCTCGGCGACGAGCGCCAGGTGGTGGGCGAAGGCCACACCATCTCCATTCCGGCCGGCACGCCCCATGCCTTCACCGCGCTCGGCCCCGAGCCGGTCCGCTTTATCGCGTTTTTGTCCCGCACCGGCGCCATCGCCGGCGCCACGACCTATCTCGAAGGCACGCCGCCCCAGGGCGCGGACCTCAAATAGCCTGCCGCGAGCGGGTTAAATTAACTTTTACGCCGTTCGCGTATTGAGGTCTGCGTGGCGGAAGGGCGCGTATATTGGTAAAACGGGTCGTCGGGGATAGGCATTCCATGCGGCCGGACGCGACCAAATCGACGGGGCCTGGCGGGACGCGTCCGATGCGGCGGGAGACGGTCGCGATCCATGGCGGCTACGACACCGAACCGACCACCAAGGCCGTCGCGGTGCCGATCTATCAGACCGCGGCCTACGAGTTCGACAGCGCCGATCACGGCGCAGCGCTGTTCAATCTCGAGGTCGAGGGCTATCGCTACACCCGCATCAACAATCCGACGACCGACGTGCTCGAACGGCGGGTCGCGGCGCTCGAAGGCGGCGTCGGCGCGCTGTGCGTCGGATCGGGCCAGGCGGCGCTTCACTATGCGGTGCTCAACCTCACCGAGAGCGGGCGCAATATCGTCTCGGTGCCCCAACTTTACGGCACCACCCAGACGCTGTTCGCGCACGTCTTGCCGAAGCTCGGCATCAAGGTTCATTTCGCCAAATCCGACCGGGCCGCGGCGATCGAAGAGCGGATCGACGGCGAAACGCGCGCCGTCTTTTGCGAAAGCGTTGGCAATCCGGCGGGAAACGTCTGCGATATCGAGGCGCTGGCCGAGGTCGCGCACCGGCACGGCGTACCGCTCATCGTCGACAATACGGTGCCGACCCCCATCTTGCTGCGCCCGTTCGACTATGGCGCGGACATCGTCATGCATTCGCTGACGAAGTTCATGGGCGGACACGGCACGACGCTTGGCGGCGCCGTCATCGATGGCGGCCGCTTCCCGTGGCGCGACCACGCAAAGCGCTTCCCGATGTTCACCGAGCCCGATGCCTCCTATCACGGCCTCGTCTACGCCGAGCGCTATGGGGCCGAGGCCTATATCGCCCGCTGCCGCAGCGTGTGTCAGCGGACGATGGGCGCGGTCCTGTCGCCGCTCTCCGCGTTCCTGCTGCTTCAAGGCATCGAGACGGTTGCGGTCCGGATCGACCGGCATGTCGAGAACGCGCGCCGGGTCGCCGAGTTTCTGCGCGACGACGCTCGCGTCGAGTGGCTCAACTATGTCGGGTTTCCGGACAATCCCTATCACGGGCTTGCGCAGAAATATCTGGGCGGCCGCGCGTGCTCGCTCATGACGTTCGGCGTCCGCGGCGGCTATCAAGGCGGCGTCCGGTTCTATGACGCGCTGACGCTCGTCAAGCGCCTCGTCAATCTGGGCGACGCCAAGTCGCTTGCGTGCCATCCAGCCTCCACCACCCATCGCCAGATGACGCACGAGGAGCAGCGTCAGGCCGGCGTGACGCCCGAGACGATCCGGCTCAGCATCGGGATCGAGCACGCGGACGACATCATCGCCGACCTGGATCAGGCGCTGGACGCCGCCGCGCGATGACCGCCGCCGCCATCGCGCCGCTCGTCATCGGCCTTGTCAACAACATGCAGGATGCGGGGCTGCGCACGGCCGAGCGGCAGTTTGGCGAGCTTCTGTCCGCCGCCGCTCGGGCCGAGGGCGCATCGCTCGAGCTTCGATTTTATGCCCTGCCCGATGTGCCACGCTCGGCGGCAAGCCAAGCCCATATCCGCGACCGATACCGGGATGTCGCTGCGCTGTGGAGCGAGCCCGTCGACGGGCTGATCGTGACCGGCGCCGAACCCTGCAGCATGGCGCTCGAGGACGAGCCCTATTGGCCGAGCCTGGAGAAGCTTGTCGATTGGGCCGCGGGTCACACCAACTCGACATTATGGTCGTGTCTTGCCGCGCATGCCGCGGTGCTGCGGACCGACGGGATCGAGCGACGGGCGTTCGGGGACAAGCTCTCGGGCGTACTCAATTGCGTCAAGACGATGGACCATCCGCTGACGCAGGGGCTGCCGGCGCGTTGGCGTGTGCCGCATTCGCGCTCCAATGATGTGCCGAAGGACGCTCTGCTCGCCAAGGGCTATAGCATTCTCGCCGAGACCGAAGAAGGCGGCGCCGATCTCTTCGTCAAGGAGCGGAACAGCCTGTTCCTGTTCGTCCAGGGCCACCCCGAGTACGATCCCGGCGCGCTGGCGCGCGAATATCGCCGCGACGTCGGCCGCTTCCTCGCCGGCGAACGCGACGACTATCCGGAAATGCCGAGCTTCTATTTCGACGCGGCGAGCGCTTCGTCCTTCGCCGCCTTTCGCCGGCGCGCCGAAGGACACCGCGACGCCCGGCTCATCGATGATTTTCCCGCCGGCAAGACCGACGAGTCCGCGCCGCCGAGCTGGCACCCGCCGGCCCTGTGCCTTTATCGGAACTGGCTTGGCTATCTCGCCCGCCGCAGAAGCGGCACTGTCGCCGCGCGGCGCGCGCTTGCCGGCCTATGACGGCGCCGGTTCCCTCGCCGCTTTTTCCGACCGGCGCGGACCGGGAACGATGGGATGATCATCTGACACGGGCGCTCCTCGAAGCACAGGACCGCGTCGCCCGCGGACCGGTGACGCCAAGGTTGGATGTCGAGCGGTTCCGCGCCGAGCTTGCCGGCTATGATTTTCGCGTGCCGCGCGAGATGGGCGCGCTCTGTTCCTGGACACTCGCGCAGCTCGAACACGGGCTCGTTCACATCACGCATCCGCGCTATTTCGGGCTGTTCAATCCAGGTCCCACGTTTCCTGCCCAGTGCGCCGACCGCATCGCGGCGGTCTTCAACCCGCAGCTTGCCACGGCAACGACGTCGCCGGTGGCTGTGGCGATCGAAGGCCATGTGATCCGGGCCATCGCCGCGCGCGCGGGATATCCCGATGATGCGGCCGGCCATTTCACCAATGGCGGGGCGGAAGCGAACTACACGGCGCTGATCGCGGCGCTCACCCGGTCGAACGCGCGCTTTGCGGCCGAAGGCGCGCGCGCGTTCGCCGGCGCGCCGGTGTTCTACACGTCGACGGATTGCCATCTCGCCTGGCTCAAGATCGCGCACCAGGCCGGCATTGGCCGCGCCGCCGTGCGGTTCGTCGCGACCGATGGCGCGGGGCGGATGGATGCGGCCGCGCTCGCCGCGGCGATCGACGCGGACCGGGCCGTCGGCCGCATTCCCATCATGGTCGTGGCGACGGCCGGGACGACCAACGCCGGCATGGTCGATCCGCTGTCGGCCTGTGCCGATATCGCCCGTGAGTGCGGGCTTTGGCTTCATGTCGACGCGGCGTGGGGCGGCGCGCTCATTGCGTCGGATCGGCTGCGTCCCGTTCTTGCGGGCATCGAGCGCGCGGACTCGATCACGATCGACGCGCACAAATGGTTCGCTGTGACGATGGGCTGCGGCATGTTCCTGACGCGGCACGCATCGGTGCTGTCGTCGGCGTTTCACGCTGCCAACGACTTCATGCCGTCAAATGCGGCGAGTGTCGATCCCTATCTCAACTCGGTGCAATGGTCGCGCCGGTTCCTGGGCTTGCGTCTCTTTCTGTCGCTGGCCGCGGCCGGATGGGCGGGCTACGCCGCCCATGTCGAGCATGCGATCGCGATGATGACGCTGCTTCGCGACACGCTCGAGGCGAAAGACTGGCGCGTCGCCAACAAGTCGGCGATGGCCGTGCTCTGTCTCGAGCCGCCAATGAGGAGCGTCGACGTTCGCTCGATCGTGAAGCGCGTCGTCGGCTCGGGGCGCGCCTGGGTTTCGGCCGCGACGTTTGAAGGACGCGACATCGTCCGCGCCTGCGCGACGCATGGCGAGACGACGGCAGAGGACGTAGCGGTGCTGGCGACAGCACTAGAGGAGGCGTGCAAAGCGACGACACTCTAAGACCTGGGAGGGAATTTGCCATGAATCGATCCGGAACGGCGGCTCTTGCGATCCTGTTTGGCGTCACCCTCATCTGCGGACCGGCCGCGGCGGAGAAGAAATACGGGCCGGGGGTCAGCGATACCGAGATCAAGCTCGGACAGACCATGCCTTATAGCGGCCCGCTTTCGGCCTTGGGCTCCTACGGCCGCGCGCAGGTCGCTTACTACAAGATGATCAACGACGAGGGCGGCATCAACGGCCGCAAGGTCACGCTGATCAGCCTCGATGACGGCTACAGCCCGCCCAAGACCGTCGAGCAGACGCGCAAGCTCGTCGAGGAGGACAACGTGCTCGCGATCGTGAGCCCGCTCGGCACGCCGGCCAACATGGCGATCTACAAATATCTCAACGATCGCCACATCCCGCAGCTTTTCGTGGCGAGCGGCGCCGCCAAGTGGCGCGACTACAAATCGAATCCCTGGACCATGTCGGGCACGATCAATTACCAGATCGAAGGGGGAATCTATGCCAAATACATCCTCGGCGAGCATCGCGACGCCAAGGTCGCCGTGTTCTATCAAGACGACGATTTCGGCAAGGACTATCTCAAAGGGTTCAGAGACACGCTCGGCGCCCGCGTCAACATGATCGTCGCCACGGCGAGTTACGAGACCTCCGACCCGACCATCGATTCGCAGCTCATCACGCTGAAGCAGTCGGGCGCTGACACGCTGGTCGAATTCTCGCTCACCAAATTCACTTCCCAGGCGATCCGCAAGGTCGCGGAGCTGGGCTGGAAACCCGAGCATTTCATTCCCAGCGTGTCGAACGGAATCGGCGGCGTGCTGCGGCCCGCCGGTCTCGAGAACGCGGTCGGCATCCTGAGCGGCCAGGTGCTCAAATCCGCGTCCGATCCGCACTGGACCAACGATCCCGGCTACATGGCCTGGCTCGACTTCATGCACAAATACATGCCGGGGGCGGACATCAACGACGCCTATTTCGTCGCCGGCTACAACACGGCGCAGCTCATGACGCAGGTGCTGAAGCAATGCGGCGACGACCTCACCCGCGACAATGTCATGCGCCAGGCGACGAACATCAAAGATTTCCAGCCTGGCATGTCGCTTCCTGGCATCACCGTCACCACGAGTCCGACCGATTACGACATGTTCCACTCGGCACAGCTTTCGCGCTTTGACGGCAAGAGCTGGGTCCTTCTCGGCGACCTCATCAGTAATTGAGGCTGACCGTAAAATACGGTCGCCAGGCGGCGGCGATCTCGCGCATGGTTAAAGCAACCTTGCGATTTCGCCGCGATCGGCTATAGACAGGCCAGGGGACGGGCGTTAACGCGATATTAAGCGTGATGCCCGCAGGTTGGGCGCGAGCCGAGGGAACTATCCACATGGTCCGGGCGATCGCAGAAGGCGACGGGATGAGGGGCAAGCAGCCCCGAGTCGCGCGCGCCATCGCGCCTGCCGGCCACGGCTCGCCGAAGAGCGAGGGAGTGCTGCGACTTACGAGCCCCTGAGCGCGGATCGCGGACGAGCCCGTCCGTGCAGTCAGGGGCCATAGCCATCGACCGGCTCGCAACGCAACTCTCCGAACCAGAGGACCGCGCCATGAGCGCCAGCACTCACGACACCGCCCAACCGGGCCCTGAGACCAAGACCACCCCAGAGAACCGCGTCGTCATCTTCGACACCACCATGCGCGACGGCGAACAATCGCCGGGCGCGTCGATGAATCTCGACGAGAAGATCAAGATCGCCCTCCTCTTGGAAGAGATGGGAATCGACGTGATCGAGGCGGGATTCCCGATCGCCTCCAACGGCGACTTCGAATCCGTGCGCGAGATCGCCAAGCTCCTCAAGGCTTCCTCGGTGTGCGGCCTCGCGCGCGCCGGCCGTGCCGACATCGAACGCTGTTGGGACGCGGTTCAATACGCGGTCCGGCCGCGAATCCACACTTTTATCTCGACCTCGCCTCTGCACATGAAATACAAGCTGCAGATGGAGCCCGCCGACGTGCATCAGGCGGTGATCGATAGCGTCACCTTGGCCCGCAATCTTTGCCCCGATGTGGAATGGTCGTGCGAAGACGGTTCGCGCACCGATCACGATTTCCTCTGCCGCACCGTCGAGAGCGCGATCAAGGCGGGCGCGCGGACGGTGAACATCCCCGACACGGTCGGCTACGCGGTGCCCGAGGAATTCGCGGCCTTGATCCGCATGCTCTTCAACCGGGTTCCCAACCTCGACAAGGCGGTCGTCTCGGTCCACTGCCACAACGATCTGGGCTTGGCGGTTGCCAATTCGCTCGCGGCGGTGGGTGCCGGCGCGCGCCAGATCGAATGCACGGTGAACGGGCTTGGCGAGCGGGCCGGCAACTGCTCGATGGAAGAAGTCGTGATGGCGCTTCGGACCCGTCCCGACGCCATGCCCTTCGGCACCGGCGTCAGGACCGAGTACATCACCCGCGCCTCGCGTCTCGTCTCGGCCATCACCGGCTTCGTGGTTCAGCCCAACAAGGCGATCGTCGGCGCCAATGCCTTCGCGCACGAGGCGGGCATCCACCAGGACGGGATGCTGAAGCACTCCGGCACCTATGAGATCATGACGCCCGAGTCGGTCGGGTTGAACAAGTCGACGCTCGTGATGGGCAAGCATTCCGGCCGCCACGCCTTCACCATGAAGCTGAAGGAGTTGGGGTTCGATCTCGGCGACAACGCGATGAACGACGCGTTCCGTCGCTTCAAGGATCTGGCCGACCGGAAGAAGGAAATCTACGACGAGGACATCGTCGCTCTCGTCGACGACGAGATTCAGCACGGTACCGAACGCATCCGCTTCCTGTCGCTCGGGGTGATGGCTGGCTCCAAAGGGCCGCAGACCGCCGATCTCGAACTCATGGTGGACGGCGTCACGCAAAGCACGCGAACGGCGGGGAACGGGCCGGTCGACGCGATCTTCAAGGCCATCCACGAGCTGGTTCCGCACACGGCGCGCCTTCTGCTTTACCAGGTGCATGCGGTGACCGAGGGAACGGACGCGCAGGCGGAGGTGACGGTACGGCTCGAAGAAGGCGGCAAGAGCGTCGTCGGCCAAGGCGCCGATGTCGACACGCTCGTCGCGTCGGCACGGGCCTATATTCACGCATTGAATAAGCTTTTGACCAAGCGGGCGAAGACGGCGCCCGCCGCGATGTCGGCATAACAATCCTGCCGCACCCTCTCCCGCCTTGGCGGGAGAGGGGCAGGCGGGGAGTGGGCGGCTTCACCGGGGACAATACGCCCCCAACGATGGAACCGAGGGTACATGTTCGGAAATCTGCTGGGCATTCTCTCTGCCGACATGGCGATTGATCTGGGGACGGCGAACACGCTTGTCTACGTGAAGGGCCGCGGCATCGTGCTCAACGAGCCCTCGGTGGTGGCGATCGCCAACGTCAAGGGACGCAAGCAGGTGCTGGCGGTCGGCGACGAGGCGAAGATGATGCTGGGTCGCACGCCCGGCAACATCACGGCGATCCGCCCCTTGCGCGATGGCGTCATCGCCGACTTCGAAGTCGCGGAAGAGATGATCAAGCATTTCATCCGCAAGGTGCATAACCGCCGCAGCTTCGCGAGCCCGCAAATCGTCGTGTGCGTGCCGTCGGGCGCGACCGCGGGCGAGCGCCGCGCGATTCAGGAATCGGCGGAAAGCGCCGGCGCCCGCCGCGTGTTCCTGATCGAGGAGCCGATGGCGGCCGCGATCGGCGCCGGCTTGCCGGTGACCGAGCCCACCGGCTCGATGGTGGTCGATGTCGGCGGCGGGACGACCGAGGTGGCGGTTCTGTCCTTGGGCGGCATCGTCTATTCGCGCTCGGTGCGTGTCGGCGGCGACAAGATGGACGAGGCGGTGATCGCGTATATTCGTCGCAATCACAGCCTTCTCGTCGGCGAATCGAGCGCCGAGCGGATCAAGAAGGAGATCGGCTCTGCCTGCATGCCCGAAGAGGGCGAAGGCCGGATCATGGAGATCAAGGGCCGCGACCTCATGAACGGCGTGCCCAAGGAGATCATCATCTCCGAGCGTCAGATCGCCGAAAGCCTGGCCGAGCCCGTCGGCGCCATCGTCGAGGCCGTGAAGGTGGCGCTGGAACATACCGCGCCCGAACTGGCCGCCGATATCGTCGACAAAGGGATCGTGCTGACCGGGGGCGGGGCGCTGCTCAGCAACCTCGATTACGTGCTGCGGCACGCGACCGGGCTGCCGGTTTCGATCGCGGACGACCCCCTATCGTGTGTGGCGCTTGGGACAGGGCGCGCGCTGGAAGAGATGAAAACGCTAAAAAACGTTCTGATTAGCATGTACTAACCCAATTTTTGCATGTTAAAGATTAAGTGGTTCGGTCGAGTTCGGCGAGGGAGGATTCCGGGTCTCGACTGGCTTCGGTAGTTCAAGGGTGTACATGGGCATGAGACTTTCACCCCCGGTGAAAGCCGCGGCACAGCGGCTCACGCTACCGATGCTCGTGTTCGCGGCCGGGCTGCTGACCGTCCTTGGCAAGGGCGACGTGTTGCTGGTCGACAAGCTCCGCATGGCGGTCGCCGACGCGTCCTCGCCGATCCTCCAGGTCATCGCCCGCCCGCTTTCGGCGGCATCGGCCGCGGTCGCCACGGTCGAAAACATCATCACCGTCTACCGCCAGAACGAGGACCTGCGGCAGGACAACGAACGCCTGCTGCAATGGGAGGACGTGGCGCGGCGCCTTGGCGCCGAGAATGCGGATTTGCGCCGTCTCGTGAAGCTCGTTCCGGACCAGCCCCAAAGCGCGATTTCCGCCCGCGTCATTGCCGATGCCGGCGGCGCCTTCATGCGGAACGTGCTGGTCGATGCCGGCGCCGGGGACGGCGTGGCGCGCGGCCAGGCCGCCACGACCGGCGAAGGGTTGGTCGGCCGCGTTTCCGAGGTCGGCGATCGGACCGCCCGCATCCTGCTGCTGACCGATCTCAATTCGCACATCCCCGTGACGGTCGAGCGCACGGATCAGCATGCGCTCCTCGACGGCGACAATTCCGACCGGCCGCGGCTCATGTTCCTCGATCCCCGCTCGTCGGTTCAGGTCGGCGACCGCATCCTGACGAGCGGCAGCGGCGGCGTGTTCCCGCCCGGCCTGCCGGTGGGCCAGGTCGCGGCCATCGAGAACGGGATCGTGCGGGTCGAGCCGGCGGCCGAACTGTCGCGGCTCGATTTCGTCCGGCTGGTCGATTACGGCCTCGGCGGCGTGCTGCCGGAAAACGCGGTGCCGCCCGCCCGGCCGGCGAAGCCCGCGCGTACGCGCACGCCGGTCGAAGCCGAAAGGTAGGGTTTGCGGCCAGTGGCCCATCCGGGTTCCCCCATCGCCGCCCTTCCTCCCAAAAGGAGAGAGAGCCGGGCTGAATGGGTTGGGAAGGAGGCACAATGGCGCGGGTGATGACGCCGCGCGATACCGGCGCGCCGGGGCGTATCGTCCCGTTCGTCTCGACGTTTGTGTTCGTGCTGGTCTCGGTCGTGCCGCTGCAGCTTCCGGGCTTTGCGGCGGTGACGCCGAGCTTTGCCCTGATGGCGGTGTTCCACTGGACCGTCTATCGCCCCGACCTCTTGCCGCTATCGGCGATCTTTGCGCTGGGCGTGCTGCTCGACCTTTTGAACGGGACGCCGTTCCTTGGCTTATCGGCGCTGACCCTGCTGATCGCGCGGACGGTGGTGCTGATGAACCGGCGGCACTTCATCAACCGAGACTTCTCGGTTCTGTGGCTCGTTTTCCTGGCGCTTGCCAGCGGGGCCTTCATGTTCAACTGGGCGCTTGTCAGTGCGCTCGACCGGCGCATTCTCGGCACCCGGCCGTTCCTCTTCGAAGCGGTGCTGACCGTGGCGTGCTACCCGGTCGGCAGCTATGTCCTGGCGCGGCTTCACCGCGCCTTCCTGCGGTCCTGAGCCCGATGAGCCAGAAGCGCGAAATGATCCGCAGCTCGCTGCTGTCGCGCCGCGCGCTGCTGCTGGCCGGCGGCAAGCTCGCGTTGCTCGGGACCGTGGTAGGGCGGCTCTATTATCTCCAGGTCGTCGATGCCGGCCGCTATCAGGTGATGGCCGACGAGAACCGGATCAGCATCCGGCTTCTGGCGCCGCCGCGCGGCCGCATCCTCGACCGTTTCGGCGTGGCGCTTGCGTCGAACAAGCCGACCTATCGCGCGGAGCTGGTGCCGGACCAATCCGGCGATATCGACGCGACGCTCGACGCCGTGAACCGGCTTGTGCCCTTGAGCGATACCGAGCGCCGCCGCGTCCTGCGCGACATCCGGATCAAGCACGGATTCGTCCCGGTCGTGCTCAAGGAAAACATGAACTGGGACGAGATGTCCCGGATCGAGGTCAATACGCTCGAGCTGGCGGGCGTGTCGGTCGAGCAGGGGCTGATCCGGGACTATCCGTTCAGCGACAAGGTCTCTCACGTCGTGGGCTATGTCGCTGCGGTCACCGAGCAAGACCTCGATGGCGACGATCCGCTTCTCGAGCTGCCGGATTTCCGCATTGGCAAGAACGGCATCGAGAAGGCGTTCGACATCGAGCTGCGGGGGACCGCCGGCACCAGCCAGGTCGAAGTGAACGCCTATGGCCAGGTCGTGCGCGAATTGGCGCGCGAGGACGGCATGGCCGGGCAGGATGTGGTGCTCGGCCTCGACATGACGCTGCAGGACCTGGCACAGCAGCGCTGCTCGGCCGAGGGAAGTTCCGCGTGCATCCTCATTGATCTCTGGACCGGGGAAATCCTCGCGCTCGTCTCGACCCCGGGCTACGACCCCGAAGCTTTCGCCGAAGGTCTCTCGACGGCGGAGTGGCAGAAGCTCGTCAGCGATCCGTTGAACCCCCTGAGCGACAAGACGGTGAGCGGCGTCTATGCGCCGGGTTCGACGTTCAAGCCGCTCGTCGCGATGGCTGCCCTCGACGCGGGGCTGATCACGCCCGATACCGAGTTCAACTGCCCCGGCCAGTTCACCATCGGGAATGCCGTCTTCCATTGCTGGAAGAAAGGCGGTCATGGCACCTTGTCGCTCCATCGGGCGATCCGGGAATCGTGCGATGTGTTCTTCTACAACGTCGCCGACCGCTGCGGGATCGACCGGATCGCGGCGATGGCGAACCGGTTCGGGCTCGGCGTCGATCTCGGCATCGAGATCCCGGGCGAGCGCAAAGGCCTCATCCCCACGACGGACTGGAAGTACGCGACCACCGGCGTCAAGTGGCAGCGCGGCGACACGATAAGCTGCGGCATCGGCCAGGGCTATGTCAGCGTGACGCCGTTGCAGCTCGGCGCCTATGTAGCGCGCATGGCGACCGGCCGCTTGGTCCTGCCCCGCCTCGTTCGCGCCCAAGGCGTGATGGCGACCGACGCCGACGCCGCCACGCGCATGAACCCCGATTTCGCCGCGATGGGGATCGACGAGCGCCATTTCGACGCGATCCGTGACGGGATGCGCGGCGTCGTCAACGAGGAGCATGGGACGGGATATCACGCGCGCATCCTCGTCCCGGGGATGGAGATGGCCGGCAAGACCGGCACCGCGCAGGTGCGCCATATCAGCGAGGAAGAGCGCCTCCACGGCTTGCGCAAGATCACCGACGTGCCGTGGAAGGAGCGCGACCACGCCCTGTTCATCGCGTTCGCGCCGGTGGGTGCGCCGCGCTATGCCTGTGCCGTGGTCGTCGAGCATGGCGGCGTGTCGGCCGGCGAGGGCGGCGCGGTGGCGGCGCCGATCGCGCGCGACCTGCTTCTGGCGGCGCAACAGCGCGACCCGGTCCATCACGTGCCCGAACCGCCGCCGGGCGTGCCAGGGCGCGTGGCTGAACGCTAAACATGGCGCACTCGTTCGATTACACGCGCGCGCGGCTCGGCATCGCGGAGAAATGCGTCAACCTCAATTGGGGGCTGGTGCTGTTGCTGGGCGCGGTGGCGGCGATCGGCATCGCGATGCTCTATTCCGCCGCCAATGGAAGCTGGCAGCCCTGGGCCGAGAAGCAGGCGGTGCGGTTCGCGGTCGCGGCGCTCATCATGTTCGGCGCGGCGCTTGTCGATCTCAGGACCTGGCTCAGGATGGCCTATGGGTTCTATGCCGCGGTGGCGCTTCTCCTGATCGCGGTCGAAGTGCGCGGTGCGGTCGGGATGGGCGCGCAGCGCTGGATCGATCTCGGCGTCATACAGATTCAGCCGTCGGAGCTCATGAAGGTCGCGGCGATGATGGCGCTGGCGCGCTATTTCAACAGCGTCACGGTCGAAGAGATCGGCCGGCCGCACCGTCTCGTCGTGCCCGCGCTGTTGATCCTCGGACCGGCGGTGCTGGTGCTGAAGCAGCCGGACCTCGGCACGGCGCTGATGCTGGTGCTGAGCGGGGCGGCGATGTTCTTCCTCGCCGGCGTGCGGGTGTGGCAGTTCGGACTGGTCGTCGCGGCAGGCCTCTCGTGCCTTCCCGTGGCGTGGCATTTCCTGCGCGATTATCAAAAGAACCGTATCTACACCTTTCTCGATCCCGAGAACGATCCGCTGGGTGCCGGATATCACAGCCTGCAGTCGAAGATCGCGATCGGTTCAGGCGGGATCGACGGCAAGGGTTTTTTGATGGGGACCCAGTCGCATCTCAATTTCCTGCCCGAGCGTCAGACCGATTTCATCTTCACCATGCTGGCCGAAGAATGGGGCCTCATCGGCGGGCTGGTGCTGTTGGGGCTTTATCTGCTCATCGTCGCTTATGGCTATGCGATCGCGTTCCGGTCCCGCAATCATTTCGGGCGCCTTTTGGCGCTCGGCATCACCACCAACCTGTTCCTTTATGTCTTCATCAACACGGCGATGGTGATGGGCCTGATCCCGGTCGTGGGGGTGCCGCTGCCGCTTATCTCGTATGGCGGCACGGCGATGCTGACGGTGATGTTCGGCTTCGGCCTGTTGATGAGCGTCTATATCCACCGCGACGTCCGCATCGGCCGCTTTGGCGACAGCGACGAGTAAGCCCGCTCGACTCTGCGCGCCCGAATTGCTAGGAAGCGAACCCCTGGGGGTGCATAGCTCAGTTGGTAGAGCAGCTGACTCTTAATCAGCGGGTCGCAGGTTCGAGTCCTGCTGCACCCACCACAAAATCAAAGTGTTAGGCGTATTGGTTCAACAAAGGGATGGCGTTTGG
>Ga0335073_10004188_pt1 | contig 20177 bp, 18 predicted proteins | sample Lox_Sample_22_FD_207093 | JGI IMG/M metagenome (GOLD analysis project Ga0335073, IMG submission 207093) | Soil microbial communities from Loxahatchee National Wildlife Refuge, Florida, United States - Lox_Sample_2.2 | ecosystem: Environmental > Terrestrial > Soil > Wetlands | place: USA...
TCATTCCCACAACCTTGCCATTCTGTGGGCTGGTGGGAGCTGTAGCGATGGAGAGTGGAGTCAAATTGAAGGTTGGCGTGATGGAAAAGGTATAAAAGCCGTTCGGGTTGTAGCAAGAGGAGTACATCTCTGACTGAGACACTTCCAAATCGAGGAGAAGGCCCATACTGCCGCCTGTGACCGTAATTGGCGACGGCAGATCGACCGTGACCATGTTGTTGGGCACATAACCATAAGCAAACGTACTAATGTCAGTGGAGCCGGCTTCTCCAGAACTCGGAGGCGTGAACGTCACGCACGTGAACGCGGCTCCCCCTTGAATCTGGACCGTAGCCGCAGTGTAAATATCCTGAGGCACGCTGACGGTGATCAACGGGTCAAGCTCGCCGTTGGCGTGGATGAGTTCGGCGCCCAGCGACGTGTTTTGTGCCTCGGAGAGCAGCGAGACGGTTTTGCCGGACTGGCTGGTCAGCGTGAGACTGGTGAAGCCAAACGCGAATCGTGAAAGTTGGTCGTTGGCTGTGCTGGTCAGAAGGAACGTGACTTGCGTGTTTCCAGTAAGTTGCGAAGTGGTTGAAGTTGCTTTACCGGAGCCGCAGGCAGTTGTGAGCGCGACGAGGGCGGACAGAGTGAAAACGACGGAGGCAAAAGTCGCCAATTTTTGAGCCGCAGGAGAATGCTGAAGTGGGCGCATAGGAACCTCGCAGTGAATGCGGAACTGAGTGTGTCGAGGGCCACCAGGGGAACGAACCGCCCATCAGAACCATGGACGTTATAATTTTCTCATCGAAAGCAAGAGCCGCAGCAAAGAAAATCAAAGAATCGTAAATTCCTGTAAACGGTGTCCGTTAGGTCGCGTTCTACCGCAAAAAAGAGCTTGCATGGAGCGCGGGGCGCGAGTACTATATAACTAACTGGTTAATTAACTATGGCTCGTCTCTTTCGTGTACATCATCAACTACGCCGCATGGGGACACGCGGCCAACCGGAAGAAAGCCGCGCCTCGATCTTGCAGGCCGCCGCCCAGGAGTTCGCCGACCATGGCATCGCCGGCGCCCGCACCGACGCCATCGCGCGCGAGGCTCACGTCAACAAGGCGTTGCTGTATTACTACTTCAAGGATAAAGAGACCCTGCACGGCGCCGTGCTGGCCGACGCTTTTTCCGGGCTGAAAGCCACGATATTCAAAGCGCTCGACAGCGATCTGCCGCCGCGCGAGAAAATCATGGCGTACGTAGGAGCGTATTTCGACTTCATCGCTTCGAATCAGATCTATCCGCGGCTAATGCAGCGGGAGATGATGCGCGCCCGCGAAGGGCGTTCGCCGCATTTCGACAAGCTGATCAAAAGTTACTTTCAACCCATCTTTCTCCGCCTGAGCGAAGTGTTGCAACAGGGAATTGCGGAAGGTGAATTTCGCAAGGTCGATCCCGTGCATTTTGTTCCTTCCATGGTGGCCATGATTGTTTTTTATTTCAGCAGCGCTCCAGTGATGAAACGAATCATTGGCTTTGATCCGCTAGCGCCGGAACGGATTGCCGAGCGCCGAGCGGCGGTGATGGATTTCATTTCCGCGGCGCTTTTCCGGCCTTCTTCGCCGGCGCAAGGAGCACGCTCATGAGTGCGCGCAACAAATTTTTTATCGTTCTCGGAATCATTTTCATCATTTCGGCTATTTATTACCGGCTTTCGACCAACCACTCCAAGTATCTCGACCTCATCGGTACGGTGGATGCCAATCAGGTGATCGTCAGCGCCCAGGTGGAAGGGCGGATCCAGAAGTTGCTCGTGGACGAAGGAACGCCGGTGAAGGCGGGAGACTTGATTGCAGTGCTCGATCCCTCAGAATTGCAGGCTCAGGAGGCGGCAGCCAGCGCAAACATCACGAGCATGGAGCATAAGGTTGCCGAAATGAGACACACGGAGCGATCCACCAGCGGCTCAACTTCAAGCGACGTGGCCAACGCGCGGGCCAAAGTTTCCTCCGCGCGGGCCCAGTTGCTGCAAGCGCAAGCTACGCTCGACCGCACGGAAAGCGACAGCCGCCGCACCATTGCTCTGGCCAAGGCGGGAGTCGCCTCTGACCAGGACCGGGTGCAGGCCGAGACCAATCTGCAGGCAGCGCAGGCCACGGTGCAGGCACAGCGCGACCTGGTCAGGGCGGCGGAAGCCGATCTGACCTCTGCCATTGCCCGGACCCAGCAAGCCAACGCAGCCAAGAGCACGGTACGATCAACGGAAGCCGATCTCAAGAATGCGATTGAGCAGAAGAATGAAGCTGCGGTACGGCTGGGCTATGCGAATGTCTACGCCCCGGTGACGGGAGTGGTTTCGGTGCGGGCAGCGCGGCAGGGCGAAGTAGTGAACATTGGAGCGGCGATTGTGACCATCGTCGACTTGAGCGACACGTGGGTGCGCGCGGCGATTCCCGAAACCGAGGCGGACCACATCGGTTATGGCGATGTGCTGCGCATTCGTCTGCCGGGCGGAACAATTACCACAGGCAAGGTTTTCTTCAAGGGGGTGGAAGCTGACTTTGCCACGCAGCGCGACGTGAGCCGGCGCAAACGAGATATCCGGACGATTGTGCTCAAGGTGCGACTGGAGAATCCCAAGGGCGCATTCGTACCGGGCATGACGGCGGAGGTGTTGGTTTCTCCGCAACAGTTGAGCGGTGAAGGCGGTTCGCAAAGCACCGCTGCGGCGGGCGGGCCATGACGTCCGATCTGAATCCGAAGGCGAAGGCAAATGGCGGTGCATCATCGTCGTCCGCTGCTCTCGAGGAAAAGCCGGTCTACGATCCGGCCGCCCCGGCCGCGATCGAGGTCGTTGATATCGTAAAAAGATATGGCGATTTCACCGCCGTTGACCATGTTTCGTTCAGCGTGAAGGAAGGCGAAATCTTCGGGTTGCTGGGGCCGAATGGGGCGGGCAAATCGACGCTCATCCGCATGATGACCACGCTGATTCCGATTACCGCGGGGCAGGCTTACATCGCCGGCCACGATGTGAGCAAGGATCCCAACGCGGCTCGCCGGATGATCGGCGTGATCCCGCAGGCCCTGACCAGCGATCTCGATCTGACTGTGGAAGAGAACCTGAACATCTACGCCAAGCTTTATGACGTGCCCGCCAAAGAACGAGAGCATTCGATCAACGAGCTTTTGGGTCTGGTGGACCTGAGCAAATGGCGCGATGCGCAGACCAAGACGCTTTCCGGCGGAATGCGGCGCCGGCTGGAGATCGCGCGCGGGCTGGTGCATCATCCGAAGATTTTCTTTCTCGACGAGCCGACGACGGGACTGGATCCGGTATCGCGGGTAGCGGTGTGGGAGATGCTGGGGAACATCAAGAAGCAGCGCCAGCTCACAATTCTAATCACGACGCATTACATGGATGAAGCAGACCGGCTGTGCGACCGCGTGGCCATTGTGGATCACGGCAAGCTGGTGGCGTTGGACGCTCCCATGGCCCTGAAGGCGAGCGTGCCGGGGTCCAATGTAATCGAAGCGCAGTTTGAAAATCCTCCCGCAGACTGGGAAGAGAAGCTGCAGGCGCTGGAGGATGTGACTTCCGTCCAGCATGAAGGAGCGGGAATGTACCGCGTGCTCACCGCCAGCGGCTCGCACACCACCACGCAACTTGTGGAAATGGCAGTGCAGGCCGGAGTACAGGTGAAATCACTTTCTGTGCAGAACACCACGCTGGACGATGTTTTCGTGCACTTTACGGGCAGACAGCTGCGTGACGAACTGCAAAAAGCCTATGCCTTCGTGATGCCGCAGCGCCCGATGCAGCCGTAGCGGGTAAGCGGCGGCGATTGGAAACCAAGATCCCGCGCGCTGCTCGGAATGACGCAAGGATTAACGTAGCTTACTGGAGTAGGAGTTTATGAATCGGATCATGGCGATTGTCGAGCGTGAAATGCGCAAGTTTTTCCGCTCACCGGCACTCATGATGGCGTCGATGATTATGCCCCTGGCGCAGTTGATCATTCTGGGCAACGCGTTCGGCGGCAAGATTCACGACGCCAAGCTTGCCATCGTAGATCAGGATGGCGGGCCACAGGCGGTGCGCATCAAAGAAGCGTTCGATTCGGTGCGCGCCAATATTCGAACCTTCGAGACCATTCCTTACGACAATCCAAAACAGGCGGTGCTAGACGTACGAAACGGAAAGCTGCAGGGGGCGGTGATCATCCCGCCGCAGTACTCGCAAAAAGTGTACGAAGAGAACCATCCGCGGATCGCCCTGGTGGTCGACAACAGCGACAACTTCATGAGCTCGGCCCTGGAACAGGAAATGACCAGCCTGACCGACGCGCTGAACCAGCCCCAGATTGAGCCGCGCATTCTGCAGCAGACGGCGCTCGATATCGTCGAGCTGTATCCCTATATCGAATACATGAAGTATCTGCTGCCCGGATCGCTCGTGCTCGCCATGTTTGTTTCGGTGATGATCGGCGGCGGCATGTTGTACATCGACGACAAGGCGCGTGGAGTGCATGAAGGTTATCTGGTCACGCCCATCACGAAATTGGAATTGGTTCTGGGGCTGAATCTGGCGGGGTCCATCAAAGCCGTGATGACGGGAGTGATTATCGTGGTGATCGGATCGATGCTGGCAGGAGTGGGAACGATTTTCAATCCCGCGACCCTGCTCGGCCTGATGATCATGATCGTTTTGACCTCGCTGGCCTTCAACACCATGATGTTCCTGATGATGGTCCGCATCGAGGACCCGCTGGTGCCGCGAGCCATGTTCGGCATTCTCAACACGCTGTTGTTTTTCCCCAGTGGCTCGGTGTATCCCATCCAGGCGTTCCCACCCTGGCTGAAGGCTATCGCCCGGGTGGATCCGTTCACCTACGCCGTCGATGGCTTCAAGTGCCTGCTGCTCAAGGAAACATCTTTGTCGGCGGTCTGGACCGACATGGCTGTGCTCACGGTATTCGCTGCGGTGACGCTCGGAATCGCTATTCCGCTGTTCAAGCGGACACTATAGGTTTTTATCGGCGAGGATGGGAACTTTCGCTCTTTGCCCGCCGTCCATTATGCTAAGAGGTTATGACCCTTCTGGACGCGAAGGAATACGATGCAGCCGCGGCACGGCGGAGAAAGTTGTGGATTGCCGGGATCATCGGTGCGGTCCTGGTAATTGGTCTGCTCATCTGGTGGAACCGTTTCTGGCCGGAAAAGCATATTGGCGGGCGTTTCTTCGCGGCCCTGCAGAAGCAGGATTTCGCCACCGCCTATGGCATCTATTTTGCGGACCCGGATTGGAAAGCGCATCCCGAGCGACACTCGCAATATCCCTTTAACGAGTTCTGGCAGGATTGGGGGCCGGGCGGGGAGTGGGGAACCATCAAGAGCTTTCGGATTTATGGGACGAGTAATTGTCCCGGCGGGGGTAGCGGAGTTGTTGTCGACGTAATTGTGAACGGCAGGGCGCAGCACGCGCAGCTCTACGTTGACAAAACCGATAAGACGATCAGCACGCCGCCGTGCGATCTGGAGTTTCGCTGACGGAGCAGAGGCGGCCCGCAGGTCAGGCTTGCAGAGCGGCAAAGTGCTCGAGGGTTTTCGTCAACGAAGCGAGATCGCTCACGTTCAAGGTTATTTTCGAGCGGTCGATCTGCCGCATCAGGCCAGATAATACTTTCCCGGGACCGATCTCAACGAATACCTCCGCACCGTGGCTGATCAGCAGGCGAACGCATTGCTCCCACTTCACCGAACCAGTCACCTGGCGAACGAGTGTATCGCGCGCGCGCAATTGCTCGGTGATGAGTTCGGCGTCCACATTGCAAGCCACCGGATAGACAGGTTTCTGAAGCGTGAGGGCATTCAGATCGACTTCGAGGCGGTCCTGGGCGGGCTTCATCAATGCGCAATGAAATGGCGCGCTGACCGGCAGAAGCTTAGCGCGCTTGGCTCCACGTTCATCGGCGAGTTTGGTGGCACGCTCCACCGCGGCGGCGTTCCCGGAGATGACGATCTGCTCCGGCGAATTGATGTTGGCCGGCTCGCAGACCTCACCCTGGGCGCTTTGCTGGCAGATGGCAGCAACTTTACCAAGCTCCAGGCCGAGAATCGCCGCCATGGCGCCCACCCCAACCGGTACCGCCTCCTGCATGTACTTTCCGCGATTGCGCACTGTGCGTATGGCATCGGCGAACGTCACGGTTCCGGAAGAAACGTGGGCCGAATATTCGCCGAGGCTGTGGCCGGCGACCAGGCATGGCTTTGGAATCTGGGTTTCAAGCACGCGCAAAGCGGCGACGGAGGTCGTGAGAATGGCCGGTTGCGTAATCTCGGTCATACGCAGTTGTTCTTCGGGGCCCTTGAAGCAAATCTCAGAAAGCTTGTAACCGAGAACATCGTCGGCTTCGGCGAAGGTCTGGCGGGCAATGGAATATTTTTCGGCGAGATCCTGGCCCATGCCCACTATCTGGGAACCTTGTCCGGGAAAAAGAAAAGCGATGGCGTTCCTGGTGTCGGTCATGAATATCGGAGAAACAGCTATTTTGATTGCGCCGCGTTCGACTGCGCAAGTGTGGCCTCTACTGGCGCCGCGGGATGGAGGGCGGCCAGGCCGCGCTCGATCGATTCGTTAATCCTGCGCTGCGAGAACTCCGCGGCCACGCGCAAGGCATTCTTCATGGCGTTGGCGTTGGAAGAACCATGGGTGATGATGCACACGCCTTTGACGCCCAGCAGCGGCGCGCCGCCATATTCGGTGTGGTCAAGGCGCTTCTTGAACTCGGCGAAGGCGCTGCGGGAAAGCAACGCTCCCACCTGGCGGGTGATGGTGGCTTTGAGCGATTCCCGCAGCGCGGTACGCACCAGATTGGCCACGCCCTCCGAAATCTTCAAGGCAACATTGCCGACGAACCCATCCGCCACGATCACATCAACCTTTCCGTTATAGAGGTCGCGGCCTTCCACGTTGCCGACGAAATTCAGAGGCAATTGCTTGAGCAACTGAAACGCCTCGCGCGTGAGATCGTTGCCCTTGCTGTCTTCTTCGCCGATGGAGAGCAGGCCGACGCGCGGACGGCGGGTGCCAAACATTCTGCGGAAGTAAATCTCGCCCATCACGGCAAACTGTTCGAGATTTTGCGCGGTGCAATCGACGTTGGCGCCGACATCGAGCAGCATGGCCGCAGTTCCCGGGGCGGTGGGAAAGACCGCTGCCAGGGCGGGTCGGTCGAGGCCGGTCACGGCGCCGAGAACGACTTTGGCAGTCGCCATGGCTGCACCGGTGTTACCCGCCGTGACAAAGCCGGCGGCCTGGCCTTCGCGAACCAGGCGCAGGCCCACGCGCATGGAGGAGTCGCGCTTGGCGCGCACAGCCTCCACTTTGTCTTCCATAGTGATGTACTCGCTGGCGTGGACGATTTCGATGGGCAGACGCGCTGCGGTGAGGTGTCGGCCGAGTTCAGCCTTGATGGGCTGCTCCGGCCCGACGAGCAGCACACGCACCCCGAAATGGCGAGCGGCCAGAATCGCCCCCTCGACTTCCGGTTTTGGGGCGCGATCCGAACCCATCGCATCCAGCGCGATCACGCTAGGCATGGCGCAGAGAGCTAGCCGGCCTCTTCAACGTCCAGCACTTCGCGGCCCTTATAGTAACCGCATTTGGGGCAGGCGCGATGCGGCATCTTCTTCTCGTGGCAGTTGGGACACTCGGAGAGCGAGTGCCCTTTCAGGGCATCGTGGGCGCGCCGCGTGGATGTACGCCGTTGTGAGTGTCTCCGTTTCGGATTGGGCATAGTTAGGATTCCTCTCGCTGAGGCTGTGGCCTCGGACGCAAGTCAGTTTTGATCATCCAGGCGCACGCGAATCTCTTTGAGCGCCGCCCACCGAGGATCTTCAGTCGGGCCGGCGCAGGAACACTGCTCCTGGTTCAGATTCTTGCCGCAATGCGGGCACAATCCGCGGCAGTCCTCGCGGCAGATCACCTTCAACGGTACAGCGAGCAGCACCTGCTCACGCAAAACATCCTCGAGCTGCAGCCCTTCTCCCTGATAATAACCGATCTCGGCTTCCGCATCGGTTACCGATAGCTCGTCTCTCCCGGCGTCGGAACCACGCGGCCGGTAGAGCAGCTCAAACTCCCGGCTGATGTCCTGCCGGACTGGCTCCAGACATCGCGCGCAGGTTAACTCCAGAGTCGCAGCCAGCCGACCTCTTAGACGAATATCCTTTATTACTTTGTGCTTGCCGTGATGTTCCTCCACCAGTTCAGCCCGCCCGCGGCTGGCGATGGGCGTGAGCTGACGCACGTCGGCGCCCAGATCAATAACATTGGGCAGAAACTCCTCCGCAAAGTCAATGGGATGAAGTTCCAGTTCCTTGAGATCGAAGAACATCGGGAACCTCCGCGCACCTTAATGTCGCTGCGTCAGGCCCGCGGAAGCACGCCAAGGGGGCGCAAGTACCGCAAGGAGCAAACTTCAACAATAAAGACCCAAAGGCCTGGTGTCAAGAGACGCGCACTTCGGGCCGCGGGCGAGCTTTACAGGGCTGATCAGCGTCTGGCCAATGCGTTAGCGGCTTATCTGCCCGTAGAATGGTTGGGCGCGGACTGATCCCGATCATGTCAACACAAGTCACCCGGCCACCCGGCAAAGGCATCCTTCTTGGATCATGGCTGGAAGTTCACTCCAGCCGCCTGGCCGGGTTACTCGTGCTCATTGGATTTCTGACGCGCCTTTGGACTGCCTATGGAACATTTCTAAATCCCGATGAAGCTCTGCATTTCCGGCTGGCCAACCAGCCCTCGCTAGCCGAGGCTTACAAGCAGGCGCTGACAGCGGCGCACCCCCCCGGCCTGGTCATTCTGCTTTATTTCTGGCGGGACCTGGGCAGATCCGAACTTTGGTTGCGTCTGCCTTCTGTAGTCGCGGGTATGGTGTTCTGCTGGGTCTTTTACAAATGGCTGGCCGCCGCCACGGGCAAGCTTACGGGCATGATCGGCGTGCTGTTCGCAGCGCTGCTGCCTCCGATCGTTGGTCTGACGGCGGAGATTCGGCAATACGCGTTACTGCTGGCGTTTCTGGCCTGCGCCCTTTATTTTCTCGACCGCGCCTTCGCCGAGAAATCCGCGCGCCTCATGGCGGCATTCTCATTCTTCCTATATCTCGCCATGTTTATGCATTACTCTGCATTCCTCTTCGCCATTGCGCTCGGCATTTATGCGATCTGGAGAATCGTGACAGAGCATCCGCCGTTCAAAGTTACCAGCGCGTGGGCGATCGGTCAGATGATCGGGGTTGGAATTGCCGTGTTTCTGTACAAGGTGCATCTTTCGCGTCTTGGCGTGGGCGATTCGCGCACCGTTCTGCAGGGTTTTATGAGCGATTTTTTTCTGCGCCGCTCCTATTACAATCCGGCGCACGATAGCCCGCTCTGGTTCGTCGGCCACAGTTTTGGGGTGTTCCAGTATTTTTTTGGACAACTGGCCGTCGGCGATCTGGCTGGCCTGCTGTTCCTGGCTGGAGTGGGGTTGCTACTCCGGCAACACGGAACTTCAAAGGATTCGGGCCGCCGCGCGGCCGCACTGCTCGTGCTGCCCTTTGCGGTCGCTTGCATCGCCAGCGTATTTCATCTCTACCCCTACGGTGGAGCGCGCGAACTTGCGTTCCTGATCATTCCGGCTCTGGGTGGAGTCAGCGTCGCACTGGCCGGCTTGTCGCATGGGGACTGGGCGCGCGGAGTCGGACTCGGGGTACTGGTTCTGGCGCTGTGCCTGATCTTTGGCAAGCCGCGCCCTCCGCGCATGGAACGCGCGGATCAAAGCCGCCGGCACATGGACGGAGCCATGCAATTCGTGCGGCAAAACGTTCCGCCCGGGTCGACGATCTTCGTCGATTACCAGAGCAATCTCATTCTCGGGCACTATCTCTGCGATGAGCAGCCAATCGTGCTGGATGATTCAATCGCCGGGTTTGAGAGCTTCTCCTGCTCCGGACATCGTGTGATCTCGGCAAACTACAAAAGCGCGTGGATGTTTAATGGTGAGAATTTTGTCGGCGAATGGAAATCGCTGGCGCAGACCTACGGCCTTCACTCCGGGGGAAAAGTATGGAACTTTCAGTGCGGATGGGGAATCAAGCTTGCGGGCGAACTGCAGAAGAACTTCGCGGAATTCCGCGATCTTCGGGTGACGTCTTTCGGCGAGAACATCCAAATTTTTCCATTGACGGTCGGCCAGGCCATCCCGGCGTCCGATATGCCATCTCAGCGCGCCACCGGCATGCTTAGCCCCAATGCCTTTAGCGTTCGTTCGTCGGGCGTGGTGCGGCCGTCCTTCTTGACCACCACTCCGAAATTGCCCGAATAATCCCACATGGTCCAGCCGATTTCGTCCCGGTCAAGCGCGGTGCGCACATCGTGGATCCAGGCGGCGCGATCGTGGGGATCTGCGTACTCTCGATAAACGCCAAATTCGTCGCACAGCACGGGGACGCCGTGCCGTTTGGCCCAGTCCGCCACCTGCCCGATTTCGGCTTGGATGCGCTCCGCACCCCAATGATCCTGTCCGTAGCGGATTACGATGAGGCGGTCGGTTGCGTCGGGCACGCCGGCCGCGACTTGCGCTGCGGATTCGGCCGAAGAGGGATAAGGCAACCCTTTCACCCATTGCCAGAAATACGTTCCCCAGGTTGCGCCCTGATGCGTAAAAATGTGCGGCTCGTAAAAATGGAAATCGTAAATGATATTCGGATCGCGCAAAGGCTCGAGGAAAACCAGGTCATCATCATCCGACCAGTGGGCCCCGACGGCAATGATTGTGTTTCGCGGAGCGCCTTCGCGAATGGCCGCCGCCAGCTTGGCCTGCACTCCGTACCAGCGATAGCTGTCGGAAAATTCCGGCTCGTTCATGACCTCGAGAAATACGCGATCCGCATCTGTGGTTGAATAGTGAGCCGCCAGGGCACGCCAGAAATCGGCGACCTGCTGCACGAAACTGTCGTCCTTAGCCAGCCGTGCCTTGAAATCGCTTTCCGGGTGCAGATCAATGATTACGGCCAGCCCCTGATCAAGAATCATCTTGACCGCCGCGTCCAGGTAGCCGAGATATCCTGCTGGAATCTCATTGGGCCGGCCTTCGGTGAACATGGGTTGCGGGTTCACACTAAGCCGTACGTGGTCGAAGCCCATTGCCTTGATCAAAGAGATGTCATCAGCCGTGACCCAGGACTCGAAATGCGCTTTCGTGTACCCGCGCGTGTCGTAGACCTGAGCAAACCATGCGCTGGTGTTGATGCCGTGGCGAAGGCGGGCCAGGCGCGCAGCGGGCACGGACGACGGTGGTTGCGGCACGTTCTGCGCAGCAGAGATGGCTGCGAGAACCGAGATCAGACAGAATCGGCCAACCTTAATCGCCGCTGTTTTTAGGGGCGTTATTCCTGAAATTGAGGCAACCGGCATTCGCGATCAGGTACTGAGAATGGGCAGCGATCGAATTCTCTTTTTTGTGGCCGTGTAGATTGCATTGCACAGCGCGGGCGCAAGCGGCGGAACCGAGGGCTCGCCGATCCCTGTGGGAGCCTCCATGCTGGGCACAGCATAGACTTCGACCAGCGGTGTCTCCTCCATGCGAACCGGAGCATAATCGTCAAAGTTTCCCTGCACCACTCGCCCTCTGTCGATGGTAATTTTCGCTCGTAGCGCATTACTCAGGGCATAGACAATTCCTCCCTGAATTTGTTGCTCGAGAATGCTGGGATTCACCACCTGGCCGCAATCCACCACCGCGACCACGCGATGCACGCGAGGAGCGTCGTTTTCCATGCTGATTTCGACCACTTCTGCCATGTAGGAAGAAAAACAACCGAAACAGGCGGTTCCCCGGTATCGTCCTGCGGGCAGGGGCTTGCCCCATCCGGCCTTGTCGGCCGCCAGCTGAAGAACACCGCACATGCGGGCTGTGCGCCAGGTGGTGGAAAAATACTGGACGTCCTGATCTTTAGCCAGTATGTGGAGGCGATACTCGAGAGGATCCTTTCCTGCGGCCGCGGCCAGTTCGTCGATGAAGCTTTCACTGGCGAAAGCGGCCTGCAGCGCATAGACGGAACGCATCCAACCCAAAGGCACCGGGGTTTCCGCCAGAACGTACTCCAGCGAAACGTTGGGCACGCCGTAGACAAACGCGGCTTCATCCGGCAGGTCGGGATCGATGCCGTTTGGCCCGGGCTGACCTTTCTGTCCGCTGATGGAAGGCGCAATCAGACGATGGGTGAAAGCAACCGGCCAGCCGGCCCCATCGAGCGTCGCGCTCAACTGATGCAAACTCGCGGGGCGGTAGGTGGAAAAGCGCATGTCGTCTTCACGAGTCCAGACGACTTTCACCGGGTTGGTGATCGCTTTCGAGACCAGCGCAGCTTCGACGGCGTAATCGTGTTCCAGCCGGCGTCCGAAGCCGCCGCCCATCAATGTCACGTTTACTTTTACCCGGTCAGAATCCAGTCCCACGGCTTGTGCCACCGAGTCGCGGCAGTCCTGCGGAACCTGCGTCGGAGCCCAGAGTTCGCATACCGATCCCTGAAAGTTGGCGGTGCAGTTGCCCGGCTCCATAGGAGCGTGGGCCATGAAGGGCAATTGATATTCGGCCGAAACATGCCGACCGGAAGCCTTGGCAACGTCTCCGACGGAATAAAGACTCGCACCTTTCCTGGACGCAGCTTGCTTCAGTGAGGCCGCGACTGCGGCAGTGTTCAGATCTTTATTCGGGCCGTCATCCCACTTGACATTCAACATGCGGCGGCCTTCCATCGCCCCCCAAACGCTATCGGCGACAACCGCGACCGCCGCATCGCTGATTTTCCCCACATAGCTTACGCCCGCAATCTTCTTCGACTCTTTATCGTCAAAGCTGATCAGTTTCCCGCCGATGGTAGGGCACCGGGAGATTAGCGAGTACTTCATCCCCGGCAGGCGGACGTCGATGCCGAAGACCGCATTGCCTATTACTTTCGAGGGCGTATCCACCCGGGGCAGCCGCTGGCCAACAATCTTGTAGTCTTTGCTCTGTTTTAACGGGACGTCAGTGGGAATGGGGAGCATAGCAGCTTTGTTGGCGAGATCGCCATAGCTCAGACGGCGGTTCGAGGCGGCATGAACTACATTTCCTTGCTGCACCGCGCACGAAGATCGAGGCACACCCCAGGTCAGCGCCGCGGCGGTGATCAACATTTCGCGGGCTGTCGCTCCCGCCTTACGCATCGGATCCCAGGTGGTGCGCACGCTGGCGCTGCCGCCAGTGGTCTGATCACCATAGAGCGTGCTGGCTCCTGCCTGTTCAATGTCGATCTTCTTCCAATCCGCTTCGAGTTCCTCAGCCAGAATCATGGGCAGGGCGGTGCGCACGCCTTGTCCCATCTCCGAACGCGCCACCACCACGGTGACTTTGTTATCCGGCGTAATGCGGAGATATGCGTTGGGCGAGAAGACAGCATTTGACGATTCGCTGTGAGGCAGATAGAAGCCGATCACGAGACCAGCCCCGGCGGCCACGCCGGCGGTCACGAATTCCCGGCGGCTCAAGGGGCTCATTGTGGGCCTCCGCCGCGGGCAGCGCGATGAATCGCTTTGCGGATGCGTTCATAAGTTCCGCAGCGGCATAGATTGCCGTTCATCGCCTCCGTGATTTGTTGGTCAGTGGGATTGGGAGTCTTCGCCAGCAGCGCAGCTGCGGTCATGATCTGACCGGTTTGGCAGTACCCGCATTGCGGAACCTCTTCTGCGATCCACGCCAGTTGAAGTGCCTGCAATCCGTTGGCGCTGTATCCCTCGATTGTGGTGATGTTTTTGCCTGCGACCTGAGAAACCGGCATGGAACAGGAGCGGATTGCCGATCCCTCAACCTGCACCGTGCAAGCGCCGCACAATCCGGCGCCACAGCCGAATTTCGTGCCCGGAAGGTCCAGAGTGTCGCGCAGGACCCAAAGCAAAGGTGTCTCGGGCGCGACATTCACGTTTTTTTCGCTGCCGTTCACGCGGAGGGTGATCTCTGCCATGTATTTCCCCGAGGTGGTTTAGGGCTGGACAAACATCGTACTCAAGTGAGAGGGCAAATGGAAATGGGGTTTCACGCAAAGCAGACGAGGAAAGCCAAAGACTACTTCAGCTCAGCCAGTTTCTGCGTGGCCAGCTGGCTGGCTTCCGAGCTGGGATTATCTTTTTTGATCTGCTCGTAGAGACGCTTGGCATCAAGCGGCCGGTTGTTGCTCTGGTATAACGCGGCCAACTGCAACTGGGCAGTTACTTTGCCCACTGTACTGGAGGGCTTGTCGATCAATTGCTGATAGAGAGCGATTGCATCGTTGGCGCGATTGGTATCGCTGTAGAGGTCAGCCAGCGCCAGCTTGGCCATCGAGGCCAGTTCCCGGCCCCCGGAAGAGATCACCTGCTTGAAGTCCTGCTCGGCGGCGCTATTGTTGCCTTCTGTGACCGAGGCTACTCCCAACAGGTAGCGAGCCGTATCAGCCGTATGAGTGTGCGGATACTTCTCCAGGATCGCCTGCAGTTGCTTGCTTGCCGCCTCGGCGCGTTCTTTGGCGGAGGCGAAAGTCGGCATTTCCGCCTGAGGTGGCGCGCCGGGCGGGCGAAGCGGAGTATCCAGGGTCCTGACCGCAAGAGTCAGTTCGAGACTGGCTTTGTCGTTTTGCTGGCTCTGGTAGTACCATCCGCCCACTCCAATTCCCAAAACAATCACCACGACGATGCCGGCAATGATCAGGGTATTCTTGTGTTCCACAGACCAGTGGGCGGTTCGCTCCGCCGCTTCCATGGTGGCGCGGCTGAAGGCGTCCTGCTTGAGTTGATGGCGAGTCTCTGCGCGCACGCGCTTTCCTTCCAATTCTCTGGGCTAGTTTCAGTCTCGGCGGGACAACTAGCAGTTTAACAATCGTAAAATGGCGCCGTCAAAAACCAGGAGAACGGCTCAACGCGAAGTTTCTTCCAGGATGCCCTGCTCCAGCTTCTCCTGGCATTCGATGCAATGACGGGTCCAGGGCACAGCTTCCAGACGCTTGGCGTTGATCTCCTTACCGCAGTGGATGCACTCCCCGAAGCTGCCCTCGCGAATGCGGGCCAGAGCGGTCTCGACCATCTGCAGTAATTGCCGGTCGTTGTTGCTCTGGCTGAAAAGGAACTCCTTAGTGTAGGAACTGGCTGCACGGTCGGCGATGTCCTGGGTCGTGTCCTCATCGGCGGAGCGGCCATCCTGCTGGGTCCGGCTCACGGTGCGGCGCAATTCCTGCTGCCGCATCTCCAGCCGCTTCTTGAAGGCTTCCAACTTCTTCTTGTCCATAGGTCACTTCGAAGTTCGGGTCACTTAAAAGTCTTGGGACGGCTCACTGAGCCGTCCCTCGGGCAAAGATCAAACGTTTATGATAAGCGTGAAAAATGAAAAGCGTCAACCGGGGCGGGCCTGCAGGACGAGTCACGAAACAATGTAGGCGCATCGTGGCTGGGACTTTGCGGCTGGCTATTCGACCAGCTTGCGGGACAAATCGGTTTGGAATTCAGCCGCCGGTCTTTCCTGCAGCAGAGAGTGCTGAGTTACGCTGCCATAGGGGTTGGCAGTTTTAATCACCCGGGTCAGATCGTGGGCGTCGGTTTGGACATCGTGCAGGGTGATGGAGTCGCACGCGGCGGGTGCGCGGTTACCCGGCAGAATGCCCACACTTTGATTTCTGCCCCACGCCTTGGCTCGGTACAGCGCGTTGTCGGCCAGTTCGATGACCTCTTCCGCGCAGATTGCCTCATAAGCATCGCGGCACCAGGGGAAAGGAGCCCAGCCCACCGAGCAGGTTTTTCGGACCGTAATGCTTTGTCCGAGATCGAACGGCTCGGAGGCGATCACTTCCAGAATACGTTCACAGAAGGCCGGGATGCCCCCAGGATCAGTCGAACGCGACATAATCAGAAACTCTTCTCCACCCCAGCGCACCAGCACGTCCGATTTGCGAACGACCGTAGACAATCGCTCCGCCACTTTCTGCAATAAGCGATCGCCGGCAGGATGACCGTGAAAATCGTTAACCTCCTTGAAGAAATCGACATCGACCATGAGAAAAATCAGGTCGCGGTGGTCGACGGTATGCGCGCTCGCGCTGCCCAGACGTTCATAGCTACGCAAGACCTGGCCTGCCTCCGCCGGCAGAATCTCCTCCAGATAGCGGCGGTTCCAGGTTCGAGTGAGGGAATCGGTGAAGGAAATTTCCTGTAGCTCAAGGTTCTTGCGCTGCAGTTCCTGGCTGTGCCAGCGCAGGGACTGCTCCTTACTCTCCAGCGCGTCTTTGAGTTTGCACGTGTCGTCGAGATTCTGTTGTGAGAGCCGGAGCAGGTGCAGCAGTTCGCCATCCATGAGGTGTTGCTTAAGAAACACCATCGTCCCCATACAGATCATGGCGGCGATGGTCAGAATCAAACGATAGGCGCGCACCCGCGGCGGAACATTCCCGCCGAATTGCGCCCAGGCTACCATAAGTGGGGCTGAAAACACGGCGAGCATGGCGAGACGTGCCGCCCAAACACGTGGATTGTATTCGCTGGCTTTGTCATGGGACGGCTCGGCCGGCGACCGCCTTGCCATGAAGCCGACGCCTGCAAACCAAGCCATAGCCGCAACTAAAGGCACGTCGAAGAGACTGCCGGTATGGTAGAGATGGTAATCGATGGCGACGCTGGCCAGAATCGATCCCACGCTATAAAGCGTCGCGGCGCCGAGAAATTGTCCGTAGATCACCCGCCAAGGTCCATCGCTCCGTCGCCGGGCCAGAATGAATCCTCCGATCAGGGCCAGTTGCTCGCACGCATAGAGCACGTCGAAGCTCCTGCCGTAGGCCGCCTCGTTCGGAGAGACATACTGCCACGGGATCACAACAAAAAGGTAGAGGTACAGCCACCAGGTGAGAAGCAGGAAAAAGTTGAGCGAGGGCAAGCGCTGGGAACGGTCAGTCTGCTGAACGTGCGGCTGCACAGCCAGAGCCGCCATCATGGGAACGATGTGCAGAAACAGTACGACGTCGCCGACAAAGGGGTTCGGCGTTTCATGGCGCAGAAAAACTTCAAAGTAGGTCCACAGTAGCTGCGAATAAAGCCACATGCCGCAGCCGAATGCCATAAGTACCCAGAAGCGCTGTGTTTTCTTGTCGGGACTCGCGGCATTGGAAAGAATGGACAGTGTGCCGAGCAGAAGCAGCGCAGACTGGGTGAGGTCACCGAAGGCCGTCAGGCCAAACCCGCGAGGTACCGCGAGCGACACGACCACATGTGCGCAAACGACCGCACACACGATGGCCCTCCACCTGCCGGTCTGGAGCACAGGGGTCTGAGACACCATGAGATTGTATGTTTGGCCGGGCGCGCGTCAGATATTACGGAAGTAATGGAAGGCCGCAAGCGGCGGCTGGCAGACACGCTGCTCGTTCAACTCCCCATTGCCAGGAACCGCTGCGCAAAACGGTAAGCATCCTGAAAGGAGTTGTACAAAGGCGCTGGAGCCACGCGGAGGATATCGGGTTCTCGCCAGTCGCCGAGGATACCGGCATTCGCGAGCTGCTCACACAGCGCTCGCCCACTTCTGGGAAGGCGAATCGAAAGCTGAGCGCCGCGTCGGCCGCTTTCCCGCGGCGTGATGATCGAAAAATTCGAAGACGGCTGATCCAGAAGGAATTCGAGATAGCCGGTCAGTGACACGCTCTTGGCGCGCAGACGCTCCATGCCAACCTCGTGGAAGATATCCAGGGAAGCCCGCAAGGCTGCCAGGCTTAAAATCGCTGGATTGCTCACTTGCCAACCCTCGGCCCCGGCCATGGGTCGGAAGTTCGGTCCCATTTCAAATCGCGTGCTTTCGTCGTGACCCCACCAACCGGCGAATCGGGGCAGAGTCGAGGCTTGCGCATGGCGTTTGTGCACAAAGCATCCAGCAATACAACCTGGACCGCCATTCAGGTACTTGTAGCTGCACCACACAGCGAAATCGGGCCCCCATTCGTGCAACTTCAGAGGCAGATTACCGGCCGCGTGGGCCAGGTCGAATCCCACAATGCAACCGCGGGCGTGGCCTGCCCGAGTGATTCGCGCCATGTCGAAAGCCTGGCCCGTAGCGTAGTTCAGCCCACCGAGCAGGATCAGAGCGATGGAGTGTCCCTCTTGCTCAATACGGGATTCGATATCCTCATCGCGCAAGCACGACTCTCCCGAACGCGCAGTCAATTCAACAAGAGCCGATGCGGGATCCAATCCGTGAAAGCGAATTTGCGACGCAACCGCATACTGGTCAGAGGGGAAAGCGCCGCGTTCAACGAGAATTTTGAAGCGCTCCCGCGTCGGCCGATAGAAAGACACCATCATCAGGTGAAGATTCACCGTCAGCGAATTCATCACCACCACTTCCACCGGTTTTGCACCCACAAGTTCTGCGATCTGATCGGTAAGCAGCCGGTGATAAGGCATCCAGGGATGGCGCGCCCGGAAATGTGCCTCCACGCCAAATTCGGCCCAGTCTCTTAGTTCCTGTTCGATGTACTCGTGCACAGATTTAGGCTGAAGGCCCAGAGAGTGCCCGCACAGATAAATACAATGTTCGCCGCCAGCGGTCTTCGGAAAGCAGAATCTTTCCCGGTAGCTGGCGAGGGGGTCGCGCCGATCCATCTCAACCGCGAAGGCTTCGCCTTGCTCAAACGCGGTGCTGGTCACTGCAAATCCTCCAGCGGAGTGAGTTCCCGGCGCACCAGTTGTTCCGCCTTGTTCCAGTCGAGATTCTCCACTCGATCGATGGAATCGCAAACCTGCGCCAGAATGCGCTCTTGCGCCGCACCTCGAGCCAGAGCAACCGAGTAAGGCACGCGATGGAAGGTAACCATCGCGTATTTTGGAACAAAAAAACCGGGATACTTCGCTTCCAGGGCGAGCTCGACTTTTTTCCTGAACAGAAATCGAGGGTCGGCAACGCGATCGCGCATCTCCACAAAATTCTCGATGGCCATGTCCGCAATGGCGTCGGTGTTCACCTTCCGCTGGTGCTCGAATTCTTCAAACACTCGCGGCCAGTCCTCCCCGTGCCGGTCGAGAATCTCGGCCAGGCAGGTGCAGTCCTCGAATCCGCAATTGATTCCCTGCCCGAAAAAAGGAACGATCGCGTGAGCAGCGTCGCCCAGCAAAAGCGCCTTTCCGGCTACGTGCCATGGAGAACACTTGATCGTAACCATTGTTCCAGTGGGATTGGCAAAGTAATGGTCAGCCAACTGCGGCATCAGGGGAACCACATCGGGAAAGTGGTTTGCAAAGAAACCGGATACATCTTCAGGCGTAGCAAGCTGCGCAAAACTGTCGGCGCCCTCAAAGGGAAGAAACAGAATGCACGCGAAAGTGCCGTCGATGTTGGGTAGCGCGATCAGCATGTAGTTGCCGCGCGGCCAGATGTGCAGCGCGTGAACTTCGATTCGATGTTCGCCCTCGGGCCCGGCCGGAATCGTCAACTCCTTGTATCCGTAGTCAAGATGCTGCTGGGAAAAGTTGAAGCGATTCAGCTTTAGCATCGCCGAACGCATCGCGGAGGCCGATCCGTCACAACCGATCACGACTTCGGGAATAGCCGTCTGTTCCTTGCCTGTCTCGCTGTTACGAAGGCGCAGCGTACCGGTTTTCAGATCATAACCTGTGCATCGCTGCTGGAAATGAATCTTGACGCCCTGCTCCTCCGCCGCGTTCAAGAGCGCGACGTTCAGGTCGGCACGCGAGATCGAATTGATGACTTCGCATTCGTCTTTTCCGTAGGGCTGGAATGTGAGCTCTCCGGTGGGCGAATGCATCATGCGGCCGCGCATTGGAATGATGATGTTCCGCATCTGCTCCCACAGGCCCGCTCGTTGCAGCGCATAGATTCCACGCGTCGAGATGGCGAGATTGATGGAACGTCCCGCGCTGATCTGCACCCGTCGCATGTCAGGCCGGCGCTCATAAATCTCGACGGCAAATCCTCGCTGTGCCAGAAGGACGGCCAGCAGCGGCCCATTCAAACCCGCGCCGACAAGGGTGATCTTCCTGGATTTCCGATTCATCAGGCTGGATTGCGTACGCCGATTGTGCTTCAGCCGGTCAACAGCGTCCGTGCTTCCCACAATTCAGGGAAGAACTTTTTGTCGAGCGTCAGCTTCA
>Ga0335073_10004189_pt1 | contig 20177 bp, 13 predicted proteins | sample Lox_Sample_22_FD_207093 | JGI IMG/M metagenome (GOLD analysis project Ga0335073, IMG submission 207093) | Soil microbial communities from Loxahatchee National Wildlife Refuge, Florida, United States - Lox_Sample_2.2 | ecosystem: Environmental > Terrestrial > Soil > Wetlands | place: USA...
GGCGGTCGATCAGGGCGCTGTGGCCGATGGAGCCGATCAATACCAGATCGCCGCGGGGGTTTTTCGTCGAGTCGCAGAAGCCTGAGGCGAGGCCGGTGACGCGGAGGACGTCGTCCTGAAGGTCGTAGGCGGCGCGCAGGACTCCGGGCCAGTCAGCGGGATCGAAGCATATCTGCGCGGCTGCGCCGTTGTGCGCGAGCGCGAAAGAGCCTGGCGTTTGCTGGAACTGCACGTAACGGGGCTTGCCGAGAGCGTGAAGCGACAGAGGAACCAGAAACGAAACGGGCGCCAGCAATGCGGCGAGGCGAAGGTGCGGGCAATGCAGGAGGGCGCGGAAATGCCGGAGCATGGTAATCATGCGACGGCACCAATATAAGTCAACGGTAAAGCGCGTGGTGGGACGCGCTTACTTTGCTTCGAAGACGACGGCCTGCTGAGACGGGATCGAGAGAGTGAGTTGCGAGCCGGAAGCATGGACGGCGGCGGAAGATCCGAGCGCCGCGGTAAAGCTGGAGCAGCCCTGGAGTGCGGTGCCATCGAGGGAGAGCGTGAGGTGGCGAGGCTGATCGGCGCTGTTGACAGCGATCATGAGATGTTCGCCACTGCCGGCGGAGCAGCCCTCAGTGAGGCTTGCTGCTCGCGCGTAGACGAAGACTGAGGGATCGACGAGAAGATCCTGCTGAAGGCCATCGGACAGGACGGCGTGATCGTGGCGAAAGCGGAACAGCGACGCAGCCCAGTCGAACACGTCGGCCTGCTCGAAAGTGCGGCCCGCCGCGGTGAACGCGTCCTGCGGATCGCCGGAGAAGCCGCCGGGAAAGTCGCGACGGTTATCGGGATCATTGCCGCCGCGCATCGCGATCTCGTCTCCGGAGTAAATCTGCGGCATGCCGCGAAGCGTAGCCAGCAGAGTGAAGGCGAGCTTGAGATCGGGCACAGTCGCGCCTGGCTGCGACAGGAAGCGCGTGGTGTCGTGATTGCCGAGAAAGATGACGAGGCGCTCGGGGTGAGGGTAGAGCCAGTCCTGACGGAGCACGTCTTCGAGGAGCGTGAAGCCCTCATGCTTCGGAACAACGCTGGAGGTCGCATTATGGTGGGCCAGCGCGCCGCGGATGGCGAAGTAGACGGGGAAGTCGAAGGGCGTGCTGAGGAGGGTATCGATTCCCTGATGCGTGGCGCCACCGGCAAAGAACGAAGTGATGACAGGGTCGCTGTTGAAGACTTCACCCACAGTAGTGAGGCGTGGGTAGAGCGTCTGCAACTCGCTGTCGAGAGATTGCCAGAAGGCTCGGCCGACGTAGGGGAAGGTGTCGTAGCGAAGGCCGTCGGCGCCTGTGCTTTCGATCCACCAGACGACGTTTTGGATCAGATACTGCCGGACGAGAGGATTCTCCTGGTTGAGATCGGGGAGAACGTTAGCGAACCAGCCCTCCGTAACGTCGCGGGTTTCGTCAGGTGTGGCATGGGGATCGATGAGCGAGGAGAAATGGCGATCGCTGGACATGAGGTGATGCTCACGTGTGCCGTGGAACCAGTCGGGCGCAGGCGGATCGACGGCCCAGGGATGGGCGGCGCCCACGTGATTGGGAACGGTGTCGAGAACGTACTTCATGCCGCGCTGATGAAGATCGTCCACCAGGGTGCGCAGATCGGCGAGCGTGCCAAAGTGGGGATCGGTGCGATAGAGATCGGTGGCGCTGTAGCCGTGGTATGCCTGTTCGCCTCCGTCGTTGTCGTAAACGGGGGTGGTCCAGAGCGTGGTGACGCCGAGGTCCTGCAGGTAGTCGAGATGCTGCGCGATGCCACGGAAGTCGCCGCCATGCCATCCGCGCGGGAAATCGCGCTGCGCAGGCTGGGGGTCGTTGGCCGTGTCGCCGTCGGCAAAGCGGTCCGTCATGATGAGGTACATCACGTCAGACGCGGAGAAGCCGGCGTGGGGCGCAGGGGTGCGGCGATCCAGAGAAAACGGGATAGCGGTCGTCCCCCGGGGGGTGACGACTTGAATTAAAAGGCGCTGCGCGGCGGAGCGTTCCGTTGCGAGCCAGAGAAAGGCGTAGTGGCCATTGCCCGAAATCTGTGAGCGCGTAAGCAATATGCCGTGGCCGGTGACGGAAAACTTAGCCCCGGTCAGGCCCTGGCCGTGGAGCAAAAGCATGGGGGAGGGAAGGCTGACGAACCAGTTCGGCGGATCGACTTTGTCGACGCAGGGAGCGGACGCAGCTGGGGCCGTGGAGCAGGACGGGAGCGGATTCTGCGCGACGACCGCGAACCAGGGGCCAGTGCAGGCGATCAGCAGCGAAGCGAGATATGGCAGCCTCAAGAGAACTCTCCCCACAGGATTAGTCTGGAATTCGGCGCGAACCCGATCCATCCCTTCGACGGCGCAACTCCGAGGTGCGCTCGAGCTGCCATTCCGGCAACTCGGGGATCCGCCTGCAGAGACACCGCGAGCAGCGACAGCACAGGACTGCGTTCGATCTTCATGGGGTTGATCCGACGCTCAGCATGCAACGAGCCGTGCAGCAGCGCGGTGCAGACGGTTCAGGAAAAACAGGGCCGGGAAGCACCGGATGTTTCCCGGCCCTGTCCATCTAGAACGAGAGGCGTAGCGCGAATTCGACTTCGCGGTTGGTGGGCGAGAGGCGAGGGTTCAGCAACTGGCCGAAGTCGCCGTTGTTGTAGTTAGTGTCCGGGTCCTGAAACTGCGGCGTGTTGGTCAGGTTGTAGACCTGAGCGCGGAACTCCGTCTTCGCCCGCTCCGTAATGGAGAAGTTCTTCACGAGCGAGGTGTCCCAGGTATGGGTCCCTGGGCCCGCGAAAGCATTACGCGGCAGATCGCCAACCAGCCCAGCCGGAGCGGTGAAGGCTCCTGACGGGCAGCTGATCCAGGTGTACCAGTTCACATTTGTTTTGCATCCGCCGTGGTAATCCGGACGGCCATTGGGGCTGTTCGGTGCGCCCTGAATGTCGATCGGAGTGCCGCTGGCCAGCAGGATGACGTTGTTCCACTGCCAGCCGCCGACGATGTAGTCGAGAGCTGTGGGCATATTCTGCCCGAACTCGCGGCCACGCCCGAAAGGCAGATCATAGAGAGCGGCTGCCGAGAACAGCTGACGCTGATCGTTGTTGGCATTGCCGCGCTGGTAGCCCAGCAACGGGGTTCCGCTGTTCCCGACGAGTACACCGGTGGGTGCGTTCGCCAGGATGTCGTCGACGTTGTCCAGAGTGTGCGACCAGGCATAGGATCCAATGACCTGCAATCCCGAGCTCAGCCTGTGAGTGAGCTGCGCCTGCAGACCGTTGTAGCTGCCGCCACCGGCCATCTCATACGCGTTGATCGTGCCTACGCCCTGCGGGTTAACGGAGCCGCCGACCGGGAACCAGCTCGTAGTGCCACCCAGCGTCGTTTGGTTGGCGTTGAAGGCCACCGCGAGATTGCCCATCTTGGTGCCGACGTAAGCGACGCTGGCCGAGGTTTTGGTGCCCAAAGCCCGCTGGACCTGAATGTTCCACTGCTGGATGTTGGAGTTAGGACTGCTTTCCGGGTAGTAGTAGACGTTGTCCGCGGAAGTAATGGCCGTCGGATCGACGCCGACCTTGGCGGGCAGCGATGCCGTGGCGGCCGTCGGATTGTTGCTTCCCTGGGGCGCCATGCCGCTGAACGTGATGCGGTATCCGGTGGAGCAGGTCGTGGCCGTTGGGCAGGCGTAATAGCTCTGCGTTCCGTTCCAGTCGGGGTTTTCGGAAAGCTGTTCGCCGACGCCACCCCGGTTCACGAAGAAGAACAATCCGTAGCCGGCGCGGATGACCGTTTTGCCATCGCCCCGGAGGTCGTACGCAATGCCCGCGCGCGGTCCGAAGTCCCGGTGTGGGGTCTTGATGAGAGCCTTGGGCCATCCGGCAGTTCCGGCTTCCACCAATTCGCCGGTACCCGGATTGAAGTTGGACATGTGGTTGTGCGCTTCGGTCGGCCAGCTGAGGATGTCGTAGCGCATGCCGAAATTCAGCGTAATTCTCCGCCTCATGCGATATTCGTCCTGAACGAAGAAGCCGTTCTCCCAGCTGCGGGTGTCGTAGTAACCGGAGAAGGCGCCGGCCTGATAGCCGCCCATGAAACCAGCGATCAGTTCTGAAGTCTCATAGCCGGTGAAGGTTCCGTGACCGGACGTGGGCGCCGGCATACCGCCGTAATCGCCGTCGTCGATCCAGAAGTAGCCTTTGGCGTCGTTGCCCTGGTCCCAGTTCACATCGCGGTGAATAATGTTCGCGCCGAACTTGAGGGTATGTTTGCCCTTGGTCCAGGTAACGGCATCGGAAAACTGATTCGTGGGCTCGACGATCAGATACGGGCCGCCGTCGCCGACGTAGCTCAGGTTTCCATACCATCCGCCGATGATCGGCATGCCGCCGAGCAGCGGAGACGTATTGGCATTCTGGATGCCGAGGTTTGCGGCCAGCGGGACGCTGGCGTCCGGCTGCTCGTATCCGGAGAGATCGCGTACCCAGCCGTAGTGGAATTCGTTGAGGATTCGCTCGTTAAAGATATGCGTGTAGCCGGCTGCAACCTGCCGCGGATGCGAGGGATTGGTGCCGTTGCCCGAGGGCAGGAAGTGCGTGGCGTCCTGCAGGAACGGAACGTTGTTGAGGAAGTCCTGGCCGAGACTGTAACGGCCGAAGACGCTGTCTTTGGACGACAAGACCCAGTCGACGCGGCCGTCATAATCGTTCATCGTTTCGATGTTGTAAGCGGCACGCGAGAAGTTCGGAGAGTTGGTCGCGATGTCGGCGCCGGAGATGTTCGGATTCGGAAACGCGTTCAGGTACTTCACGCCAACCGGGAGCTGGCTGCCCCCCGGGACGATATTGAGAGCGGTGTTTCCCGATTGCGATGTGCTAACGCCGCCATTCCAGCCAAAGGGCAGGCAGGTTTGCGGATTGTAGATGTACCCGTAGCCGGCCGAAAACTGCGAGAGCAGATTGCCGCCGCCGTCGTAAAGATCGGGGCAGATCGCCTGGATGGGAACAGAAGTGGCGGTTCCCGTTCCGCTGGAACTGAGCAGCTCAGTGAAATTGCCCTGGCGCATCAGAGCGGTCGGCACCCGCGTGGTGGTGATACCGGCCGGCAGGTTCTGGCGCCAGCCCTGATAGTCGCCGAAGAAGAAGAGCTTATCCTTCCAGAACGGTCCGCCGAATGAGGCGCCGAACTGGTTGCGGCTCAGTTCGGGAGTGGTTTGAGGCGTCGAAGTGTAGTCGAAAGTATCCGCAGCGCCGACCTTGGAGCGGTTGAACCAATACAGTACGCCGTGGAAGTCGTTGGTCCCGGACTTGGTGGCGACCTGGACAACGCCGCCGCCGGCGCGGCCAAACTCGGCCGAAGGCGTGCTGGTGGTGGTCTTGAACTCGGCAATGTCTTCGATGCCGGGGAAAATCACGAGGGTGTTCACCAGCGACTCGTTGTTGTCGATGCCGTCGATCATGAAGTTGTTGGCCTGCGGCGGCAGACCGTCGACGGCGAGGGCCGCGGCGCCGGAGTCGGCGTTGCGCCAGGTTTCCGCATTGTTATTGGGAGCGCTCGCGTTATCGGAATACTGGCCGCGGCTGACGCCCGGAGTGAGCAAGGCGAGAGTGGTGAAGTTGCGGCCGTTCAGGGGAAGGTCGACGATCTGGCGGCCTTCGATCACTTCACCGAGCGACGAGTTTGCCGTGTCGATCAGCGGGCTGGCGCCCGTCACCTGGACGGTTTCATTCCCGGAGCCTACAGTCAGTTTGAAGTTGAACTGTTTCGTCTCGGAAATCTGCAGGGAAAAGTTGGCAGCCTGAACGTTAAAGCCCGACTTAGAGGCTTCGACTTTGTAATTGCCAATAGGTAGGGCGCTGATGACGTAAGATCCGTCGGCCTGACTCTGCACGGTAACCGCGCGATTGGTCGCCAGGTCGGTGACTGTGATGGTGGCGTCCGGGATGACGGCGCCGGAAGGATCGGTAACGGTTCCCGAAATTGCACCCGTGTCGGTCTGGGCAGACAGCCGCCCAACGAACATAGCGGGAATGAGAAGAAGGGTGACAAGCGCGAGCCATCGGGTAACCGAAGGTCGGCCGTTGTCTCTCGTGAAAATCATGTGGTGCCTCCAAAAGGCCTTCTGACATCCGCAGTCGCGAAATACAAACGGTCCTGGCGCGGGTGCCAGCGTGAACTAGACTCGCTCGCGGCAACAACCGGCAATGCACAGCAGACCTTTTTTCGATCAAATGTTCTTCACCGGGAAAGCCGCCGTATATCAGAAGCATACGGTTACATTTCAACCAGGGCGAGATGACGAAAGTGCATTGACCGATACCTATCAACCGCGGTACAAAGTAGTGTCCTCCCAGTGGATTTCATCTATGCCGGCCTCAGCGGAGCACCAGGAAAAGACGGCTTTTCGTTACCGATTCGGTTTGTTCGAGGCCGACGGCGAATCCGGAGAACTGCGCAAATCGGGCATTCGGATTCGGCTGCAGGCGCAACCGTTTCGCGTGCTGGTTTGTCTGCTGGAACGCCCGGGCGAAGTCGTCACTCGGGAAGAGATCCAGCAACGGCTGTGGGGCAACGACACGATCGTCGATTTCGATCACAGCCTGGGCACCGCAATTAATAAGCTGCGAGAATCTCTGGGAGACTCGGCAGAGAACCCGCGCTTTATCGAGACACTGGCCCGGCGGGGGTATCGATTTCTTGCGCCTGTGACCACCGTGGGAGCGGCGGCCGGAGACCTCCCAGCAAGCGAGCTCGAGCACGTTTCCACGAAGCAGACGATCGTGGAACCGCCCGGGCTGCACGCCGCGCCAGAAAGCGCGCAGCCAGCTCCAGTTGCCGCCAGGAAGCCAGGAACCTGGCGGTGGATCGGAGGCTGCGTTCTCGTACTCTGCGGGCTGTCCGCCGGTTATGTGGCGGGTGTTGCTGAGAAACCCGCGTATACCGCGCCGCCGCGCATCAAGCAGGTGACGTTTACAGGGCGCGTGGGACCCGGGGATCCGTTGTTCGAAAGCTTTTCCGGCACTGCGACAGATGGCTCGCGCATTTATTTTTCGCAGATTGAAAACGGACGCGCGATGCTGGCGCAGGCGCTGATCGCCGACGGCGAGACGAGCACGCTGCAGTTGCCCGATGAGCTCGCGGCTCCGTCGCTGGGGAGCATTTCGCCGGACGGATCGCGGCTGCTCCTGCGGAATCATCTGGCCACTGCGCCGGAACAGGTGCTGTGGGTGGTGTCGACGACGGGTGGGACGGCGCGGAGAATTCCGGGGATCCTGGCGCACGACGCAACCTGGATGCCGGACGGGCAGCGCATTCTCTACGCGAGTGGAGACGACTTATATATTGCTCGCGACAACGGAAGCGAGACCCACAAATTCGCAACGCTACCGGGGCGCGCCTTCTGGCTGCGCTGGTCGCCGGACGGAACGAAGCTGCGCCTTACTCTGCTGAACAGCGAGACGCATACGTCGGAACTGTGGGAAGTGGCCGGCGACGGCAGCGGGGCGCACGTTCTGTTGCCGAACTGGACCAGCGCGCCGGCTGCGGAATGCTGCGGGAGCTGGAGTGATGACGGCCGTTACTATGTCTTTCAGTCGGCGCGGGATGGCAACAGCAATATCTGGGCGATCGAAGAGCATGGAGGACTGTTCGGCAGGGCGCAGCCGCCGATTCCGGTGACAAACGGGCCTCTGGATTATCAGGCGCCGATCACCGAGCGTGGCGGCCGGCGCGCGTTTTTCATTGGACTGGACACGCAACTGGAACTGCTGCGCTACGACCGCAACGAGAAGATATTTGTGCCCTACGGGCCGGGGCTGAGCAGCGCGACGCGGATGGAGTTTTCGCACGACGGGCAGTGGGTGGCGTGGATCCGCAAAGACGACGGTTCGTTATGGCGCAGCCGGAGCGATGGCTCGAACCGTTTGCAGCTGACCGGCCGGCCGATGCAGGTTTTCATGATGTACTGGTCGCCCGATGTGCGGCAGATCGTATTCATGGGGCGCCAGCCCGGTCATCCGTGGAAGATCTACACCATGGATGCCGACGGCGGTCATCTTCAGGAAGTGCTGGACGAGGATCGCAGCGAGGCCGATCCGGATTGGTCGCCGGACGGAAAGCAGCTGGTGTTCGGAAGGCTGCCTGATCTGATGGCGGAGGCCGCGCAGCCCAAGGCGATCTACACCGTGAACCTGGCCACGAGGAAGATGGAGAAGCTTCCGGGCTCCGATGGGCTGTTCAGTCCACGGTGGTCGGCGAACGGGAAATATATTGCGGCGCTCTCGATCGACCAAAAGAAGCTGATGCTGTTCGACGTAGCCGCGAAGACCTGGCGCACCCTGGCCGAGCAGAACATCGCTGACCCCGCCTGGTCGCACGACGACAGCGCGATTTACTTTCACGACTTCGCTGAGATCGATCAGCCGATTTTCCGGGCGGTGCTGGCGACAGGAAAGGTGGAGCGCGTGGCCGACCTGCACGATCTGCGCTCGTCGAACGTGGTGGACTACCGCTTTGCCGGCCTGGCGCCGGGAGATGTGCCGCTGGTGAGCGCGCGCACGTCGACAGCGAATCTCTACGCGGCGGAACTGCCGAAGTAGCGCGCGGCGCGGAGGCGCAAGCCTGATGCAGCGCCCGGTAAAATAGAGAGTGATGGCCTCTCCCCGCTCGGTCTCCCCGGATCTGAAGAGAATTGACAAGCTGCTCCGCGGGGGCGGGCTGACGCCGCGCCGCAAGCGCTCGCAAAGCGGCTGGAGCGGAAACTCACGGCAATCGGAGCGGAAAGAGATATTGCCTCAGCCGGCGCGGCGTGTGGTGAAGTCCCGCGTGGAGATTGTGCGCGCAGGGGGGTGGGATGCGTGGCCATGGCTGGTGCAGGGATTCAGCACGCGGACGGGTGGCGCGACCACGGCGTATCGACCAGGGCAGCGGGCCGGCGAGCTGAACCTGGGATTCACGCAGACGGATACGCGCGAGCACGTGCTCGAGAACCGGCGGAGATTTCTGGAGGCGTTGGGCGCGCCGAAGATGAAGGTCGTGACCCTGAAGCAGATCCACTCGTCGATGGTGAAGCGTGCAGGGATCGACGATGCGGATCGCGACGCGCCGTGCTACGGCGACGGGCTGATGACCAACGAACCGGGCGTGCTGCTCGCAATCCAGACGGCGGATTGCATTCCGGTTCTGGTAGCCGACGTGAAGCGGCGTGCGGTGGCGGCGTTCCACGCGGGCTGGCGCGGGACTTTGCAGAGGATTGTTGAGAACGGCGTGGGGCGGATGCGCTCGGAGTTTAACAGCCAGCCCGAAGATCTGATCGCGGCCATTGGGCCCGGCATTGCGGCGTGCTGCTATGCGGTGGGCGAAGAAGTGCGGAGCGAGTTCGCGTCGCAGTTTGCGTATGCGCCGGAACTGTTGACGGAAGTGTCGGATGCCGACCCGATCCACGACAAATATCCGCTGTTATTTCTCACGGCGCGCGCGCCGGGGCACAGCAATCTGGGTCCGCAGATCCATCTCGATCTGATGGAAGCGAATCGTCGGCAACTTCTCGATGCGGGCCTGCGGGCAGGGTCGATTGCCGTGATCGGCCACTGCACGCGCTGCCAGAACAACCGGTATTTCTCTTATCGCGCGGAGCAGGGATTCACGGGGCGGCTGCTGAGCGTGGTGGGCGTGCGGGCAGCTTCCAAACGGTAAGGGTTGGTCCGCCCCGGCAAGAAAAGCAACTCTATCGAAGGCAGCAGCACGGCCGCGGACTGTATCCGCACTCCGCTGGACAGTGCAGCCCGTTGTATGGCGATCATGGATTTCGACGTTTGATTAGTCTATAACCGAAACAATCGAGGTGAACCATGCGCGCGTTCACTCAGAAGCCTCCAGCCCTTCATCCGAGTCTGTCCGCCAGGTCTTTGGCAGGCGGCGGGTCAGCAACTACCGGATCTGCCATGGATGATTCTTCGTTTGAGAAAACTCCGACGGAAAGAGGCGGCCACAACCCCGGTCACGACTTCAGCCGAATCGCTGTTTATTCCCCGTCCGACAGACCCGGCTCCGGCCAGGCGCTGCCCGCGTTGTTGCGGGGTCGATTCGAAGGCTCACTCGGCGCCGACCTGTCCGCGGTGCGAGTGCACACGGGCCTGGCTTCGGCGCGCGCAGCGCAGGCTGCTCACGCCCGGGCCTTCACTCTCGGCCAGGATATCCACTTCAATGACGGTGCCTACGATCCCGTGTCAGGAGAGGGGCAGCGCGTTCTCGCCCACGAAGTGGCGCACACCGTGCAGCAGGCAGGTGCGGGCGGTCGTGTCGAAGGGATGACCGAACCAGGCGATGCCGCTGAAGCGCAGGCGGACGCGGCGGCATCCGCGATGGTGGCGGCCCGGAGCGCGCAGGTGAGTCCGCAACCGGCAGCCATCGCCCGCATTTTGGAATCGAACCTCCCGCGGCCGAAGGTCGATTTTCCACCCGGTCTGCTTGCGGCCTGTCCGACGCTCGCCGACTGGAACAAAATCAAGGTGAACGAGGACCCTCACAGCCTGGTAGAAGCCTTTAAGGCAGCCTATCTCGCCAGGCTTGCCTACGATGCAGCCAACGAGGCGCTGGATACCGGGGCGGCAACGAAGCCGTCACAGGGGGCGTCAGACCAGGCGCAGAAGGCTGCCGGCGATTACATCAGAGCGTCAACGGAGCTCTCAGTGCAGTGCACGAGTCTCGCCTCGCGGCTTTTCGCACCAAAATTCAATTTGAATCCCGCGGCTTCGGAGCCTGCCCGCCCTGCGCCGCAGCAGAACGCACCCGGTCTCAACACTCCGCCACCGCAACCTCAGCCAGGACTCACGACCGATGCGCTCGCCGCGAAGCTCGGCAACGAACTGCTCGCACTGGCGAACCGTCAGGGCAGCATCATCAGCGGCGCCGTTCGCTCCAGCCGCCACGCGAAGCAGGTTGTGGCCACCTTCCTGCCCCACTTTCGCGAGACTCTGCCGTTTGCATGGAGCACGGTTCAGGAGGCTGACGACGAGGCGATCAAGTCGTGGTTCTCTTACTACGACCTGGATCTGCAGAAGGACAAGAGCCAGCCACGCAAAACTGGCGATGACGCCAATGTCTTCTTCAACGGCAAAGACATGCGCTACGGAGATGTGCTCGACACATTCATCTCCGAGGCGAATAAAGCCGGCTTCACGTTCAATCGTAACCACGCGTGGGAAGTGACAGCCGGCATCCTGAATGGCCGGCAGAATCTTGAAGACAAGCTTTCCGGCGGGCCACCCGAGACGAAGGGCCTCGACGACAAGAGCAAGAAGCTGGCGGCGCCAAGCGTGGCGTTGCAGTCGCAGCTCAATTTCACCGGCCACCGTACGCTGGTGAGCAGGGGCGCGACCAACAGCCAGGATCCACCCACCTGGCAGGTAACCGGACAGGTCACGGTGCCGCTGCACCCGGAGGGGAAATCGGGGTTTGAGATCAGCGCCCAGGGATCGGTATCGTTCGTTATGACCCAGGATGGGAGGATCATCGACGGAACATTACAGCTCTCCGATCCCTCGGCGACAGTGACCAACGTGCAGGGTGCGCTGCAACTGGCTTGGGTGAAGCCGTTCCTTGAAGGCGCGATGCAGTTCCAGGCCTTCGCGCAGGCGGTCGGCGGAGCGAGTTGGGTAGAGGACAGGGTGAACGTTACCACGGGTGCTGTCACGCTCAAGCCGGCGGGGATGGTGCAAGGGGTGACCGGCATGCAGCTGGTCTTTGTCGTTCCCGACACCGGCGGACACGTGCAATTGTTTATTCAGTTGCAGACATCAGTGACCGGCACGTCCGGCCAGCCCAGCACTTTGGATCTGCAGGGCTCGGGCGGCGTACAGATTCAATTCAATCTTTTCTAGACTGGACGAAGTGGACTTGCATCTGTTTCACGATCAACTTAGGTGCGCCTGTCAGCATCGAGGCTTCGAACGGAACTAGTGGAGACGTCCATGGATCCGTAAGGCGGTTCCATTCCTGTCAGGTTTGACAGGAGGCGGACAGGTTCTCATTTACCCTACCTTGTGTCCGCTCAGCCGAGTTCCTGGGCGAGTCCAATGAGAAGACCTTCAGGGCCGCGGATGTAGCAGAGCCGATACACGTCCTTATACCGGACGACCTCGCCGACGAGCTGCGCGCCTCGCGTGGCCAGCCTTGCCAGCGTCTCGTCGATGTCGTCGATGGCGAACATGACGCGGAGATAGCCCAGGGCGTTCACCGGGGCATTGCGGTGATCCGCGACGACCGGCGGCGCGAGGAAGCGGGAGAGCTCGAGGCGGCCGTGGCCGTCTGGCATACGCCGCATGGCAATTTCGACGCGCTGATCGACGAGTCCTGTGACTCGTCCGGCCCATTCTTCTTCAATGGTGGCCCGGCCTTCGAGTTCGAGGCCGAGCTCGCGAAAGAAATCGATCGCTGGTTCGAGGTCATCGACGACGATTCCTACGTTGTCCATCCGTTTGAGCGCCATCGGGCGAATCTACAAAGGGTGGTGTGGTCTGCGCAAGCCCCTCACACCACCCCTCGGCGATTATCGATTGATGAGAGCCTGCACGTGAGCCGGATAGCGGGCGCCCCGGACTTCGATTTCGGCAAGGGCGTCCGTGATGCTCGTCAGGTCGCCGCTCGACAGCTGCAGGTCGGCGGCTGCCACGTTCTCTTCCAGACGGTTGAGCTTCGTCGTGCCAGGGATGGGCACGATCCACGGCTTTTGAGCGAGCAGCCATGCCAGTGCGATTTGCGCGCGCGTGGCCTTTTTGCGGCTGGCGATTTGCCCCAGCGCATCGACGAGCGCCTGGTTCGCCCTGCGGGCTTCGGCAGAGAAGCGCGGAACAAGGTTGCGGAAATCCGTGCTGTCAAATTGCGTCTTCTCGTCGATTGCGCCGGTGAGAAAGCCCTTGCCCAGGGGGCTGAAGGGAACGAAGCCGATGCCGAGCTCTTCGAGCGTGGGCAGGATTTCCTCTTCGGGCTCTCTCCACCAGAGCGAGTATTCACTCTGCAGAGCGGTGACGGGCTGCACGGCATGCGCACGGCGAATGGCAGCGACGCCGGCTTCGGACATGCCGAAGTGTTTCACCTTACCCGCGACGATCAGCTCCTTCACCGTGCCGGCAACATCCTCAATGGGAACGCTGGGATCGACGCGGTGCTGATAGAGCAGATCGATGGTGCCGGTCCTGAGGCGCTTCAGGGCGGCTTCCACGTGCGCTCTGATGTTTTCCGGACGGCTGTTCAGTCCGCTGGCGGGTTTGCCGTCGTTAAAGCCGAACTTGGTTGCGATGACAACCTGGTCGCGGAAGGGCTCCAGCGCTTCACCGACGAGTTCCTCATTGAGCCAAGGGCCATATGCCTCGGCCGTGTCGAAAAAGGTTACGCCGCGGTCGAAGGCGGCGCGGATCAGCGCGATCCCCTGCTGTTTGTCGGTCGCGGGACCGAATCCAAAGCTCAGGCCCATGCAGCCCAGCCCAAGAGCCGAAACCTTCAGTCCGCTTTTTCCCAGTTCACGTTTTTGCATTTCCTCACCCCGGTGTGGATCCGCGCGTGCCCGCAACTGAGCCGCGAAAGCGAAAACAGAAGCGGGAGCCGTCCACGAGATTCAGTGTAAGGTTGCTATGCTCATGAGACTAGACGTAGTAATGAGAAAGACCATATGACCATAATTCATGAATCGCTGCGCGATGATTTGCCGGACCTGGCCGTTTTTGCCGCGGTTGCCGAGGAACGCAGCTTTACGCGTGCTGCCGCGCGGCTGGGCGTCTCGCAATCGGCGTTGAGCCACACGGTGCGGGCGCTCGAAAGGCGGCTCGGGCTTCAGTTGCTGGCTCGGACGACGAGGAGCGTCTCGCCAACCCCAGCGGGAAGTGCTCTGCTCAGAGACCTGGGGCCGGCGCTGGAACGGATTCAGCAGTCGCTCTCGATAGTCCGCAAGCTCAGCGATCGCCCGGCAGGGAGGATCAGGCTGGTGACCACGCGGTCCGCGGCGTGCATGGTCCTCATCCCCAAATTGGCGAAGTTTACGAAAGCGTATCCCGACATCATTCTCGAGGTGACGGTTTCGAACGATCCGGTGGACATCGTGGCCGGGGAATACGACGCCGGCCTCCAGATCGGCGAGTTTATTCAGAAGGACATGGTGGCCGTTCGCGTCAGCGCGGATCTGAAACTGGCCGCGGTCGGGGCGCCGGAGTATTTCGCGAAGCGTAAGGCGCCCAAAGTTCCACAGGACCTGAAGGATCACGCGTGCGTCGGCTTTCGTTTCAGCTATGGCCTTTACCGCTGGGAGTTCGAAAAGGGCAGGAAGGCGATGACGGTGAATCCCGAGGGACCTGTATCGTTCGACGATTCGGACCTGGTGATTCAGGCGGTGCTGCAGGGCGTTGGAATCGGCATGGCGCTGGAGCCGACGCTGCTGCCCCTGATCGAACAGGGCCGTCTGATTCAGGTGCTGAGGGACTGGTGCCCGAAGTTTCCCGGCCTTTTCCTCTACTACACGAGCCGCCGGAACCAGCCCGCCGCTTTGGCCGCGCTGATCAGCGCGCTTCGTCTTGCTGGGTGAGGAGTTTGGGCCTGCGCATCAGTGCACCGTCTCGGCGGCCGGTGGGGCGTTGCGAATACTGAGCACCGGCGATTTGGCGCGGGCGATGATCTTGTACACAGTGTCGTCCCCCGGGTTCGGCCAGAACGTGGCATCGTGACTGACGCCCAGGACAATGAGATCGGCGTCGATATCCACGCTCGCATCCAGAACTTCCTCCACGACTTCGCCCACCTCGACCTCGATGGCGACGTGGGCCCACAACGAGGCCTCCTCGGGCACGACGCGGCGCAGTTCGGATCGCGCCCACTCGACGACACGCTTTGCATCGCGCTGAATCTCGACATCGGGCGACAGAACGTGGAGCAGAGTGATATCCGCGCGATAGAACTCCGCGAACTGGATGGCAAGCCGGGCGCTGTGTTCGAATCCCACCGCCAGCGAGACCGGATGCAGAATGCGCCGAGGAGCGCCGAAGGAGGATGCCTCGCGTGCGTTCGGGCCGACGGTAAACACAGGGATTTGAGCGGAGCGCAGGATCTCATGCGCCACAGATCCCAGGAAAAATCTGCGGAGATGGCGGCGTCCGTGGGTGCCGGCGAGGATGCGGCCGGCTTTGGTCTCACGCGCGACCGCGGCGATCTGATCGCGGGGGAACCCCGAGACGATGCGGGCGTCGCACTGGATGCCGAGATCGCGAATGCGCTCGCCGATGGCATCGAGTGCCTGGCGCGCCTCCTGCGCCATGGCCGCGGAATCTTCGAAGGGAATCGCGCGCGGGTCGAGCGAGAGAGCTTCGCCCGGCGGAATGACATGAACAAAAGTGAGCGCGGCTCCGCAGGCGCGGGCCTGCGCGATGGCGTAGGGGACCAGGTAGTCGGCGTCTCCCAGGTCGGTGGCCACCAGGATGCGGTCAGGCACCACGAGGGCGTGATTTGCAGAGACGCGTTCGTCGAGGGCTTTCACGGGGAAAACCTCCTGGGGCAAAGAAGTGGCTTCATGCGCGGCTCTTCAGCTTCGACCAGGATTCGTGGACTCCGCCACGAGGGGCGGAACGGACGCACAACGTGGCCGGGTGCTCCGGGTGCATTCAACCGTGATGAGTGTGGCCTCACGGGGTGGCGGCAGACTGTGACTCCAGGCACAAATCGGTGTGACGGCAGTCACGCGCAATTGGCGCGCCATGGTGTCGAATGAACTCCGGCACCGAAGAGCAGAAATAATTCTGCGGTGTGATGCGAGTCACATACAGGCCTTTTTCCCCAGCGATAGGGTCTGTTGCGAATCCAGGAAATCGCAAACAGACGGAGGGCCGAATGGCAAGAGACGAGTCGGTTCTGGAGACATGTAAGCGGCGCGGGATCTCGCGCAGACGCTTCATGGAATTTTGCGGCACGATGACGGCGACGCTGGCGCTGCCGAAGGCCTACACGCAAACCATCGCAACAGCGCTGGGACAGAAAAAGAAGCCGGTGCTGGTGTGGCTGGAATTTCAGGACTGTGCCGGAAATTCGGAAGCGATGCTGCGCTCGACGCACCCCACCGTGGAAGAGGTCGTGCTCGAGACGCTCTCGTGGGAATACCACGAGACGATCATGGCGGGGTCGGGCAAGCACGCGGAAGCCGCTCTGAAGCGCGTGGTCGACGAAGAGAAGGGCAAGTATCTGGTAGTGGTGGAAGGCGCGATTCCGCTGAAGGACGACGGGGTTTATTGCACGATCGGCGGACGGACGGCCATCGACATCGCGCGCGAAGTTTGCCGCAACGCTGCAGCGACGATTGCGATCGGGTCGTGCGCGTGGGACGGCGGGCTGCCGAGCGCGGGAATCAATCCGACGGGGGCAGTGGGTGTGGAGGAAGCGATTCCCGGGATCACGGTGGTCAATTTGCCCGGATGTCCGCACAACCCCGTGAACACGGCCGCGGTGCTGGTGCACTACCTGACGTTTGGCGAACTGCCGGCGCTGGACAGCAACAACCGCCCGCTGTTTGCCTACGGGCAACTGATCCACGATCAGTGTGAGCGGCGCGCGCATTACGATGCCGGACGCTTCGTGCAGACGTGGGGCGACGACGGACACCGCCAGGGATATTGCCTGTACAAGATGGGCTGCAAGGGACCGGAGACGAATTACAACTGCCCGACGGTGCGATTCAACGCATCGACAAGCTGGCCGGTAAAGGCGGGACACGGCTGCATCGGCTGTGCCTCATCGCGGTTCTGGGATACGAAGTCTCCTTTCTACGAGCGGCTGCCGCATCCGGCAGGATTCGGCGTCGACGTGACGGCCGGCGAGATCGGCTGGACAGGCGTCGCGGCCGTAGCAGCAGCCACGGCGGCGCATCTGGTGGGCCATGTGGTGCGCGACCATTTCCATCCGAACGGAAACGGCGATGCGCAACCCGCGGCTGAGAAGCCGTCGGCGGAGGTGCGGTAATGGCACGAGTGGTGATCGATCCGGTAACACGCATTGAAGGCCATCTCCGCATCGAGACGGAGGTGAACGGGGGAAAGGTGACGGATGCGTGGAGCTCCGGCACCATGTTCCGCGGCATTGAGCTGATTCTGCGGGGACGCGATCCACGCGAGGCGTGGATCTGGGCGCAGCGCATCTGCGGCGTATGCACCACGGTGCACGCGCTGGCCTCCGTACGCGCGGTGGAAAACGCCATTGGCGTTGAAGTTCCTGACAACGCGAGGCTGGTCCGCAACATCATCGCGGGCTCGCAGAACGTGCAGGATCACGTTGTGCACTTTTATCACTTACACGCGCTCGACTGGGTCGATGTGACGCTGGCCCTGAAAGCCGATCCGGCAAAGACTTCGCAGCTTGCGCAGTCAATCTCGGACTGGCCAAAGTCGAGCACCACCTATTTCAAGGGAGTCCAGGACCGCGTCAAGGCCCTTGTGGCCTCGCGGCAGTTGAGCCTCTTTAGCAGCGGTGACTGGGGACACCCTGCTTACCAACTGCCGCCGGAAGCGAACCTGCTTGCTGTCGCGCATTACATCGAAGCGCTTGATATGCAGCGGGATTTTATTCGCATCCACGCGGTCCTGGGCGGTAAAAATCCGCACCTGCAGACGTATCTCGTAGGTGGGATGTCTACCGCAATCGATGGCAACGAGCCGGAAGCCGTGATCAATCCGGAGCGCATTACGCTCTTCAATGAGCTTGCGGCTCGTGCGCGGGATTTCGTCCAGCAGGTCTACATTCCCGATGTTCTGGCCGTGGCCAGTTTCTATAAGGAGTGGTTCGGTTACGGTGAGGGCCTCGGCAACTTTATGGCCTACGGCGATTTGCCAGCGGGCAGAATTGGCGACCCGGCGGGATTCTTCTTCCCGCGGGGAGTGATCCTCAACCGCGACCTCTCGACCGTGCACCCCCTCGATCCTGGCAAGATCGCCGAATACATCACGCACTCCTGGTACGAGTATTCCGGCGGAGATCAGAAGAGTCTGAAGCCGGCGGTTGGTGAGACGAATCCGAAGTATTCGGGGCCGAAGCCGCCGTTCGATCAGCTCGACACCGACGCGAAGTACTCATGGCTGAAGTCACCGCGGTACGACGACAAGCCGATGGAAGTGGGCCCGCTGGCGCGCACGCTGGTCGCGTATGCTTCGGGCGATGAGCAGGTGAAGAAGACGGTGGACGGAGTGCTGGCGAAGTTCAACGCTCCGCCGACGGCGCTCTTCTCGACGCTGGGCCGTATTGCGGCGCGGGCCATCGAGGCTGACATCGTGGTGCAGAAGCTGCCGGACTGGATCGGACAGCTGGACGACAACATGTCGCACGGCAATGTGAAGATCCACAACGGCGACAAGTGGGATCCGGAGAGCTGGCCGAAATCGTGCGCAGGGTTCGGGCTGGAAGAAGCGCCCCGGGGCTCATTGGGCCACTGGGTGGAGATCGAAAACAAGAAGATCGTGAACTACCAGGCGATCGTGCCTTCCACGTGGAATGCAGGACCGCGCGATGCGATGGGACAGCGCGGCGCGTACGAAGCGGCGCTGGTGAACACGCCGATCGCCGATCCGGAACGTCCGCTGGAGGTGCTGCGCACCATCCACTCGTTCGATCCGTGCCTGGCCTGCGCGGTGCATGTGGTGGATGCGCAGGGACGGAGATATGGCCGTGAAGTCGTGGCCACGCCGGAACCGGAGGGATCCAAGTCGCTTCCTCCGGTACCCGCGGGGCTGGGCCTGGGAGGCTTCTGATGGTCAGCATCCCGAATATCTTTACGCCGCGCAGACATTTCGCGGAGGGGCAGGAGCATCTGGTTCCGGTCTACGTATGGGAACTGCCGGTCCGGCTGAGCCACTGGGGCATGGTGGCTGCGGTGACTGTGCTGACCTGGACCGGCCTCTACATGAATCATCCGTTTCTGATCTTCCCGCACAGGACGGCGTGGACGATGGGGACGGTACGGTTCATCCATGAGCTGGCCGGCTTCGAGCTGCTCGGCGCGCTTTTGGTGCGCATCTACTGGTTCTTTGCGGGCAATCACTGGGCGCGGTGGAGGCAGTTCGTTCCGCTGACGCGGCGGCAGTGGCAGAGCCTGAAGGAAATGGTGCGTTATTACAGCTTCCGCCAGCGCAAGCCGTTCGAGCAGATCGGCCATAACACGCTGGCCGGCCTCGCGTACATCTGGGTGTACTTCATGGTGGCGTGCGAGTGCGTGACCGGGCTGGTGCTTTTTGCCACGGTCGAGGGCTCGCCGACGCTAAAATTCTTCGTGGGCTGGATTCCGCAGCTGATCAACATTCAGTGGATCCGCACGGTGCATTTCCTGTTCATGTTCTTCCTGATGGCGTTCTTCATTCATCACGTTTATAGCGCCGCTCTGGTGGCGATGACGGAGCGCAACGCGGAAATGGAGAGCATCTTCAGCGGCTACAAATTTGTCGACGACGAGACGATCGACGAGGAGCTGAAGATCGCCGCCAGCGAACGGCGGCATATTTTCGGGAAACGCAATATTCACCGCAACCGAAACTGGGATCGATGATCAGTCCGCGCATCGCAGTCGTTGGCCTCGGCAACCTGATGCGGACCGATGATGCCGTAGGCATGCTCGCCCTCCGCCAATTGCAGCAGCGGTCGCAGTTGCCGGAGGGTGTGGTGCTGATCGAAGGCGGTACGCTGGGGCTCGAACTGCTGTACCCCCTGTCCGGAGTCACTCATCTTCTGGCTCTGGATGCGATCGACGCGGGCGAGGCGCCGGGAACGGTGCTGCGCTTTGCCGGCGAAGCCGTTGCCGATATGCCTGTGACGAAGAGCGTCCATCTGCTGGGATTCTCCGACCTGATCGGGGCGATGATGCTCACTGGCGACGCTCCCCAGCAGATTGTGGTGCTGGGCGTGCAGCCGGAGCGCATTGCCTGGGGCACCGAACTGACGAAGCCGGTGCAGGCGGTGCTGGGCAAACTGGCGGCCGCTGCTCTCGAGCAGGTCCGGGCGTGGTCGTGGGAAATCGCTGCACAGCCGGTGTGCTGCTGCGAGCAGAAGTCTGCCTGAGCGAGCCGCCGGGATTCCAAGGTAACAGGGTGATATCCGTCACTGCGCCGTCCCTGTGATTGCGGTCACTGTCCGTCCTTCGGACAGCCCG
>Ga0335073_10004190_pt1 | contig 20177 bp, 16 predicted proteins | sample Lox_Sample_22_FD_207093 | JGI IMG/M metagenome (GOLD analysis project Ga0335073, IMG submission 207093) | Soil microbial communities from Loxahatchee National Wildlife Refuge, Florida, United States - Lox_Sample_2.2 | ecosystem: Environmental > Terrestrial > Soil > Wetlands | place: USA...
TTCCTGTTGGCTCACACCAGCCGGCTGTGATCTTCCTGCGTTCCAGGTGCTCCTCGAGCCGGTCCAGGTGCGTTGTCCAGAGCGAGCGGTAGGTCGCGAGCCAGGCGTCGAGTTCGGCGAGCGGCTCAGGACGGATGCGATAGAAGCGGCGCTGCGCGTCCGTGCGTGCCTCGACCATCCCGGCGTCCTTGAGCACCCGCAGGTGCTTGGACACCGCGGGCTGGCTCATCCGCAGCCGCGCCACCAGCTCGCCGACCGGCAGCTCGCCGTCGCGGAGCAGGTCGAGAATGGCCTGCCGCCGCGGCTCGGCGAGCACGTGCAAGGTGTCCGGCATCGCCATGCTCGCTATCATGCCGCTCTAGTTATATAACTGTCAAGGCATATACAAGAGTGACACGAGCCAGCGTGACGCCGAAGAGTCGGCCGGGACCGTTCGGAATAAAATCTTGTGTCATGCCACCGGAAGCGGACCTGCTGCTGGTCAACGCGAACGTGCTGACGATGGACCCCACCCGGCCGAAAGCGAGCGCGGTCGCGGTGCGCGGCGGCCGGATCGCCGCCGTCCACGATGAGCACGACCCCGGCGGCACTTCGGTGACAGCGAGCGAGGTCGTCGACCTGAAGGGCGCGACGCTGCTGCCCGGCTTCCACGACGCGCACAACCACATGATCGGTTTCGGCCTCGCGCTCACCGAGGTCGACCTGAGGGTCACCAGCCTCGACGAGCTCTACGCGCGCGTGGCGCGGCAAGCGGCGGCCACGAAGGAAGGCGAGTGGGTCGTCGGCTCGGGCTACGACCAGACGAAGACCGGGGGACACCCGAACAGGGACGCGCTCGACCGCGTCGCGCCGAAGCACCGCGTCTGGCTCAAGCACACCTCCGGTCACATGTGCGTGGTGAACAGCCTGGTCCTCGCCGACCTGGGCATCGACGCCGCCGCGCCGCACGTCGACGGCGGGCGGGTCACCACCGACGACGCCGGCCGCCCCACCGGCCTGCTCGAGGAGCGGGCCCAGGGGCTGGTGGGCGGGCTCACGCATCCGTACCCGGTGAGCACGCTCGCCGCCGCGGTCGCCCGGGCGGCCGAGCAGTACCTGCGGGAAGGCCTGACCAGCGTCACCGAGGCGGGCATCGGCGGCGGCTGGGTCGGGCACAGCCCCGCCGAGCTCGCCGCCTATCAGGCCGCGAGGGACGCCGGCCGGCTGCCCGTCCGGGTCGAGCTGATGGTGGCGAGCGAGGTGCTGCACCCGATCGGCGCGCATCCAGGCGACGGCATGGAGCTGGGGCTCGACCTGGGGATCGGCACTGGTTTCGGCGACGACTGGCTGCGCATCGGGCCGATGAAGATCTTCACCGACGGGTCGCTTGTCGGGCGCACCGCCGCCATGTCGCAGCCGTACGAGGGCCAGCCGGGCAATAGCGGCTACCTGCAGGCCGACGCCGCCGAGCTCACCGCCACGATCATCGCCGCGCACCGGGCCGGCTGGCGGGTCGCGGCGCACGCGATCGGCGACCGCGCCATCGACCTGGCTCTGGACGCGTTCGAGACCGCGGCCGCCCAGTATCCGAGAACAGACCCGCGCCACCGGATCGAGCACTTCGCCGCTTCCCGTCCCGATCAGGTGATTCGAGCTTCCGAACGGGCCGTGGTGGCTGTCCCGCAAGGCCGCTTCTGCACCGAGCTTGGCGACGGGATGATGGCGGCCGTCGGCCCGTCACGGCACTCCTGGCTGTACAGGCAGCGGTCGCTGCTTGAGGCCGGGATGGTGCTGCCGGGCAGTTCGGACCGCCCGGTCGCCGCGGGCGCGCCGCTGCTCGGCATCCACGACATGGTCAACAGGCGTGCCTCCTCGGGCGCGCCGTTCAACGCGGCCGAGGCGGTCACCGCCGACGAGGCGCTGCGCGCCTACACCCGCGGCTCGGCGTACGCGAGCAAGGCCGAGCATCGGAAGGGCTCGATCACGCCTGGCAAGCTCGCCGACTTCACCGTCGTGTCCGAAGACCCGACCGCGGTCGCCGCGGACCGGATCGCCGGCCTAGAGGTCCTCGCGACGATCGTCGGCGGCGAGATCCGCTACGGCGGGGGCCTGACCTGACGGCAGCACCCGCGCGAGCACGGCCCGCGATACGGCGCTCGTCAGCGTCAGGGATCGCGTCGCCTCCCCGGTCCGCAACGTGACTTCCCCGCCGGCGACCGTGATCACCGCGGACTCGGTCCCGGCGTGGATCGCGATCTCATGCTTTCGGAGATTCGCGACCCCGCCAGGCCGCCGCTGCCCGACTGGGCCGGCACGGTCCTGCTCATCGCGGCGGTCTCGGCCGTCACGCTCGCTCTCGTCGAAGGGGGTTCTTCCCCGCGATGCTGATCGGCGGCAGCGGCGTATCCCGCGTCGCCGTGGGAACGGCCCGGCCGCCGCCGAGCACCCACTCGCCGCGCGCCGCGCGGCCGACCCCTCGCCACCCCCCTCCACCCCTCGTGCATGATTAGCGGATGCCATTGTTCGCGTTTGAGGGTCATGAGCCGCAGATCAGCGCTACCGCGTGGATCGCGCCCACCGCCACCTTGGTCGGGGACGTGCGGGTAGAAGCCGAAGCGTCGGTCTGGTACGGCGCGGTGCTGCGGGCAGACTTCGGGCCGATCATCGTCAGGCGGGGAGCCAACATCCAGGACGGCTCGATCCTGCACGGCGGCGCCGACCCGGTGACCGAGATCGGGCCGGGGGCGACGGTCGGCCACCTGTGCGTGGTGCATGGCGCGGTCGTCGGCGCGGAAGCGCTGATCGGCAACGGCGCGACGGTGCTCGACGGCGCGGTCGTCGGCAGTCATGTCCTCGTCGCCGCCGGCGCCACGGTGCCGCCAGGGATGGTCATTCCCGACGGCATGCTCGCCGCGGGCGTTCCCGCCCGGGTCGTCGGCGAGCTCACGGCCGGCGCGAAAGGCTGGGTGGAGACCAACCCCGAGACCTACCGCGCCTTGGCCCGCCGCCACGCGGCCAGCGTGCGGCCGGTGAGCTAGCTGTCGCGCTGCTGAGGGCGCGGGTAGCGTTTGCCGGGTGGAGGAGACAACGTGGCTGGATGCCACCGCACAGGCTGATCTTGTCCGGCGCGGTGAGGTGAGTCCCGGGGAGCTGACCGAGGCGGCCATCGCCCGGATTGAGGCGGTCAATCCTGAGCTGGACGCCGTGATCCGCACCAGGTTCGATGCGGCGCGGCGGGAGGCCGCGGGCGATCTGCCCGATGGCCCGTTCCGCGGTGTGCCGATCCTGTTCAAGGATCTGGGCTGCATGGTCGCCGGTGAGCAGCTGGCGTTCGGCATCGGTCCGCTGCGAGACCTGGCGTTCCCTGTCACGTCCTACCTGGCGGGGCAGTTCCTCGCGGCGGGCTTCGTCCCGCTGGGCCGGACCAATGTGCCCGAGCTTGGCACCACGGTGACGACCGAGCCGCTGAGCTTCCCGCCAGCGCGCAACCCGTGGAATCCCGGCCATTCGACGGGCGGGTCGTCAGGGGGGTCAGCCGCCGCGGTGGCGGCCGGCATGGTGGCGGTGGCGCACGCCAACGACGGCGGAGGCTCTATTCGCATCCCGGCCAGTGAGTGCGGGCTGGTCGGGCTCAAGCCGACCCGCGGGCGGGTCAGCCAGGGGCCGCTGATCGGGGAGACCTGGGCCGGCGGCGTGATCGACGGCGCGGTCACCCGCACCGTTCGCGACGCGGCTGGTGTCCTGGACGTCATCAGCACGCCGATGCCGGGTGACCCGTACTACGCGCCGCCGCTGCCGGGCCCGCTCGCCCAGGAGGTCGGCGCCGACCCGGGCCGGCTGCGGATCGGCGTGCTCGACCGGCCGGGCGCCGACGGTTATCTCGACGATCCGCAGTGCCGCGCCGCCGTCGCCAGCGCGGCGCGGCTGCTGGAGTCGCTCGGCCACCACGTCGACCAGTCCGCGCCCGCGGCGATGTTCGAGCCGGAAATCATCGAGCATTTCAAGATCATCATCGCCGCTGACGCCGAGGCTACGTTCCAGGCGTTTGAGATGCTGCTCGGCCGCCCGATCGGGCTGGATGAGATCGAACCGCGCAACGCCGCCTACCGGCTGGCCGGCCGAGAACTCGGTGCGGTGGCCTACCTGAACAGCCGGGCCTGGGTGGGGATGTGGGCACGCCGGATGGCGGACTGGTGGAACACCCATGACCTGCTCTTGACGCCCACTCTTGGCGCGCCCCCGCCAGAACTTGGGTGGTTCACCGCTGCCGGGCCGGAGGAGGAAGACGTGCGGGTCACCAGCTTCATCCCGTACACCGCGCAGTTCAACCTGACAGGCCAGCCGGCCATCAGCCTGCCCTTGCACTGGACACCCGGCGGTCTGCCCGTCGGCGTGCAGCTGGCCGCCGCCTATGGGCGTGAGGACATCCTCATCCGCGTCGCCAGCCAGCTCGAGCAGGCCGCCCCGTGGAGCGAACGCCACCCCCCGGTACACGGGTAACGAGAGCGAAAGGCGCATCACGACGCGGGTGGGAGATCGCCGTGCCACCTCGGTGAAGCCGGCCCGTTCATACAGTGAGCGCGACCCGAAGAACATGAAATCGTCGTGGCTGCGCACGGGTTTGTCGACCGGGTAGGCCTCGAGCACGGCGGCCCCACTGCGCCGGGCGAATTCGATCGCGGCCGACAGCAGCCGGTGCTGCAGCCCGCGTCCGCGGTAGGCCCGGGGCACGTAGCTGCATACCACCGACCAGACATCGGCGTCATCGACCGGTTTCATGACCGGTGACCGGCGCAGCCGCAGGTACTCCGGTCGCGGGCCGAGGCTGATCCAGCCGGCCGGCGCGCCGTCGAGGTAACCGACGAGGCCAGGGGTAACCCCTTCGGTCACCAGGTCGCGCAGCGCGGCCTCGTTCTGGTCGGGCGACCATGGCGACGTGCCTGTCTTGCGGTAGTGCATGCACCAGCAGCCGCGGACGATCGAGCCTCCAGGCAGACCGAACAGCGCCTCCAGGTCCGCCCACGTGGCGGAGGTCAGCGGGCGCGCGGTGAAAGCCTGCTGGTCTGGCGTCAGTTAGCCGGCCAGTCCGTGCATGAAGTTCACGATCTCGGCGTTGACGGCATCTGGGTGAGTGACGTTGGACGCGTGCGTGCCTCCCTGGATCAGGGTGAACGTGACCGGGCCGGCCAGGCCGTCGCGCGTCTGCTCGGCCCTGGCCAGCGGGATGGCGGCGTCCTCGCTGCCATGGACGATCAGGGCCGGGCAGCTGATCGCGCCGAGCCTGCCGGTGATGTCGTCCCGGTCCATCAGGCAGCGGAACGGCCAGGTGAGCTCGCCGGGATTCACAGCCGCCCACTGCTTGTACTGGTCGGCCCACTTGCCGTACCAGCTGTCCCACTGGCCGGGGCCCAAGATGATGGCGGCGACGATCTCCTGCACAGGACCTGGCCCCTGATCCAGCCACATCTGGTGCAGCTGCTCATATCCCGGGCGGCTGGCCTCTTGCTCGATGCCGGCCTGGCTGTCGATCAGGATCAGGCCGCGCACCCGCCGCGGCTCGAGCAGCGCGGCCCGCAGGCTGACGAAGCCGCCCTGCGACATGCCGCCGAGGACGGCTTCCTCGACGCCGAGGTGGTCGAGCAGGGCCAGCAGGTCCCTGGCCGAGTCCCAGTAGGTGAACGGGCCTGGAGCGGGGGTGCCGCCGTGGCCGCGCTGATCCCAGGTGATCACCCGGTACTCGGGGGCGAGCGCGTCGGCCTGGGCGTCGAACATCGAGGCGTCCATCAGGTATCCGTGGCTCAGCACAACGGCTGGCCCGTCGCCGCCGGAGTCGGCGAAGCTGACCTGAATTCCGTTCACCGCTGCTGTGGCCATATCGCGGACGTTACCGCACCTGGGCAGCATCGCCTATCACCGCGCCCCCGCCTCGGAAAAGAGCTTGTCACGGGCCGTACTCGATCGACAGACTTCGAGCATGGTGGACGGCGTCGTTCCCTGGCCGGATCGCCCGGCCGCGCCGGGCCGGGTCGCTGTCGTCACGGTCTCGTACAACACGCGCGAGCTCACCGCGCTCTTGCTGTGGTCGCTGCGCCGGATTCTCGACTGGGAATCACTCGAGACAGTCGTCGTCGACAACGGCTCGAAGGACGGATCGGCGGAGCTGCTCGCGCGGATCGACGCGGCCGGGGGGTGTCGGCTCATCCCGAACGCGAGCAACCTCATGCACGGCCCGGCGCTGACCCAGGCCATGTCGTTCCTCGCGTCGCGAGGCTCGCAGCTCCCGCGGTGGGTATGGGTGCTCGACTCCGACGTCGTGGTCAGCAGGCCGGACGTGCTGCACAAGGCGGTAGAGCGCGCGGCGCAGACGGATGCCGCGATCGTCGGCGAGTCGTGGTGGGACCGGTGGAATCACATGGACCGTTTTCTCGCGTACGCGCTGCTGATCGACCCCGCGCGCGTCTGGCGAGACGGGATCGAGCCCTTCGCCGACGGAGGAGACCCCGCGTTCGATCTGCTCCAGTCCGCTAAGGCTCAGGGGCAGACGCTCTCCGAATTCGCCTTCGTGAAGGACCGCTACGTGATTCACCGAGGCCGGAGCAGCCTGTTCGCCGTGTGGGCGTCCGGCGACACCGCGCACCCGTCCTACGACTGGGCCCGCGACCACCACGAGCCGCACTTCGCTCTGGTCGAGGGCGCCGCCGTCACCCACGATGAGCTGATGACAGCCTTTCGCGCCGAGGTTGGCCCGCTCGATGACCAGCGGGCGATTGAAGCTCTCAGCCGGCCAGCAGGACGCCGAGGAACAGCGCGGCCAGGGCACTGACGCCGGTCAGCGCGCCGAACACGGCGAGCCCGGTCGTGCTCCGGGCCCGGGCGTGCAGCGCGGCGCAGACCCCGGAGACGGCGACCGCGATCAGCTTGACCACCAGGGTGACCTGGTAACTGCCGTGGATCTGCGAGCGCACCGCGATGATGTTCCACACCCCGGTGATCACCAGGACGGCGAAGGCGGGCCAGGCCACCTGGTTGAAGCGGCGGGCGGCGGCACGGGGCATCTCGGCGCCCAGGCGGCGCAGGGTCGGGACCAGCGCGGCCAGCGTGATCTGCCCGCCGACCCACACGGTCGCCGCGAGAACGTGCAGGAAGAGCCGGATCGTGTCCCAGCTGACGCCAAGCATGGCCCTCCCTCTGGTCGTGCCCATCCATAGTGGGGTGTCACTGGCTCTTGACGTGGCGGCAGGGGCGAAATACGGTCCCGGCAGGCCGGCGGGTGCCGGATCGCGAGCCAACAAACTCGGGGAGTTCGATGAGCCATGCCGCGGGCCGCCCATACGACCGGCTAGGCCTGATCCGCCTCACCGACCGCTACCTCGCCGCCCTCGTGGCGCACGACCCGGGCGCTGTGCCGCTGGCCGGCCGTCTGCGCACCGTGGAGAACCTGCGGCAGATCAAGCCTGGGGAGGGTCTGTGGGCGACGGTGAGCGGCGGCCCGTCCGAGTTCGCCGTACACGTGCCCGATCCGCAGCGGCAGGCGGCCGGCTTTATCGGCATGATGGAGCAGGACGGCGGCGCGATCCTCGTGGGCCTTCGGCTGGCGGCCGTGGACGGCCAGATCGTCGAGGTCGAGCACCTGATCGCTGCGGGCCTGGCCGAGTCCAGCGTGGCGAACCTGCAAGTGCCACGCCCGGGCCTGCTGGCGCTGATCCCGCCTGGCCAGCGGCTGCCGGGGGAAGACCTGCTCGCGATCGGCGCCGCCTACTACGACGCCTTGGCCGGGAGCGACAGCAGCCGGGCAAGCTTCGCCGCCGACTGCGAGCGCCACGAGAACGGGCTGGTCACGGCCGGGCCTAGCAGGGGCGCGCCGCCGCCTGGTAGCAGCTTCCCCGCGGTCCCCGCCACCTGCGCGGCCCAGATCGACAGCAAGGTGTTCACCTACATCGCCGCCATCGACAGCCGGCGGGTGTTCGCGGCCGATCCGGTGACCGGGCTGGCAATGGGACTGTCGATGTTCCGCCATCCGATGGACAACGTCCCCTACGAGGTCATCCTCGCGGACGGCACCACCACGACGTTCGCGCCGCCCTTCGCCCCGTTCGACCTGCCGGCCGCGCACATCTGGAAGATCGGGCCCGACCGCCAGATTCACGAGATCGAAGCGATGGGCTTCACGGCGCCCCACGGCTCGCCGACCGGCTGGTGAACCGGCGCCACAGCGCCCGCCCCGGCAATCGCCTGGCTGATTACCGAAATGCCCGATGAGCGGTGTAAAACTATCCACGAGCAGGGGCGGCCCGCGGGCGGGCATTGGCCGGGGGAGGCGCGTGAATGACGAGCGACTTTACGGGCCAGCCGTATGGCTCGTTGGGGCGCATGGGACCCGGCAGCCGGATCGCGGGTTACCTGATCGAGGAGCAGGTTGGGGCGGGCGGGATGGCCGTGGTCTTCCGCGCGCGCGATGAAGTGCTCGGGCGGCTGGCCGCGGTGAAAGTCATCGCGCCGTCGATGGCCGACGATGAGGAGTTCCGCGCGCGCTTCCTCCGGGAGTCACGGGCGGTGGCCGCGGTCGACTCCCTGCACATCATCCCTGTGTACAGTGCCGGCGAGGCTGAGGGGCTGCTGTACATCGCCACGCGGTTCGTGGCAGGCGGCGACCTGGCGAAACTGCTGCGACGGGCCGGAGGACGGCTTTCGCCGGATCGGGCCGCGTCGCTCGTGGCCCAGGTGGCGTCCGCGCTCGACGCGGCGCACGCGGCCGGTCTGGTGCACCGGGACGTCAAGCCGGGCAACATCTTGGTGGACGCCGTTCCTGAGCGCCCCGAGCACGTGTACCTGTCGGACTTCGGACTCAGCAAAGGGACGTCGACGACGGCCTTGACCGCGTCGGGGCAGTTTCTCGGAACCCCTGATTACTGTGCGCCGGAACAGATCAGGAGCGCCAACGTCGATGGCCGGACGGATCAGTACGCGCTGGCGTGCGTGGCGTTCGCCCTGCTGACCGGGACGGTGCCGTTCCATCGCGGTGAAGCGGTGGCGACGTTGTTCGCGCACGTGGAGGACCCGGTGCCAGCGGTGACAGGGCTGCGGCCCGAGCTGCCCGCCGCCGTCGACGGCGTCATCGCACGGGCTCTGGCCAAGTCGCCTGCCGACCGGTACGCGCGGTGCGGTGAGTTCGCCGCGTCATTGCGGGAGGCGCTGATCCCCGCGTGGCGTGCCGCTGGTCCTCAGCTGACGCAGGTAGGCGGCGGTGGCTCGGTGCCGCAAGCGCGCACGACCGACATCGCGACGGCGACCGGGGAAAGCGCGGTAACCGGCGAAGGCACGGTAACCGGCGAAGGCACGGTAACCGGCGAAGGCACGGTGACCGGCGAAGGCACGGTGACCGGCGAAGGCACGGTGACCGGCGAAGGCACGGTGACCGGCGAAGGCACGGTGACCGGCGAAGGCACGGCGTCCGCGATCACGATCACGGGCGGGGATGGCAGCACTGGCCACGAGGAAGGCCAGCCCGGCCAGGAGCGCGACCGCGGCCGGGGAAAGGCCCTCGCCATCTGGGCCGCGGGCAGCGCCGTCGTGCTCGTCGCGGGCGCCGCGGCGGCCGTTGGACTGCATCTCCTGCCATCGGGACCCGGACCAGGCCCCCGCACGCCCTCGTCGCCCGCGGTCAGCCAGAGCTCTTCTAGTTCTCAGCTCGCCGCGAGCCAGGCGACTTCGCACCCGGCTACCACCGCGGCCTCCTCCCGGCCGCCAGCCAGCACGGCCACCGCTCACCCGACCGCCAGCCGGACCTCGTCTCCTCCGCTTACCGGGGAAGTCGCCGCATCCCGTGTGCTCGCCGGCGGCAGCTACGGGTTCGACGGCCCAGTGGGCGTCGCTGCCGATGGCCCCGACCTGTGGGTCGCCAACAGGAACTCGGTGACGGAGCTGAACGCCAGCGACGGCGCCTGGATCCGCACGCTGTCGGGCGGCGACTACGGCTTCGACGGCCTGACGGGCATCGCCGTGGACGGCGCCCACATCTGGGTCACCAGCGCCGGCAACGACTCGGTGACGGAGCTCAGCGCGGCCAACGGCGCCTGGATCCGTACGCTGTCAGGCGGCAACTACGACTTCAGCCAGCCGGAAAGCATCGCCGCGAACGGCCCCCGCCTTTGGGTAGCCAACGCGCAAGGTGGCTCGGTGACGGAGCTGAGCGCGGCTAACGGTGCCTGGATCCGCACGCTGTCGGGCGGCGACTACGACTTCAGCTATCCGTGGGACATCGCCGTCGATGGCACGCACATCTGGGTCGTGAGCAATCTGAGCGACGCGGTGACCGAGCTGAACGCGAGCGACGGCGCCTGGATCCGCACGCTGTCAGGCGGCAACTACGACTTCATCGGCTCGTCGGGAATCGTCGCCGATGGCGCCTACATCTGGGTCGCTAACACTAACGCCAGGTCGGTGACGGAGCTGAACGCCAGCGACGGCGCGTGGATCCGCACGCTGTCGGGCGGCGATTACGGCTTCAACTGGGCGACGGGTATCGCCGTCGACGGCGACTACATCTGGGTGACCAACTGGAACGTCGACTCGGTGACGGAGCTGAAGGCGACGAACGGTGCCTGGATCCGCACGTTGTCAGGCGGAAACTATGGCTTCAACCTGCCGCTTGGCATCGCCGTCGACGGCACGCACATCTGGGTCGCGAACTCCAACGGCAACTCGGTGACGGAGCTGACCGTCAGATAGCCGGACAGACCGCGGGGCTAGCGAGCTTCCCGTACCACGGGAGCGGCGCCTTCGCCGTCGGTCACCAGCGTGCCGCGGAACAGGTAGCGGTCCGCGCGGTAGACGGTCTTCGCCAGCTCGAACGCCCGGCCGAGCTGGTCGTAGCCGGTCTGGCTGTAGATCAGCACCGGGTCGCCAGGACTGATCTCCAGATGGTCGCTGACTGGCGGAGCGGACGCCCCGGCCTGGATCGCGAACTTGCCGCGGCTCGGGAACACCTGGTACTCGGTCCGCAGCACGTCGTAGAGCGACGCAGAGCTGAAGTCGTGCGCGTCGAGGCCGGGGGCCAGGGAGGCGGGCACGAGCGTCTCGGTCGTGGCGATCGGCAGGCCGTCGAAACGGCGGATCCGTGCCAGGTCGCACACCTGGCTGCCCGGCGCGACGCCGAGTTCCTCGGCCTCCTCGAGGGTGGCCTCACGGACACCGCAGCGCAGCACCCGGGACGTGACGGCGAAACCGCGCTGCCGCCCCTGGTCGGTGAAGCTGACCATGGCGGTGCTGCCGTGGCTCACCGGGACGGTGAACCACCCGCTCCGGTCGGAGGACCGCACCAGGTCTTTCTCGGCGAGCCTGGCTAGGGCCCGGCGCACGGTGATCCGGCTGACCCGCAGGCGCTCGGCGAGCGCCCGTTCGGACAGCAGTCGCACATCAGCGCCGAGCCTGCCGCTGCGGATCTCCGCCTCAAGTTCGGCGGCGGCCTGTTCGTAGGCCGGCATCCGCCGGGACGAGGCGAGATTGTCCCCGCCGGTTGGTCGCACGTTCGCCCAGCTCCTCACTCGACCAGCGACCCCGCGAAAAGACCCGCGATGAAGCTCCGCTGCGCGAAGAGGTATACCACGACGACGGGAAGAGCGGCTAGGCAGCTTCCGGCCGCGAGCGCCGAATAGTTGTTGAAGTGGGCGCCCTGGAACGACGAGAGCCCGACGGTCACCGTGTAGAGCGAGGAGTTGGAGACCATCACGAGCGGCAGCAGGAAGGCGTTCCAGGTCCACAGGAACACGAGCGCCGCCATCGTCTTCACCGCGGGTGCCACGGTCGGGACCAGGATCCGCCACAGCAGCGCCACTGGCGAGGCGCCGTCGATGCGGGCGCTCTCGGACAGCGACCGCGGCACGGAACGGAACGCCACGTACATCCAGAACGTGCCGAACGCGATCGACTGCGCCACCTGCGGCAAGATCATCGACCAGTACGTGTTGACGATATTGACGTCGCGGAACTGGTAGTACCAGGGGACGATCAGCGCCTCGACGGGCAGCATGAACCCGAACACCGCCGCGTACAGCACCCAGCGCGCGCCTGGTGGCTTGGCCAGCGCGACCGAGTACCCGGCCATCACGGCGATCACGGTGGAGACCGCGACCACGGTCACGGTGACGATCGCGGTGTTGAGCATGTACCGGGAGAAGTCGCCGTTGTCCCAGGCGTACCGGAACGCGCTCAGCGACATGTGCCAGCTGAACGCGATCCCGCCGGAGTTCCCGCTTGACGACAGCGCGGCGGCGACGAGCGTCGCCAGCGGGTACAGCGTGACGACCGCGGCGGCGAGGAGGAGGAGCAGGCAGGCCGCCCGTTCCGTTCGTGACATCATCACGCGTTCCGTTCGATCAGGGCCCTGATCCCGAAGGTCAGGACGAAGATGATCACCGTCATCGCGATGCCGAGGGCGCTCGCCGCGCCGACACTGCCGAGCTGGAACGCGTCGCGGTAGATGAGCAGGCCGGGCACCATGGTGGCGTAACCGGGGCCGCCGTTGGTGGCCTGGTAGATCAGCGTGAAACTCTGCAGCGCGGCGACCGCCGTGATCGTGATCGCGGCCCCGATGTCGCGGCGCAGCATGGGCACCGTGATGCGGAAGAACTCGCGGAACACGTCGGCGCCGTCGACCCGCGCGGCGTCGTAGATCTCCGGCGGGATGCGCTGGATGCCGGGCAGCAGCAGCACGAAACAGAGCCCGAAGTCCAGCCACGCGGCGATCAGGCCGACGGCTGGCAGCGCGGTGCTGAAGCTGCCCAGCCACGGCGTTCCCGTGGCCGGGCCGGCGCCGATCGCGTGCAGGATCCCGTTGATCGTGCCCGTCCCGCTCGGCGCCATCAGCCAGGTCCACACGATCGCCACGACGACGGTCACGATGACCTGGGGGAGAAAGTACACGACACGGAAGAACCCCATGCCGCGCACCCGGACGCGGCGCACCATGGCGACCACGGCGAGCGCGAGCGCGGTCGGGATCAGCGAGTAGAAGACGAGCAGGATGCCGAGGTTGACCAGGGAGCCGCGCTCGACGGGGTCGGTGAAGATCTGCGTGTAGTTCGAAAGCCCGACGTAGCTGGCGGGGCCGATGCCGTCCCACCGCTGCAGTGAGTACTGCACGGCCTTGCCGAGCGGATAGATGATCAGGACCGCGAGGAACAGGACGGCCGGCGCGAGGAACAGATAGCCGGACAGCCATTCCCTGCCGCGGCGCCTGCGCCGCGCGCGGGCCGTCGCCTCCGCTGCCGGCGGGTTGGCGCGCGGCGCCCGGCCGCCGCGGGCGGTGTCCGCGGCGGCCGGGCCGTTGCTGAGCGCTGTCATGTCAGCTCTGCTGCGACCAGTACGTGGTGTAGTCGGCCTGCAGCGAGGCCATCAGGGCGGCTGGCGTCGTGCGGCCCGCCTGCAGCTCCTGGATCCCCGCCATCTCCTGGTTGAGGAAGTCCGGGGTCGCGTAGTCCAGGTAGGGCACGAGACCGCCGCCGTGCACCGCGTTCGACCAGCCCGCCGCCGCGGCGCGCAGCGTCGGGGAGGCGGCCGCGAGCGCCGCGGCGCTCGGCGTGACCACGGGGATGTCGCCGTTCTTCAGCAGCGCGTCCTGGATGGCCGGGCTGAGCAGGGCGTTGATCACCGCGGCGCCAGCGTTCGGGTTCGGGGCCTTGGCGGGGATCGACCAGCCCTCGCCGGGGCCGCCGGTCACCACGGGCGGCACCCAGAACCCCGCCTTGGCGCCGAGCGCCTGCTGGACGGAGCTTGAGTACCAGTCGCCTTCAAGGAAGAACCCGGCCTTGCCCTGGTCGAACAGGTTCAGGGCCTGCACGTCGGACATGCCCTGATAGCCGGCGGGGAAGTAGCCGTCCGTCGTCCACTGGGCCATCGTCGTGGCGGCCTGCACGAAGCCCGCCGTGTCGATCGACGCCTTCGGGTTGGTGTGGAACACCCACGCGTTCTGCGCGGCCGCTGACACGTAGTGGTCCGCGATCGTGTAGAGCATGTGCACCGGCTGGTACGCGGTCGGCTGGCCGGCGGCGTACGACATCGCGGTGATGCCGTGCTTGGCGAGCAGCGCCATGTCGTTGGTGAACGTGTCCCAGTTCGTCGGGACGGTGCCGCCGACAGACTCGATCAGCGCCTTGTTGTAGAAGATGCCCACGACGGTGCCGGTCTCCGGCACCCCGTAGACGTTGCCGGAGCCGAACGTCTTGCCGTTCGCGGGCAGCGAGTTGTACTGCAGCGGCAGCGGGCCGACCTTCGTGAACCAGCCGTACAGCTTGTCGTACCCCGCGAGCGGCAGCAGTTCGTTGTCGGCGACGAGGCGGCCCTGGTTCTGCAGGCCCTCGTTGGTCTCGCTGACGTCGGGCGCGCTCGAGCCGGAGGCGAAGGCCAGCGGGAGCTTGTCGTTCTGGTCTGACAGGCTCATCGACGTGTTGACGACCTTGACCCCTGGATACTCCGTCTCCAGGGTCTTGATCAGGATCGGCAGGACCGCGCTCTCGCCTGGGTCGTCGCCCGGAATGTCCCAGTTCCACTCGTTGAGCGTGCCCTTGAAGGACTTCGAGAGCAGCGCGGGCGATGTGCTGCCGCCGCTCGCGCCACCCACGTCGCCACCGCCGCTTGAGCACGCGGCGGTCGCGGCGAGGCAGGCGATGCCGAGGGCCCCGAGCCTGATCGCGAGCCGGGAGGTTCGCCGCGGCGCTCTGCGCGTGCGGCGGTTCAGGAAGCTACTTGCCACCTCGGATCACTTCTTTCTCTGTTCGTGAGGTTTCCGTGTCGTCGTTCGCTGTCGTCGCCCGCCCTGTGGACGTCTGCCCCGTCGCGGCGAGCAGGCCGGTCAGCCCCGCGCCGATGACGCCCGCGTCGGCGCCCAGGCGGCCCCGGAGCACGGGAGTGTGCCTGGCGTGCTCGTGCGCGTAGTGCCTGGCCCACCGGGACGCCGCGGTCCGGTACGCGGTGTCCGCGCTGCCAAGCCCGCCGCCGGTGACTACCGCCTCGGGGTCGAGCGCGTTGAGCAGCAGGGCGATGCCCATGCCGAGCGCCCGCGCCGCGGTGCCGACCACGTCCAAGGCCACCGGGTCGCCCGCCTCCGCGGCGGCGAGCACCTCCTCGGCCCGGGTCGCGGCGCCGCCCCGTTCGGCGAACCGTTGGACGAGGGCGCTCCCCGAGGCGCTGCGCTCGAGGCTGATCTCGGTGCCGTCAGGCAGCGCCGTAAGGACGGAGGTGCCCAGATGCAGCGCGCCGCCGTGCGCCCCGGCGACAGGGCGGCCGCCGGCGACGGCACAGTAGCTGATCCCGGTGCCGATCGTCAGGAACGCGAAGTGGCCGAACTCGCGGCCTGCGCCCAGCGTCGCCTCGGCCAGCGCGGCCGCGCGCACGTCCGCGTCGATCGCGGTGGGCGCGATCGCGGCCAGCGTCCGCCCGACCGGCAGTTCGTTCCACCGCGCGATGACCGCGCTCGAGGTGATCCGCCCGGCCAGGCTGACGTTCTCCGGCACGACGACGCCGATCCCGGCCACGCGCTTGCCTAGTTCGCCGGCGCGGGCCCGCAGCGTCCGCGCGTGCCGCTCGACGTCGGCAAGCAGCGCCTCGCCGCCACGCTCGGGCCCGGTCGGGATCACCGTCTTGGCCAGCAGCGTGAGCGTGGCGGCGTCGAGGAGCCCGAGCGCCGTCTTCGTGCCGCCGACGTCCACACCGATCGCGGCGCCCGTCCCGTCGCGCTCGATCCCGCCGATCCTGCTCGCGCCCTCCATCTAGCCGACCTTCGTGTCGTCCTGGTGGTACAGGAACTCACCGTCCGGCATGCCGAGGTCCTCGGCGAGCAGCCATGTGACCGCCTGCAACGGGAGGATGGCGAGCACGGCCTGCGCCAGCGGCTCGGCAGCGGCGATCGCGAACGTCGCCGGGACGTCCGCGGCGCCAGACCCGCCCGTCACCCCGTCCGCCGTCCCCCCGCACGTCACCCCGTCCGCCGTCACCCCGTCCGCCGTCCCCCCGCCCGCCGCGGCCCCGATATACGCCACCGTGGCACCCGCGGCCGCCAGGTCGGCGGCCAGCACGGCCTCGCGCTCCCCGCCGATCGCCACGACCACACGCCCTGGCGCGGCCGCCTCGACCGGTCCGTGCAGGTACTGGAACGTCTCGTAGCCGGTCGCGGGGAGCTTGCAGACCTCGCGGAGCAGCAGGGCTCCCTGCAGCGCGGTCCCCGCGTGCACGCCCGAGCCGACCACGTCGAACGCGGTCACGCCGCGCAGGCGGGGGAGCAACTCCGCGGCGAACGCCTCGGCGGCCGGCTGCGTGGCTTCCACGGCGTCGGCCACCCCGTCCCAGCCCAAGGCGCCGGCGGCCGGGCGCTCACCCGACCTGCCGGCCAGCGCGTCGCGCAGCAATCCCAGGGCCTGGATCGTGCCGGTGTAGCCGATCGTCCTGACGTTGCTGTCTGGCAGCAGCCCGAGCGGCACCACGGCGTCGGCGAGCCAGCCGAGCGGTGAGTCCTCGACGTCGGTCACGAGCAGCCGCGGCAGCCCGGTGTCCCGCAGCGCGGCGTGGACCTCGGCGCTCTTGCCGGTCTGTGAGACCGCGACGACGGCCTCGGCGCCCGCCGCCCCCCCGGCCAGCCCGAACTGCGAGCCCGCCCAGCCAGCCGCTTGCAACCCCGCCTCCCAGAAGCCGGGCAGGGTCGCGCTGATCGCGTTGCTCGACGCGCCCATCCCCACCAGGGCGAGCCTGCGCTGGCGCCACGGGGTCAGGTCCAGGCTCCGCAGCCGGCCCTCGACCGTCGTGCGTGAGGCCCGCAGGCTCCGCCCCTGCGCGCGCATGGCGTCGATGTAGCGCATTCGTTCCCTCTCCGGAGAGCTGCGTTAACCAGTCTGAGCCCAGATTTACCAGCTAGAGCCCAAAACGGCAATACTCCGGAACAAGAATTGAGCCCAGTCGAGCCCAATCGTTATGGACTGGGTCGCGCGCCGCCGACTGAGGTACGCCGTATGCGCAATCGGCTTGCTCTAGCGGACGCCCCACGACGCCGCCTCATGATCGAAGCGACATGTGATCTTTGACAGCGGCGGCCCGGCCCCCGGGAGTCCCGGGGTTCCCGGCGTGACGAAGATCCCGTTGGCGCTGAGGGTCTGGCCGGTTACGGGCCCGCCGGGAAGTATGCCGTCGCTGCCGGGCACGTGCGGGGCGCGTGTGGCGTGTACGGTGGGTCCGCGGCTGCGGATGTGCTGCGGGAGTGCCGCGCGGGACTGGTGTTTCCGCCCTCAAGATCGTTAATCCGAAATGTTTGAATAATCTGCTGCCAGGACGACAGTTCATTCAAACATTTACCTGGCCTTGAGGTGCGCGGGACGCGCGGTGCGGCTGCGACGCGCCCGGGACGGCCGGCTGTTACAACCGGCGGTTCCGCAGGCGGCTGAGCCTGCAGCGCTGGTCCCTTTGTCGCGGGGGTGGCGGCCGGGGCCCGCGGGGCTGCCCTCGCAGCCTTCACAGCCCAGCCCGACGGGCACTCCGCATGTCGAATGCGCAATCGGCATGCTCTAGCCGGCCCGAATGCGCAATCGGCGTGCCGCCGCGCGCCGCCGCGGGTCCGCCAGCCCGCGGCGCTGAGCGCCCGCGCCCGCGCCCGTGCCCCCCGGGGCTGGGGCACGGGCGCGGGCCGGATAGGGCTGTCGGGGCGTCAGTGTTCTCCTGTTGGCGCAGACCAGCCGGCCGCGTGGCAGTGGCCTGAGGGGGCGGGCACGTCGAGCGTCGGGTTGCGGTCGAAGAAGCCGGTCGGCTTGAGCACGAACCCGGTGCGCGCCACCGGCATGACCGGCCAGTCCTCGAGCCTGGGCATGTGCGTCGGGCCGAACGTGTGCCACACGACGATGTCCTGCCCGTCGATGTCGCGGTCGGCCGCGGCGAACGCGGGCAGCCCGCCGCCGCCGGGACTCTGGTTCACGAAGTCGCCCGCGGGGTAGCGCTGCGCGGGGTCGTACCGCGTGACCCACAGGGCACGGGAGGCGAAGCCCGCCCGTGCCGCGAGCGGCGAGGACGGATCGGCGAGCAAGGCCGGGGCGGCCTCTGAGTACAGCGTGTACGCGGTCGGCTTGCCGAACCGGTTCGCCGACTCCGTGCTGACCACCCGCCAGACCCGCCCGCGCGAGGCGTCGAAGCTCCGGGCGGCTTCGGACTCGGACCGCAGCCTCGTCACCCGCTGGACGATCGCGTTGCCGTACGGGTTGTCAGGCCCGATCGGCAGACCGCACACGTCGACCTCCTCGACCGCGTTGGCCAGGCCGTCAACGGACATGTCGAGCCGCGCGCTGAACAGGTGCTGGTGCACCGGGGCGCCGAGGCCGGGCGCGACCTCGGTCGAGTACGGGTGGTCGCCGCCGGGATGGCCCGCGGTGAACACCACCCCGGTCAGCTTGATCTCGAGCTCGATCGTGCCGTCGAGGTAGAAGTACCAGTAGAAGCCGTAGTCGTAGTTGCCGACCGTGGTGAAGAACGACACGACGAGCCGGCGCTGCCTGCGGGACTGCGCGGAGCCGTTGAAGATGTCGGTGTGCTTCCACAAGATGCCGAAGTCTTCCTCGTGGACGCAGATCGCGTTGCGCACCACCCGCGGCTCGCCCGTCTCGCCGGGGATGACCGCGTCCAGGTAGGTGATCTCGCCGAGGCAGTCGCAGCCGAGCTCGAGCGAGTTGACCCACTTGCCGACCCCGTACTCGCTCGTGTCGAAGTACGCCTGCCAGAACCGGAACCGCGGATCGCCGTACGGCACGACCATCTCGGGCACCGAGGCCCGGTAGATCACCGGCCGCCCCGCCAGCGCGATCTGGTGCAGGGTGAGCCCCTCCCGGGCGTCGAACCCGACCCGCAGCGACCAGTCCTGCCACTGGATCAGGCTGCCCGACACGGTGAAGCTCGGCCCCTCCGGCTGGGTGATCTCGATCGGCCGCAGTGTGGTGCGTTCTGGCCCGCGCACGGCCGGGTCGTCGTAGTCGCCCGACTCCGCCGGCACTGGCAGTTCGAACTCGTCGACGATCCGCAGCACCCGCTTCTCGATCAGGTCCACGTGCGCGGTGACGCCGTCGATCGGGTGTGCCCACGCCAGGTCGTGGTCCCTGGCCTGCAGGAACGCGAGCACGCGCACCATCCGCCGCGCGTCGTCCTCGGCGGGCGCCCTGTACGCGCCGGCGGTGATCGGGCAGATGCGGATCTTGCTCATGTCCGTCAGCCCGCGCCGCGCCATCGCCTCCCGCCAGCCAGGGTCGGCGTGCACGATCTCCTCGACCAGCCCGTACTCGGAGTCGATGATCGGCAACTGCCCCTCGGTCGCGGTGTCCACCGTCCGGGCGCTGACCACGCCGCCCCCGGTGAGCGACACCACGACGTCGGTGGACTCGCCGTTCTTCAGGTTGATCAGGAAGGCGCGCAGCCGGCGGTCAGCGGAACCGCCGGCCAGCACCTCGTCCTTGGGCGGCTCCTCAAGCCCGTAGTAGGCGAACCGGACCGGCTCGGCGAGCAGCCCGGCCGCCGCCAGGATCTCCCGCCCCGCCAGGTACTCGGCCGCGGTGGCCGGATCGAGGGCATGCGGAACTCCGCTCATGGCACTCCAATCATGATCCAGAACGGGCCGGGCCTCCTGCGACGACGCCACCTACTCGTCGGCGATGATCGACCCCACCCGGTCGCCCAGCCCCGGGTCCTGGCGGCTCTTGTATATGGAGTAGACGACGGCGACGACGATGACACCGAGCGCGGCGTAGGGGAACCAGTCGTACGGCGCGGCCTGACCGGGCTTGCACAGGTAGTACACCGGGACGCCGATGGCGATCATGCCGAGCACCGGCAGCACCAAGTGCTTGACCACGTTGAACTCCTGCGGCCGGTACTTGCGGTAGTAGAACGGCAGCGCGAGGTTGGACAGGAAGTACACGACGAGCACGAGGATCGTGCCCATCGTGGACGACTCCACGAAGAAGTTCAGCGCGTTCATCGAGCCACTGTCGCCGCCGATCAGGTGCAGCAGCGCCCAGACGGCGATGATGAGGGACGCGATGGCGACGAACGCGAACATCGCGTTGACCGGGGTCCGCCGCGTCGGGTGCACCTTGCCGAGCCAGCGGGGCAGCAGCCCTTCCCGGCCGGCGTTGAAGATCAGCCGGGCCTGCGAGTTCACCGCGGAGATCAGCACCCCGAGG
>Ga0335073_10004191_pt1 | contig 20176 bp, 18 predicted proteins | sample Lox_Sample_22_FD_207093 | JGI IMG/M metagenome (GOLD analysis project Ga0335073, IMG submission 207093) | Soil microbial communities from Loxahatchee National Wildlife Refuge, Florida, United States - Lox_Sample_2.2 | ecosystem: Environmental > Terrestrial > Soil > Wetlands | place: USA...
TCTCGTTGCGAAGGAGCCTGTCGATCATGTCGTCTTCGATACTTCCTTCCTGGACATCAAAAGAGTCGTCAATGTCGATGGGTCTAAGGAATTAAAGTATACTCTTGCCGACAGATTTGAACCATATGGCTCAGCTCTGACAGTTGAACTGCCAAAGGAATTGAAGAAGGGGGAATATGCTGAAGTCTCAATTGAGTATGCTACAACGGAGAAATGTACAGCCGTTCAATGGCTCAATCCCGAACAAACTTTCGGCGGCAAACATCCATTCATGTACGTTCTACCCCTAAAATCAGTTGAATGTCCTAATACATGTACTAGGTTCTCCCAGTCTGAAGCCATCCATGCAAGATCAATGTTACCCTGTCAAGACACTCCCTCCGTAAAATCAAAATGGAAAACTGAAATCACATCCCCGCTACGAGTCTTAACCTCAGGCATCCAAGGCAGCAGAATCCCCGAGCCTGACTCACCTGCCCTCACAATCTACTATTCTTCCCAACCAGTCCCCGTACCATCTTACCTCATAACCCTTGCCTCAGGCGACATTGCCTCAGCTTCAATTGGTCCACGCTCAACACTCTACACAGAACCTTCTTTCCTCTCCGCATGTCAGTATGAATTCTCACAAGACACCGAAACCTTCATTTCCACAGCAGAACAATTAGTAACACCTTATGTATGGAGCACCTACGACATTTTAGTCCTCCCGAAATCATTTCCGTATGGAGGTATGGAGAATCCGAATTTGACTACTGTTACACCCACTTTGATTGCCGGGGATAGAAGTAATGTAGATGTTGTTGCTCACGAAGCGAGTCATTCGTGGTCGGGAAATCTAGTTACGAATGCTACTTGGGAGGATTTTTGGCTGAATGAAGGATGGACCGTGTTTTTGGAGAGAAAGATTACTGGACGAATGCATGGGAATGAATTTGCCGAGTTCAGTGCCATATTAGGCTGGAAAGCCCTCAAAGACTCAGTCGATCAATATGGTGATGATGAAGATGGTTTCACCCAATTAGTAACAAATCTTGAGGGAAAAGATCCAGATGATGCATTCAGCAGTATACCTTATGTACCTCTTCTATTGTCGAATCTCAGTGCTAACGTGTGTAGGAGAAAGGATTCAATTTGCTCTATGAAATTCAATCTAAAGTCGGTGGAGCAGAAATCTTCGAACCCTTTATGCCAGCATACTTCTCACGCTTCCAATTCCATTCCCTTTCAACAGAAGATTTCAAAGGTTACTTGTACAAATGGTTTATTGAAAAACACGGTATCGAAATACAACAAAAACTCGATTCCGTAGAATGGGATAAATGGCTTTATGGAAAAGGAATGCCTCCCGTAACTCCTAAATTCGACATGTCACTTGCAACACCCGCCTATAAGCTCGCTGAAAAATGGACCAAAGCAGCTGAAAACAATGTCAATCCAGATGATTTGGATGTTTCAAAGGATGATCTGAAAGGTTGGTTTGCAGGACAAATCTGCGTGTTTTTGGAAACTTTGGATGATCTCTCTACACCACTTTCTGATAAATATGTTTCGCATATGGATTCTGTGTATTCTTTCTCCGCGAGTAAAAATGCAGAGATCATCTCGAGGTTTTATACCATTGCCATGCGAGGTAAATGGGAGAAAATTTATCAGGACGTTGCGGACTGGTTGGGAACTGTTGGTCGTATGAAGTTTGTTAGACCTGGATACAGAGGGTTGAATGAGGTTGATAGGGAGTTGGCTGTTGCGACATTTAGGAAGTATGAGGAATTTTATCATCCTATTTGCAGGGGCTTGGTTAAGAAGGATTTGAAACTAGATTGAATTGTCAACAACAAAGTTGTAGTTAGTTAGGAGTCAAAACTCCAAGCTCAGACCGTAAGGGTTTGGGTGCTCAAGGTCTGAGCAAAGCGAAGCAAGTATGCTAAACAAAGATATGACATTCATACTTGAAGAACAAAGAAGACAATGAGTAAGACTGATGGTATGAGAGGGGAAAAAAAATGGTCACCTATGACTGATTTCGATTGACCCAACAGAGCGAGCGCTGATCAGACATCTCGGAAACTCAAATATATAAATCAAATCCAAGTTATCGGAGAATTCGATGGCCGTCATCACCGTTCCGTGTCCCAGATTCGAATACTTCCCAATAGTGAGGCGTATGATCAAGGATCATAAACGTCGCCAGACCAATGATCTCATGGCGTATCTTTACTCCGTCTTCATACCTCCCGCCTCGACAGACTTGTGGCCTCAATACGTGGGCGATATAGGGTGCGAATTCATGAATAAGGTTCTTTTCTACGCTGGACATTATGCTGTGGGGAGTAAGTTAAGCTCGGACCTTCAGTGCTAATCAGTTAGTTCTGGTCGACGGTGTTGCTTATTTTGACGATTCGGTGTTCTGGCTTTCAAAGATAACTTCACAATCAGAAAATGTTTTTATTTATGGTGCTGTTATTTCTGCTGCTAACTAAAATTGCAGGAAGATATGGAGTCAGATCCAAAGACAGAAGGTGTAGCTATTACTCTGTGAAAAGGTGGAAGTATCTGGATCAATGCACACCAGCAGCCCGACCACCTCCAGAAACCAAAATTTACTACGAGAATCTGGATGAGTGGAAGCGACGGAAAGCGAGCAGGTGGTTTGCAGCATACTACGCTGAAGATGCATTTGCGACAGAAGACCCGCCGCCTTATCAACCGTGACGCTCGCCGATTGATGATCGCAGCCGTGGGCAATGGCGGCAGGAGCTGCGGCATTTAGATTACCTAGTGTTGTAGCTAGAACATAAGACAGTATCTGAATGTAGTAACTTCGCACCCACCTCCCCAGTGAAGACTCAACTCGGTAACAATATCTTATGACATGGCAGAGCTTTCTTCCTACTAATCCCCGAAGCGGAAGGTGGGATCGCACGTTGCATTTGCATTTCATAGAATAAAAGTGGTTACAAGAAGAATACCTGTGCATTGGTCACTGAAAATACCCATCAATGACCCAAACTACTTACAAGAACACGTGTCCAATCTTAAATAATCCTCTATCTCACAGTTTTCCGTTCCAGTGTTAAACATTCCTTTCCGATCCAAATTGGTATGTTGGCCACCCATATTCCTGTCCATTCTCAGGTGACATGACTCTCCCCTCAGGATAAGTCCTTCCCCCTTGTCGGCTTGTGTTGTTCTCCAATCTTCGTAAAGCTAAGATATCCTCCACATTCATCTTGGTCTTCCTCAGAAGGGTACTTGATCTTGCTGGTCTAGGCGGCGAGTCCTGTAATATCGGACCTTGTGACTCTGACTTGACGTGCATTGGAGAATAAGCTTTCGGGATTCCTAGGGCATGGAGACGGAAGTCGTCAATAGGCCTGGTTTTCACATTCACCAGTTCTTTACTGGGAGTGTGCAAATGAATGAGGAATTCCGAACGAGTAGATGAAGATGAGGATTGCTGGGAGTTTCGCGGATTTCGCACTCTGTTGAAAGTACGTTGAAATAATCTTATCCATTCCGGAAAGAATGAAAGACGGAGAAAGATGAGAGATACCCATACCCAACATGTCTGTCGTTAGAAAGGCGAAATGAGAGTTTACGGAAATACTGTATTCTGCTACCAACAGGAGGGTCTGATTGGGGATAAAGGCAACAGCCTTGTCATCACATGCATTTACGTTGGTGGGATTTTCCAACTATCGTCAGATGAATGCATGTAAGGAACTATACCAAACAGAGTGCCCAATCGAGAACATCTGACGATGGAATCTTTCCAGACTCCAAGCTGGTTTGTAACGCCAAATACTTTTCAGCCAAGACGTAGTACGCAATAGCAAAGAGACTCCCTATAAAAGCCAGCGCAAAACACTGCGTCCAAGCACGCCATTGTAATCGTAATACCTGCTAATCAGTCTGGTGGTGCGAGAAGGTATACCTTGTGTATTCGTTTCATCGCTTTACGATATGGATAGCGACTACTTCCCGTGGAAAATGCTGAGTTGCTTGCCACTGAAGTGGCAGTTCCTGTTGTAGTGCCATTGAGACTGTCGTTGCTTGGTGGTGGCGGTTCATTGAGCGATCTCAGATAAACATTCACGCAATAAATGAAAGTCGCAAACTGGACAATAATCGCACAACCAATTTCGATGATAATAGGGATTATCAGAAGAGCCACGATCCAGTCCTCACGGATTGAGCAGTGATCTGAGATAGTATACGTGATTTGCGCAACTCCGAATACGACGCCCAGTAGAATCGCAGGTATTAACCATCCGACGATGTTGAGGATAATCAGCGGAATTCGAGTAACATGTAGATTCCAACATATTTGACAGTGAAGGTAAATTGTCCGACAGACCACTATTCGTGAGTAAATTGGGGATTGCTGTAAGGAGTACTACCTAGCAGCGCCAAACTGTGACCTGCAAATACATGCAAGGAGCCTTGAAAACCACAGACAGGATTCGAGTTCTGATCGGCAGGGGTAATTTCATTTGCACACTGTACACTCTGCAGATTGCTGAGAGGAAAGACAAAGCAAAACTATTCTGTCAGACAGCAAGTCGACGGAAAAGTACATTAATTGCCAGGGCAGCAACAGAGATGGCAACCCCAAGAGAACTTCGAAATGTAACCTTTTTAGGAAGGAAAATAAAAGACTGGCGTGAGTGAGACAGGGAGCGGGGTAAATACTAGCAGAACAAAAGCACCCACGCCTAGTCCTATGATGTTGATAATATCGTTTACATGTAGAGCTTCTAGACTTGCAGCACGAAGAGTGTAATTCTGTATTGGACATGGTAGGCAGCAAATTGACCCCGACTGTGACCCTGGAAGTTGTATTGGAGAACACATTCTGCCATCGACATACCCCTGATCGGCGGGAAAAAGTGCCGCGTCCAGAAACGGCGGTGGACAAGACGAATTTGACATGGTCGCTCGACGAAACTGTTTTTGGGGCTGCTGTACAATTGCCCAAATGACGGTGAGAGAAGCCCGCAGGCTTCAGTGTTAACTTATATGGGCTCCCACGGTGGACCAGGGGGTGAATTTGTTCGACAATCTGAAACGCGCGAGTAGCACGAAAGCTTCTCGTAACCGGACTGAAAATACGGTTAAGGAGACTTTTCTGCGGGGATTAAATATCCGATCTGCCTTCGGCGGCTAAAACCGACTTGGAAGACGGCCGAACAAACTCATTTCCGGTGCATCATGGTGCTAGGGGTAGTTCATTTAAATGAGGCAAAGACTGTTAAAGACCGAGACGATGTCGTATTAATAGCTAACAATCCTATGAGCGCTCGAATCTCTTGTTTCCACACGTGTCGGGAGATATTCAGATATTATCAATTGCTCGAAGCTGAGCGGTAAGTCTGGGCGGAGTTTATACCAAGATGTGGTGTATCTGGAGACCCGAGCACTCTTTTCAGTTGGGAGACTGTTTGCGTTGCGTTGCGGGTGATTGTTATTGAGGGGCCAATGCGTCCCGTAACTGAGATTGGATTTTGGTTGGCGAAATATGCACAACCGCTTGGGCCTTATCCCCCGCCCACCCCTTTCGCCCGACTTCCTCACCAACAGTGCCGTTACACGAAGAATCGTCGCGAAAATATCCGACTTTGCGACATAACGGTGAAAACTTTTCTACTCTGTTGATACGAGTCGTAGCATTCAGTATAGCTATAGACGATGGACGGGGTAAACACCCCTTTCTCGCGAATGCCAATCCGTTTTCCTTAAACAATGAATGGTTTGAATTGGCTTAATTTCGAACAAAGAAAGCTAAAATTTCCTATCCAACTTTCTTTACTTCGATTTTTCCCTTTTCAGATTGGACTGTTCAAAATTGAAACCAGCCTCCCCGGGCCGCTTTGGGCAATTCGTTAATGCACTGATGATACAAGAGTGCATGAGGGGGAGGGACCAGAGCGTTAAAGCGAGGGGGCTACCCGTTTTGGCGTAATTGGCGCCGTCAAATCGGTCGCGCCCCCGACTTCGTATAAATCGCACGCGGAATTCATCTCATGAGGATCGACGCCAATTGCAGCAAAATTTCCGCCCCTTAAACATTTTTCAATTTCTAAAGCTTGAGCAATCAACTCTGGAAAATCTTAATTTGGTGCTGGATTTCAAGTATGATACGAGGATAGCCTTCTCCTGCAACTCTCCTGCAACCAGTGGACAGCGATCCAGTGGCGTTTATGGGCATCCCGCGGGGTGCTAGTAATGCGGTCATCTGATCGAAGTGCTCAGATAACAAAAACTCCGTCAGTCGGGATTTTTGGAAACATCGCTTGGCGAAAGTCTGATTAACGAAATCGCCAACTTATTGCATCAGACGAGTCCCTCTTATCTCTCATACGTAAAACAACTTATCTCGCTTCTCGAACTATCATTTCTGAATTGAGTATATAGATACGACGACAATCGGGAAATCGAAATCTCGGGTGCTATACATTAAACCAACCCACCGTCTATATGATCTATCTAAGATTGTACCGAAACCTCTTTCACATTCCCCTGCGACAAGTTCGTCAAGTGCTCAACATCGTCAAAATCTTTTAGTGTTCGACCTTGCTTAATTTCCTCAGCCACCCTCTCAAAGTTATCTTCGGCAAACTGCTTGCAGTCATGTTTCAAAATCCAGTCCTCACGAGGCAATTGCACTTTGGTAGGATCTTTCTTTACGGCATCCCAATCGGTCACCTTGTGCCACATATCACGAGTGGTTTCGCCTGTCTTCTGGACTTTGCACACTCGATCATATCGGATACGTTCGTAAACACGAACTGCGAGAGGGACATTATCTTTGCCGGCTTTGCGGAGACACACAGAAAGTGTAACACCGTCTTCCATGGCTTGAGATGCGCCTTGAACCTTAAAATTAGAGGAATTGATGATAGGGGTATGTACACTTGTTGGAAGGAAAGGATGAGCCGAGTCGCCTAACAAAGCAGTCCGAGCTTCCTTGGAGACCCAGGTGGGAAGAGGATCTCGGTATACAAGTTTCCAGTCAACTAGCTCCTTTTCTGGCGTCTTTTCGATGATCGCAGCACACTTTGGGTCCCATTCCTTGACGACTTCTAATACATCCTTGACTTTGCCAGGGAATGACCACGATTCATCAATGTCCGCTGTATCCTATAAATTAGATAAAGAGCAAGATAAGAAAACCTTATGAGTTAAGACCCAAGAAATGTCTTTTCCGCCTTTGAGACTTGCGACAATAAAATGAACATCCTGACCAATCCACGCCGTGACTTTATCGCCTTCTTCCACAAATTCTTTAGTCAAGGGATCTTTCCAAATATCCTCCGTCCCAAACCATGCTCGATACACAGCGTAACCGCTACTTTTTGGCTTGTCAAAGTATCCTAGAACCAATTCCCTCGCCTTCGAACGCACACCGTCACTGCCAATAACGAGATCCCCAACAACCCGTTCACCGTTTTCCAAAACCACTCCAGCCTGTTTTCCATCCTCAAAATACTCAACAACCCGAGAGTTTGTGCGGATATCAATCCCTAGGACATCTTTCGCATAGTAAAATATGATCATATGGAGCTCTCCACGGTGCCCATTGAAGACAGGCCACTCAGGATTCTTGGGAGGAGCCGGTTGCTTGAAGATTTTATCGCCGTCATACTTGCGAATTTCAAAGTATTTAGAATTGACACATATAGGACGGAACTTGCGCGCAACATATCCTTCACTCCAGTTGTGGAAGATGTGACCGGCGTTTTGACCGAATGAGATGATGTCACCGAGCGGTTTCAACGCAGGAAACGCTTCGAGAAGAGTGACATCGTGACCCTGCAAATGACATTCAATTGCAGCAGTAAGTCCACCAAATCCAGCTCCCACAATGACAACCTTGATTCCCGTCTTGGTTTTCGTTTCTGTCTTTGGAACTTCTTCTGCGGTCATTGTTGTGATGTTGATAGCTTCGAGTTCAGATGCGAAATTGTGGAGAAGACCGAGCGCATTTTGTAGTTGCGGCCCACATTGCAAGTGCCGTGCCGATGCGTGATCTTCGGCTAAGCACGGGCCTTGCAATGCGGCCCCCCGACCGCCGCGTCCCACATTTCGGATGCATCTCTCCACGTCTTTCATCTCAGGGACCAAATGACACATGGCCAATCAATCGGGAATCCGGATCAGGCCGAGAACTTTACGATTCTAGCTGTGTCGGAATATTTTCGGAATCTGCGATTTTCAACAAGTTTATGCGAAGCCTTCAAGAGATTATACAGAGAGGACACCTCATAGGAGTGCGCCCGAATCCCAACAAAACGAGTGTGCCGCTCGCCAAAATTCGGCATCGAGCATTGAGTAGTATACATCTATTGAATTTCTGTCTCAGCCGCTATTCTGCTAGTTTAAACTAGATCTAAATGTTACACAAGGAGTAGAAAAAGGAACCGCTTTGATATCCACCCGCGGGGTCAATATTGAAGTTTGACTCTGCACCAACCTCAACTCAGCTGCTCTCATCAACTTGACTAACTTCTCCCTGTCAGGTAAACCAGTCAGATCTCCATCTTCCTTCAATTGCCTATCCATCGCCTCCTTGCTTTTCCGTAAAACTTCTTGCATCGTTCCAACGACCCGCTCAAGTGCACGAGCGAGGGGAAGATCGGGTCCGCACACTGAGTCCTCAGGGACGAGTCGATCGACATTATTGTGTAACCAAACAAGAAGGAGAGCCGCAAACAAATCGCCAGTACCAACAAATGTCCCCCTAATGTATGGGGCCTCTATTAAGAATGTTCTCGGTTGAAAGGACGAAGTCGCCGTCGATCCACAGCACAGGATTTTGTCCGGATGGGAATCGAGCCGAAGGGAGGAGATGACAACGTGAGAGACATGATATCGCCGATGCAATTCTTTAAGACACAATGCGACGCTATCGAGGGAATCAATAGTACAGTCGGTGAGCCATTCGGCTTCAGATTGATTGGGCAGAATGATATCGGCGTATGGTATGATTGATTTGTATATCGGAACAACGTCCGGGGCAACGTACAGCTCTCTATCGTCTCCCATGACCGGGTCAAGGACTTGAATTAGATTTGATTTAGATGTGACGTACTCCATACGATCTTGGGATCCTTGCGCTTGAGTTTCTTTCCAATTTCTCCGACAGCAGAGACTGTTGCAGCGCTGGGAAGATATCCTGTGAGGAGATACTGAAAGTTGTCAATTTCAGACTTTTGCAGTCCTTCAAATAACTCCAGCACTTGCTCTGCTGTTGTCTTAAATCCTGTCCATTGTCCGTAGCCTAGTTGTAAGTTTCATTAGAAGCCATGGGAATGATACCCGTGTGGTTTGAGAACTGAACAGTATTGATAGCGTCAACTTCCTGGGAATTAGAAGTCTGTTTATCTTTTTGGAACGTACAAATCCATGCAACTGCAGAGGAAAGATAGCGGATCTTCCCCCAGCATAGCCATGGACGACAGTTGATTGAATAGAGAGTACCCTCTTCTCCTTGTCTGTCATGATGATGATACTTAGTTGTCTTAGCGGCTTTGGGAGGAAGAGGACGGACTGGCGATTAGCTGCTTCTTATAGCAAAATGCGACCCGTAATTTTTCCGAATTTAATAGACGTCGATAGCCGCGAAGATCTTGGCGAAGCCAATTCACCTGTCACCAGGCAAATTTAATTCTCAGAAAACTTGGCTGAGAAAACTAAGGGTTCCACAAAGGAAGGAAGGATTTTTAGCCAGACCTCATTTTGTTTTGCAAATCTATTCATTCAAACTATAGACTTGTCGATCTGAACACTATGCATGCAAGTCAAGGCCAAAGGAAAATCATACAATTCCAAAGAAGTCAATCTGTATGACCATATGAACCAGACCGGCTAGCTACTGCACGAGAAAATCCGAAATTGCAAGACTTCTGTAAGAACTCAACAGGTATCTATCGTCCAATTAGCCATGTCCTACATGAAAATAAGGAAATTGGAACAATTCGAGAGATTCAGGATTTCTTGGATTGATTGTGTTCGTCACTGACAAGCAATGTAAAGAACTTGCCTTGGACTGGTGCACAACATCGTAATCATCATTCGAAAGCATGGCAAGGGAAGATAAAGCAGAGGAGAAAATACCTTTCAATGTGCAAGGTCGGATTTCGCCGGGATAGTACCTCGGCTTTGATCGCACGACATAATTTAAGAGGAGTCGATGCCAACCAATGCCAAATCAACACAAGGCCACGCTCTGTGGGTCAAATGGCTTCCACTCAAGCTTGGCAGCATCCATCGTTTAAATCAATGAATTCAGCATAGGAAAAGAAGTTTCGGTAGAGAATCGTCTCAGCAGTGTTATGAGAATCGAAGTGACGCCAATGCCAAGCTTAAGCAGTGCATGACCAGTGGACAGAAGGATAAACTTGGTGGAAAAAGTTTTGGAGCAAAGTGCTACAAGTAGGAACACAGCCACCAGAAAACTTTTTTGATTTTGGGTTGCAGCGGTGATTTTAAATCCGTCGGATCCGCAGCCTCTTAATTTTCCTACGGCATGAGAGCCACATTATAAAACCTTGTGTCCAGTTTATCAGAAGCAGCGCAGCATCATCCACATCCTCGTGATACATCTCCATCCCTTCGTCAACCGGCTCTCTCCCTTGTATCCTTTACCTCTTCTCCCCCCTCCCATCCAAAGGGAAATAAAAGCTCATCTAGATGGGGCTCAATTCCCCTCTTCCCGCTTCATTGCGAAGTAAGCTCACCCCTCCGCCCTCCCTCGTTCTCCATCATCCCAGTATTGCCTTGTTTCATGCTCTGGAACTCTTGACTAACATGTGCTTCTTCAATAGGTGAATGCAAGTAAGGCTTCTTTCTTCCTTAATTTTGTGCTATTTCACTAACACACCTTCTTAAAGAAAGGTTGGTAGAATTTTAGCTTCGTAACAAGCCTTACTACTTTCCCTCCCGCTAATTTTGCTAGGTTTGTCGACCCTCGTCAGGCTTTCGGTCCCGACAAGGTCATTCCTCCTTCTGTCCTTTCCAATGCCAAGGGATTGGCAGTCATAACAGTTCTCAAGGTACTGGTTGATAACACTCGTGTCTAATCCAGTCAGGCAGGCTTTCTTTTCTCGGGAAGAGTAGGTTCTGGATTGGTTGTCGCCCGTCTTCCTGATGGCTGTACATTTCCCATCGTTCATCCTCTAATTTCACAGCTTGGTCTGCTCCATCTGCCGTTATTACAGCTGGCATGGGTTTCGGTGGTCAAATCGGTACGTCCTACCGCAACCCATTAGATTAATCGTAGGCGCCGAAGTGACTGACTTCGTTATGATCCTCAATGATCAATCCGCTGTTCTTGCATTCTCTCAGTTAGGCAGTGTTACTCTCGGTGGCAACATTTCCATTGCTGCAGGTCCAGTCGGCCGTAATGCCGAGGCCAGCGGTGCCGCAAACTTCAAAGCAGTTGCTCCAGTCTTTTCGTACAGCAAAACTAAAGGATTATTCGCGGGTGTTTCGCTCGAAGGGTCTGTCTTGGTCGAACGTCGTGATGCGAATAGAAAATTTTACAATGCTCCCGTCACCGCAAAGCAACTTCTCACTGGACAATATCCCGCACCACCCGCTGCAGACCCCCTGTACCGTATACTGAACACGAGAGCGTTCAGTGGATTCGACGCCCCTGGAGATGCAATGTACAACGACATACCTGTCTACGAGGGGGACGATGGTAGTGACTGGGGAGACGATCCTGGGTCTCCGACTACTCGCAGTCGTAATCGCGCAGGAAGTACTGGACGAGCGTACAACAATCGTGGTTCAGCAGGTGTCGAACCATGGAGAAATAATTTCAGTGATGAATATGATGATTTCGATGAATATGATAGACAAGAACGAGGTTACAAGCAAAATATGTTGGTTTCGCCTTACGTTCCGTCTGACAGTAGGGGTTTCACATCTGATTATTCGGATAATCCGCAGCCACGGCCAACCAGGTCAAACACGATAGCAGCAGGAGCTGAATCATATGGAGACTATAAACCCGCTCGTCCAACTGCACCGAAGCCTGTTTTCACACGGAAATCTTCTCTTGGAAAGGACCAATATATCGCGCAATTCACCTTTGAAGGCGAGCAAGGTGGTGATCTCAGCTTTAAGAAAGGAGACATCATTGAAGTCACTAAAAGCACCGGATCTAGAAATGTACACTTCCCGAATGTTGAAAGTATCTCACAGCAGGATTGGTGGACAGGCAAAATTGGAGATAAAAGCGGAATCTTTCCCGCTAATTATTTGGCGGAAAAGTAGATGACGGAGGAGGGGATGTATTTTGATGAAACCTTCAAAGCTTTTGGAGTTCTGGGGATGTGTACATTCTTTTTCAATTGGATCCTACTTATCAGGCGTGTATGCATACTGCCAATTGATATTCTCACATTATCCTCAATCCATTACACTTGAAAACCCGCTCATAGGGCGGTGTCGACAGGCTGCAGCAATTCCGGGTCAACCTGCGGTAACTGCGATGACTCTAGTGCGAGTCTGTTTCTCACCTTTGCGATATTTAGTGCCTCATTGCATATATCTCTTGTCACCCACACCCGCCGTTCCTCTCGCAATACCTTGACCAGTTTTCGTATAGATGGCAGAGGGTCGAGATGTTCTTGCGAGATATAGTCCAACACTCCTTGTGCATCCAGCTTTGACCTTCGCAATAAACCTCTTCGTCCACGAATCGACCTAATTTGGCGTTGGCTATTGTAAGCAAAGCTCGCAATAATGTACATACGAAATATTCGTATAGCCCATAGTGTGGAGTTCTTTCCAAATTTGAGAATCCGTTTTACTTTCCCAGAACTTCTGCGTAATCAAATCTGCCAGTTCTTGACTTTGCCAAGGTATTGAAGTAGGAAGAAATTCGAAATGAGAGCCTTTCACGAAGCCCCATTCTTTCATGTGTCGTTGTAGCGTCCGTTCTCTGCACCGTTGTCAGCCATCTGTCATTGCTGGGAGGAGTCAACCTGACTCGACTGTCATGTTGCTCACGAAGGATATTAGCAACTTGTTTGCAGTTGAGATTTTGGTCTATATAGAGATGGTGTATGATATCTTTCAGGTGAGCCCACTGTTCTCGATCCATGTCCTCCTCGCAATGCCAGAAGTGTCCTGGAGGCAAAGAACGGGATGGCAAAACTGAAATGACGTGGCGGTCGGCTGCAGTGCGGAATAAAATTGTTGCTGGAGGTCACGTGCGCTCTTGAAGATCTGAAAAGTTTTAGAAAATTTCGAGCAACAGTTCAACAATAAATGGACAAGTTCAAGAACGTTCGTTGACATAAGGACAATTGGAAAAAGGGAGAAGATAAGGAAGGAACTGAATTTGTACAATTTTCAGAATGGTAAAAAGCTATTTGCGGTACTCGCTGTCCTCCACGCTTGGAGTCATCGTCTCTGCGAACTCCAATATCCTTTGCCTCTCTCCACGCAGCAGCAATCCAAAGACAACGAGAGCTTCGCCTACCCTCGCCGTTGTCCCGTCACTGGAGGTAATCAAGATATGGAATGTGAAAACTTCAACCCTGCTGACCTCGCTTCATGACGCTCCCTCGACAGCTGAAGTCACCGCCCTATGCCAGAACCCGAATCGATCAAATCTGATAGCAGCTGGTTATCAAGATGGAACCGTTCGTCTATGGAGGTTGAACGATGATTACACTCACGGGGAACTAGTTGTCACTTTTAATGGACACAAGTCCGCCGTCACACAATTATGTTTTGACAAGGAGGGAAATAGACTCGCCAGTGGAAGTCGCGATACCGATGTTGTTCTATGGGATATTGTTTCTGAAGATGGAATAGCTCGATTACGCTCTCATCAAGACCAGATAACCGGACTTTCATTTCTCAATCCCGGAGTGGAATCAGAAGACGAGACTGTAGTTGACTACCTCGTCAGTGCCGGAAAGGATGGCCTAATAAAATTGTGGGATTTGAGTACAAATTTCTGCATGGAGACCCACGTAGCGCATCGAGGAGAAATATGGGCATTGGCTGTAACACCTAAAGAAGACGGTTTGGTGACCGCTGGGCCGGATGGAGAACTCAAGTTTTGGTTCGTGAAGCCGCCTCAGTTAGGGGACATGGAAGTCGAAGAGCCAAAAGTATTGACCCAAAAGGGAGGGATCCAAAGAGCAAGTCGAGACAAGCCTTTATCAGTAAAATTTCACCCATCAGCCGGGTATCTCGCAGTTCATGCCGCAAATCGTAATATCGAAGTTTTCAGATTACGGACACCTGAAGAAATTAAGCGACTATTATCCCGTAAACGAAAGCGAAAGGCATCGAAGAAAGCTGCTTTGAATGGCGACGCACAGGAGGACATTGATGAAGATGATATTACAAATGAGATTGCTGCATATATGACTATTCGAGCTGGTGGAAAAGTGCGCAGTGTGGATTGGGATTCTGCCACCTCATCAACTTCGGTTCAGGTACCTTTTCAAACCTTTCTACATCTAAAACTAGTTACTCGTCTCTCTGGATAATAATTCTATTTTGTTGTACAGCGTACCTCAACCCTCGAGATCAAAAGATATGGCCGATGCCGAGGCTACTCTGATTTCATCCATCCTTTTCCCCGGCCACAGATCAGAAATCCGGTCACTCGCCGTGTCATCTGACGACGAAATGCTTCTTTCGGCCGGTCCAGGAGGAGCTAAAGTCTGGAATATCAGGACTGGAAACGTGATCAGAAGCTGGGACTGTGGATTTGCCCTATGTAGCGCCTTTCTTCCTGGTGACAAGATTGCAGTGATAGGCACGAAGGAAGGGAAACTAGAGTTATACGACCTGCCAAGTTCAAGTTTGGTCGATACGATTGACGCCCATGAAAGTCATGTATGGGCGACTCAGGTGGCCCCGGACCGCAAGGGAATTGTCACTGGTAGTGCAGATAAAAGCGTGAAGTTTTGGAATGTGGAAGTCCTTACGGAGGATGTATCTGTACCCGAGGTATGCATCCGTTTTGATCTCGAGAGCTGATATGCAGATCTCCGTTTCCAAACTTCGTTTGCAGCACACGAGAACCCTTAAATTGAACGAGGATATCCTATCAGTGAAGTTCAGCCCCGACCAAAAACTTGTCGCAGTAGCGCTTCTTGACCGGACAATCAAAATATTTTTTGCTAATACACTCAAACATCATCTTACTCTTTATGGCCACGCCCTTCCAGCTCTATCTATCTCGATATCTCTCGACTCTAAACTATTATTATCCACCTCTGCCGACCGAACCTGTAAAATATGGGGCTTGGATTTTGGCGATTGCCACCGATCTATCCGCGCCCACAGCGAATCAGTGATGGTTGGCATGTTTGAACTTGGTAAAGATGAACACGACTGGCATAATTTCTGGAGCGCTGGGAAGGATGGGGGTGTGAAATACTGGGATGGAGATACTTGGGAAAACATTCTTTCGCTCAAAGGTCATCATGGTGATGTCTGGGCCATGACCCAAAGTTCGCGAGGCAATTGGGTTGCAAGTGCTGGAAGAGACAAGTCTATTCGAATTTGGAGCAGGACCGAAGAGCAAGTATTTCTGGAGGAGGAGCGGGAAAGAGAAGCAGAGGAATTGTTTGAGGAAGGTTTGGTTGAAGGGCTTGCCAGAAGTCGAATTGATGAACTAGGCGATGGAGAAGGGACGGAAGTCACGCAGGCTGGAAAGCAGACGTTCGAGACCTTGACAGCGGGTGAGCGAATAGTGGAAGCGCTGGAACTGGGAAACGAAGATCGAATCCTCATGTCTGAGTACGAAAAGCAGCTGAAAACTCGGCCAAAAAGTGCTCCACCAACACGGAATCCCATTTTCATGGCTCTTGGTGGGGTGAGTGCAGAGAAGTACGTGCTTTCCGTTATTGAGAAAGTCAAAGCTTCCAATTTGCAGGATGCTCTATTAATACTTCGCTTCGAACATGTTGAGATTCTAATCAATTTCTTAAATATCTGGGCTTCAAAGGTTTTACCATACCGTAATATTTCCTAACTCGAAGGGCTGGAATATCAAATTGGTCACTCAATTACTGAGTAGCTTGATACGCATACGTCATGCTCAGTTGGTGGTCTCCAGAGAAATGCGGACTGTTCTCGATGAATTGAGATCGAATTTAAGGGGAAATCTCTTTCGAGAAAGAGAGTTGACGGGATGGAATACTGCTGGATTGGGATATCTGAAGCGGGAATTAATGGCAAATAGCATCATTGGATTTAATGAAGAGGAAATGCCACTGGAGAAAGGAGCTAAGAAGAGGTCATACCCGATGATAGCGTAAAATTTCGTACGTTTCGGTCGCATTCGTGTGTCTTTGGCGACTTCCTGAATAGTGTCTTATATACGGAATTGCTCAAATGGGAAAGTGAGCTTAATTTTTTGACAGGACGCTCCGCCGAAGCGAAGTTTTAACACGACGCTATATGCAGTATTGAGTTGAGAATATCAGGTTGCTGAGTTAAATAACGCTAGTACGCCGCGGTTCAAAATTGGGTTTGGTTTGATGATGATGACAGTCTGTTGCTTATCTAAAAATTTTGACGCACATTCACCCTACCCTCCTCCGCCGCAAAACAGGGAAGCGCACAGTGGAAAGGCACCTAACCCTATTCTATATGCCAACCAAATCTGAGGGAAAATTGTTTGAATCACCAGCATCCACGTAGCCGCTGGAAAGCGTAAACGTGCTTTCACCAGCTCGTTCGGTGTCGCTGAGCACAGTTTACCGCATTGTCTCAAGGAAACCTGCTTGTCGCCCCATAGCTTGAGAACTAAATCTGGAGAACAAAGTTTCAACTTTGATCGGGACTACTGACGATCGGCGATCGTACCACTACTCAAAGTCCATTCCGATGATAACACTCTGCAATGTCTAATGCTATATGAAAAGAAGGACATCAATAACCAGGAAATAGGTTGTCGTATGCATACAATTACGTCCTCTATGCTCTTTCTGCTGGCTCTATTTCGTGGTCTTCAAAATTTGGAACTCGTCGTCCAAAAGCTTCCCGTGCCCATCGTTTATTTAAGCTCTCAAGTGAGTTTTCAAGAGACCAGAGTTTTAGGAGTAGAAACCAGAAGGAAACCGTCATTAGCGATGTATTGATATAACCGTAAATTTGGGCCAGCATCGCCACGCTCTCCACGCGATGTATCCTTTCCATTTCTGACACTGGCTGTTTCGATGCTACCCGTAAAGTAGAAGCGGCGCGACGAGCATAAACAAGACGTAACTGAGAAGGGCAGAGGGATTTGAACAAGGAAGGAGCGGTAATGGCGCGAGATAACGATGCCCGGAAGCGAGCGCAAAGTGATGCAGTCATGGATTGCGAAAGTGTCGTTGCTTTGGGTGCAGAAAAGGCGAGAAATTGCTGAATAAAATCTTTCTATACTGTAATTCTCCCGGTTGGCCTATCAGAATTGGGAACTCGGACTTACATAATGCTGCAAAAGGAGAGGCAGATGTGGCGGTCAGAGTCTCAGACAGAAAAGGCCGTAGTTGAAGGTTTTTTCGCCAGATGCCATATATTAGTTTTGCAAAAATCATAAGGGGCTTGTTATCCAGCCCTCGGACTAGACCCCGTTCGGCGGCCCACAGATAATATTACTAAGCAGGCCTGAAGGAGAGCGTTGCTATGGCGATTATATATGGAGAGATGCTGAAGTGCCCAGATGCGCGCGAGCGTTCTGGGGTCGTTTATTCGCGATGGTTTTGAGAACCTCGGACGCACCCCTGCCCCAGCCGACCCTACGCACTTTTCGCAGCTCATCTCACGCTTTCTTCGTTTATCTTACTCGTAACTCATTTTCTACTTAGTACTTTTGTGACTTGCCTGATCATTATCCTCCAGCACCAGGATACGAGCATACAGTCTGGTCACTTACCGTCCCAGTCTATACCCGTGCCATCATTTGGCATCTGCATGAAGACCATCATACGCACTCACATTACAAGTTCAATTGAAAATACACTGTTAGAGCCCGCCCAGAATTGTCTATTTTCCGCCCTTCCGTGGTTTAAAGTTTGATTGAATTTTGTTAGCCCAAAGGTCTGTGCCCAGGAGCACACAGTGCACACATGGCCAGTTTCATTTAATATTCATCTGGACTTCTTTTGCAAAGTGAACCATTCTTAGGACTACTTCTGATAAAAGCTCGGCGACGACGAATCGATATGAGGATAGGTTCATTGAGACAGTCCATCAATCTCTCTCCAGTCCACTTGAATAGCGGGAGGTTTAGGCACAGTGTAGTCTTCACAAAACACGAATTCGATTCAAAGCAGAAATTACTATTGTTCAGTACGGCAAATTGGAAAGCGCAGGTACCATCCCATTCCTCCATAGTATCTGTCAGCTCCTGCAGAATGCCATCTGATGTTTAAGAATCCTGTTACGACGTTTATGAACCAAGGACTTTTGACTCGTACCAAATTATCTGCTTTTGCTCAAAGTTATCACATCAGTTACAGACAAAACAATCCCGAGAAGACAACCAAAGACAGGAACCAACCGCAATCTGACGAGAATGAGACTCAACGCAAAAAACTGCCTCATCCGCACTTTGTTCGTCCATCAATCTGGAATGTATTAACCTTGTAGAGCTTTCGTTGGCGTGAGGTGTGGAATCAATTCCGAGCAGTTGACAAGAAACTCTTTGCCTGGGTCAGCCTCATCGGTACCATAGTCGTGACGGCTTGTACGTCTTTTTGTATTTGGATTGTAAGTAACCCCTGATGATTGGTCATTCACCATCGGTTCTTACTCGTTTGGAATGTAATGTCTGTGGTTTTTGCCGGCTTTGAAAAGAAGATGGAGAGAGAACGTCTAGAAGCTGAGTCACTCATCATGAAAGTACAATCCCTCAGTGTCCCGTTCTCTGACCTATTCCTAGGCATACGCTGAAATCTTGGTTGCCCAACATCATCGCCTGAACGTCATTGTTCAACAAAGAGACTTACATTGTTTATACAAGTATATCAACGAATGGACTTCTTATCAGGATGCCGAGAAGTTGCTGTACATTGATTCTTTTATTCGAAGAAGTTTTGCTATCTCGTTATCTGACGCTAATTATAGGAGAAGCAGACTTCATCGCGCTACCAACTCGACCACTCCTTCCAGAGGAGACAGTGGGCTATGTCACAAAGACCATCATGGTCTATGAGAATCGTCTTGCAAAAGACAGAGCTACTGCTGCTAAATTCGCGGACCTTGCTTTGCAATCAATGACTAAATTGAAGTTGCAAGCGGATTTGATTTTCGAGTATGTTTCCACGATCCCATTAACTTATATCAAGCCATGAACAATTGAAAGTAATTCAGTATTGTGTAGAAACCCTGGAAGCTGTCATTGAATGGTACCTTCACGTTTTGGTGCGGAAACTAACTTTCGTCTAGGCAGTATGATAACAAGCGGCTCCTGCAGGTCGCGATTTTGGAAGAGGGAAAAGAGGAAGTATAATAAATGAAGTTTACTGCTTTTGAATCTTCGGCGGATGAGGTGGTTGAGGTGGTTGAGGTGGTTGAAATGCTTTTCGAGTGAGTAATGAGTAATGGTATGGTGCATTGTTCAGAAGTCTACTACTGGTGGTGGAGCTGGTGAGGTATTGAGGGTTAAAAATTCCTTGTGTGAAGTACCTGTTATGACGGAAAATTGCTAGCTACACGCACGAGTTCGGTTGGGCCGTTTTTGTGTTGGTTGGCAAATCAATTTAATTCTGGTCGAAGGACTTAAAAATTCGTGCACACGTTGATACATCTGCTCGGTAACAGCACTGGATCAAGAGTGTCTCTTGAATAACAACCGTCGTGCTTATAGCCTCCCAATCGTCTTACTAAATCAAAGTGACTTCGACTGCAATAAACCGTTCGCGAAAGTCGTTTGGACTTGACCAAATGGCCACTTCACAAAAAGCTTCTCAGAGTTCGCTCCAAGACTTGATTCCGCTTGTAAACAGTAGGCCCCCCTTCCGTGTTCAAGCTAACTCTTTTCTCTAGCTCTACAGGTATTCTCTTCAGCTTATCGGTACATCTTATATTTACATGTATTTAGGACCTCACATACAACACACTCGGAACGGAGACCCTAGACCTTCCTCAAGTTGTCGTTGTCGGATCACAGTCGTCGGGGAAATCTTCGGTCTTAGAAAAC
>Ga0335073_10004192_pt1 | contig 20170 bp, 16 predicted proteins | sample Lox_Sample_22_FD_207093 | JGI IMG/M metagenome (GOLD analysis project Ga0335073, IMG submission 207093) | Soil microbial communities from Loxahatchee National Wildlife Refuge, Florida, United States - Lox_Sample_2.2 | ecosystem: Environmental > Terrestrial > Soil > Wetlands | place: USA...
CATCTGGTTGCACCTGTTCATGGGTCTGCTGCTGATCGGTCCCGTCATGCTCAAGATGGCGAGCACCGGCTACCGGTTCTTCCGCTATTACACCCACGACGTCGAATACCAACGTAAGGGTCCGCCCGAGGTCGCGCTGCGCCTGATCGCGCCGCTCGTCGTCATCTCAACAGTTGCCGTGTTTGTCACCGGCATCGCGCTGCTAATCGTCGGACCGACTCATCGCGACCCGTGGTTGCTGCTGCACAAGGTCTCGTTCATCGTCTGGATCGTGTTCACGAGCCTTCACATCCTGGGACATCTACCCGCGGTGGGCAGGGCCCTCGGAATCGGTGGACGCGTACAGGCGCAACACCTCGGTGCCGCCGGGGGCGCGACCGGGCGCTGGATAGCGCTGACGGGCGCGCTCGTGGGAGGCCTCGTGCTCGCGATCGTGTTGATCCCGACGTTCACGAGTTGGACCGCGCACTCGGTGTTCCTGCACCATCACCACCACCACTGAGCGGCTGCGGGCGGACGCAGTCGGTCCACCGCGCATCAGCCGGATGCGTGATGGACCGAGCTGGCGAATGCGTCAGCTGTGACCTAACCGCACGTGGAAGCCCACGCGCACGCGTCGAATCCGTCGGCGGTGGAGTTCGGTGCCGAGGGAGCGCCGATCACGTTGCCGTTCGAGTCGACGAGATCCATCTCCTCGGATGCCTTGAGACCGGCGGAGGCACCGTTAGCGGTGGCCGAGCTGAAGGCGGGATTGGTCAGGTTCGGAAGTGCCGCGAAGCCAGCGTCCGTGCCGATCTCGAGCGGCGTCTCTTCGATCCACTCGGCGGTGGCATGAGTGGACGGGTACGGCGCCGTCTGAGTGAACGTCTCGCCGCGCGTTACGTCCTGAATCGTGATCGTCCAGACATCTGAGTCGGGAACGACCTCGGAGATCGACGCGTGCATGTGGTCACCAGGCGCGACCGTCATGTTGCTGATCGTCAGCGAGGGGGCGGGCACGAGCTCCCACCACGCCGAATAGGACGCGGCTCCGGTCGAGTCGACATCCTGCTCGGTCCCAGTCTGGATCAGCGTCGAGTCGGTTGCCGTACAACCGGCGTCGATGCAACCCCCGCCGATCCCGATCCAATCCGAGGAGTCCTCGGCCTGGCCGGAAGTGTGCTGGGTCGCGGTCGGAACGGTCCAATCGCCCGTGATCGAATTGAACAGTTTGCTTCCCTGCTCGAGCGTCCCCTGGCCGTAACCGAACCAGTTGCTGCTCGAGTTCGTGTTTGATCGAAGATGCGGCGCGAGGCGCAACAGCTGGCCGTGGGACGTGAGTGCAGCGGATGCGCTTGCCGCGGCCACGCCACAGGTTGCCAGCGACACCGACAGAACTACAGCCAGGCGCCTGAGTACGCCGGGCAACAACACCCTTCGGTTCATCGAGGTCCCTTTCCTCGGCGGCTGGCGGGTCTAAGCCGCCGCACCTCCCGCAGAGCGACCCGCCGTAGTCACATATACCCGCTCCGTCCGAATCCCACGCGACGAGACGGACGTCAGCGCGGCGCTCGGGCGGATGTCAGCGCGCGTACTCGACCGCGCGCGACTCCCGGATCACGGTGACTTTGATCTGTCCGGGGTACTCGAGCTCCTTCTCTATCTCTCGCGCGATCTCATAAGAGAGCAAGGTCGCGGCGTCGTCGTCGATGTCGCCCGGCGCAACCATGACGCGGATCTCGCGTCCGGCCTGCATCGCGTAGACCTTGTCGACGCCCTTGTGACGAGTGGCGATCTGCTCGAGATCCCGGAGCCGCTTGACGTACTGCTCGAGCGACTCTCCGCGAGCTCCTGGCCGCGCGCCCGATAACGCATCCGCGGCCTGAACAATGACCGCCTCGATCGTCTGAGGCTCGACTTCGTTGTGGTGGGCCTCCATGGCGTGCGCCACCGCCTCGGACTCGCCGTACTTGCGCGCGAGTTCGCCGCCCACGAGCGCGTGGGGTCCCTCCACCTCGTGCGTCACCGCTTTGCCGATGTCGTGAAGCAGCGCGGCGCGGCGGGCGGTGCGCGCGCTCGCTCCGAGCTCCTCGGCCATCATCGCGCCCAGGCGCGACACCTCGATCGAATGCGCGAGCACGTTCTGGCCGTAGCTCGTACGGAACCGGAGCCGTCCCAGCAGTTTGATCAGCTCGGGGTGGACGCTCTGCACGCCGGCATCGAACACCGCCTGCTCGCCCATCTCGACGATGTGGCCCTCCAGCTCGGACTTGGCCTGGTAGTACATCTCCTCGATCCGCGCGGGATGAATGCGGCCGTCCTGAAGCAGCTTTTCGAGCGTTAGCCTCGCGATCTCGCGACGTACGCCATCGAAGCCGGACAGGACCACGGCGCCGGGCGTGTCGTCGATGATGAAGTCGACACCGGTCAGGTTTTCCAGCGCCCGGATGTTCCGACCTTCGCGGCCGATGATCCTGCCCTTCATGTCGTCGGCCGAGAGCTGTACGACGGACACGGTCGTCTCTGCCGCGTGGCCCGCTGCGAGACGCTGCATGCAGACCGACAGGATGTTCCGCACCCGCCGCTCGGCATCGCGCTTGGTCTCCTCTTCGATCTGGCGGATGCGGCGGGCGGCGTCGTGCTTGGCCTGCTCCTCCACCTCCTTGAGCAGTAGCTGCTTTGCGCGACCCGCCGACAACCCCGAAACCTGCTCGAGCGAGCGCTCGAGCTCCTGACGAGCGTCCGCGACAGCGGCCCGCTCTTTCTCGAGCTCGGCCTCGCGACTCGCGAGCGTCTCCTCCCGGCGCGTGACCGCCGCGGTGCGCTCAAGGAGTTGTGAGTCTTGGCGTCCGGGATTCGGCGGTTGCGCGTCTACGACTGCCGTGACCGGGGCCGGACTCACTGCCGTACCCGGAGCCGGATGCGCGACGGCAACCGTCCGCGTGGCGCCGTGCATCCGACCGTAGATGATGGCCGCAACCACGATTCCCACCGCGATCAGCGCTGCGGCCCCGATGATTTCCATGGTCGATCCTCTCCGTGCGGTTCCGGCGCACTGCCGGGACCTACTTCAAAGCTTTAATTTTCGGAGCGACCGATTGGCCCGCACAGGCGTTGCGCAGACGGATGCCGGCACGGCGATTGGAGCCTGCCTTCAGTCGGCGGCTACCTGGCGGGTTCTGGGTCTTGTCTGTATGGACCAGGCGGCCCGATGGTATTTGCCGTCAACACTAAGTCCGGAATCCAAGATATACGAAATTTGCTGGTGTTCTTTGTGGCCCGGTGGGCCCTTCGTTCGCTCCTTGGATCGTAGTACCGGCGACCCGCGGGCGCAATCCCGCACGGTGTCGGTCAGCCAGCGGATCGTCGCCCAGATGGCGTCTGCGCTACGCCACTGCCACATGGCGTTGAGGGGCGGTCGCCGGCGCCGCCGGTCGCTAGAACCCGCTGGGGTCTCGCATATGGGCGGAGACGGCCTCGAGCGCGAGGTCCGAGTCGTAGCCCTTGCGGAGCAGTACGCCGAGCGCGCGCTCGCGCTCGCGGCGATCTCCCGCCGGCGATGGGAAGCGCCGGCGCAGGATCGCGAGCGCACGGTCGATCTCGCCACCGGAGTCCTCCCCGTGTTCGCGTGAGTGCTCGGCGAGCGCCGCCTCGGCGACGCCGGGATCGACGCCGCGGGCACGCAGGACCTGCCGTATCCGGTCAGCCCCCCACTGGTCGAGCTCACGCTTGTCCTGGACGAACAGGCGCGCGAAGCGGGCGTCGTCCAGCTGGCCCTGCTCGACAAGCACGTCAATCGAGCGCTCGGTGTCCCGGGCGTCGATGCCCTTGCTCCGGAGGTGGGCGCTCATCTCCGCCCGCGTGCGCTCACGCGCGTTCAGATAGCGGTACGCGATCGCGAGCGCGCGCTCCAGACCAGCTTCGGTGTCCAGCACGCCTACGCGGCCTGGCCTTCGGCGGCTGCCTCCGCGCCCACGGCTTGGAGCGCCGGCCCATCACGCTCGATCGTCTTGACCAGGTCGCGGTTGATCCCGAGCGCCGTGTAGATCTTGGATTCGATCTCCTTCGCCACGTCCTGGTGCTCGTCGAGGAACGCCTTGGCATTGCCGCGTCCCTGACCGAGCCGCTCGTCGCCATACGAGAAGAACGAGCCCGACTTCGTGACGATGTTGTGCTCGATGCCGTGGTCGAGCAGGCAGCCCGAGGTCGAGATCCCCTTGCCGAACTCGATATCGAACTCGGCCTGCTTGAACGGAGCAGCCACTTTGTTCTTGACGACCTTCACGCGGACGCGGTTGCCGACGGCCTCGGTGCCGTCCTTGATCGTCTCGATGCGCCGAATGTCGAGCCGCTGGGAGGAATAGAACTTGAGCGCGCGACCGCCGGGCTGGGTCTCGGGCGAGCCGAACATAACGCCCACCTTCTCCCGGATCTGGTTCGTGAACACGCACAGCGTCTGGGTGCGGTTGAGGCCACCGGTGATCTTGCGCATCGCCTGCGACATCATGCGCGCCTGCACGCCGACGGTCTGGTCCCCCATCTGACCTTCCAGCTCTGCGCGCGGGGTCAGCGCCGCGACCGAGTCGATCGAGATCACGTCGACGGCCCCCGAACGGATCAGCATGTCGACGATCTCGAGCGCCTGCTCGCCGTAGTCAGGCTGAGAGACCAGCAGCTCGTCGATGTCGACGCCGATCTGCTGTGCGTACAGCGGGTCCATCGCGTGCTCGGCGTCGATGAAAGCGCACACGCCACCGAGCTTCTGGGCCTCGGCGAGAATGTGGTAGACGAGCGTCGTCTTACCGGACGACTCCGGGCCGAAGATCTCGACAATTCGCCCCCGCGGTACGCCGCCGATCCCAAGCGCCAGGTCAAGCGGCAAGGCGCCGGTGGGGATCGCATCGACCGCCACGCGCGCGCCCGGATCTCCCATCCGCATGACGGTGCCCTTGCCGAACTGCCGCTCGATCTGCGTCAGAGCGCCCTGAAGCGCGGCCTGTCGCTTGGCATCCGCCTTCGGGTCGGACGTGGCTCCCGACTTCGGGCTTGCCTTGTCTTGCTCGCTCATCTCCGTTCGGCTCCTTGTCTCAAGCTTTGAATCCACCACGGTAGGCGGGGTGGCGGACGGAACCGGCAAGCTAGAGCCGGCGCCTGCAACGGAACAAGACACGTTCGTCACCGAACACGAACAAGTTCGCGCCAATTGTGCGACGGGGGCCGGATGGCGGTGGCGTCGCGGGGCGGTGGCGGTCGCGGTGGGGTCGCAGGGGCGGTGGCGGTCGCGGTGGCGGTCGCGGTGGGGTGGCGTGACGGCGGGCGGTGCGTGGAAAGGCGGGCACCTGGAGGATGGGGTTGGTAGGCGCCGGGTCGCCGGCGCCACCGTGGACCCCGGAAACCTGCATAACACGACACTGGAGCGGCTTTGGCGGGACCGTGGCGTGTAACGCGCGATATACGTGCGGAGTTCGGCAAGGTCACGACCAACGGGGACGAATGTCGTGTTATGCAGGTTGGGGGCGCCGGGGTGGTGGTGCGGGTCCCGCGAGATCGCGGTGACGCGGAACCCGCGAGATCGCGGTGGCGCGGAACCCGGGCGCGGCGTGGCGCGAAACCCCGGCGCGGCGTGGCGCGGAACCCGGGCGCGGCGTGGCGCGGAACCCGGGGCGCGGCGTGGCGCGGGAACCCGGGCACAGCGTGGCGCGGGAACCGCGAGCCGAAACTCAGGCCGGGCGGTCCAACACGTCCCGCAGCGCCGGCTCCAACTCGGGATAGCGGAACTGGTACCCGAGCTCATCCAGACGCGCCGGCACGGCACGCTGGCCGGTCACGACGATTTGCGCCATCTCGCCGTAGAGCGCCTTCAGCGCCAGCGCCGGCACGGGCAGGAACGCCGGCCGTTTCAGCACGCGCCCGAGGGTTCGCGACAGATCGGCGTTTGTCACGGGTGTCGGGGCGGTGAGGTTCACAGGGCCGGTGGCGTCGTGATTGCCGAGGCAGAAGGCCATGGCGCCGACGACGTCGTCGAGATGCACCCACGGGACGTACTGGCGGCCGCCGGCGACCGGCCCCCCGATCCCGAGGCGGAAGAACGGGAGCATCTTGGCGAGCGCGCCGCCCTCCGGCGACAGGACCACCCCGGTGCGTGTGACCACGACCCGGACCCCACCGTCGGAGGAAGAAGCGGCGGCGAGGGCCTCGCGCTCCCAGGCGACGACGACGCCGGCGAGGAAATCGTCACCCGCGGCCGCGCCCTCGTCGACGGGTTCGGGCCCGCGCGGTCCGTAGAAGCCGGTGGCTGACTGGGAGACGAGAACCGCGGGGCGGACATCAGCCGACAGCGACATGAGGGCCTGGACGAGCAACCGGGTCGAGACCACACGCGAATCGCGGATCGACTCCTTGGCCTCGTCGGTCCAGCGCTGTGCCACCTGCTCGCCGATCAGGTGCACGACCGCGTCGGCGCCGGCGAGCGCGTCGGACGGTGGCGGCTCGGTGAGCGGGTCACCCCAGGCGTGGACCTCGACGCGATCGTCGAGCGCGCGGCGGCCGCGCGCGGCGTCGCGAGACAGGGCCACCACGTCTTCCCCACGTGCCAGCAGCGCGGACACGAGTGAGCGCCCGATCATCCCGGTGGCGCCAGTGACAACGACTCGCATGAGCCCGACCATACCCGCCGGCCCGACGGATAGACGCGCCTAGGACCAGATCTCGTCGAACACGGCCTGGTCAAACGGCACGAGCCAGCATTCGGCGATCCGACCCTCAACGACCCGGAAAACGCCCACCGTCTCCCACGTGACCTCAGTCCCCTCACGCACAGCGCGACCGCCGGCGAGCTGAACAACGCGCCCCGCGATCATCGCGGAGCCGTGGACCGCGACGCGAAAGGTGGAGTCGGTCATCCGCCGGCGTGTGTCCATGTACTCGAGCACTGCGTCGACGCCGCGATGCTCGCCGGCGATCGCGCTCGCCCCCGGCACGTGCCAGACCACGTCGTCACGCAGCACGCCTCGCAGGGAGTCCGCCGGCGCACGACCGGCGTACACGCCCGTCTGCAAGTCGTAGAAGCGCCGTACCACCGACTCGGGGTCGGCCGCGCCCGGCGCGGACCCCAGCGAAACCGAGGCCAGCGGCTCGTACCGGGCGCCAGAAGGACTGAGCCGCGACCGGTACAGCGTCACGCGTGGGCATTGAAGTGGCGACCGGGGCAGCCCTTCCAAGGCGGCCGGCTTTACCCGCGCATCGCGACGGACACGCGCGATTGTGACGTGGGCCAGGAACGGCCGCGACTCGGGCGCGTACCACCCACCCCCGACGAGCGCGCTCGCCAACACCGACTGCAGTCGACCGATCGCCCCATCAACATCAAGCAGCGACACCGCCAGAACGCGCGGCCGCCGGGCCGGCAGCCACACGGCCTCCCCGAACGTCGACTCCACCACCGGCTCGCCCGCTGCGACCCCGCACGCGGCGGCGATCTCGTCGATCTCGTCCTCCGGGCGCGAGCCCAAGAAGCACAGGGTGGCGTGCAGATCTTCGGAGCGCACCGGCCGCAGACCGGAAACAGAAGCGACCGCCTCCGATCCCCACGAAGCCAGCTCGTCTCGGGCGCGCGCCGGAAGTTCAAGCGCAACGAAGAGCCGAGCCGAAGGAGGGCTCACGCCCGCTCGGCCTGGGCACCCGCCTCGGGAACCGAGGCCCGACCCTCGACCAACAGCCGGCGGAGCAAATGCATGGCCACCGTCGTCGAGCGGTCACGGACGTCCGACCGGTTACCGGGAAGCCGCGTGCGACGGGTGATCCGGCCACCCTCGGGTCCGCACACGGAGAAGCACACGGTCCCGACCGGCTTGTCCTCGGTCCCACCGTCAGGCCCGGCGATGCCGGTGATCCCGATGCCAAACGCAGCGTCAAACCGCGCGGCGGCACCGGAAGCCAGGGCCTCCGCCACCTCGGTCGACACCGCCCCGAAGCGGATGATCAGGTCCGGATCGACGTCGGCCAACGAGACCTTGGCCTCGTTCGAGTACACGACGACGCCACCGGCGAAGTAAGCCGAGGAACCCGGCAGCTCGGTCAGACGCGCCGACATCAACCCGCCCGTACACGACTCCGCGACGGCAACCATGCGCGAACCCAAGAGCGTTGCCACCTGCGAGTCGACGGTTGATCCGTCGCGCGAGAACAGCTGCTCGCCGTGCCGAGACGCAATGAACTCCACGAGCGCCCGATAGGCACCGTCCGCATCAGGCTCGTACCGTGTCGCGACCTCGATCTCGCCCCGGCGCAAGCATGTCGTGATCTCCAACGACCCGAGCGGCACGCCGGCATCCTCGGCGGCGCGCAGCGTGTTTGCGATCTCGGACTCGGGGATCCCGTACAGGCGAAGGATCGCTCGCCGGTAGGAGCGGGCGCCGGCAATCGCCGCCTGGAACGCCTGCGTCGGGCGCGCCATCTCCCACATCTCGTGGAGCTCGCGCGGAGGACCGGGGAGCACGACGACGGTGGGGCCGACGCCAGAGGCGGGCGGCACTACCAGCCCCGGCGCTGTTCCGACCGGATCGAGCACGGTCGCACCAACAGGAACGACGGCCTGTTTGCGGTTCGCCGACCGAACAGCGTCCAGGTCGAGTCCCGGCCAGCGGCTCATCAGCGGGCGGAGGATCTCGGTGATCTTCTCCTCGAGTTCCGCGTCGAGCACCATCTCGCGCCCGGCGAACTCGCCCACGATCTCGGCGGTCAGATCATCGGCAGTCGGCCCGAGGCCGCCGCTGGTGACGATCAACGCCATCCCCTGATCGGTCATGTATCGAAGCGCCGCCATCAGGTCGGCCGGCCGGTCGCCAACGATCTGGATCATCGCGGCGTCGACCCCGATCTCGAGCAGGCGCTCGGACAGCCACGGCCCGTTGCGATCGGAGATGATCCCGGTCAGCACCTCCGTGCCGGTGACGAGGATCCCGGCGCGAGGACCACCGCCCGCGACCGAACCACCACTCGCGCCGGACGGCTCGCTCATGCGCACGTCGGCAGCTGACCGGCCGGCAGCGGACTCGTCTTCCCCGGCGTCAGCTCGTATCCGATTGGAGACCCGACGGTCGGGGTCACCGGCTTGCCGTTGACCTTCATCTGCACGGAATCGTTACCTAACGTGAGCTTTAGCTTCGCCGCGGTCTCGGTCGGGATCGTCTGGCCGGAGGTGAAGATCACCCCGGGAATCAGCTTCTTGCCGTTGCCGTCCTCGACGCACACATACACCGAGCTAGTCGGCACAAGCTTGAGCGTCACGGTGGTCGGCTTGGGTGGAGGCGGCGGCCGGTGGTGGGCATGGTGAGTTGTCGAGGTATGTGTCGACGTCGTGTTCTGCGCACTCGTATTCGTCGCCGGCGGCGGTGTGGTCGAAGCCGCGTTGTTGTTGTTCTTGCTCAGGCTTCCAACCAGGAACAACGCGACGACGACGGCCGCGAGCACGAGCACGACGGCGGCGATCGGGCCGAGCCGTGGGCGGCGGCGCCGGCGCTCGCGCTCGCGTCCAAGCGAGCTGATCGGCCGCATGTCCTGGTCGGCCGGGCGCTCGTAGCGGCGTTTGTACTCGTCCACGAGTTGCCGCGAGTCGACGCCCAGGAAGTCGCCGTACGTGCGCAGGAAGCTCTTCACGTACACGGGGCCGGGCAGCAGGTCCCATTCCTCGTTCTCGATGGCGCGGAGGTACTTGGCGCGGATCTTGGTGCGGGCTTCCACCTCGCTGATGTCGATCCGCGCACGGATACGCGCCTCTCTCAATGTGGTGCCGATATCGGCCATCCGCCTGCGAAGGCTAGCGGCGGCGGATGGCTTGGCGACAGCAGGACTTTTCCGCCGCTCGCGCTGGCCGCGCAAGGGACTACTGCTCTTCGTCGGCGTCGTCGGGGACGCGCACGGGAGACGGCGCCCCCGCCCCGTCGGCCTCTGCCAGGTGGGACAGAATCCGCGGCACGTCGGCTTCTGTGATCAGCACCTGCCGTGGCTTTGATCCTTCGTAGCCGGAGATGATCCCGCGACGCTCGAGCATGTCGATCAGCCGCCCGGCGCGGGTGTAGCCCAACCGCAACCGGCGTTGCAGCATCGACGTCGACGCCGTCCCCATCTGGGCCACGAGCGCGATCGCCTCGTCGAGCAGGGGGTCCTCGTCGGGGTTGAATTCCGAGGAATCGTCCGAACCATTACCCCCGTTCCCGGAGTCAACCTCCTCCAGCAGCTCCTCGTGGAACTCGGGCTCGCCCTGGCGCCGCCATGCGTCGGTTAGCTCGGCAATCTGCTCCTCGTCGATGTAGGCGCCCTGGATCCGCTGAAGCTTGCTCGAGCCCACAGGCGAGAACAACATGTCGCCCTGGCCGAGGAGCGACTCGGCGCCGTTGTGATCGAGGATCACGCGCGAATCCGTCTGCGAGGAGACGGCGAACGCGATCCGCGACGGAACGTTCGCCTTGATCATTCCGGTGATCACGTCCACGCGCGGCGACTGGGTCGCCAGCACCAGATGGATGCCGACCGCGCGCGCCTTCTGCGCGAGGCGGATGATCGAGTCCTCGACGTCGGCCGGCGCGACCATCATCAGGTCGGCGAGCTCGTCGATCACGCACAGGATGTAGGGCAGCGGCGGCTCGCCGCGCTTCTCTCGCGACCGGTTCAGCTCGGGCAGACTCCGCGTCCGAGCCAGCGACATCGTCCCGTAACGCTGCTCCATCTCCTTGACGAGGTTCTGTAGAGCGTTGGCCGCCATGCGCGGGCTCGTGATCACCGGCGTCAACAGGTGCGGCACGCCCTCGTAGTGGTTGAGCTCGACCTGCTTCGGATCGACGAGAACAACCCGGACGTCGTGCGGAGTCGCGCGCAGTAGGACGCTGCAGAGCATCGCGTTGACGCACGCGGACTTGCCGGCGCCGGTGGTGCCGGCGACAAGCAGGTGAGGCATCTTCGCCAGGTCGGCACCGATCGCGCGGCCCGCGATGTCCTTGCCCAGCCATACCGTCAGCGGCGACCAGTCGGGCGGCGGGTCCTGGAACACGTCGCCCAGGTGGACGATCCGCCGGCGAGCGTTCGGGACCTCGACGCCCACGGCCTGCTTGCCTGGGATCGGAGCCAGGATCCGGATGTCGGTCGCGGCGAGCGCATAGGCGAGATCGTCTTTGAGCTGTGCCACCTTCGAGACCTTCGTGCCCGGGGCCAGCCTGATCTCGTAGCGCGTGATGTGCGGCCCGGTGACTCGGCCGATCACCTTCGCCTCGATCCCAAAGTGCCCGAGCGTCTCGATCAGTGTGGCCGCCACCTGCTCCTGCCCCGCCGTGTCCGGCTTGGCCGCCTCGCCGGTGGACCGCACCAGGAAGCGGGAGCGCGGCACGTGCCACACGAAGTCGGGGTCGTCGGTGACGCTTGCGCGGTAGCGGCCCTGCGGAGTCAGGTCATCGCGCGAGGGCCCGTGGGGCTCGGTCGACGCCGCGGATCGGGACCCGGGCTCGACGTCGGGCTCGACAGGCTCCTCAACATCCTCGGGCTCCTCGTCATCCAACTCGGGCTCAACCGGAGGCGGCGCCTCGACGTGGGTGGCGCGCACGACGAGCTCGGACGTATCCGGCTCGGGCGGCAGCAGCGGCTCGGCCGGCTCGTCCTCCGGCCCGGACTCCCTCGCGACCCGCGCCCGGGCTGCCGCGGTGGCCGGCCGGCGCGGCGCGGTCGAGGCTGCCATCCCCCCACCGGAGCGCCGCAGCACGCGCGTCGTGCCCGCAACCCCGGCCCGACCCGCGCGGACCACGCCTGCGACACCCGCGCCGGTGACCAGGATCAGCCCGGCGATGAACAGGAACACGGCGAGGATGTCGGCGCCGACCGTCGAGATCAGGTGCGAGGTGACCCACAGCTCGCCCTGCCCGACCACACCGCCGCGCCGCTCGATCGCAGACGCTTGCCAGAACGAAGCGGCCGGCACGCGACCCGGGCCGACGCCCAAGGTCCCGGCCGCGAGCGCCAGCGTAATCGACCCCACGAGGCAGATCACACCCGTCCTCAGGGGCCGCGCCGGCGGCCGCATCTCGCGCATCAGAACCAGCCCTCCGGCGACGACCAGCGCCGCCGGAACGACGTAGCCCAACGCACCCAAGATGAAGCGGAAGCCAGTGACCGCGCCGTTCCCGAGCGCCCCTCCGTCCCAGTGGGCGTAGGCCACGCCCCCGAGCAGGATGCCGACCGCGATCAGCCCCAGCCCGAAGATGTCGACGTGGTGCGGCTCGATCTCCACGTGCGGAAGCCGTACCGATGGGAGGCCAGCCAGGAGCGAGCGCGTCGCGCGCTTGGGCGGCGGCTTCTTTCGCTTGCGGGCGGCCATTTGCGAGGGACTGGCTTCGACGTCTGAGCCTCGCTTCCTGCCGCGCGGGCACACGCAGAACTCTTCATCGCGGGCCGTACCATCTGCATACAGAAATGGCCGAATACGAGCGGACACCCCGCGTGCTGGTCGTCGAGGACGACGACGCGATCGCCCAGGTCCTCCAGCGTTCACTGCGGATGGAGGGCTACGAGGTCCGGATCGCGGGCGACGGAACCACGGCATTGAACGAGGCCCACGGGTTCCTGCCGGACCTGCTGATCCTCGACCTCGGTCTGCCCGGCATCGACGGCGTCGAGGTCGCCAAGGCGCTCCGTCAAAACGGTGACGACGTCCCGATCCTCGTCCTGACCGCCCGCGACGGCGTGGAGGCGCGCGTCGAGGGGCTCGACGCCGGCGCCGATGATTACCTCGTCAAGCCGTTCGAGCGCCAGGAACTGCTGGCGCGTCTCCGCGCACTGCTGAGGCGCCGTCCCCCGCGAGGCCAGGCGACGCTGACGATGAGCGACCTCAAACTCAACCCGGACACGCACGAGGTCACGCGGTCCGGCCGAACGATCGACCTGACCCAGCGCGAGTTCGAGCTGCTCGAGTACCTGATGCGCAACGAGCGGATCGTGATCTCGCGCCAGCGCCTGCTCGACGAGGTTTGGGGCTATGACCCGTTCTCGATGACGAATACGATCGAGGTGTTCGTCTCCAACCTGCGAAGGAAGCTGGAAGCCGGTGGCGAGCCGAGGCTCCTACATACGATCCGCGGCGCGGGCTACGTTCTCCGCGTATAGGTCGATCCCGATCCGCTGGCGCCTGGCCGGCGGCTCGGCGATGTTGACGTGCGTGATCCTGGCGAGCTTCGCCGCGATCGTCGGTGTCCTCACCGACCGCCAGCTCCGCGGCCAGTTCAACGACGAGGTCCGGGCCAACTCCGACCAGCTGGCCGAGAACATCAAGCTGAAGTGGATCGGCAACAGCGGGAACCTGAAGTGCAACCAGGAGGTCTCGCTCAAGGACTACGCGAGCGCCGAGCACGTTCAGATCCGGATCTTCAACCAGGCCGGCCTGCTTTTGTGCACCCAGGACCAGGTGCGGATCAAAGGCGTTAAGTCGCTGTCGGCCACTCCGTTCTTCCCGCTCCCGTCGAAGGAGGGAACCACACAGGAGGGCGGTTATCGGGTCGTGGCAACTCAGCTCCCCCTGGAGCACAGCCCGGTCTGGCTGCTGTACGCCCGCCCGCTGTCCGACGTCGATCACACGATCGCGCGCGTGCAGGTGATCCTGCTGCTGGGGGTCCTGGGGGGCACCGTGCTCGCGCTCCTCGGCGGGCTCGCGACCGCCGCGCGCGCGATGCGACCGATCGTGCAGCTCACCGAGGCGGCGCGCGAGATCGAGCGCACCCGCGACCCCCGGCTGCACCTGCCCGTCCCCGAGGCCGACGACGAGGTCGCGGAGCTCGCCCGCACGGTCGAGGGGATGCTCGGGTCGTTGGACGCTGCGCGCGGCGAGACGCATGCCGCGCTCGAGCGCCAGCGTGAGTTTGTCGCGGACGCCTCGCACGAGCTGCGCACGCCGCTCACGAGCCTGCTCGCGAACCTTGAGCTGCTGGCCGAGGAGCTCGACGGCGAGCAGGCCGACACCGCCGAGGCGGCGCTGCGCTCGGCGCGGAGGATGCGACGCCTCGTCGGCGACCTGCTCCTGCTCGCGCGCGCGGATGCCCGGCGCCCGGTGTCGCGGGGCCCGACCGATCTCGCCGACGTATTGCTCGAGGCCGCATCCGAGCTCGGGCCGATGGCCGAGGACCACGAGCTGTCGATCGACGCGCGGCCGGCGGTCGTCCCCGGTGTTCGTGACGATCTGCACCGCCTCACCCTCAACCTGATCGAGAACGCCGCCCGGCACACTCCCCCGGGGACGCACATCCGCGCCGCCACCGCCGTCGATGACGGAGTGGCAGTGTTGACCGTCGAGGATGACGGGCCCGGGATCCCGCCCGAGCTCGGCAAGCGTGTGTTCGACCGCTTCGTCCGCGGCGCGGGAACGGGCACGCGCGGCTCGGGGCTCGGTCTCGCGATCGTGCGCGCGGTCGCCGAGTCCCACGGGGGCTCGGTCACCGTCGAGCAGCCCGACGCTGGGAACGGCACCCGGTTCGTGATCCGGATCCCCCGCTCCCCGACGGCGGCCCAGCCGCCAACCACCACGGCCGGCAACGGTCGGCGCCGCGTCCGGAAATAGCCGCGCGGGCACGTTGGCGGGGCCACGGGCGCTCAAGCCCGGACGGCTTCGCGCCGATCACAGTGCTACAATTGCTTGACAGCAAGCAAGTATTTTCCCCAGCACACAGCGACAAATGCCCGCCACCCACACACCACTTGATATCGAGACGACCGCCCGCCTGCGCGCGGTCATCGGGCGGCTGTCCAGGCGTCTGCGCCCCACGGCGGCCGCGGTCGCGGCCGGGCTCACGCCGACCAAGATCTCGATCCTCCTGACCGTGGTCCGCGAGGGACCGATCCGCCTGTCGGATCTATCGGATTCCGAAGGCGTCAACCCGACACAACTGTCTCGGACGGTCGCGCACCTGGTCGACGCGGGCTTGATCGAGCGTGCTGCGGACGAGGGCGACCGGCGCGCCGCCTGGGTGAAGCCAACGCCGACGGGCAAGCGCCTCGCGGAGCGAATCCGCCGCGAGCGCACCGACGCTCTGAAGCTGGCCCTCGGCGACCTCGAGCCACATGAGCGGGATCAGATCCTCGGCGCGCTCGACGCACTCGAGCATCTCGCCGAGCAACTCCGCGTAGGAGTGCGGTCTTGACGCGGGTGATCCGCGCCGGCCGCGTGACCTTCGCCGCACTCTCGGTCCCGAACTACCGCCGCTACTACAGCGGCCAGGCGATCTCGCTGATCGGCACGTGGATGCAGATGACTGCGCAGGCCTGGCTGGTCCTGAGCCTGACGCACTCGAGCACGAAGCTCGGGATCATCGTGGCGCTCCAGACGCTGCCGGTGCTGATCCTCGGTCCCTACGGCGGCGTGGTCGCCGACCGCGTCGACAAGCGCCGCCTGACGATCGGACTCCAGGCCGCGATGGGCATCCAGGCGCTGATCCTCGGCGTGCTCACCGTCACCGGCGCCGTGCAGGTCTGGCAGATCGGCATCCTCGCCGCGCTGCTCGGCTTCAACAACGCCTTCGAGAACCCCGCCCGCCAGTCGTTCATGCTCGAGATGGTCGGCCCCGAACACCTGCGCAACGCGGTCAGCCTCAACTCGGTCCTCGCCAACACCGCCCGCATGATCGGCCCCGCGGTCGCGGGAATCCTGATCGCCACCGTCGGCGAGGGCGTCTGCTTCCTGATCAACGCGGCCAGCTTCGTCGCGGTCATCGCCTCGCTCGTCACCCTGGACCTCGCCAAGCTCAACCCGACTACGCCGACGCCTCGGGCTCGCGGCCAGCTCCGCGAGGGCCTCAGCTACGTTCGCCACACGCCCGAGCTCGCGGTGCCGCTCCTGATGATGGCCGCAGTCGGCTGCCTGACCTACGAGTTCCAGGTGTCGCTGCCGGTGATGGCGAGCCGCGGACTCCATGTCGGCTCGACCGGCTTCGGCTTCATGACGGCCGCCATGGGGCTCGGCGCCGTGCTCGGAGGGCTGCTCGTTGCCGCGCGCGGAAAGATCGGCGTCCGGCCGTTGGTCGTCGCAGCCAGCGGATTCGGAATCGCGATGACGTTCGCGGCGGTCTCCCCCAGCCTCCCGGTCGAGCTCATCGCGCTCATGTTCGTCGGCTGGGCAAGCATCTCGTTCATGTCGATGGGGAACTCGACTCTCCAGCTCACGGCCGCGCCGGACATGCGCGGCCGGGTGATGTCGCTGTGGTTCGTCTCCTTCCAGGGATCGACCCCGATCGGCGGCCCCATCGTCGGCTGGTTGATGGCAGTCGCAGGCGCTCGCGCCGGGCTCGGGGTCGGCGCGGTCACGTGTTTCGTGGTCGCGCTGGCGGGGCTCGCGGCGCTCGGAGGCCTTCCCCGCGTCGGGCGTTCGAGGAGCGTGCCGACTGAGGTCGGCGTCGCCAGCCGTACGACCTGAGTCTTGCTACGCATTTCCGCGTAACGCAACTTCGCGTAATCAGAGCGAAACGAAGCCCGGCCGCCGCTGCCGTCAGACCTCGACGACGACCGGCAGCACCATCGGCCGGCGCCTGAGGCGGTCATAGACGAACGCCGCCAGGTCATCGTGGAGCTCCTGCTGGAGCATGTCGATCTCGCGCAGGCCGTCGTTCGCCGCCCGCGCGAGCGAGCGCTCCACCTCCTCGCGGATGTCCTCGACCAGGTTGTCGGCCTGCTCGACGAACGGCACCCCGCGGAAGATCACCTCGGGCGGGACGACCGATTCCCCGGTTTGCTCGGACACGGTGGCGACGACGATGAAGATCCCATCGCCCGAGAGCATGCGGCGGTCGCGGAGCGCCACGTCCGCGGGATCGCCGATGTCGACGCCGTCGACGAAGATCATCCCGGACTGCTCGGGCTCGCCGTAGCGGGCGCCGGACTCGTCGAGCTCGAGCGGCAGCCCGTTCTCGCCTCCGAACACGTCGTCGGGGTCGATTCCGACGGCGTCGGCGAGCTCGGCGTGCAGCCGGATCCGCTTGAAGTCGCCGTGGACCGGCATCACGTACCGCGGCTTGAGCAAGTTCAGCATGAGCTTGAGCTCCTCGGCGTAGCCGTGCCCGGAGGCGTGGATCGGCGCCTCGCGCGGGGTGATGACCTCACAACCGATGTGAAACAGGCGGTCGACAGTCTCGTTGACCGCGCGCTCGTTGCCGGGGATCGGGGTGGCCGAGAACACGACGGTGTCGCCGGCGTGAAGCTTGATCATGCGGTGATCGTTGTGCGCCATCCGCCGCAGCGCCGACAGCGGCTCGCCCTGGGACCCGGTCGAGATCACCACGATCTTCTCGTCAGGCCAGTCCTCGACCTCCTGGGGCGGGATCAGCGTCCCCTCGGGAAACTCGATGTGGCCGAGCGAGCGGCCGATGTTGACGTTCTTGCGCATCGAGCGTCCGACCAGCGACACCTTGCGGCCGAGTTCCGCGGCGGCGTCGATCACCTGCTGTACGCGATGGATGTTGGAGGCGAAGCTGGTAACGATGATCCGGCCGGGAGCGCGCGCGAACACTTCCTGCAGGTGCGGGCCGACGAGGCGCTCGGATGGCGAGAACCCCGGCCGGTCGGCGTTCGTCGAGTCGCCACAGAGAAGCAGTACGCCCTCGCGCCCGAGCTCGGCCAGCCTTGAGACATCCGCGGGGTCTCCGTCGACCGGCGTCTGGTCGAACTTGTAGTCGCCGGTGAGCACGACGTTCCCGACCTCGGTCCGTAGGGCGACCGCGCACGAGTCGGGTATCGAGTGAGTCATGTGCACGAGCTCGAGCCCGAACGGGCCGAGCTCGAGTTGCTCTCCGGGACGCAGGTCCTCGAGCGGCGCGTCGCGGAGCTTGTGCTCGTCGAGCTTTGAGCGGGCCATCGCGATCGTCAGCCGGCCTCCGTACACCGGGGGGAGCGTGCCGAGCTCGCGGAGCACCCAGGGAAGCGCCCCCAGGTGGTCCTCGTGGCCGTGCGTGATCACGATCGCCTCGATCTCGTCCGCGCGGTCGCGCAGGTAGCCGAAGTCAGGCAGGACCAGATCGATCCCGAGCATGTCGGTGGTCGGGAACCGCAGCCCGGTGTCGACCACGACGATCCGCCCGTCGTACTCGACGACGGTCATGTTCTTGCCGATCTCGCCCAGGCCGCCGAGCGGCAGCACCCGGAGAGTGCCGTTACTCACGCCCGGCTTGCTTGCAGCAGCCCGTGGCGCTCCAGCATCGACCGGATAACCCCGAGCTCACGCTCGTCGAGCTCCACGTACGGAAGCCGCGGCATGGCCGAGGGGAGAAGCCCCAGGAGGTGGAGCGCGGCCTTCGTGGCGCACGCGAGGGGTGCCACCGGCATGTCGGCGTACACATCCCTGAGCCCGCCGTCGATCGCGCGGCGGTGGTCGGGCTCGTCGACCATCCGGCGCATCTCCTCGCCGAACAGGTGGCTGGCGACGAGGATGCCGCCCGCCTCGCCGAGGTCGAGAACGTCGGCGAGCAGGTCGTCATTGCCGGCGTAAATCCGAAGACCGTCGATCTTGGCCAGGTTCGCGGCGTTCGCCTGCTTGACCGCGAAGATGTTGTCGAGCTGCGCGAGCTCGGCCAGCAGATCGTTGGGCATGTCCGACCCGGTGCGCTGCGGGATGTTGTAGAGCACGATCGGCAGGTCGGTGGCGCGGCAGATCTCCTCGTAGTGGCGGACGATCCCGCGCCGGCTGGGCCGGTTGTAGTACGGGTTGACATGGAGCAGGGCGTCGGCGCCGATCTCCGTGGCGCGCTCGGTGAGGTCGATCGCGTGGCGGGTGTCGTTGGAGCCGACGCCGGCGACGATCGTGCAGTCCTCACCCATCTCGTCGACCGCGAGCCGGATCATCCCGAGGTGCTCCTCGTCGTCGAGCGTCGACGCCTCACCCGTCGTGCCGCAGATCACGAGCCCGTCCGAGCCATGCTCGACCAGGTGGTGCATGAGCGCGACGGCCGCGTCCTCGTCGACGTGTCCGTCGGCGTCGAACGGGGTGACCATCGCGGTCAGGATCGACCCGAGTTCGGCAGGCATCGACTGATTATCGCAGGGGAACCCGCCGGAAGCCGCTGCGGCTCAATCCTTGCGGGCGCCCCAGGCGAGCACCGAGAGCGGCCCCATGGCCTTATCGGGATGGGCGGGCGGCGGCGCGACCTCGAGCTCGGGCCTCGGGGGCTGGGAGACGATATGGGCGACCGGGGCGTCGGTCAGCTTGCCGATCCTCTCCGGCAGCCCTGCGTGCAGCCATTTCGAGAACCGCATGGGCAGGGTGGACACGATGATCTCGTCGTACTTCTTCGGGTCCCAGGCGTCGGTCACGGCCAGGATCGGATCCGCGTTGCCGACCGTGCCCTCGCACTCCAGCCCGGCCGCCCGCAGGCTCCCGAGCGCTTCCTCGAGCTTGGCCGTCGCCGCCTGGCGCCCGCCGCCAAACGGGGTCGCCGGGATCACGAGCGTGAAGCTGGCCGGTGCGCGTTCCTTCAGCGCATCGACCAACTCGTCGGAGGTCGCGGTCACATTTGCCACTACGAGAAAGCTCCGTTTCCACGTCATGACGACCTCCTGTTACCCGCTTTCGTTAGCGCTCACAACCACGATAGCGCGCGGTCAGGCGTGGGCATAGCGGCCTTGTGGACAAATTTGTACGCGCGGGGTGGGCCATGTGGATGGGCCTCGCTGCGCTCGGCGTCCGTGGGACCAACGCGGCCCCGTCCGGACGGGGTACATGGCCCCACGGATGCCGCGCGTGAGCGCGGCCCCTACTTCGCGTGGGCCACCTCGGGCACCGGGCGCTCGCCCTTGCCGCGGACCAGCGGGCCGTCGTACGCGCCGGGCTTCGGCCGGTGCTTGCCGCCCGGGAACGCGAGCCGGATGATCGTGCGCTGCACCATCCCGAGCTGCTGGTGGAACGGCCCGGAGTTGTACGGGAGCCCGTACCGCTGGCAGATCTCGCGCACCTTGGGGGCGATCTCGCCGTAGCGGGTGCTCGGCATGTCGGGGTACAGATGGTGCTCGACCTGGTAACCGAGGTTGCCGCTGATCACGTGGAACACCGGGCCGCCGTCGATGTTGGCGGCGCCGGTCAGCTGACGGACGTACCACGCGCCGCGGGACTCGTCGTCGGTCTCCTCCTGGGTGAACGTGTACGTCTGGTCAGGGAAGTGACCGCAGAAGATGATAGCGTAGG
>Ga0335073_10004195_pt1 | contig 20166 bp, 17 predicted proteins | sample Lox_Sample_22_FD_207093 | JGI IMG/M metagenome (GOLD analysis project Ga0335073, IMG submission 207093) | Soil microbial communities from Loxahatchee National Wildlife Refuge, Florida, United States - Lox_Sample_2.2 | ecosystem: Environmental > Terrestrial > Soil > Wetlands | place: USA...
TGGCCAGGGTCACGTGCGTCTCGACCCGGTCGTCGGTCATCGGCAGCAGCCGGACGCCGGGCCGCCAGCGCTCGCACAACGCCGCGGTCACGGCCGACAGCGGGATGCCAGACCGCAGCATGCCGGTCCGCGCGATATGCGTGGCGAAGTCGCGGTCGCCGAGGCTGAACCAGTCGGGCCCGGCGCCGTAGGCGGCCAGTTCGTGCAGGACCGTGTGGGTCTCGCCCGCCCGCCCCCAGCCCTGTTCCTCGCTGATCCCGCCGCCCAGCGTGTACATGACCGTGTCCAGGTCGGGGCTCACGTGCAGGCCGAACAGCGTGATGTCGTCGCCGGTGTTGCCGACGACCGTGATCTCGGCTTCGGGCGCGGCGGCCTTCAGGCCGCGCAGGAAGCGGGCGCCGCCAACGCCGCCCGCCAGAACGGTGATGCGCATGCCCGAAGTCTCGCAACTCCTCGCCCCCGCGCGCACAGCGAGCCCCCTGCCAGACCCGGCCGCGGACCGAAACGCCCCGCCGGCGGAGCCTGCGACCAGGGAAAATCCGCCTGGACTTTCCCGTCATCACGGTCAAGGAGGTGGCCATTATCACGTATTCCCCTTGACGCAGCGCAAGACACGCGGGTGTAATTTCAACTGTGTAATTCTCGCGCCGAGGGGTAGCGCGAGCCGACGGGGTTAACGGGAGGGGGCTGGAGGTGCGCTGTGACTGACGTCATCGTCTCGCTGGTGCACGACGGGTTCGGCGTCGACGCGGACGATGCCGGAGAGTACGGCTGGCAGGATCGCGCGCTCTGCGCGCAGACCGATCCCGAGGCGTTCTTCCCGGAGAAGGGGGGCTCGACCCGGGAGGCGAAGAAGGTGTGCCGTAGCTGTGAGGTGCAGGCGGAGTGCCTGGAGTACGCGCTCGAGCACGACGAGCGCTTCGGCATCTGGGGCGGGCTGTCCGAGCGCGAGCGCCGGCGGCTGAAGCGTCAGGCCATGTAGGCGGGTGTAGGGCCAAGCGCGGCATCTGGCCGTCTTGGTACTCGCCCTTCGCGTATTGTTCACGGGTACCAATGCCCTGCACGACCGGATCGCACGGCCCTCCCGCCGGCCTGCAGGAGGCCCTCTCGAAGAGCAAGCGGACCCCACTTGTCGCCGAACGAGACCTACCCGCAGCACGTCGTCACGGCGGTCATCGTCGCTCATGACGGTGCCGCCTGGCTGCCGCGCGTTATCCAGGCACTGCTGGATCAGACCAGGCCGGTGCAGCGTGTGGTGGCCGTCGACACCGGCAGCCGTGACCGCAGCGGCTCGGTGCTGGCCGGGCTGCTCGGCCAGGGTGTCGTGTTCGGCATGGACCGCGGCACGGGATACGGCGCGGCGGTCGCGCGCGCCCTGCAGCACCGCGCGGCGAACGTCAACGTCTCTGGGCCGGGCGGCGCCCCTGGCGGTGACCGCCTGGAGTGGGTGTGGCTGCTGCACGACGACTGCGAGCCCGCGCCCGACGCCCTCGAGCAACTGCTGCGCGGAGCCGCCGAGACCAGGTCGGCCGCTGTGCTCGGGCCCAAGGTCATGGACTGGGGCGACCGGCAGGTGATCCTCGAGGCGGGGATCACCATCGACACGGTCGGCCGCAGGATCACCGGCGTCGAGCCCCGTGAGGTCGACCAGGGCCAGCATGACGGCGACCGCGACTCGCTCGCGGTGAGCAGCGCCGGCATGCTGGTCCGGCGGGACGTGTGGGACCTGGTCGGCGGATTCGAGCCGGCCATGGCGCTGTTCCGTGAGGACGTCGACTTCTGCTGGCGGGTGCACGCGGCCGGCTACCGGGTCCGGGTGATCACCGACGCCGTCGTCTACCACGTCGAAGCGGCGGCCAGGCGGCGGCGGCCGATCTCGGTCGCCCGGCGTCCGCGCCAGCTTGACCGGCGCAACGCGATGCTGGCCCTGTTCGGGAACCTCCCGGCGCTGCCGATGCTCCTGTCCGCCGCGGGCAACCTGGGCGTCTCGCTGGCGCGAGCCCTGTTTTTCCTGCTGGCCAAGCGCGTTGCCGCGGCCATGGACGAGTTCGCCGCCGTCGGCTCGGTGCTCGGGCACCCGCTGCGGCTGATGACGATCCGCCGCCGGCGGATGCGGGGCCGGCGGGCGGCCTACGGCCGGCTGCGCCGCGACCTGCCGCCGGGCCATTCGCTGCGCCGGATCGCGGAGTTCGCGGCCTCCGCCCTGTCCAAGTCCGGCCCGGCGGACACGGCCGGGTCGCATCACGCGACCGACGACCCCGACGAGGCCGACTTCCTGCTCACCGACACCGGGATCGTGCAGCGGGTTCTGACGAACCCGGGGGTGCTGCTCTTCCTGGCCCTGACCGTGGTCTCCCTGGTCGCCGAGCGCTCGCTGCTCGGCTCAGGGCCGCTCGGCGGCGGAGCGCTCGTCCCTGCCTGGGGTGGCGCGGCCGGACTGTGGCACCAGTACCTGCAGGGTTTCCATCCGGTGGGCATCGGCTCCGCCAACAGCGCGCCGCCGTACCTCGCCGTCATCGCCGCCCTTGCCACCGTGTTCGGCGGCAAGCCGTGGCTCGCGGTCGATGTCATGCTGCTGGGCTGCGTGCCGCTGGCCGGCGTCTGCGCGTTCCTCGGGGTCCGGCGGGTGACCAGTTCCACCCCGGTCCGGGTCTGGGCGGCCGCGTCGTACGCGCTGCTGCCGGTCGCCACCGGCGCGATCGCGGCCGGCCGTCTCGGCTCGGCCGTTGTCTTCGTCCTGGTGCCGGCCATCGCTCTGCTCGCCGGGCGGATGCTGACCCAGCCGCCGCGCCGGGCCCGCCGCGCCGCCTGGGCCACCGGGCTGACGGTGGCCATCGCCGCGGCGTTCGTCCCGCTGGTCTGGCTGGTCGTCATTGCGCTGGCCATCGGCCTGGTCGCGGCCCGGCCGGCCTTGTGGCGCAACCTGAGCATCGTCGCGATCGTGCCGCCGGTGCTGCTGCTGCCATGGACGATCCAGGCCGCGTCGAACCCGGCCAGCCTGCTGCTGGAGGCCGGCCTCCAGCAGCCCGGCCTGGCCGAACGCAGCCTGCCCGCCAAGTCGATCATGCTGCTCAGCCCGGGCGGCCCCGGTCTGCCCCCGGTCTGGGTGACCGCGGGCATCGCCCTGGCGGCCCTCGCCGCGCTGCTGCTCAGCCGCAGGCGGGCCGTCATGCTGGCCGGCTGGGGCGTGGCCCTGGCCGGGCTCCTGGTCGCCGTCGCCCTGAGCCGGGTCATGGTGACCCCCGCCACGGGCGGACCCGCCGTCTCGGCCTGGCCCGGCGTGGCGCTGCTGATCGCCGCTACCGGGCTGCTGCTGGCGGGCGTGACAGCGGGCGAGGCACTGCCGCGCCTGGCCGGCCGCGGCGACGCCTCCGACCGGGGCCCGCGGCCCCGCAAGGCCGGTGGCCGCAGGCCGGGGGCCGGCCCGCGGACGCTGCGGCTCGTGGCCGCGGGGGTGCTGGCCCTCGCGGCCTGCTCGGCGCCGGCGCTGGCCGCCGCCTCCTGGCTGACAAACGGCGTGCGCGGCCCGGTGGGCCCGGTGTCCGGCCCGGTCGTCCCTGCCGTGGTCTCGGTGTCGGCCAACAGCGGGCTGCAGCTTCGCACGCTGGTGCTGCGCTCGGACGGCGGCCAGGTGAACTACGCGCTGCAGCGCGGGACCACTCCGTCTCTCGCAGATCCGAACCTGACCCCGGTACCCGGCGCGCAGCGCGCGCTGAGCACGGCCGTCGCGGCGCTCGTCGCCCCGAACGGCGGCGAGACGGTAGACCAGGGCCAGCAGCTCGCCGGGTTCGATATCGGCTGGGTGCTGTTGCCCGCCCCGATCGACCAGGATCTTGCCCGCCTGCTGAACGGGGTCGCGGGCCTGCGGCTGTTCAGCTCGTCCCCCGCCTTCGACCTGTGGCAGGTGACCGCGTCGGCCGCGCGGGTGCGCGTGGTGGAGCCCAACGGCACTGTGGTGCCGGTGCAGTCAGAGCCGGTCGGGGTCGTTGGCGCGAGTGTGCCGGCGGCCGGCGGAACGCTGGAGCTCGCCGAGCCGGCGGGCGGATGGACGGCAACGCTGAACGGCAAGCCGCTGACGGCCGTGTCCTCTCCCGCAGGCTCGTGGGCACAGGCGTTCCAGTTGCCGGCCGGCGGGGGCACGCTCAGCATCGGCCACAGCCAGACCGGGCGGGACCTGATCCTGGCTTTCGAGCTGCTGCTGACGGCCGTGGTCGCCGCCCTGGCCCTGCCCGGGTCCAGGGCCACGGCGGACGAGTCCGCTTCGGCGGCGGCCGGGTCGCGCGCCGCGGCCGGTCAGCGGCAGCGGCGCGACGCGTCCGATGGCGCCGCGGCGCCCGGCGGGCGCCGCGGCCGCGGCCGGCCGGGCCGGGCCGCGCGCGCGCCGAAACGGGACCGGGACGGTTCCGGCGGCAAGCGCCCCCGCGAGCGCGCCGGGCGCAGGCTCACGGCAGGCGTCGCCGCGGGCGCGGGGGCAGCGGCTGGTGGAGCAGCGGGTGCCGCGCGGGCGGGCGCCGGGCGGGCGGCGGCCGGGCGGGCCGGGCAGCGCACCGTGTGGCCCGAAGACGAGCGCGGCGGCGCGGCGAGCAGGCGGATTCCGCGCCCGGTGGACGAGCCCGGTCCGCCCGGGGCCTGGGGGTCGGACGAGCCCGATGCGACCTCGGCGTGGCCGTCGGACGAGCGGGCCGCCTGGCCCTCCGGCCAGCACGGCGGCGCGGCGTGGGCGGACGAGCCCGGCGCCGCCGGATGGCAGGACGGGCGCGGCGCCGGCGAGCAATGGGCGGCGGACGACGCGCCAGGCCCGCAGAGCCCCTGGCCCGACGACGGGCGGGCGGGCGGCGGGCGCAGAAGCCCGTCGGGAAGCTGGCCGCCCCCGGAGGAGACCCAGCGCTGGCAGGACGAGCCCGACGCCTGGAACGCCCCGCCGCAGCCGTCTGGCTGGCAGGGCGGATCGGGCGACATGCTTGACCCGCTGCCGCCCCCCGGTGCCAGCCGGCACCGCCGGCCCGCGCCGCACGGCGACGATGATCCGGCCCAGTGGCCGGTGCATGAGCGCGATGCCGGAGGCGATGCCTGGTGAGGCGCCTGGTCGCGAACCGGTACGTGCTGGCGCTCCTGGTCGTCATCGCACTGGCCGCTGAGTTCGGGCTGGCCAGCCTCAGCCACCACCCGGCCGCGCTCGCGGCGGGCCCGCGCACGCCCGCCCCGGCCCGGGCCACGGTGTCAACGGCGCTGCGAGCCTGCCCGTCGCCGGGCTCGGCCGGCGCGACCGCGTCCGGTCTCGCCGTGGCCGCGGCCTCGTCAGGCACCGGCCAGGCCCAGGTGACCCGCCTGTCACCGGTCGGCGTCACGGCCGCTCCCGCCCCGCTGCACGTGCTCACCCGGCCGGGACAGCTATCGCTGGTGAACGTGTCCACGGCGCCGCCGTTGCCGCGCGGCCTGGCTCAGGCGGCCGGCGGCGGCGCCGCGGTCCCGGCCAGCCCCGAGCGGGGCGGCGTGATGGTCTCGGCCGCCGGCGCGATGGCGCGCGGGCTCGAGGTCGAGCAGACCAGTGCCGGGGGCCTGGCCACCGCGCCGTGCCTCGGCCCTGGTTCCGGTTTCTGGTTCGTCGGCCCGGGACAGAAGTCCGCCGCGGACATCGAGCTGTACCTGATGAACACCGATGGCCAGGCCGCCGACGCGTCGGTTCACGTATTCACCGACAGCGGCCCGGTGCTGGGCAGCACGGATGCCGGCATCGGGGTCCCGCCGCACGGCATGGTCGTCCAGTCCCTGTCCGGGCTGGTGCACGGCTCCAGGGACGTGGCGCTGAACGTGACCACCAGCGTGGGTCGCGTGGTGGCCGCCGTACTCGAGACGTCAGGCCCCGGCCAGCCCGGGGCCTGGCTGCCCGCTTCCCAGCCGCCCGCGACCACGCAGGTGCTGCCGGGCCTGCCGGCATCCCCGGGCGGACGCCAGCTCTACGTGGCCGTGCCGGGCACGGGCAACGCACAGATCAAGGTGACCGCGATCACGGCCAGGGGCTCGTACGTGCCGACCGGCGGCGCCGGCATCGAGCTTCCCGGCGGTTCCGCCGTCTCGGTCGCCATCCCTTCCCTTGGCGGGATAGCGAGCGCGATCCGGGTCTCGTCCAACGTGCCGGTGACCGCCTCGATGAGCGTGCCCGGCGGCGCGGCCGGGGCACCCGGCGCGTTCACGGCCTCCGCCGGGCCGCTGCAGGAGCAGGGCGTGATCGCCGGCAACCCGGGCGGTCCTGGCGGCGGCACCTCGTCCCTGGTCCTGTCGGCACCGAAGGGCGCGGCCCAGGTACAGGTGACCGAGCTGACCGCCGCGGGGCAGTCCGCCGCCGGAGCCTCGGGGCCGCGCACCGTCGGGATCCTCGCCGGCCACTCGGTGGTGGTGACGCTGGCCGCGCCGCGTCAGGGCGGCCGTTCCTCGGCGTTCGCGGTCGTGGTGACGCCGATGGCCGGCTCGGGCCCGGTCTACGCCGGGCGCGTGGTCAGCCAGGCCGGAGTGGTCCGCTCCATCCTGCCCGTCACGAGCTCGCTTACCTGGGTGCCGCTGCCCGCCGTGCGCAATTCGGTGACGACCGGCCTGCCCTGAGGCCGGCTCTCGCGCTTCACTCCTCTTCCGGGTAGCCCGGGTCGACCTCGTGCGGGTCGATGCCGAGCAGTTGCGCGAACTCCTCGACGACCACGTCCAGCACCAGATCGCGCAGGTCGTCCTCGTCGTCGGCGCGCGCCATCAGCGGGCGCCGGTACAGCACGATGCGGGCAGGCCGGGCCGGGCGCCCCGGGTCACCGGCCGCGGCCACGCGCGGATCCACCCGGGCCAGCGGCACCGGGTCGGCGTCGTCATCGGCCGGGCCGGCGGCCGGGATCTCCTCGACCGCGAACTCGACGCCGGCCAGCTCGCCGCCCCAGCGCGGCTCGAGCCGCGCGACCGCCTCCAGCACCAGGTCGTCGAACCGCTGTGCCCGGCTGCGGTAGAGCGGCACATCCTGAGGGGTCAGCGTGCCCCGCAGTCCGCGGCCGTGGGAGTCCCGTCGCCTGATCCGTGCCGCGCGCCCGCCGTCGCGGGCCGCGCCCCCGCCATCATTCACAGTGACCGAGCGTATCCGTCCCGGCCGCATCGGGCCGGACAGTCGAGACACGATCGTGCAGAGTGCCCCGGGTGATGGCGTTAGCGCCCCCGGATCGATACCGTCAGCCGTTGTGAGCGATCTACGTTCTCGTCGCTGCAGCCGGCCCGCGTGCAAGCAGGCCGCCGTGCACACGCTCACCTACGTCTACCGTGACTCCACGGCGGTCCTCGGCCCGCTCGCGGCCTACGTCGAGCCGCACTGCTACGACCTGTGCGCCGCGCACGCCGACCGGATGACGGTGCCGATCGGCTGGGAGGTCGTCCGCCTGCCGGACGGACCGGCCGAGGAGCCCGTCGATGACCTGGAGGCCCTGGCCAACGCGGTGATGGAGGCGACGACGCCGAGAAAGGCCCGGGAGCCGGTCGGCCAGGGGGTCGAGGTCGGCCGTCGCGGCCATCTGCGGGTGCTGCGCTCCTCGCCGGAGGACACGGGGCGTCTTCGCTAGCAAGCCGTTGCCGGTAAGGTGTCCGTCTATCGCGGCCGAGCGCGTCGCGAGACCGGAAGGCAGGCGCGGAGGCAACCCGAGTGGCCGAGTACGCGAAGATCTTCAAGGCATACGACATCCGCGGCACGGTGCCCGACGAGCTTGACGAGGGCGTCGCCGAGGCCGTCGGCGCCGCGTTCGTCCGGCTCACCGGGGCGCCGGCCGTGGTGACCGTGCATGACATGCGCACCTCGTCGGCCCCGCTGGCCGAGGCGTTCGGGCACGGCGCGGCCGCGCAGGGCGCGGACGTGATATCGGGCGGCCTGGGCTCGACCGACATGCTCTACTACGCCAGCGGCAGCCTCGGCGTCCCCGGCGCGATGATCACCGCGAGCCACAACCCGGCCAAGTACAACGGCATCAAGCTCTGCCGGGAGGGCGCCAGGCCGGTCGGCGAGCAGACCGGGCTCGCGCAGCTCCGCGACATGGCCGAGGCCGGCGTTCCGGCTTCGCCGGGAGCACCGGGCAGCATTCAGGACCGCGACCTGCTGTCCGGGTACGCCGCGCACCTCAAGACGCTGGTCGATCTGTCCGGGATCCGTCCGCTGACGGTTGCCGTGGACGCCGGGAACGGGATGGCCGGTCACACGGTACCCAGTGTTTTCGACGGGCTGCCGATCACGACCGTGCCGCTGTACTTCGAGCTGGACGGCACGTTCCCGAACCACGAGGCCAACCCGATCGATCCGAAGAACCTCGCCGACCTGCAGCGCGCCGTGCTGCGTTCGGGCGCCGACGTCGGCCTGGCCTTCGACGGAGACGCCGACCGCTGCTTCGTGGTCGACGAGCGGGGCGAGATCGTCAACCCCTCGGTGCTGACCGCGCTGATCGCCGTGGCCGAGCTGGCCAGGGAGCCGGGCGCCACGATCATCCACAACCTCATCTCGTCGCGAGCCGTCCCCGAGATCGTGACCGAGCACGGCGGCACCCCGGTCCGCACCCGGGTCGGCCACTCGTTCATCAAGTCCGACATGGCTGCCTCCGGGGCCATCTTCGGCGGCGAGCATTCCGGTCATTTCTACTTCCGCGACTTCTGGTTCGCCGACTCCGGCATGCTGGCCGCCCTGCACGTGCTCTCCGCGCTCGGGTCGCAGGACGGGCCGCTGTCGCCGCTGCTGTCGGCCTACCAGCGATACCGGGCGTCCGGCGAGATCAACAGCGAGGTCCGCGATCAGCGGGCCGCGACCGAGCGGGTCCGCGAGGCGTTCGCCGCCCGGGAGGGCGTGGTCATGGACGAGCTGGACGGGCTGACCGTGGGGGACGGCGACTGGTGGTTCAACCTGCGGCCGTCGAACACCGAGCCGCTGCTGCGGCTGAACGTGGAGGCGTCCGACGACGCGACCCTGACCGACGTCCGCGACGAGGTCCTGCGTATCGTGCGGGATTGAGCCGAAGGCCCATGCCAAGGGAGTTGCAGTGAAGATCGACGACTGGCTGCTCGAGATCCTGGTCTGCCCGAAGTGCCACGCACCGGTCCGGGCCGACGAGGAGGCCAGCGAGCTGATCTGCACCGGGGCCGACTGCGGTCTGGCCTACCCGGTGCGGGATGACATTCCGGTGATGCTGGTCGACGAGGCTCGCGACCCGGCCGCCGGATAGCCGGTGGCCGAGCGCGCCGAGGGCCGGCGGGCTGTCGTCGCCGCCTTCGCCGCCAACCTCGGCATCGCGGTCACGAAGTTCGTCGCGTTCCTGCTCACCGGGTCCGCCTCGATGCTGGCCGAGTCCGTCCATTCGGTCGCCGATACCAGCAACCAGGCGCTGCTGCTCATCGGGCGGAGCCGGGCACGGCGGGTGGAGACCGAGGAGCACCAGTTCGGTTTCGGGTCGGAACGCTACGTCTACGGGTTCATCGTGGCCCTGATGCTGTTCACCGTGGGCGCCGTGTTCTCCCTCTACGAGGGAGCCGAGCGGATCGCGCATCCCGAGCACCTCACCTCGCCGGTGGTGGCGCTGGCGGTGCTGGCCGTCGCCGCCGTTCTCGAGGGCCTGTCGTTCCGGACCGCGATCATGGAGTCACGGCAGAAGGGCGGGCAGGGGGCACTGCGCCGCCTGGTCCGGTTCATCCGCCGGGCCAAGGCGCCCGAGGTGCCGGCCGTCCTGCTGGAGGACTCCGCGGCGCTGCTCGGGCTGGTTTTCGCGCTGCTCGGGGTGGTGCTGTCCTGGGTCACCCACGACGGGCGGTGGGACGGCGGCGGGTCGCTCGGAATCGGGGTGCTGCTCGGGTTCGTGGCGGTGGTCCTGGCCACCGAGATGAAGAGCCTGCTGATCGGGGAATCGGCCACGGTCGAGGTGGAGCGGGCCATCGTCGGGGCGCTGGAGGACGGCCCGGAGGTGGAGCGGGTCATTCACCTGCGCACCCTGCACCTGGGCCCGGAGACCCTGCTGGTGGCGGCGAAGATCGCGGTGGACCGTGACCGGAGCGCCGCCGAGGTGGTGGCCGGCATCGACGCGGCCGAGCGGCGGGTGCGGGCCGCCGTGCCGATCGCCGAGCTGATCTACCTGGAGCCCGACCTGTACCAGCAGGCCCGCGCGGACCTCACCGATCCCGCGGTGCGTGCGGCCAGGCGGGCGTCGCCGCGCTTGGCCGCCCGTTCCGCCGTGCGTGCCGCCCGCCGCGGGCGCTCCGGCTAGCGCCGTCGCGACTGCTGCGCGGGCCGCTGCATGCTGAGCAGCCGCAGCGCGCGTTCCTGCTCGAAGTCCAGTGCCCGGGCGGCGGGAGCCTGCACCCGGCCGATCCTGCGGCCCAGTTCGGCCACCTCGGCCCTGACCCCCGGCTCGGCCAGCACCCGCAGACCGAAGGCCAGCGCGGCCGGGGTCACGTCGTAGCGGCGCTCGATCTCGAGCCCGAGCGAGACAGCGGCGAGGTCGAGCTCGTTGAACTGACGGTGCGGGCTGGCCTGGCCGCCGCTCCGCCGCAGACCTGGCCGCAGGCCGGGCAGCAGGCCCAGAGAATCCCGGTATCGGAGCATTCGCGGCGACGTGCCGAGGCGCCGGGCGGCCTCCGTAATGCGCATGGCAAGTAATCTTACAATCTTTTGTCAGAAACGGCCCTTCCGGCGTGCGCCGAGCCGGCCCCGTCCCGTACCGTCGTGGTGACACGAGGGGAACCACCTGCTGGAGGAGTGTTCATGACCACGGAAGCCTTGCCGTTCAAGGTCGCCGACCTGTCGCTCGCCGAGTTCGGCCGGAAGGAGATCCGGCTGGCCGAGCACGAGATGCCCGGGCTCATGGCCGTGCGCGAGGAGTTCGCAAGCTCGCAGCCGCTGCGCGGGGCCCGGATCACCGGGTCGCTGCACATGACCATCCAGACGGCCGTGCTGATCGAGACGCTGGCCGCGCTCGGTGCCGAGGTGCGCTGGGCGAGCTGCAACATCTTCTCCACCCAGGACCACGCGGCCGCGGCGGTCGCGGTCGGCCCCGACGGCACCCCGGACGCCCCGAAGGGCATCCCGGTGTTCGCCTGGAAGGGCGAGACCCTGCCGGAGTACTGGTGGTGCACCGAGCAGGCGCTCACCTGGCCGGGACAGCCCGGGCCGAACATGCTGCTCGACGACGGCGGGGACGCCACGCTGCTGGTGCACAAGGGCGCCGAGTACGAGGCGGCCGGCGCCGTGCCCCAGACCGCCGACGACGACCCCGAGGAGTGGGTGGTCGTGCTGGCCGCGCTGCGCGCCTCGCTGGCTGCCAGCCCCGGCAAGTGGACCGCGGCGGCGGCCGAGATCCGGGGCGTCACCGAGGAGACCACCACGGGGGTGCACCGGCTGTACGAGATGGCCTCGGCGGGCACGCTCCGGTTCCCGGCCATCAACGTCAACGACTCGGTGACCAAGTCGAAGTTCGACAACAAGTACGGCTGCCGGCACTCGCTCGTCGACGGCATCAACCGCGCGACCGACGTGCTCATCGGCGGCAAGGTCGCGGTCGTCTGCGGCTACGGCGACGTGGGCAAGGGCTGCTCGGAGTCGCTGCGCGGCCAGGGCGCGCGGGTGATCGTCACCGAGATCGACCCGATCTGCGCCCTGCAGGCGGCGATGGACGGCTTCCAGGTCGCCCGGCTCGAGGACGTCGTGGCCACCGCGGACATCTTCGTCTCCGCCACCGGCAACTTCCACATCATCACCGCCGAGCACATGAGCCAGATGAAGCACCAGGCGATCGTGGGCAACATCGGTCACTTCGACAACGAGATCGACATGGCCGGCCTGGCCCGGCTGCCCGGTATCCGCAGGGTCAACATCAAGCCGCAGGTGGACGAGTGGGTGTTCCCCGACGGGCACGCGGTGATCGTCCTGTCCGAGGGCCGGCTGCTGAACCTGGGCAACGCCACCGGGCATCCCAGCTTCGTGATGTCCAACAGCTTCACCAACCAGGTCATCGCCCAGATCGAGCTGTTCACCCAGGGCAGCGCCTACCCGCTCGGGGTGCACGTGCTGCCCAAGCACCTCGACGAGAAGGTTGCCCGGCTGCACCTGGACGCGCTCGGCGTGCGGCTCACCACGCTGACCAAGGAGCAGGCGAGCTACATCGGCGTTCCCGTCGACGGCCCGTACAAGCCGGACCACTACCGGTACTAGAAGTGGCGGAGTCCGACGTCGCCGATCCGGGGCAGGCCGCGGCCGGCCTGGCCCGGATCGGCTGGGCCGAACGGTCCATGCCGGTGCTCGGCCTGATCCGCGAGGCCTTCGAGCGGGAGCAGCCGTTCGACGGCCTCGACGTGGCCGCCTGCCTGCACGTGACGGCCGAGACCGCGGTCATGGCCAACCTGGTCGCGGCCGGCGGCGGGCGGCTGCACCTGGCCGCCTCCAACCCGCTGTCCACGCAGGACGACATCGCGGCGGCGCTCGCGGCCAGCCCGGGGATCACCGTCCACGCCAGGTCCGGGGTGGACCGGCGCGCCTACTACGCGCACATCCACCGGGCCCTGGACGCCGCGCCCGGCCTGGTCATCGACGACGGCTGCGACCTGGTGAACACGCTGCACACCGAGCGCCCCGAACTGCTCGCCGGGGTACGCGGCGGCTGCGAGTCCACCACGACCGGGGTGGTCCGGCTGCGCCGGATGGCCGCCGACGGCACGCTCGCGTTCCCGATGGTGGCGGCGGACGCCTCGCGGACCCGGCGCATGTTCGACAACTTCTCCGGGACCGGCCAGTCGGTGATCGACGGGATCCTGCGCGCGACCAACACGCTGCTGGCCGGCAAGGTCGTCGTGGTGGCCGGGTACGGGCCGTGCGGCGGCGGGATAGCCGAGCGCGCCCGGGGCCTGGGCGCCCAGGTCATCGTCACCGAGGTGGACCCCGTGCGCGCCCTGGACGCGCTCATGCAGGGGTTCCGCGTGCTGCCGATGGCCCAGGCGGCGCCGCTCGGGCAGGTGTTCGTCACCGCCACCGGCTCCAGGGACGTGATCGGCGCCGAGCACATGGCGCTGATGCGCGACGGGGCCGTGCTGGCCAACGCCGGGCACTTCGATGTCGAGGTCGACGTGCGTGCCCTGGCCGACCTGGCCATCGCGGTCCACCCAGCGGTCCGGCCGCACGCCGACGAGTACCTGCTGGCCGACGGCCGGCGGCTGATCCTGCTGGCCGAGGGGCGCGTGGTCAACCTGGTCGCCGCCGAGGGCAACCCGGCCGCCGTGATGGACCTGTCCTTCGGGGTGCAGGCGCTCGCCCTGGCCTGGCTGGCGCAGGGGCGCGGGGAGTTGCTGCCCGGGGTGCATGAGGTGCCCGCCCAGATCGACGCCCGCATCGCCACCCTCGCCCTGGAGTCACTGGGAGCCCAGATCGATACGCTCACGGGCGTTCAGGAAAAATATCTGGAATCCTGGCGTTACGGGAGCTGAGCCCGCTCAGCTCGGCGGGGCGAAGTCCCCGGGAGCGGGCGCGGGGCGGCCGGCCGGCCCGGACGGCGTGCCGCCGTCGTCCAGCGGGCGGGTGGGCGGCCAGGCCTCGGGCGCGGTCGTCGCGGCCTGCTGCGCCGCGAGCCGGTCCAGTGCCCGTTGCCGGCGCACGGCGAGCACGGCCGAAAGGAATGCCGCCGGCGGCGTGCCGGGCGGCGGGGGCGGCGCGACCTGGGCCGCGACCTCCGCCGCGATCCGCTGCCCGAGTTCGTCCCTGGCCGCCGGCGTGAGCTCGTAGAACCGGCGCAGGTAGCTGGCCGCCCGCTCCGCTGTGTGGTCGCTGAGGCCGGATAGCTGCAGCACCTGGGACCAGCCGAGCAGCGGCGGGGGAACGACCGCGAGCGCCGGCGGCAGGCTGACCCGGCGCGGCAGCCGCTCCTGGATCACGAACGTGCCGGCGAACAGGTCGCCGAGCCGCTTGCCGCGGGCGGACAGCAGCGAGCAGATCAGCGCGGGCGCGCCGGTGAACATCCAGATCTCCACCACCGCCGCCATCGCCCGGACCAGGGCCTGCCGGAACCGCTCCGGACCGCCGTCGTCGCTGACCACGCGCAGGCCGAGCGCCATCTTGCCGAGCGACCGGCCCCGGGTCAGGGTCTCGAACCCGGCCGGGTAGCCGACGATGATCGCCGCAGCGGCGGTGATCGCGATCGCGCCAATCCACGCCGCGTTCAGGCGGCTGCCGATCGCGCCGATCAGCAGCAGCACCGCGATGGCCAGGAAGATCTGGACCGCCATATCGAGCAGCACGGCCAGCAGGCGGCTGGGGAAACGGGCGCACGGCACGTCGAGGACGACGGCTTCGCCGGTGACCACCGTGGACATCGCAGGCCTCCAGCCCGGGCCGGTGCGTTCAGGCCAAGGCTATCCATTTTCCGTACATAATCTCCTGTCGTGGACGTGGATGCGTTCGTCGCCGCACACCAGGCGGAGTGGGACCGGCTCGACCGGCTGGTCGCCCGCCGCCGCAGGCTGACCGGCGACGAGGTGGATGAGCTGGTCGCGGCCTATCAAAGGACCGCCACGCACCTGTCGCAGGTGCGCAGCGCGGGCTACGACCCGGCGCTGGCGGCGCGGCTGTCCACCCGGCTGGCCCGGGCCCGCTCCGCTGTGACCGGCGCGCATACCCCGGCGTGGCGTTCGGTCACCCGGTTCGCGACCGTGTCGTTCCCGGTCATGGCGTACCGGCTGCGCTGGTGGTGGCTGGCCACGGCGGCCGGGTCGCTGCTGGTCGCGTTCGTCATGGGCTGGTGGATCGCCAGGTCGCCCGCCGTGCAGGCAGCGCTGCTGCCGCGGGCCGAGGTCAGGCAGCTCGTCAACCAGCAGTTCCGCGGCTACTACTCGCAGTACGCGGCCCCGTCGTTCGCGGCCAAGGTCTGGACCAACAACGCCGTGGTGGCGGGCGAGTCGCTGATCTTCGGGATCCTGCTCGGCGTGCCAACGGTGCTCGTGCTGCTCGACAACTCCGCCAACATCGCGGTGGACGGCGGGCTGATGGTCTCGCACGGGCGGGGCGTGGAGTTCTTCGCGCTGATCCTGCCGCACGGGATGCTCGAGCTGTCCGCGGTGTTCCTGGCCGCGGCGGCCGGGCTGCGGCTCGGCTGGAAGATCATAGATTCGGGGCCGCTGCCGCGCTCCCAGGCGCTGGCCCTGGAGGGCCGCGAGACGATCACGATCGCCATCGGCCTGGTGGCGGTGCTGCTGGTTTCCGGGGTGATCGAGGCGTTCGTGACGCCGTCGCCGCTGCCGACGTGGGCCCGGATCGGCATCGGGGCGTGCGCGGAGGCCGCGTTCCTCGGCTACGTGCTCGTGCTCGGGCGGCGCGCGACCGCCGCCGGGCTGTCAGCGGACATCGAGGACGCTCCGGACGTGGTTCCGATCGCGGGCTGACCGGCGGATCAGAGCCGGCCGGCGGCCTTCAGGTTCAGGTAGGCGTCGGCCAGCGCGGCGGGCAGCCGGTCCGGCGGGGCGTCCACGACCTCGACGCCGTGACGCCGCAGCCGGGCCGAGATCACGGCCCGTTCGGACCGGGCGCGTTCGGCCGCCGCGGCGTCGTACACGGCGGTCGCGTCGCCTCGCTCAGCGGCCATGTCATCCAGCCGCGGATCCGCGACCGCCGCGAGCAGCAGCCGGTGCCGCGCGGCCAGGACCGGAACCCTGGGCAGCAGCCCTTCCTCGATGGCAGCCGGGTTCAGGTCGGTGAGCAGCACCACCAGGCAGCGCTGCCGGGCGACGCCGAGCACGGTCGCCGCCACCAGGCCGGCATCGGACTCGACCAGCTCGGCCTGCAGCCCGGCCAGCGCGTCGGTCACGGCGGACAGCGTCCCGGCGCGGGCGGCGCCCAGCACCCGGGCGCGGACCCGGCGGTCGACCGCGACCAGGTCGACCCGGTCGCCGGCCCGCGAGGCCAGCGCGGTCAGCAGCAGGGCGGCGTCGATCGACGCGTCCAGCCGGGGAATGCCGGCCACCAGGCCTGCGCCGGTCCTGCCGGAGTCCAGCACGATCAGGATGCGCCGGTCGCGTTCGGGCCGCCAGGTCCGCACGAGCACGTCCGCCCGCCGGGCCGACGAGCGCCAGTCGATCGAACGGACGTCGTCGCCGGCCACATACTCGCGCAGCGCGTCGAACTCGCTGCCCTGCCCGCGGATCAGCGACCGGTGCTGCCCGTCGAGCTGGCGCAGCCTGGCCAGCTTCTCCGGCAGGTGCCGGCGGCTTCCGAACGCCGGCAGCACGCGGACCGGCCACGGCACCGGCACGCTGCGCTGGCGCCCGGCCAGCCGCAGCGGGCCGAGGGAGCGAACCGTCACCCGGCCGGGGAGGCAGTCGCCGCGCCGCTGCGGCGTCAGCGTCGTGGTCAGGCTGGCCTGGCCGCCGGCCCGGGCGCCGACCCGGGCCCGGGACGGCCGTGCCGTCGCGCTCGGCGGCCAGGCGTCCCTGACCATGGCCCGCAGCCGGCGACCCGCGGGGTTGGTCACGGTCAGCGTGATCGTGCCGGTCTCGCCCAGCCGGATCCTGGCGTCGCCCGACCTGGTCAGCCGCAGCCCGCGCACCGGAGCTGCCAGGATCAGGTCGGCGGCGATCGCGGCCAGGATCAGCGCGTCGACGACCAGCACGGCGGCGAGGGTTCGGAACGCCAGTACGACCAGCACGCCGACCGCCGCCGCGGCTGCCGCCCGCCCCGTCAGCGCCATGTCTGACGCCCCCTCAGCGGGGCACCGGGACCGATGCGAGCACCGCGTCCAGGACCGCGTCGGCGGAGGTCCCGTCCAGCTCGGCCTCGGGCCGCAGCACGACCCGGTGCCGCAGCGTCGGCCGGGCCAGCGCCTTCACGTCGTCGGGCGTGACGTAGTCGCGGCCCGACAGCCAGGCCCAGGACCGGCTGGTGGCCAGCAGCGCGGTCGCGCCGCGCGGGGAGACCCCGAGCAGCAGCGACGGCGACTGCCGGGTGGCCCGGCACAGGTCGACGATGTAGCCGGTGATCTCCGGCGAGACACGCAGGGCGCCGGCCGCTGCCCGGGCGGCGGCCAGATCGGCCGCGCCCGCCACCTGCCGGACCCCTGCGGCGGCCAGATCGCGCGGGTCGAATCCGGCGGCGTGCCGGGCCAGGATCCCGATCTCCTGCTCCCGGTCGGGCACGGCGACGGTCAGCTTGAGCAGGAACCGGTCGAGCTGCGCCTCGGGCAGCGGGTAGGTGCCCTCGTACTCGACCGGGTTCTGCGTCGCGGCGACCAGGAACGGCTCCGGCAGCGGGCGCGCGCCGCCCTCCACCGACACCTGGCGCTCCTGCATGGCCTCCAGCAGCGCGGCCTGGGTCTTCGGCGGGGTGCGGTTGATCTCGTCGGCCAGCAGCAGGTTGGTGAAGACCGGTCCCTCACGGAACTCGAACATGCTGGTCCGGGCGTCGTAGATGAGCGAGCCGGTCACGTCGCCGGGCATCAGGTCGGGCGTGAACTGGATCCGCTTGCTCTCCAGCCGCAGCGACGCGGCGAGCGCGCGCAGCAGCAGCGTCTTGGCGACGCCGGGGACGCCCTCGAGCAGCACGTGGCCCTCGCAGAGCAGGGCGATCAGCAGCCCGGTGACCACGGGGTCCTGCCCGACGACCGCCTTGGCCACCTCGCCGCGCACCGCGTTCAGCGCCGCCTTCGGGTAGGCCGCGCCAGCGTTGCCGGCCGCGTCGGCTTCGGCGAGGCCGGCCTGGGTCTGGGATTCGGCGTTCACTGCCTCCGTACCTCTCTCTCCAGGGCGTCGAGGGCGTCGGCGAGGGCGACGAGCGCGGCATCGTCGGCCGGCGCCGGCCCGAATAGCATTGCCTCGATCGTGGCCTGGCCGCTACCGGACCGGCCCGAAAAGACGGCCGCGACCTGTCCAGGCGTGGCGTCCGGGGCCAGCCCGAGCGCGGGCAGGGTCCGGGCCAGCACGGCCTCGCGCAGCGTCGCCGCCGCCCGTCCCCTGGCCCGGCGCGACCGGTAGAGCCGCGCGTGTCCCTCCACCGTCTCCGACGCCCGGATGACGGTGGGCAGTGGTTCGGGCACCGGCGGCCCCAGCCGGCGCGCCCGCCAGAGCGCCGTCAGCAGAACGGCCGCCGCGAGCTGCAGCGCCACCAGGTACGCGGGCACCGGGATCAGGCCGAGCAGACCGGCCGAGCTCCCCGCCTGGCCGCCGCCCTGGCCCGCGCCCTGAGCGGCGCCGGCCGGCCCGGGCTCGGGGACCAGCCAGACGATCCTGCGGTGGCCGTCCAGCAGGTTCAGCGCGAGGGCGGCGTTGCCGAGCCGGGCCAGGCTGCCGTTGGTGAGCGGGTTGCCGGTCCCGAGCACCGTTATCGACCGGCCGGCCGCGTCGTACCGGACCAGCGAGGGGAAACCCCCGGTCCGGTAGCACCGCTCGGCGCGCGCCCGCGCGGGCGCCCCGCGCCCTGTCACCGTCACCAGCCGCTGTCCGCCGAGGTCGGCGTCGCCGGCCAGCAGGGCAGCGGGCAGCGCGCAGCCGGGCGCCAGGGCCCGGACCACAGCGGGAGCGAGCAGCCCTACCTCGGGCGCCAGCGCGGCCAGGGCCGCTGGGTCCGGACCGATCAGGACCCGGTTGCCCGGCAGCCGCGCCAGGCCGGCCAGTTGCCGGGCGGTGAGCAGCCGGGGGCTGGTGACGACCAGGGTGACGCCGCCAGGGCCGGCCCCGCCCGGGCCGGCCCCGCGCGCCGCCGCCACGGCCGCGGCCGGCGCGGTCACCCTGATCACGGTGTCGCCGCGCTCGGCCAGGATGTCGGCCAGGGCGTGTGCCCCGTCGGCGTCGGTGCCCGCCGGGTCCAGGTAGCCGGTGATCGGCTGGACCGGCTGCAACAGCGCGATGACGCTCCCCGCGAGCAGGATCAGCACCACGAGCGCGAGCGGCAGGCGCCACCTCCGCCAGGTGGCCGCACCGTCCGCGCCGGCTGCACCGGCCGCACCGGCTGCACCGGCCGCACCGGCCGCACCGGCCGCACCGTGCAGCCCGGCCGGCACCGCCCCGGCCGGCACCGCCCCGGCCGGCACCGCCCCGGCCGGCACCGCCCCGGGCGGCGCGGCCGATCCGGCCCGTGCCTTCGACGTCGTGGTCACGAGGCCGTCCCGGCCCGGCTGACCGCGGCGTCGAGGTCGCGCAGCCGACGGTAGCCCGCGGAGGTCCCGGCCCGGCCGCCGTACCTGACCTCGTCGAACAGCCTGGCCGCCTCGCGTAGCCCGAGGGCCTGGCCGGGCAGCGGGCCGCCCGCCTCGACCGCGAGCTCGTCGGCGGTCCGGCCGACCCGGGGCGGCAGCACGCCGCGTTCCTCGAGCTCGAGCGCGACCGCGCGCAACGACTCGATGATGGCGCCGGCGAAATCGCCGGCGGCGGCCAGGCGCTCGCCCTCCTCACGATGGTCGCGGGCACTGAGCGGGCGGTCGGGCAACAACGGACCCGGCGCGCGGCCGCGGCGCCTGGCGACCGGCCCGACCCAGCGCAGGATGACGGTCGCGGCGAGGACGACGAGCGCCGCCAGTGCGATCCCCGCCCACCAGCCGCCGGGCACCGCGCCGTGCGCGGACTGCAGCAGGCGGGCTATCGCGTTCAGGATCCGATCGATGAGCGAAACGCCCGGATGGTACATCCGCTTGGCCAGTTCGCTGCGGGCCAGCCGCTGGCCTGCGCCGCGGGTGACGGCGCCGCCCGGCGGACCACTCACCACGCGGGCGGGGTCGCCGCCGCTGCCTGGCCGCCGGCGGGCGGGCGCCACACGGTCTCGAACTCGTCTCCGGTCATCTGCTGCCCGCTGGCCGCGTTCTGCAACGCCAGGTCCAGCCCCTCCTTGCGCATCCGCAGATCGAGGTAGAGCAGGACCGTGACCCCGGCGCTGACCGGCCGGCTGACGGCACCGCTGACGATGGTGCCCACGCCCGCGATGATGATCGCCGCGACGCTGCGCGTCCCGGTGCCGGCTATACCGAAGAGCCCGGCCGAGCCCCCGGCGAGCGCCTCGGCCAGGCTGAACGGAACCTGCAGCACCGCGCTCACGACGGAAACGATGATGGCGGCGAGCAGCAGGATCCCGAACACCCGCCAGAAGCTCCCGCTGACCAGCCGCCAGGACCTCGCCAGCGCCCGCGCCGGGCCGAGACGCTCCAGCACGACGGCCGA
>Ga0335073_10004196_pt1 | contig 20166 bp, 18 predicted proteins | sample Lox_Sample_22_FD_207093 | JGI IMG/M metagenome (GOLD analysis project Ga0335073, IMG submission 207093) | Soil microbial communities from Loxahatchee National Wildlife Refuge, Florida, United States - Lox_Sample_2.2 | ecosystem: Environmental > Terrestrial > Soil > Wetlands | place: USA...
CTTCCTCTACGTTCAACAGGCCCCGCCCCTGTTCGCATCGTTAATGTGGATAGGTGCTGTGCTTCATGTGCAGTTTGGCGAGACCAACCTTCTTTTTGCGCGTCCATGCTGTCGTCGCGCTTGCCTTCATCTGCCATTTCCTGACCTGCCCACTTCTGAGGGCTCAAAGTGACGCCGCAACCGTGTCGGGCAGGATCACTGATGAAAGTGGCGCGGTGATTGCCGATGCGGAAGTGACTGCCTGCTATACGGAATCCGCAGTCAAGGTCAACACCCTAACCAATGACAACGGAATCTATGTTTTGCAGGATCTTCTGCATCCGGGGACTTATGAGATCACCGTCCGGAAAAACGGATTCCGGCAGGTCGTCCTGCCGAATTTGACGCTAAACGTACAGGATGCGCTGAGCCGCAACTTTACCTTGCAAGTGGGCCCCTCGACCGAATCCATTATCGTTACCGCATCGCAAATCGAAGAACAGAGCCTGTCGCCGGCGGTTGGCACACTTGTCGACCAGCAGTTTGTGCAGAACATGCCACTGAATGGCCGCAGTTTTCAATCCCTGTTGGGACTGACACCCGGGTATGTGTTGGCCGTGCCTAGCTATACTCAGGCCGGAGTCGCGGAAGGTCAATTTAGTGTGAACGGACAGCGCGCCAATGCGAATTATTTCATCGTGGATGGCGTGGCAGCAAACTTCTCTGGTTATGGGCAGGGTCAGTCGGCTGGGGGCACGATTCCGTCGTTTAATATCGCAGGCCAGACCAACGGATTAGTTTCTGTCGATGCCATGCAGGAATTTCGGGTATTGACATCGACCTTCTCGCCGGAGTTTGGCCGCATGCCGGGCGCACAAATTTCCATCGTCACCCGCGCGGGCAGCAATCAGTTCCACGGCGCGCTGTTCGATTACTTGCGAAACGACGTTTTTGATGCCCGCAATTATTTCGATTCCCCGAACCTGCCAAAACCTCCGCTGCGTCAAAACGACTTCGGTGGAACCGTGAGCGGACCCCTTCAGAAGGATCGCCTGTTCTTTTTCTTTTCCTATGAGGGGCTGCGCCTCTTACTGCCCGAAACCAGCGTAGGCACGTTCTACACCCCCGCGGCGCGCGCGAATGTCTCGCCCGTGTATCGGCCTTTTGTGGACGCTTTGCCCATCCCCAACGGCCCGGTAGATTCCGACGGCCTGACCGCTCCGCTAACCATGGTGTATTCCGATCCCACGACCTTTAACAACTACAGCCTGCGGATTGACTACACCTTGAACGACCGCGTCACCCTCTTCGGGCGCTACGATCACGCTCCATCTGAGTCGTCGACGCACGAGTACTCGGAATTGGCCAGCCAAACCGCCAACGTAGACACCGCCACCGTGGGCGCCACCATGAGCTTCGGTGCAAACAAGGTGAATGATCTTCGTGCCAACTGGAGCCGCTGGGACGGCGGAGAATGGTCAACCATGATCCCGTTCTATGGCGCCGTGCCGCCGCCCAATTCCGCGATGTTTCCGCCCGGATACAACAGCACGACCAGCCAGTTCATTTTGGAATTGCCCGGTTTCAACGAGGTTCGCAGCGGACGTTTGGGCTACAATGGCCAGCGCCAATTGGAACTGGTCGACGCATTTTCGATGTCAGAAGGCACCCACCAATTCAAATTCGGCGCCGATCTGCGCCAACTCACCCCCGCCAACTCCTCTGGCTATAGTCCATTGATTTTTGTCAACGACTACAGCGATCTGCAAAACGGAATCGCTAGCAATGTTGTCACTGCAGCCAGTTCTTCCATCCAAGCCAGACTCTACAACTATTCGTTGTTTGCCCAGGACGTGTGGAGAGCCACCAGCAAGTTGACCCTGACGTATGGGGTACGCTGGGAAATCAATACTCCACTGCATTCGATTACTGCAGGTAAGCCGCTCTATTCCATCAACGGCATCTTCAATTCTGAACCGTTTGGGTTGGCCCCTCCCAATGTTCCTCTTTGGCATACCCATTTCACCGATTTCGCGCCCAGAGTAGGCGCCGCTTATCAGGCCACACCGCAAACCATCCTGCGCGGCGGTTTCGGCCTGTTCTATGACATTGGGTTCGGCGGCGGAATCGCCAACACCATGTCCTACTTCCCCTATCAAGCGTTCAGCGCCCCAAGTGGTCCCGTTCCCTTTGATTTCAGCAATCCGGCGTTCGCACCCCCACCGCTGCCGTCCATCTCGAACCCAGCCAATGGCGAGTTTTCGGCTGTCGATCCTAATTTACGCCTGCCGTTGGTTTATGAGTGGAACGTCGCGGTGGAACAAGCCTTAGGAACGAGTCAATCGTTATCGCTGACCTATCTGGGCGCCTACGGAACGCGCTTAATTCGAGAAGACATCATCCAGTTCAATCCCAACGGGGACCCTCAGGTCTATGCCACCCGAAACGCCGATTGGTCGCACTACAGCGCTTTACAGGTCCAGTTCCAGCGGCGCATGTACAAAGGACTCCAGGTGCTGGCTTCCTATACTTTGGCGCACTCGGAGGACACGGGCTCCAGCGATATTTGCCAATGCACCTTTTCCAATAGCGTGCAAAATATCAACGTCGGGGCGGACTATGGCCCTTCCGATTTTGATATTCGCAATGCGTTTGCAGCGGCGGTCTCCTACGAATTTCCGGCGCCTAAATTCGATAGCGCGGTAGCCAACGCGTTCCTGCGCGGCTGGGCCGTTTATGGGGTGTGGCACGTAAATTCGGCGCCGCCCTTCAACGTTGTCGCCGAGGTGCAGGGCTCGCCGTTCGGCTACTACAGCACCCGGCCCAATATCGTGCCCGGTCAGCCGTTTTATTTGCCTGACGCCAGCAATCCCGGGGGACGCATCTTGAATTCGGCCGCCTTCGCCATCCCGGTCCCCGGAGAACAAGGAAATCTTCCCCGCAATTACTTTCGCGCTTTTCCAACCGACCAGACGGACTTAGCCATCAGTCGCCGCTTTGCCCTGTCTGAACGCGTCTCGCTGTTTTTCCGCGTCGAGTATTTCAACCTGTTCAATCATCCGATGTTCGCGCCGCCTCCAGACGGATTTAATAATTACATTAACGGTTCCGGCTTCGGCCAAATCACGGCAACCCAGAACGAATATTTCGGAGGACTCAATCCACTCTATGGCATTGGTGGTCCGCGCTCCGGTCAGTTCACCCTGAAACTGCAGTTCTGAGCTAGCGCCCGTTCCCACACCAATAGAACCGGACCTGTCACCAGCGACAGTTGCGTCTTCCTGCCAATTTTCAATAATTCTCGTCGCTAGGGTATTCACCGAACGTTGTCTGCGGCTAGATCTAAAGAACAGCATGAGGTGATTGGTCATGAAGCGAATCGTAGCAGCGGCCGTTTGTCTCTTGGTACCTGCGGGTCTTTTGACCGGCTATGTGAGTGGCGGGGACAAAAAGAAGGTCAAAAATGATGTTTGTGCCGCCGGCTCTTCCGGCAACATTTGTAGCTCCAGCCCATGTGGTTCGGCGTCATCGGCCTGCGAAGTGAACATTACGCGTGTCGGGAGTTCCTTGGCTTCCGCCAAGGCCGATATCCCTGGCGCCAAAGACAACTCGCCCTTCTGTGTGAAGGTCGGGACCACGATCACCTTCAAGAGCACGTCGAAAGATACCGGATTCGTACTGGACTTCGGCAGCTCCTCGCCCTTCGACTCTGGCACAGCGATCACCGGCGGCGCAGACCGACCGATCTCCGTGGTGGCGAAGAAGCCCGGCTGTTACAGCTACAGTGTGGGAGCGTGCACCGCGGGCACGATTTATGGCATGTGCGGAGAGGATGCCGCACAACTGGTCGTTTCCGCCAACTAACGCTGTCGCGCACCAGATTCTTACTCTAGAATGCCTCGCCGACCCCGACCGCCCACGTAAAACTGTCCCTTCCCCACGCGAAGTCCGTGCGTAAATTCACGTGATATTTCTTGCTCATCAGGAAACGGATCCCTGTTCCCCCACTGGGAAGGAGCTGGTCGGACCGGAACTGGTCGACGCCAGGGGCCACGGCTCCCACTCCACCGAAGGCCACCACGCCGACCCGCCAGAATAGCAGCAGCCGATATTCCACCTGAGTGGCAAACATGTAGCGATCGAGATAGCGGCCGGCTTGATACCCGCGCAGTTCATTGTTCGCCCCGTAGATGCAGTTGCCGTAAAACGGAGGTGCGCCTCCCGTTCCACAAAAAAATAGATTGTATGCCAGCACCTGCCGCGAATCGAAAGCGTGATATTTGTTGAAGGTCACCTTGTACGACTGGAACGAATATTTGCTCCCGATTCCCTGTGAAAAAAAATCTCCGGTGAACTGCAGAAACATGCCTTGGGTCGGATAGAAACGGTTGACGCGTGAATCGCGGACAACACCAAGCCCCACGGCGCGTAGATTGGTCGTGAGTCCTACGTCGGGCGGGGTGAGCGCGGAATCGCCTGTCGTGGAGTTTACGGTGATAAGGGAATCACCGTCGACGAAACGGGGTCCGACAAAGAACTTCCAGCCGATGTTTCTCAGGCCCTCGATGAAGAACAACTGGCCGGTTTGTTTTAGCGGCAGCTTTAGGCCAGCATTGCCGTTCTCGAATCCAACACCGTACAGGTCGTAATCGATATTCCCGTGAGCATAGACGGCCTTTACCTCGTAAGTGTCCTGTTTCATGTACAAATCCGCGCCCAGCCCAAAACCGCGGCTGCCGTTGTCGGTGATCAAACCGGCAGCACCAATGACCGAGGGAGGAGAAACCTTATCTTTCTCCTGAAGTGGGAAGATATAACCCAACACGGGCACAACACCGGCGCCGATCGCCGGGCTCACGATGGGCAAGGGCGCCGCAACGATGGAGCCGCGATGCAGCCACTTCTCCTTTTTGTCTTCTTTTTTTTTGCTATTAGCAGGATCTGTTTGGTTGGAGGTGGGTTTGCTTTGTTCCCGCTCGTCTCCGCCAGGCGATGGAGCATTATCCGGAGTGGGCTGACCGGCCGAAGCAGGTTGCGGCTCTTGGCCTGCGCCGAGTGTAATTTTCCCCAGGCCGCCACACAACAAGCAGCAGAGCAAGAGGAGTGAACGCCAAGTCCATACGCTGCTTCCGTTTGTCTCCATGTGCCTTCGCATTTCATTTCCATTGCGGACTCTGCGCAGCGGCATTCTGTTCAGCCACAGCTCACCCCTTGCCTCTCCGACGTGAGACGTGGTTAACACTAGTTTTCTAACGCTGGGAGCAACAGTGTCGACTGTCAAACGGGACAGTCCAAGGAGCCACTGGGGACTCGATATACTGCTCTGGTTCATTGAGGATCGCTGTATCCAGCGTCAAGGCGAAACCATTGGCTGTGCCTTGGGTCGCCAGGTTTTTTGTCGAGGGGATCCAACCATGAATCTGAAGCTATATTTAATTGGAATCGTCTTCCTGGCGGCAAATCCGCTTCACGCGCGCGAAAAGTCCGATGTCATCGTGATGAAGAATGGTGACAAAATCACCTGCGAAGTGAAAAGTCTGAGTTCCAACACGCTTTATATCAGCGTCGATTACATCCTGAATACCATCTCTGTGGATTGGACCAAGGTCGATCACATCAATAGCAAGCAACTTTTTTTAGTGAAGACACAGGCTGGCCTGGTCTATCGGGGAGCACTTTCCACTCCAGAAACGCCCGCGCAACGGCCCTTGGAGATTGAAGTCATCGAGGCGCCCAAATCGAAAATTACACTGCAACGAAAGCAGGTCACCACCTTGAACGAGACTTCCGCCAATTTTTGGCAGCGTTGGAACGGCCAAGTGGGCTCAGGTTATACCTATACAAAAGGCAACCAGTCGTCTCAGTTCAACCTTAATTCAAGCCTTGGTTACGTCGAAGAGCGTTGGTCGGCTGGAGCGGATTACAGTTCAAACTTGACCGCCAACACCGGCGCCAGCACGTCTTCGCGAAACCAGCTCACGATTTCGGCGCAGAAGCTCTTGCGCTGGAACAATTGGTACTACACCGGCATAGCTAGCTTCTTGCAGAGTTCAGTGCAGGGCATTCAGTTGCAGGACACCTTCGGTGGTGGTATCGGACGCAATCTCATCAACAGAGGCAGTACATTTTTTACGGTTTACGGCGGCTTTGCGTGGCAACAGATCAATTATCAGCAATCGATTTTGCCCTCCCAGACACAGCGGGTTACGCTCGGCCTTCTTGGGACGCAGCTAAAAATGTTCCAGTTCAGCAAAACCACTCTGATGGTCAGTGCCAATTTGCTTCCGGCGATTTCCGATCCCGGCCGGGTCCAGTTCAATTTGAACACTTCGTATTACGTAAAGCTCTGGGGCCAACTCAACTGGAACTTCACGCTCTACGGCAATTGGGACACTCGGCCTCCTCCGGGTTTTGCGACCAGCGACTACGGCGCCAGTTCGGGTTTGAGCATCAGTTTTGGGAATCCACTCAGCTTTTGATCGTCGCAGCGATTTCACCCAAACCTGCACTCGTGATGCCGTGCGGCACGCCGGATCGGCAGAAGGGTCTGAAGCGTTCGAAACTAGTTTAGGGACTACAGTGCTGGTTTCCAGCCGTCGCCAGGATTGTATTCGGTCAATGCTTGCGCGACTTCCGTGGTTTTCTCGCCCAAATCTTTCTGATAGACGACACCGTCCTCGCCAACGAGGAAGGTCATGATTCCCGAATTTCTGTACTCCGCAGGATAAGCGAGCACCGCAAAGCCGCCCGTCATTTTTCCATTTACCACGTAATCCTTCGCACCGCCTTTCGCCGTATCTCCCTGTTTCGTCAAAATCCGGAAGAAGTAGCCGTCAAACGGTTGCGGATTGTCGCCGGAGTTGCTGTAGCCGACCGCTTTCGCAAAATCGCGAACGTCCTCGAGGGGGCTGGGCGTTTGCCCAGAGGAAACTGGCCAATATAGTCCGTTTTGCTTGCCCTGATCGCTAATGAGTTTCAGCGCGTACTGTTTTATGCCGTCGTGTCTTTGCCGGAAGTATTCATTTTGCGCGTTGGCGATAGCGGTGCAAGCTGCAATGGCCGTCAATTCATCTCTGCCGATACGGCGCGCAAGCATTTCATCTTTGCCGGCGGCGGTATCGAAATACCACTGGCCTGAGGAAGTTTTGCCGAGCGGAATCGGAAAAATCCAATTGTCCGTGCCCGCGATGAGCATTTCTCCGCCAGCCTTGATTTCACGCCAACGGTGCATTTGTGTGTAAGAATCCACAAATCCTTGCAGTGCGTCTTTATCCTTGACCGCATCGCCCGAAGAGAGAACGCCCTTGGCGTCGGGACCAAAGATCGAGAGGAGAGCGGCTTGGTCACCGGATTTAGCCGCCTGAAACACTGCCTCACCGGCCGCCTCTGGAGAAGCGAAAGTCTGTTGGACTGGCGCCTGAGATTGTTGGTTACCGGATTTGCCGCAAGCGGAGGCCGAAATGATTAGGCCCAGAAGTGCAGCAGCTAGTACAAGACGTGCTGCAAAGTAATCACGACAGCTCACTACAGGTCGCATAGCATTCCTCCAAGCCCGATGATCGAAGGCTAGCGGCGAAAACCACCGCCACCGAATCGACCACCACCGCCTCCTCCAAACCGGCCGCCGCTGAACCCGCTCGAGCGCATGCTGCCCCAGCCACGGCTGCTCTCCGCTCTGGAGGACCAACCATCGGAACCGCCAGAACGCCCGCTACTGAATGCATCTGAATGGGAACTCATTCCCGAATTGTGCTGGGCCCAGGAGTTAGAGGAGGAAGCATTTCGGTTAACGTTGACGTTGTTGGTTGTGTTCCGGTTATAAGTGTTGCCACTGTTTTTGTTGTAGTTGCTGTAATTATTGTGATTGTAATTGTTGTAGTTGTTTCCGTAATGATTCGCGTTGTTGTAGTTGTTCCCGTAATGATTGTAGTAGCCGTAGCTGTTGTGGTAGCCGCCGTTGTAGTAGCCGCCATGCCACGCGGCGTTTCCGTAGTAAGCGCCCCCGTGATACACGACCGCAGTGCCGTGCCAGCCGCAGTTCCAACTGCTATATCCCCAACCGCAACATCCCCCCGCCATCATTGCGCCAACCGCGATGCCCGCGCCGAATCCAATAATGCCCGCCGCAACGACATCGCCCGTCGTGTATGTGGGAGCAACGTAGCTGGGAACGACGTACGGATATCCATAAACGATAGCCGGATTGTATTGCGGCACGTAGACCACCTGTGGGTTCGTCGGCTGAATGACGATGGTCTGCGGGGACTGCTGCACCACCGTGATCTGTGAATTCGTCTGGAGATTGCCCTTCGCCTTGGCCTGTGCCCGGCACGTTTGTATTGCGGTCATTACCTCCGCTTGTTGATTGTGATAAGCCTCGCCAAGCGATGAAGTCCAGGCGAGATTCTTGGCCAGGTTGTCGAGCACGGAAGGAAACTCGGTAAGCGCTTTGACGCTAGGATCCCACGATTGTTTATCAACGGCCTGCATTAACGCACTTCCCGTCAGATTCTTGTTTTGCTGAACCCAATAATCGGCCACCGCCAGCTGATCTGGAAACGTCGAGGCCGTTAAAATTTGTGCGACGAGTGCATCCGGATAAAGCGCGATCGGAGCAACGAGCGCTTGCAATTGTTCGGGTGTTTGTGTCGCGGCTTCCGTGGGGTTGCCAGGGTCCTGAGCGGGGATTTGCGGTTGGTTTTGTGCTGCGCCGAATGATGGCCAGAGAATCAAAACGGCCACAACCAGGGCGGCGACAAATTTTTCTTGATAGGAATGTCTCACAATCATTTCCTTACTCCCTCTTGATCGGCTCAGGATCGCCAGGGTGAGAACACAGCGCCTCTTCTCTATAGATAAGGTGCGGCTCTTCGCTTAGTTCACCCCGGACGTTCCTTTCCAATCGAGGACGTCCACCAACTTCCATGGGTTCTGGTTAAGTTCGATCTGCAACTCACCATCTTTGCCAATGGCGAGTTGCGCCAGAGGAAACAGGACGCCGGTGCTCTTTTTCTTGTCCTGATCGTTCAGGTCAAATTCGCCGGCGGTCAGATTGTAGGCAGTGGTCTGTGTATCGAAATAGACTTCGCCAAAACGAAGCAACCGGTTCGTGACAAAACGGATCTTCCGTCCGGTGGGAGTGGGAATCACTTTGACATAGGAGACGTCGTATCCCAGAGTGCCGGTTATGGAACAGTGCCCGACGGCCTTCATTTTGCCTAAGGCATTAACGAGCCCCTGGTTTTGCCCTTTTTCGAAAGCCTGCACCAGAATCTGTCGGTCGGCGTCCGTGGAGAATTCATAAATTTCCAGACTCACATTTACCACCGACCCGAGTTGTGTGCCCGTTCCCATCGCCGTGGCTTCGATCGTTTCGTTCTTGTCGCGACCAAGGGAAACGAAGGGAAGGCCCGCGAGAGCCACCAGCAGCAGGGCGCTAACGATCAGTTTGTAGATTCTTGGCAAAGCAAACGTTGTGACGTGCATTTTCTCCTCCATCTCGCGCTGTCGGATCCACTCGTGCAGAATTTGCATGGCTGTGCTTTCGAGTTCCTAGGTTATTGCGAGTGCCGGCGAACACAACTGCCCCTTTCGACAGGTGGGTGGGCACTCATCAAATGCCGGCAACGCCTTTGTTCTGGAGAATCTTGACCACAACTCGGCGGTTCTCTGCCTGCCCTTCCGTCGTAGTGTCAGAGGCAACCTGCTTGCTTGTGCCCATGGCGCCTGGAGCCAGCATACTCGTGAGCGGGATGCCGCACTGCTGCTCGAGGTAAGTCGTAACATTTTCGGCCCGTTCGGAGCTGAGCTTTTGGTTCAAGGCGGCACTGCCTACCTTCGAAGCGTAGCCTTCCACCAGCAGGACATAAGCGTTCACGGTCTTTGCCTGCTGAGCGAGCTTCTGCAATTGTTGCTTGTACTGTTCTTCGACGACCGTGCTGCCATTGGCGAATAACACGGTAGCCTCCCCGAGAATGTTGTAGTCGCCAAGTTCACCAAAACGCTTGTTCGCTTCCGCAATGGCTGCCTTATCGGCGGCGATCTCCGCGGCATGCTGGGCGGTGGCTTGTTGTTCCGCTTGAATTTGTGCCTGTTGCCGCTGAATGTCTTGTTGCTGCGCCTGGACCTGTTGTTCCGTAGGTTGCACACCGGCTTGAATGTCTTGCGCGGTCTGCAAGCTGGAACCTTTGAACTCTACGGAGTCCGCTAGCAGTTGATTTTGCGGATTATAGGAGCCCTTGACCTTCACCTGAAGCCCGGGGATCAATGCCGTCAGAGCAAGGTGTTTCTTGCGAAAGACGCCCTCGGGCTCGATCACTTGGGTGTCATCGGAAAGAAGGACGGTCACATTTCCGCTGTCTTGCGTCTTAACGGTCATACTCGGGCCGCTGCGGCTATCAATGACGCCCTGAATCTGCGTTTGTGCTGCCGCGAAAGCAGGAAGGACCAGTGCTGCCAGCGTTACACACACCACCAATAAATTTCTGAAGGTCTTGTATCTCATGCCAGTGCTCCTGCGCTGCAAATGACCGCATGCTGTCAGAGCTGCTTCGGACAGGGAACTGTCACGCGTGACAGGTGCTCAAGATTCATGGTTTTAGTTTTTGCTCAGAGGTTGCCGTTCGTTGGGTTTGCCACTGCAGTTGAGTCTGTGAGGAGGAGGCGAGCGAGTTTGTGCTTATTTTTGACGGCCGATTCCCTCAGCTCCAGCCAACAGCCCTGCTCGTGGCGCTGGGTGTGAGACCCCCGAACCGCAAGCAGGCAGCAGACCAGTATCGACAGAGCGAGCCCCAGCACGGCAAGGTCAAGTGCCCTGGGCAAGAGTTCGCGGCCCTCGTGCGTTGCGGTCATCGAGCGTTCCTGCCTCACTTGGGCGACCAGATCGCGCCAATCACGACGCCGCTCATCGCTACGTCGTAAAGGAAGTTGGCGGAATTGTGTGAGTTATAGTTCACCGCGATGTAGCGATAACCGGCTCCAACCTTCCATTTTTCCGCGATCCGCATCCCCACAACGCCGCCGATCTGGTAATCATACTTGGCACTCCCACCGCCCGCGTCGCCAAAGACTGTCACAAAAACCTTTTTGGTGAGGCCGATGTCGAACCTGCCGCCAGCCACCGCGTCCACCCAGCCCGCACTCGCCGACACACCATTTGCAACCATAACCGGTTGCAGGTTGAGACTGGTGCTGCCGTGCCAGTAGCGGTACCCGAAAAGAGCGTCCAATTTGAATCTGGGCCGATCCACCAGGCGATAGCCCGCCTTTTGCGTGAAGATGGCCTCCTTCAGGGTGGCCTTAACAGAGTAGAAACCCTCCTCGAATGGGAGTCCTTTGGTGTCAGACAGCTTGATCCACATGAAGTCAATCGGGAACACAATGCGGTTGTAGCGTGGCTCGACTCCCACCATGAAGCCGATATCGAAATTCGAGAGCACGTCACTGGCGCTGGCATGAACACTGGCATCGTAGCCGCGTACGCCAACCGTTCCATTGATCCCGGAAAACCAAAGGTAGGGCGTGATATCGACGTGAAAACCAGGATCGGAGGACGGCGGGTTGGGCGGACTTCCCTCCGAACTCGTCTGCGCGCTTGGCATGGGCGTCGGCGGCGCGGGAACCTCGGCTGTCTCGCCGTCGTCACTGACTTTCACGTTCTCATTCGTGAACTCCGCGGGCGGCGTTACTGCTGTCTCCATATCCAACGCGTCCGGGACCTGTCCCTTTTGCTGCGCCCCGGCGGTCCACGCGCACAAGAGTGTGGCGACACAAATCAGCAAAGAGGACTGCCACTTGCACATAGTCATACATGCCTCGCGAAGGAATTTTGTTTAACTACCGCAGTCCATTGCGGCGACGTCGAGGCGGGCGCACCTCCACCGAATTCGACTATTCTTCGACCGACCGGCTTCTCCGCGCGGATAGAAGGCTGGGAACGCACTTCGTTTGTGGAGACGATCCTCCTCTTCCGCGCTTCTTGCGAACGTTCGACGGCGACCCAAGCAGCCTTCCGGAACACCATGTGGAACACGAAGAAACCCGCGAGGGAAAAAATGAGAAGAAGGCTGGAAGCTAACAGAACCAACAGCTCGGGCAGCAGGGTTGTTGCCATCGCTAATCCACTTGATTCCGTTAGCCGAATTACGAGCCACATGCCTTACCTCCATCTCCTCGGCGCAGGACTCGAGCACTGAGACCGTCGTCCGAGTCCTGCGCGCGCGCCTGGAGAATCGCACCGAATCAGTCAGGCGCCACTCAACCACCAATCTCGACGACAGAGAGAGCGAGGCCGGAGCTCAGCACGAACCGGGCCGCCCGCCGAGTTTGCGTTTGTCCCGACGTTCGCTCTCTCTGTCTGACCCGGCCGACTAAGCCGGGATCTCTTCTGCCTTGTGGGAGGAGTGTCCATGTTCCCGCGAAATAATCATTTCTCCTCCCGTGCGTCGCTCAAGTCCGGCACAGGATGTCGAACTCGCATTGACTCGCCAACTGTCACCAGCGACAGGCTTCAACGATTCCGTCCGCTAATCTCCCTATGGTCTCGCTGGAAATCGCGCTGCTTCCGGTCAGCGGAGAGATGCTATTGATTCCATTTCGGCCAGCCAATCCAGGAATATTGCCACCCTACTTGCAGCGCCTGATAGTTACCACCAAATCGAATATAGGTGCCATCGCTGTAGCTGACCTTCAGGGATTGATGCCTGGAAAAACGCCACGCCGCCGTGGCACCAATGCGCGAGCCAGTTTGTTTTGTGGCGAGGTTCTGTATGCCATTCAGCGTGGTCACGCCGCCCCACCAGAAGTTGCCGTCCAAAGAGACCCACGTGCCGGTTTGGAAATCGTGACTGAGATGACCTTCCAGGGAACCTATAGGCTGTTCGGTTTGTGGTTTAGGTACAGGCAGGTCATAGGAGGCGGAGTTCGAGGTGTAGAACCAGGCGCCAGCGTAGGCGTCCACTAACCATTTGCCCCATCGTTCGGAATAGCCGAACTCTGGTTTGAACGCCCAGCGATTGATCCCCCAGTTCACAAGCTTTGTGGGATCGTATTGCCCGGTCGGCGCGACCACCTTCAAGCTCGCGCCCAGAATTACCTTCTGCTTCCACTTTGCGAATTTCTCGGGAGACATCGAAGGCGCCCCCATCAGGTTCACCGAAAAACGCCCTACGAAGTCCAATAGCCCTGAGCGATAAATGGAGCGCTGCTGCTGCCCCTGCATTCCTTGAAAGGTTCCGACGCCATACGGTAGCGCAGCCGTAAAATTGGCGGAGCGTCCGAAAAATCCAAAGGAATGGTAAAGGGTGAACGAAGGCACGCTGAAGGTTCCCGTTGCTCCCGTGACGGGAATAGCACCGTTAAAATCCACTCCTCCGTTGAAAAAGCTCCAAGTGAGCGTGACCGCATTGAAGTTCACCGGCGTGACGACATACGCGCGTGGCGCCAGATCTTGTGCATAAAGCGGAAAAGCTAGCAATGCCAGCAGGCTAGAGCGCAGTAACTTTAGAAAAATGCTCATCGTTATATAAAAACCTATGCCAGTCGACTACGCAGTGGAGTCACTCATGAAAGACGGAAGCACGCCAGATGGGTTCCTTCAAACCCAGTTCCAGCGTGCTTCGGTCCGCAAACTCGACTGTATCCAGTTCTCAACGACCGGAGTCGCTCAGGTCCCTTCGTTGAGGCCCTTGTTGACTATGACCTTGACGTCCACGCGACGATTCAGCGCGCGGCCTTGAGGATCGCTGTTGGTAGCGTTGGGATGAGTTGCCCCGTAACCCGCGGGGATGAGGATCCGGCGCATCGGCACATTCTGATTGTCGCGTAGATACTTTGCGACGTTCGCCGCACGTTCTTCGCTTAGCTTTTGATCGAGTTGCTTGCCGCCCGTGCTGGAAGCATACCCAGCGATTTCCACCATGTAGCCCTCGAGTCCGCCGTTGGTGTAAGCCGCAAGGGTGGCGAGGCCGGCTTTCGCTGCATCGTCCAATGCGGAGCCGTCCGACGGGAAATAGATGACGGCTTCGGCGACGGTTTTGTAGTTGTCCAGATCGGACACGCGCTGGTTCACCATGGCAATCGCATCGGCATCCATCAGCGCGCCAGCGCCGGCCGCGCCCGCGGTGGCTTGCGCAGTGTTGGCGGAAGCTTGCGCGCTATTGGCGGATGCTTGTGCATTGTTCGCGGATGTTTGTGCCACCTTGGCCGCGTGGACGCCTTGGTTAGCGGTGTTTTGTGCTTGAGCGGCTGCCGCCTGATTGGCCTGGATCTGCTGCTCTTCAGCCACTTCCACCGCAAACTCGTCCGGCGTAAACGTGATCTTTTTAGCCACTAGCTGGCCTTTGGCGTTCCCGACACCTTCGGCCTCGATAGTCAGTCCGGGCACCATAGCGGTTACATCCATGTCGGTGTGCCGGAAGAATTGTACTTTTCCATGCTTCCGCTCGACAGCTGTGCTGTCAGTGACATCGATGACTGTCTTTGTTCCGGTCTTCTTGTCTCTGACGGTTACGAGATCGCCGTTGCGCGACACGATTGTGCCTTTGACCTTAGCTTTTTGATCGCTTGCGACCTGGCCAGCATTTATTGTTGCCGCCGAACCGACAGCGATCACAACCGCAGCGCACCAACCCAAAAATCGCATATCCATTTTTCCTAATTTCAACCTCATAAGCATTGCTCCGTTTCAGTCGCAGGAGTTTGATGGCGCCGACGGTTTGCCTAGGCGGTAGAACTCCGTTCGGACCGATGGCATTCCAGCACATCAGATCGAGCGACGAAAACTGTCGCCAGTGACAGGTAGTGCGATTCGTATCAGCACGGGGGATTGTTTGCCAGCGCGTTGGACGGTGCGACGAAGGGCACACTCACGCGAATTCGCGTGCCGGCATTTGGTCGGGAATCGATCCGGATGGTGCCGTTCACCAGGTGCACCCGTTCTCGCATACTAATAAGGCCGAGCCCCGGCGTTTTTCTGGCCCCGGCAACGTCGAACCCTACTCCGCGATCGCTCACTTCCAGTTCGACCACCGCCCCGGTGGCGTGCAGGCGCACCTCAAATTGTTTTTGACCGCTATATTTGACGGCATTCCGTAGCGCTTCCTGAACTACGCGAAAAAGAGACAAAGCTACTTCGCGGGGTAAGCAATCGGGAGTATTGCCATCGGTAAACTCAACTATCGCTCCGCTCTGCTCAGAAACTTCGCGGCATAGACTTTTTACCGCCATGGCCAATCCCAAATTGTCCAGGATGGAAGGGTGCAGCGTATGAGACATTTGTTGAACATCGCCGGCAAGATCGGCACATTCTTGCCGGGCGCTGTCCAACTGCGCGTCTACCAATGGCGGGTTGCTTGTGCGCCAAGCGTCCCGTAGTTTCTCCATTTTCAGGGAAAGCATCGCGAGGCGCTGACAAAAGTCGTCGTGAAGCTCGCGAGCGATCCTGGTGCGTTCCTCTTCTTGTGCTTCGATGAGCCTCGAGCGCTCATGCGCCAGTTCTCGTTTTGTCTGTTGGTCTTCTTCGGCAAGTACCGCGAGAACCATAAAAGGCGCGGCGACGAAAAGCAAAAACACCTGGATCGGCGGGACATTAGCAGCGGGCTGCGGAGCAACAAACGGGCCGCGGCCATGCAGCGCTCCCCATACGGCCAGGAACGCAACGGCGATAGTAGCCGTGCTCACGCCGGTCGTTCCGAAACGCAGCGCGGCCCACAGTAAAAAAGGCACGATGGTCAACACCGCGGGAACAATGGAGGAAGGCGCTACCAATGAGAAGTAGCCAAGGACCATGAGACCAACGATGAGCGCCAGCGCTTCCAGATAACGCGATAACCGGGCATCCCGCCACGCGAAGCGATTATTGATCCATCCAAAGATGGCGGGCATCAACGTCAGGTAGCCGAGAGACTGCGACAAGAATGCAATTCCCCAACCTGTCGGATATTCGCCATGCGACGTAGCTGCTCCGAAAAAGGCGCCAGTGAACGGCGCGAGCAGCACAGCGAAGAAGACATACTTCCCGAGAGCCCTCAAGCTGTTCAGCACTGGCGGACCGCCAAAAGCATAACGAAGGCCGCATGCGGCGGTGAGTGTCTCGATCGCGTCGGAAAACTGGAAAAACAATATCGTACGAAGCGACAGCCCCAACCGCAGATCATAAATACCAAATACCAGTAGGGCGACCGCCATGACCAACGGCCAGATCCTGCGCGGAACGAGAAGCAACATGCAAGAGAGCAGGATATTTCCAGGCCACATGGTCCAATCAGAGTGAGGAGAAATCACCACCGTGGTTCCTAACCTTGCAGCAACATAGGAGACGATGGCCACGAAAGAAAGGAGCATGGCCAAATCAGGAACGGAATAGGGAATTGGCTTGTCGAGCTGACGCATTGCGTTCATATCGGTCCGAACGGCGCGAACTGGATGATCACAACCGGGCGGTGGTCGCCACAGCCAAACGAAAAAGCAGGTGGTCCTGAGGGTTCGAGCCTACATTAGCGGTGCCGGAGAATTCAACCGTTTCCACCACCAAAAGCCGATTTCGACCTCGTAGTTAAACGGTGACGTGGCCGGTCATTAGCCAGGGAAGGAATAAATGGCGCCGAAGAACAAGAAGTCTTTACTCTACAATCTTCCATCCTGAGTCGGGATCGAATTCCGTCATCGCGGTCGCTGTTTGCTCGGTGCTCTTGCCCAGATCTTTTTGAAGCAGCACTCCATCCTGGTTGATCATGAATGTCATGATCCCGGAATTTCCATACACGGCGGGATAAGCCACGAACGCGAACCCGCTAATCGTGTTCCCATCAGGCGCATAGTCCTTCGCGCCTCCGGGCGTCTTATCGGTTTGTCCCTTCAGCGTATGGAAGTAGTAACCATTAAACGGCTCGTGCGCATCGGGTTTTGCGCTGTATCCTTCAGCGGTGGCGAAAGCGACTAGTGGTCCCAACGGACTCTGCGGTTGGCCGGGCGAGGATTGCCAATAGAGCCCATTCTGCTTCCCGGGATCGCTGATGAACTTCACCGCGTACTGTTTCCTGTTCGCGCCATCGTGCACCTGGGAGTAGTATTCGGCCTGAGCGCGTGCAACCGCCTCGCAAACATCAATCGTTGCCAATTCATTCCGGCCGACGCGACGATTCAAAAGCTCTTCTTTGCCAGCAGCTGTATCGAAGAACCACTGTCCATCAGCGTTTTTCTTTAGTGGGATAGGAAAAGGAAAATTGTCAGCACCTACCAGCAGGATTTGGGATCCATCCTTCAGTTTGCGCCAGCGGTGCATGACTCCATAACGCGCGGCAAACGCCTCTGCGGCGTTCTTGTCTTCGACGGCATCGCCAGAAAAGATCACCTCTTTCGAGCCCGGTCCGAAGATGGCCAGTGCCGCGTTCGCATCAACCGTTTTTGCCACGGTCAGCAACGCATTGCCCGCCTCGTCGAGCGAAGCGAATGTTTTGATGGATGGCTTTTCGCTCTTTTGGCAGCTTACCAGCGGAATTAGCAACGCCAGAATAAGCAACAGAAACGTGTGTTCCACTTTGCGAAATACGGAAAACATCAGTTCCTCCAAATTTGGCAAGAAAACGCTGCGCGATCACCGCTGAATCCGCCCGCTATCTTCGACCCCAACCCCCGCCACCGCCGCGGCTCCACGAACCACGAGAACTGGCTTGTCGGGATTGCCAACCACTGTGGCTCCCGCCAAAAGCTGAGGATCCGCTGCTCTTGTTCTCTTGTCCCCAGCCCGAGCTAGATTTTTGATCGTAATTTGACTTTGGCTGGGTTTGCTGCCAACCGCTGCCCGTATTCTTGTAAACATTGCCGTTCTGCGTCGCATACTTATTGCCGTTAGCAGATTCACCCTCGGAATAGTGTTGCCCATTGGAGGTCGTCCCAGAAACAGCCTTGGCTCCGTTTGTGCTTTCCATCGACGATGCGGACCCATACGCGTTGCTCGCGTGCTGCGTGTAGGTGGTCTGACCGTTCTTGGAATACTCCGAACTCCCGTAGCTTCCATATGCGTTAGAGGTCTGATGCGTCTGCGCATACGCTCCTGTATTGGGGTTGTATGCCTGCCCCACTTTTTGCGTGCCGTAAGGAGTTGCCGTTTCTGCCCCTCGCGCGTAGGTTCCTGTCGACGGATTGTAGGCATTTCCCACCTTCGCTGCCCCATAAGGTCCAACCGCAGTCGCACTGGAGCCATAGTAGCCACCGTGCCATGCATTATTTCCGTAGTAGGTGGTGTGGCCATAGACCACCGCGCCGCCGTGCCAGTTACAGTTCCAATAGCTATAACTCCACCCGCAACAGCCGCCTCCACTGATCGCCGCTCCCACCGCAATACCAACTCCGAAAGCCAGTATGCCGGTCGCAGCAACCGTGGCCGCGCTATACCCCGGCGTCACATAAGGCGTGCCATAAACGACCGCCGGGTTGTATTGCGGAACATAGACGACTTGGGGATTCGTGGGTTGAATGACGATTACATTCGGAGCTTGCTGTACCACCGTAATCTGCGAGCCGGATTTCAGATTTCCTGACGCGTAGGCTTCTGCGCGCAACGTTTGTACCGCCGTCATGACATCCGCAGCCTGCGTGCTGTAGGCTTCTCCGAGTGCTGAGGTCCAACTGAGATTTTTCGCCATGTTGTCCAGCACGGAAGGAAACTGCGTTAACGCTTTTACGCTGGGCTCCCACGGTTGACCATTCACGGCCTGCATCAAAGCCGAGCCCTGAAGGTTGCTGTTTGCCATCACCCAATTGTTGGCCTCTGCGATTTGGTCTGGAAATGCGGCGCCTCCCAGAATCTGTGCCACCAACGCGTCTGGATACAACGCAATCGGGGCAACTAACTCTGCCAACTCTTGCGGCGTCTGCGGTGCACCTTGTCCCGAATATCCCGGCGACCCCGATGGTATTTGCTGGCTCACAGCTTCAAAGGGCACGGCGGCCGTGACCAGCAAGCACGACAGTGCGCTGGCCAAAACCTGTTTTGTAATGATTCTGATCATTTCTTTCGCTCCGCGTTGTGCCTTCCGCGCTGCGCTGCGCTGCGCTGCACAAGAAAAGAGGACGAGCCCATGAATGGAACGGGGCGCGCACGGACGTCAACTGCAGGATTTACCCCCAACGCGGCTCTCGCCACAACTGTCATTAGCGACAGCCCCGCTCTTACGCTCGATTTGCTAGTTCGCCGCGACGGGTGCCCTGTGGCGCGGCCGGGCCCACTCGGCTGCTCTCATTTCGGCCGAACAAATGAGCCGATTGAGTTGATCGAACCTCTATTTCTGTTTCGGAGGATAGTTTTTCAATAGCTTCTGCATGGCCTTATTGAGATTTTTCTGATTCTTTTCCTGGTTCGAGCTCGGGTCGATCGTCTTCGTGGCGTTTCCCGTCCAAACCAATTGCTTCGTCTTTGGATCGTACATATCGAGCACCATAGTCCCGATGTTTATCGTCGAACTGGTAGCAGACGCCATTCCACCCCAACGAAGGCCACCGCCCATGCCGTAAGCATTCCATTGCTGCTGTTGATTGACGGCGATCTGATAACCAACATAGAGATCGGCCTTGTCACTATCAGTCATGGTTAGCCCTTTTGCTGTCAGTTGTGAATTCACAGCGTCCTTGATCTGGGCGTCCAAGATCTGGTTCGGGTAAGAAGCGCCCTGGATGGTCACCCACTTATAAGTGTGATATTTCGAAAAATCGGTGCCCGGCATGAAGTTGTACTTAACATCCTGAGCTGCCAACTTACCTGCGGTAAGCAACAGCAAAGGGAGTAGAGCCAACAAAAAAAGCTTACCTCTGCGTTCAAGTTGCATTGCAACCTCCTTCAAACATTTGCTGAATCAACTCCACCGTGGGTGGAAATGGTCTGTCCGATGAAGCATCAATTTCTTCCGAGCGAATTGTCAAGCAGCAACCCATACTCCTAGGTTCCCGCCACCTGCTGTCTGGTCATTTCGGCCATCGCCGCTTTTGGAGACTTTAGTGCGGCTTCCGGAGTAAGACGTGCGAACAGGTCGATGACCCGTGCGATCAAGCCAGTCCATCCCGTTTGGTGACTAGCCCCTAAGCCCGCGCCATTGTCGCCATGGAAGTACTCGTAAAACAGGATGTACTCGCGCCAATGTGGATCTTCCTGGAATTTCTGGGTGCCGCCGTAAACGGGACGCCGTCCATTCG
>Ga0335073_10004198_pt1 | contig 20161 bp, 15 predicted proteins | sample Lox_Sample_22_FD_207093 | JGI IMG/M metagenome (GOLD analysis project Ga0335073, IMG submission 207093) | Soil microbial communities from Loxahatchee National Wildlife Refuge, Florida, United States - Lox_Sample_2.2 | ecosystem: Environmental > Terrestrial > Soil > Wetlands | place: USA...
TGCTGCACGACCACGGCGCGCTGCTGATCTGCGACGAGGTGCAGACCGGCCTCGGCCGGACGGGGCGCTTCTTCGCCTATCAGTACGAGGACGCCGAGCCGGACATCGTCACCGTGGCCAAGGCGCTGTCGGGTGGTTTCGTCCCGGTCGGCGCGACCCTGGCCAAGGGGTGGATCTTCGACAAGGTCTACTCGTCGATGGACCGGGTGCTGGTGCACGACTCGACGTTCGGCTCGAACGTGGCGGCGATGGCGGCCGGGCTTGCCTCCCTCGCGGTCATGGAGGACGAGCAGCTCGTCAGCAACGCCGAGCGCACCGGTACCGCGCTGCTGACCGCGCTGAACGACATGATCGAGGAGTACGAGCTGCTCGCCGAGGTGCGCGGGCGGGGCCTGATGATCGGCCTCGAGTTCGGCAAGCCACGGTCGCTGAAGCTCAAGCCCGGCTGGAGCATGCTGCAGACCGCGCGGGTCGGCTTGTTCGCCCAGATGGTGGTCGTCGCGCTGTTCCAGCGGCACCGCATCCTCACCCAGGTCTCCGGTGACCACACGGAGGTCATCAAGCTGCTCCCGCCGCTGATGATCGGCGACGAGGAGGTCGCGCTGTTCCGTGAGGCGTTCGACGACGTCATGAAGGACGCGCACAAGGGCAGCGGCCTGATGTGGGACTTCGGGCGCACGCTGGTCAAGCAGGCGGTGAACCGCTAACCCGGCGCGGCGCTAGGCCTCCCGCGGCCGGTACCGCAGGCGCTGCCGCGCGGTCTCGCAGACCCCCGTGCGCTCGTTGTCCGCCGCGGCCTGCCGCGCCTGGTCCAGGTCGGCCGGGGTCAGCAGCGCGTTGGACAGCAGGAAGTCGGCGAGGTCGCGCGCGTGGCCCCGCTCCTTCCAGATGAAACCCTGAAGCAGCTTCTTGTAGTCGGACACCGCGCCTTCCCCGGTCAGGTTCAGCGCGATGACCACGTCCATCATCGCGGTCGGATGCGGGGCGGCCTTGCCGAGGATGTACTCCTGGTAGTAGAAGGCCATGGCCAGCCGCGCGGTCGTGTTGCGCTGGAAGTAGCCGCGCACGTGCGCCACCGCGTCATCCCTGGCCGGGCTGCCCCCTCCCGCCGGCGCGTCGGACAGGATCCTGCTGTTCCTGGTGGCCGGCAGCTTGTCGCTGCGCGGGCCCGTCGGGTCCGGCCTGCCATCCTGGCCTGCCGCGCGGTCCGGGGCGTCGAGCCGCAGCGGCAGCACCCAGCTGCCAACGCTGACCAGCCATGAGCCCGCCTCGAGCGTGGTGGGCAGCGCCTCATAGTGAGCCGGGGCGACCGGCAGGACGTGGCGGGCGGCGCGCTGCACGGCCTCCGCGCTCGGCAGCGTTCCGCCCGAGTGCGGGGCCAGGTACACCCGGTAGGTGGTGTCGCGGCTGAACAGCTCCCACCGGTGGTGCACGTAGCGCAGCCCGGCGCACCGTGGGGCCCGGTGCAGCGTGAGGTCCTCATTGCCGGACAGCAGGCCCCGGTCAAGCCACGTGATCTCGTCGGGAGGGCACGGTGCCCACTCGTCCCGCAGGAAAGACCAGATGAAGAGCTGGCCGATGGCCACCCGGGCGTCACCCCAAACGACGGCGCCCCTAGCCGTCACTCCGTTTTGCCATGTCTACACGACAATAGCCGCACCTCGGACCGGCCGGCCACGGCCCCCAGCGGGCCTCAGCCGTGTGCTGCACCCGTTCCGGCAAGCGCCTGCCAGATGTCTGGCAGGCCCGCCTTCTTCGTGATCGCCACCTGCACGTCGCGCCCGCTGGCCTGTCCGGCAATGACGATCCAGTCGCGCTGAACAAGGCGCGACGGTGCCTGGCTGAACCGGATAAGCGGAAGCGGGTCCATGTACGGATGACACCAGGGCTGCTCAGCGGATTTCAACCCTCGACAACAGCGCGTCCGGGCGCATTCCCCAGCGGACCGAATCGCCGTCGTGCAGCGGCTGCTCACCGGCCAGCGCCGCGCCGTTCAGGGTGACCCCGTTCCGGCCCAGGTTGGCGATCCACCACTGGCCGTCGGAGAACGTGAACCTGGCGTGCTCCCGCGACACCGTGGGCTCCGCGGGAAGCTTCAGCTCGACGTGCCCCCGCCCGGCGCGGGCGCCGGACACCCGGGTCTCCGCCACCGATCCCGCCGTGACCAGCCGCAGCGCCGGGACCGTGCCGCGTGCCAGTTCGATGACGGTCGACATCCCGGTAGCGGTCGACGTTGCCGGCTCCGGCTGCGAGCGGGTGTTTCCGTCGTGGCCGACGAACCCCTCGTGCGGCGGGTGCTGCGCGGGGTGCGGGACGCGGACGGCCCCGCCGGGCGCGCCCACCCCGACGTTGACCGGCTGTCCCTGACGCAGCCGGTAGCGCCCGGGCGGCACGTCGTCGTCGGGGATGATGCGGACCTCGGCCGGGCCGGGACCAGCCGGGCGGGCACCGTGCGCGGTCACCTGGTCCACATACACCTCGGCGGCGCTCTGGGCGGCCAGGCCAATCTCCATGTGCTCGCCCAGCGACCTCAGGTCGCCCGGGTTCATCCGCAGCTCGACGTGATCCGGCGCGAGCAGCGAGCCGCTGGGCGTGACCACGAACACCTCGGGCAGATGCCGCAGGGCGACCCGCAGGACGTCCTGCCCGTCGCGCCACGGCCGGGCCGCCATCTGCTGGACCAAGGGGTGGTTTCTGGTGACGCCGAGCGCCCGCAGGGCGAACACGGTCACGACCGTGAGCGCCGCGAGGAGCAGCAGCAGCATCGTGGCCGCGATGATGGAGCCGGTCTTGTCGAGCAGGACCGCCCAGCACACCGCTATCCCAGCCGCCGCCAGCCACCGTCTGCGGTTTCTCCGCTGCAGGGGCACGCGCGCCGCCCGGCTGCGCTCCATCGGCACCTTCCCTGATCTTCTCGTCGCACGCGCGATCGCCTCACCTGTCACTCGACAATGCCGGCTGGGGTTCGCGCGGGTCAACCGAAAGGAGCTAACTCCCAGACATCTGGAAGTTGGCACACAGCCGGAACGAACGCGCCCGTGGTTACCGGGGCTGGCCGCTGAGCTCCGCCATCAGGTCCAGGATCTGCTGGCCGTATTTGGCGAGCTTTGCCTCGCCGACGCCGTTCACGTCGCTGAGCTCGGCGAGCGTCGACGGCGACCGCGCGGCGATCTGGCGCAGCGTCGCGTCGTGGAAGATCACGTACGCGGGCATGCTCTGTTCCTTGGCGGCCGCGGCGCGCCACGCGCGGAGCTGCTCGAACACCGCGGAGTCCGCCGCGGAAAGCTCGGTGGCCGGTGCGGCCGCGGCGGACCCGGCCGCCCGGGCGGTCCTGGCCGATCTGGCCACCGGCACGCGGGCCGGGTCGTCCCGCAGCCGGATCTGCCGGCCGTGGTACAGGACGTCGTCGCTGGCCGGAGTGCAGACGAGCGTCCCGTACTCGCCTTCGACGGCCAGAACGCCCAGCGCGAGCAGCTGCCGGACCACCGCGCGCCACTGGGTGTCGGTGAGGTCCTTGCCCACGCCGAACACGCTCAGCTCGTCGTGCCGGTGCTGGCTCACCTTGGGTGTCTGCTTGCCGAGCAGGATGTCGATGACCTGGCCGGCACCGAACTTCTGGCCCCGCTCGCGCCTGAGCCGGACCACAGCCGACAGCAGCTTCTGCGCTGCCAGCGTGCCGTCCCAGGCCTTGGGCGGCGTCAGGCACGTGTCGCAGTTGCCGCACTCGCTGGCACCGGCCTGCTCGCCGAAGTAGCCGAGCATCTGCGCCCGGCGGCATTCGATCGTTTCGCACAGGGCCAGCATGGCGTTCAGGTGGGACGTCATGCGGCGCCGGTGCGCCTGGTCCCCTTCGGAGCCGTCGATCAGCTTGCGCAGCAGCACGACGTCCTGCAGGCCGTAGGCCATCCAGGCGGTGGCGGGCAGCCCGTCGCGCCCGGCCCGCCCGGTCTCCTGGTAGTAGCCCTCGACGGACCTGGGCAGGTCGAGGTGGGCGATGAAGCGCACGTCGGGCTTGTCGATGCCCATGCCGAACGCGATCGTCGCGACCATCAGCACGCCGTCTTCGCGCAGGAACCGCGCCTGGTTGGCCTTCCTGGTGGCCGCGTCGAGACCCGCGTGATAGGGCAGTGCCTCGATCCCGTTGCTGACCAGGAAGTCCGCCGTCGCCTCGACGGACGCCCGGGACAGGCAGTAGACGATGCCGGCGTCGCCGGGGTGCTCGGTGCGGATCAGGCCGAGCAGCTGCCGCCGCGCCTCGTTCTTCGGCGCGATGCGGTACTGAATGTTGGGCCGGTCGAAGCTCGAGACGAAGTGCCGGGCCCCGGTGAGGTTCAGCCGCTCGGCGATCTCGGTGCGCGTCGCCTGCGTCGCCGTCGCGGTGAGCGCGATGCGGGGCACAGACGGCCACCGCTGGTGCAGCTCGGACAGGGCCAGGTAGTCGGGCCGGAAGTCGTGTCCCCACTGGGCCACGCAGTGCGCTTCGTCGATGGCGAACAGCGAGATCGTGCCGCGGTCCAGCAGCCGCAGCGTCGCCGGGCTGGTCAGCCGCTCCGGCGCAAGGTAGAGCAGGTCGAGCCGCCCGGCGACGAAATCGGCCTCGACCTGGCGCCGCTCGTCCAGATCCTGCGACGAGTTCAGGAACCCGGCCCGTACGCCGAGCGAGCGGAGCGCGTCCACTTGGTCCTGCATGAGCGCGATCAGCGGCGAGACCACGATCCCGGTGCCGTCCCGCAGCAGCGCGGGGATCTGGTAGCACAGCGACTTGCCGCCCCCGGTCGGCATCAGCACCAGCGCATCGCCGCCCGCGCCGACGTGCTCGATGATCTCCTGCTGCTGGCCGCGGAACGAGTCGTAGCCGAACACCCGGCTCAGGACCTCGAGCGCCCCGCTCCTTTCCCCGCCTATGTCGGGTTCTGGTAGGGCCACCCGGTCATCCTACGGACGATGGCCGACAGCGGCCGGGCCAACGCGCGGTCACAGGAGCTTCCAGCCGGCGAAGCCGCCGCTGGCGGGGTCCTGGTCTCCGTACTGGCGGCCGTTTGTCCCGCTGGCGTACAGCGCCGTCGCGCCGTCGCTGAAGACCACGCAGGCCAGGTCGTTGGCGATGTGGCCGCCGAGCGACAGGCTCCTGCTGAACGGCCCGCCCGCGGCGGACTGCGCCTTGCCCCTGATGGAGCCGCCGGTGGTCCGGGCGTAGACCGAGACCGTGCCGTTCGCGTTCGGGCCGGCTACCGGGGTCCCGGTCAGGCCGCCATTGCTGGTCAGCTTCGCCGGGCCGGAGAACGGGCTCCCGGGCCGCGACTGCTGGTATCCGTAGAGCTGCTTGTTCGTGCCGACCGCGTACACCGCGATCGTGTCGCGGGCGGTGACGATCGCGGCCGGGCTGCCCGCGATGTGGCCGCCGAGGTTGCGGCTCTTGGTAACCGCGCCGCCGGCGGCGTTCTGCCAGAAGGCCCTGACCGCGCCGGCGCTGGTCCGGGCGTAGACCGAGACGATGCCGTTGGCGGCCTGAACGACCGCGGGCGTGCCGGCCAGGTTGCCGGTGGTGGTCAGGCGCTTCGGGCCCTTGAAGGCGCTGCCCGCGCCGGTCTGGTAGTAGGTGTACAGGTCCCCGTTGGTGCCGACCGCGTACACGGCGACCGTGCCCCGCTGGGTGGCGATCGCGGCCGGGCTGGCCGAGATGCTGCCGCCGAGGCTGGTGCTGGTGACCGCGCGGCCGGGGGCGGACTCGCGGAAGGTCGTGACCGTGTGCTTGGTGGTCAGGGCGTACACCGAGATGATGCCGTCGGCGGCCTGGACCGCCACCGGGGCGCCCGCCAGATTGCGGCCGCTGGTCAGCTTCTTCGCGCCGGTGAACCCGCCGCCGGGGCTGGTCTGGTAGTAGGTGTACAGGTTCCCGCCGCGGATCACGAAGTCGGCGGTGCCGCCGCTGGCAACCAGCGCGGGCTGCCCCGGGTTCACCGGGCCGGGCGCGCTGAGGCTGACGTCCAGGTAGTCCTGGTCCACGTCGATGGTGTCGCCGCCGTAGGTTTCGTCGTTCCCGCCGCTGAACTGGTGCGCGCGGTCATTGTCCGCCCAGTCGGCGGCGGGGATCGCCGGGTCGGCCGTGTTCGCCTCGCCGTTCCACAGCGCGTCCCAGATCACGTCCGGCATGGCGTCTTTGGCGAAGTTCGCGACCAGGTCGGTGACGCCGGACGAGGAGCTGCTGTAGATGCCGGACTTGTAGCCCTCGGCGTGCAGCTGCGTGGTCCAGGCGGACATGAACGCCAGCGCGCTGCTCTCCTGAGCGGCCGGGTAGGCCTCCATGTCGTAGTAGATCGGGGTGCCAGGCCCGAAGCCGAGGGCGGCGGCCTGGGTGACCGCGTCCTCGGCGGCGGCGACCGCCTGGCTGGCGGGGGACGTTATCTGATCGAACTCGGCCTGGGGGCCGACGTAGATGGGCATGAACCGCCACCCGGCCGCCGCCTGCTGCGTCACCCAGGCTGCGGTCAGGTTCGGCTGGGCGCACGCCCGCTCGGCGCCGCCGATGTAGACGCCGACCGCGCCGTAGGGTGACGTGCTCTGCCACGCGCTCATGTACGCGGCGCTCGGCGCCGCGCACGCGTCGAAGCCCTCGCCGGTGTCGCTGGTCGCGCTCGCGGGCACGTCCGCGGCCGCGGCCGCGGGCTCGGCCAGCTTCAGCGCCGCGTTCCTGGCGCCCGCCCGGCCCGCGGAAACCCGGCCGGCCGCGCCCGTGCTCACGGTCGGCACGGGCAGCGCGGCGCTGGACAGGATCCCGGTGATCATCGCCGGGTCTTTGTCGTACGTCGCGGTGACCTCGATTCCCTGGCTGACCGCGGTGATGCGGTGGGCGATCGGGTCCTCGGCCGCCGACGCGGCGGAGACCTGCCCGGCCGCCGGCTGGATCAGGATCGCCTCGGTGGTTCCGAGCAGGCCGGTGGGGCAGTCCTGGTTGCGGCCCGGGTCTCCCAGATAGACCGCGTGCCGGTCAAAACGGACGCAGGTGGCCGGCTTCAGCCTGACGACCGGCCAGCCCGCCGGGACCGTGAAGCTGTACCCGCGGTAGGTCACGGTCTTGGTGGCGCCCCCGGCCGCCTGGGCGCCCGACGCTGCCAAGGCGGCGGAAGAACTTAACGTGCACGCGGTAACCGCGGCAGCGGCGATCAGGCCCCATCTGGCCATGCGCGCGCTCAGCTGAACCATTGCCCACTCCCTGAGCACGACAGGTGCTGTCGGCTAGCGCAGCGTATCGGTCTGCCTGTCAGGAAATTGGCTATTTGGTCATACCCGCCGCCGGGGCAATGGTTCGTCTAGCAGATAATCTCGTAGCGGATCTAACAAGTAGGCTGGGATCATGAGCACGAGCGCGCCCACCCGAACCGTGGCCGACATGTCCTACCTGCTGACCCATGCCGGCCACGTGCTGGCCACGCAGATGGCCGCGGCGATGGGTGAGATCGGAATCTCTCCGCGCAGTTACTGCGTGCTCTTCCACGCCCTCGAGGCCGAGCGGACCCAGATCGAGCTGGCCGAGATCTCCGATCTGGACAAGACCACGATGGTGGTCACGGTCGACGAGCTGGAAAAGGCCGGCCTGGCCGAGCGCAGGGCGTCGGGCACCGACCGCCGGGCCCGGATCATCGCCGTCACCGAGGCAGGCAGGCGGACGGTTGCCGAGGGATCGAAGATCGCCGACCGGGTGCACCGCGGCGTGCTCGAGGCGCTGCCCGCGGCGCAGCGCGAGCCGTTCGTGGACGCGCTGACCCGGCTGACCGAGGGATACCTGAGCACCCCCGCTGAGCCCGGTTCGCGCGGGCCGCAGATCAGGCGCGGGCGGCAGCGGCGCGTATAGCCGTCCGCTCAGGCCGTTGCGGGGTCCGCGCCGTCCGGCTCTTCCCCGCCAGGGGCCAGGGGCAGCCGCCGCTCGGTGACCGCGACGGCGAGCTCTACCCGGGAGGAGCACGAGGTCTTCCGGTACAGCCGGGTCAGGTACGCCTCGACGGTCTTCACGCTGATGCTGAGCGTGTGCGCGATCTGCTGGTTCGTGCGGCCCTCGTGCACCAGCATGGCGACGCTGAGCTCCCGCGCGGTCAGCGGAACCGGTCCCTGGGCCGCGGCGCCTCCCCCCGGCTGGAGGGACGGCTGCGGCGCCGGCAGCCCGGCGTCGCGCATGGCCGCGGCAACCGCCCGGGCCCGCGCGCTGGCGCCGACGCGTACCCACGCGGCGTGCGCGGCACCCAGGGTCGCGGCGGGGTCGTCGCCGACCTGGCCGCGCGTGGTGATCGCCTCGGCGACCAGCGTCATCGCGCCCTCGGCCTCGGCCAGCTCCTGCGCCTGGCGTGCCGGAGCGGGGTTGCGGGTCGCGTACGCCTGTGCGAGCCCGGCGAGGATCACGTTCATCGGAGCGGCCGGATCGAGCCCGGCGAGGGTGGCGGCTGCGAACGCGGTCACCTCCGGCTCGCCGCACCCGAACGCGGTCTGCGCCATCCGGTGCAGCACGAGCGGCATCGCGGCGCGATATACGTCGCGCTCGCCCACATCGCAGACCTCGGCGAGGCGCCGCAGCGCGCGGCCGGGGCGCCCCTGGTCGACGTCCAGGCCGGCCCGCGCCCACGCGCTCAGCTCGGCAGGCCCGGCGACCTCGGCTGCGCTGGCCAGCGAACGGATCTCGCCCGGAGCGCCAAGGCCGCGCTGCAGCTCGATGCGCAGCGCGGCGACGGTTCCCCCCACGACGACCGGAACCGCGCTCGCCTGGCTGAAGTCCATGGAGGTGGCGTCGGCCAGCGCTTCCGCCCAGTTCCCGCCGAGCCAGTTGCACACGAGCTCGGTGAATCGCCAGAACGGCTCGGCCAGCAGGGGGGTCGTGTAGTAACACGCCTTCCGCGCCGCAGCCAGGTCGGCGCGCGCCTGGACTAACTGACCGAATATCGACCGGCAGGTCGCCGAGCTGGTCAGCGCCCACACCTGCGCCGCCGGGTCGTCTCCGGCCACCTCGCGCTGCTCGTTCAGGGCTGCGAGGCACTCACTCACCCGGCCGAGCCGCATCGTCGCCTGCGCGGTCTCGCTGAGCGCCGCCACCCGGGCCACGGGTCGCTCGGAGCCGCCGGACAGCGTGGACATCCACGTTGTCGACAGGGGCGGAACCTGGGCTGCGCCGGGCTGCAACCGTGCCCGGCGCAGTAGCTCGCCGAGAGGCTCCTCAGCGGGAGCCTGGTCATCAGGAACGTCGCGGCCTGTGTGGCCGTCGTGTGGGTGCGGGGATGCCACATGCGTAGTTTACTTACCGATCGGCCCCGTCAAGGGTTATCCCTACTGGGATTGCATGAGAGGTTCCGGCAGACTTTGCGTAAATGGTCAGGAATGCCAGCCGGGTGGGGCGGCTGGAGCCTGCCATACGGGCCGGTGCGTGGTTGCTCCGACTCGCTCTGTGGGCTGGCCAGGCCCGGCCGGGGGGGTCGGTGCCTGGCCGTCCACGGTGCTGGCTCTCGGTGCCGCGCGGGGTTACCCAAGGGTTGGCGCGAAGCGTCCCCGTGGTGGGACAATGGCGCCTTCTGGCCTCCCCAGAAGGATGCGCGTGACAACACGTCGGCCTGAGAATGGCGCGGCTGTCCGGGACATAATCACCCCGTTGGGCGGTGGCCCCACAGCCCTGCGCATCATGCTCGGTGCGCAGCTGCGCCGGCTGCGTGAGGCCAAGCGAATCACGCTCGAGGACGCCGGATACGCGATCCGTGCTTCGGGCTCGAAGATGAGCAGGCTCGAGACCGGCCGGGTCGGCTTCAAGAGCCGCGACATCGCGGACCTGCTCACCCTGTACGGCGTCACCAGCGCCCACGAGCGGGAGTCCATGCTCGAACTGGCGCGCCAGGCGAGCGCGATGGGCTGGTGGCACGACTACGCCGATGTCATGCCGGCGTGGTTCGAGCCTTACGTCGGTCTCGAGGAAGCCGCCAGCTCAATCCGCTGCTTTGAGACGCAGTGCATTCCGGACCTGCTGCAAACGGCCGACTACGCCCGCGCGATCGCGGTCCTCTCTCACCCGGGCGGATCGGACGACGAGGTCGAGCGGCGGGTCAGCCTGCGGGTGGCCCGGCAAGCTGTGATCACCCGGCCGGCGCCCGGCCATCTGTGGATGGTGGTGGACGAGGCGGCGCTGCGCCGGCCCGTCGGCGGACCCGCGGTCATGCGCGGTCAGCTCGGGCATCTGATGAACATGGCCGACCGGCCGAACGTCAGCCTCCAGGTCGTTCCGCTGACTGCACGCGGGAATGCCGTCGCGCGCGGAGGGTTCACCGTCCTGCGGTTCAGCGAGCCGGACCTGCCCGACGTCGTCTACCTCGAGCAGCTCACGAGCGCGCTCTACCTGGACAAGCGCGACACCGTGGATCATTACATGGCGGTGCTCGAGCGCCTGTGCGTTGAGGCCCTGACCGCCGAGGGCAGCCTGAAGATGATCAGGGACCTGCTGGACGAATGACGCGGGTCCTTGCGGCTGGGCCGCCAGGGTCTATCGCGGTGGAATTATTTCACTTACCGCTGCGCCCGATCCGCCTCGTGCAATCGTCTCGCGGTCCGATCCGCGCCGGCAGCCCGAAACGCAGTATTGACGAGTCGGCTTTATCCGCATTGCATGATCTACAGAGGACCATGAACCCGGAACCCGAAGTGACGCCCCGCGCTCCCGCCCGAAACTCTGCCGCACTTGCACCATAACCGTTATCGTGCCGCCGTCCTTTTCATGGGAACTCAGGCAGGTGTGATGCGCTGCTGTCGGCACCATTTCATCGCAGCGGTATTCGCATGACAGGCCCGGACGGCTGGCTCGGTGTTGACGTGGGCGGCAGCGGGATCCGGGCCGGGATGGCCGGCCCGTCGGGCGCGCTCGGCGTTCTGGTCAGCCGCCCGGACCCGGGCGGCACCGCGGCGTTCAATCCCGGCGTGACCTGGAGGGCGGTCGCGTCGGCGATCAGGGAGCTGACCGCTTCGGGCGCGCGGGTGCGGGCCGTCGGGCTGACGGCGCACCTGGCGACGGTGCTCACCGGCCCCGGCGGCCGTCCGTCCGCCCAGGGAATGCTCTGGCGTGATAACCGGGCCTGGCGGGAGGCGCAGGAACTCGGCGCTCTGCTCGGACCGGAGTTTGAGGCGGTGACCGGCCGTCCCGCCTCGCCGGAGTCGGCGGCCGCCCGGATTCGCATGCTCGCCAAGACCCGGCCCGACGTGCTCGGCCGGACCCGGTGGCTACTCAGCCTGAAGGATTACCTCACCCTCCAGCTCACCGGGATACCGTGCACGGATCCGGCGACCGCCTCCTACACCCAGCTGTTCGATGTGCGGCAGCGGCGCTGGTCTGCGCGGATAGCCGGGCAATGCGGTGTGCCCATGGAGGTCCTGCCTCCCGTCCGGCCGGGGGTTGCCCTCGCCGGGGGCGTGACCCCGGCAGCCGCCAGGCTGACGGGCCTGGAGCCCGGGACTCCGGTCGCGGTCGGCGGCCCGGACGGCTCGACGGGTGCGCTCGGCGTCGGAGCGGTCCGGGCGGGCACGACCGTTGACATCGCCGGCACCACCGACGTCCTGCTGCACGTGACCGACGTGCCGGCGGTGCGGGTTTCCGGCGGCGCGGTGCTCAACGCGTACCTGCTGGACGGTTTGTGGACGGTGGGCGGGCCGACCGGGCTGACCGGGGGCGGGCTTGACTGGCTCGCAGCCACCCTCGGCCACGAGTCGGCCGATGCCGCGTACCGGGCGCTCGGGCCAACGCTGGACGCGGCCGATCCCGGTGAGCTCATGATCAGGACAACGCTGACCGGCCGCCGCCTGCCCGGCTGGGATGCCCGGATCCGCGGCCGCATCGACGGGATTTCCGGCGAGCACGGGCCCGCGCACCTGATTCGCGCGGCCGAAGAGGGCGGTGCATTCGAGGTCCGGCTCGGCATCGACGCCCTGCGGTCCACTGGCGCAGAGGTCAGCCACGTGATCCTCGCCGGGGGCCAGGCCGTCTCTCCGCGCGCGGCGCAGCTGCGGGCCAACGTCTGGGGCGTCGAGGTCGGCACCGCAGCCGAACGGCACGCCAGTCTGCGCGGGGCGGCGCTGGCCGCGGCGGTGGCCGCCGGGCGGTACGCCGACGCGCGGGAGGCGGCCGCGGCCATGGTGGCCCCGACGCAGCGTTACGGCCCCGATCCGGCCGGGGCTGCTGTCACCGAGCGGCGCTACCGGCGCTGGCGCGAGCTGATGGACTTACTGGGCAACGGCCGGGTCAGCGGGAACATGACCAGCGAAAAGAATCCCAGGGGCGAGTTCGCTCACTGCTATGATGAAAGCCATTTTCCGGAGCGGAGGGCCTGCCAGGCCGTGGCGGCGTCGCCATTGGCCGCGCTCCAAAATGTCTTGCGATTACGAGCCAGGAAAGCCGTGGGGTACTGGACAGTGAGGACAGTCGGACCTTCGCGCTTAGCCGCCACTGCGCGGCGCGAGCCGCCCGGGAGAAATCGATGAGCCGCCCGGTTCACATCTCCATTCGTGACGACCTGCGGGCCCGGATCGATGCCGGCGAGTGGGGCCCGGGAGAACGCCTGCCGTCCGAGACGGAGTTAGCGGCCACGTACGGCGTCGCGCGCATGACCATCCGCCAGGCGGTCGGGGCTCTGGCGACCGAGGGGAACGTGATCCGGCGGCAGGGCCTCGGCACGTTCGCCGCCGACCGCCCAACCCGGAGCGCGGAACTGCTGCTGAGCTTCACCGAGGAGATGCGCGGGCAGGGCCGCGAGGTCCAGACGAAACTGATCAACGCGGCGGTCGAGCAGCCGCCGCCCGCCGTCCGCGGTGCCCTGCTGCTCGGGCAGTCGGCGGCGGCCGTGACGGTCCGGCGGGTGCGCCTCGTGGACGGCTGCCCGATCGTCGTGCAGAACTCGTGGCTGCCCTGCGCGCGGTTCGCCGGCCTGGACGCGGATCCGCTACTGGACGGCTCGCTGTACGCGATGCTCGAAGCGCGCTACGGGGTGCGCATCGTGCGCGCGAAGCAGTCGGTCACCGCCGGGACGGCGGGCGAAGCCGATGGGCAGGCTCTCGACCTGAAGCCCGACGAGCCGGTACTCAAGATCTGCAGGACCACGTACGACAGCTCGAACCTCGTCGTCGAGTACGCGCTGAGCGCAATGCGGCCCGGCTACCCGATCGAGACGATCATGCAGCGACGGCCAGGGCCGGACTTGGCGATATAGGCCGCCAGAAGGACTGCCTCAGTAGAGACCTCCGCTCACCGCGGGCAAGCCCAGATCCGCGCGCATGATCTTGATCTGGGCATCGACGGCGGCGCTGGCGGCCTGCACCTGGCTGTCGAGCGCCCGCAGCTTCCGCAGCGAGGGCGCCTTCAGCTGCAATTTGATCAGCGCGATCCGCTTCGCGTCGAGCGCGGTGAGCTGGTCGGCGTGTGGGTCGGCCGCCGGCGGGAACGTGATATTCCCTAGCTGGCTGTCGAACGAGGTTTCCGCCTTCACCTCGTTCGACAGGTCCGACTTGGCCGCGGCCAGATTGCGGAGCCGGTTAACGCCGTAGGCCTTGAGGTCAGCGGCGAGGATCCGGTCAGCCGGACCAGCAACGTTCGTGTAGAGGCTGGCGATCCTCGCCGACGAGCCCGCGTAGTAGGGCACGGCCAGAATCAGCAGGAGGACAGCAACCGCCGACCCCATCGCAATCAGAAGGAAGCCGGTGATGTTACTCCGCGGGGCTTCTGCCGCCGACATCGTGCTCATTCAGTCGCCTTTCGCTGTTTCTGCTCAGTTCGCTGGCGGATTCAGCGTCATGACCTGAAGTCCGGTAAAGATCTCCTCGTTGATGAGGAACGCGAAGACGAAGAGGTACAGGGCGACCATCGGTGCAACGGTCCACCACACCTTCCACTGCTCACCGGCCGCGCGCTTATCGGTGATCCACCGCTTCACCGGCGGCAGCCGGAGAAGGACTAGCGGGATGCTGATGGCCACGATCTGGTAGAAGCGATCGTGGAAGACGGGGTCGCCGTCACCCTGCGGCCCGTCGAAGGGATGGAAGCCGTCCAGCAGCGCGAGGTGAAGGACGATCATGCCCCAGATGACGTAGGTCAGCTTCTGTATCTTCTTCCAGTATGTTCCGAGCCTCCGCTGGGCTGGCGTGTTGGCCGTTAGCAGGACCGGTGCGGCGATGAGGATGATGAGGAACCCGGTGACCAGGAAGGTGTGCCCGGCGAGCCTGCCGAAGACGCCGCCGGAGAAGCTGGTTGTGATGGCAGCGGTGGTCGCGTCCGAGGTGCCGATGAGCGCGAAGAAGATGCCATACCACCGCCGGAGCGGCGCAAACCACCGGGCCCCGGTCAGGGTGATCAGCGGGGTAATCGTCACCGCTATCAGGAAGGTGACCTCGCCGCCCGTCCCCAGCACGTCGGCTTCGGCGAGAGTCAGCACGTCCTTCGCGTTCAGCGACAGCCACCCGCGCATGATGAAGAACCACGGAACGAACGCGGGGAGGCGCAGGAAGAACAGGGCGATCGTCCGCCTCTTGAAACGAGGAAGGGTCGTAGACCGCTGGGCCATCCAGGCGTCGACCGACGCCCTCTTGGCCTGTGGCGGTCCCTCGCCATATTCCTCATAAAAAGCTTCGTCGTAGCCATCGTCCGCGTACGGAGCCTCCTGGTACGGAGCCTCCTGGTACGGAGCCTCCTGGTAGGGACCACCGGGGTAGGGGCCGTCCGGATAGGGATATTGCTCCTGGATCGCGTCCCGCTGGCTCACTTTCCTGCCTCCTCCTGCCCTTCCACTTGTCTGGGCTTTGGCGAGTCAGCACAGCCCCGCCTGGGCTGGCTTCGCAGGTTATTTGGTTTTGTTACTTGGCGTGCTTGGGCGAGGCCGGAGCCGGGGCACCCGGATGGCCGGGGAACTGGGAGTCCGTGAGACCGGTCTCCGACGCGCCCGCCCCGTTCTCCCGGAAGATGAAGAAACTGCCTCCGTGCAGCGCTATCTGAGTAGCTCCGGTGATGGCGCCCGCCGCGACCGTGACGGCGAGGAGCGCGAACATCTTGCGTGCGGCTTGCGCCTGTCGGCCCTTGGTAGACGTGCCAGGCCGTGTGGTCGACGTTCCGGGCTTGGTGCCCGGCCGCCCGGGCCGGGTAGCCGGGCGTCCGGGCCGGGTAGCCGGCCCGGGCCGCGGTCGGGTGCCCGGGCCGCCGGGCCTCGCTGCTGGCCGTGTAGGGAGCCCGGCGGGCGGCGCCGTCGCGAGGCCGGCCGGGGGTGCGCCTGCGAGAGCAGCAGGGGCATTCGCAGTGAGAGCAGTTGCCGCTCCCCCGGCCGGGAAGTTGTCCGTTACATATGCCGCCATCCGGCTCAGCTGATCCGCCATTGACAGGGCGGCCGCCCGCATCTCTGCGGCCTCCCTGTCGGCGGCCTCGCGAATCGCGAAGGCTTCTTGCCTGATCGCCGCGGCGTCGTTCTCTGCCGCCTCGCGGATCGCGGTGGCCTGGCCCCACGCCTGCGTGATGGTCGGTGCCGGGCTGCCGGGCCTGGCCGGCATCTGGCCGCCCCCGTACGAGCCGCCGTCCTGAGGGCCGCCTTGCCAGGCAGGATCGGCCAGCGCGACCGCCCCCTGCCCGCCACCGAACTGAGCCGTCCGGCCGCCGCCCATCGGGGCGGTCCTCGGGCCTGCAGCGCCCGCAGGCGCGGAGTCGGGAACGGCGTACAGTCGCCGGTCGGCCTGCGGGCCCGGAGGCTGTGGGTAGCCGCGGCCTGGGTTAACTCCGCGGGACGTAGCCGGATTTGACGGAAACTGCGGCGCTGCGGGTCGGCCCTGGCCGCCGTTGTAGCCTGGGCGCGGACCAGGACCATTGCCTCGCACTGGGGCGCCGGGGCCCCCGCCGTTTGCTGGGCTGTAGCCCTGGCCGGGCGGCGGGCCGAAGCCCTGGCCGGTGCTGTAGCCCTGGCCGGTGCTGTAGCCCTGAGCTGGGGCATAGCTGGGATCCGCGCCGGGACCCCTGGGCGGGCCGAAGCCCTGGCCGGTGCTGTAAGCCTGCGCCGGCCCTCTTCCTGGCGCCAGCCCGTTTGGCCGCGGGGGCCTGTTCGGGCGTGTGGCTCCATTGGGCCCCGCGGTTCGGAGCGGCCGCGCGAATCCGTTGGGTGCGGTCGGTGCACCAGGGGGACCTGCTGGCGCGTTGCCTCGGCCCGGCCCGCCGGGCCGAGGCGGGCCGCCGGCCGGACCAGGCCGACTGGGCCGCGCGGGCCTGCTGACCCGTCCAGGGAAGTCCGGCTGGGCTGGCGGGAACTGGCCAGAGTTGTAGACGTCGCCGGTGTTGTAGATGTCGCCGGTGTTGAAGTCCTGCTGTTGCTGGGGACTGTTCCTTGCCGGATGCGCACGCCCCGGCCCGCCAGCGCGCGGTCCAGCGCCGTTGAACCAGGATCCGGTGCCCGGCGCGCTGGGCTGACCCGCAGCTGCTGGCCGCCGCTGCGGCAGCGACCGAGGCCCGGGTGGCGCCGCCAACGGCCCGGATGGAATCCGCGGCGCTGCCGGGCCTGACGTCATCGGCCTGGCCGGCCGGGGCGCCTGCGGTACGCGAACACGCGGCACTGGCGCTGACGGGTGATCGGGATGCAGCGCGGGCGGCGGCGCATTCCATTGAGGCCAAGAAGCTCCGAGAGTGTCCGGTGGCCAGTCAGGAGCAGGGCCGACCGGAAACTCGTTGGTGCCGGGGTAACCGGCTGTGTGGCCGGCTTGAGGGCCGAAGGCCGCTGCGGGAGGGGGTCCCCACGCGTCGGGGGCAGTACCCCCGGGATCTGGCGCACCCGCGGGCGCCTGGAGATATTCGGCTGTGCCGAACTGCTCGTCCTCATACCTCCGGTGCCTGCCGGAAGAGACCGTGACCACGGGGACTCCAAGCGCGAAAGGGGCGCCCGAGCCACAACCTGTGTACCGGGCGAGGTGAGTTAGAAGTTAACCCTTCCCGCTAGGCCAGATCCGGCTATCTCCCCAATTCTGGCCAGACGAATTCCCCCCGAGGGACGGAAAACCCTTGGGGGGGCCCAAGCGCGTGACGTCCCCTCGCATCGGTCGATGTGCCGGATGACCAGGTAAGAAGGCTGACCTTGACTGAGCCGGCCTCCATCGACTGTGCGGGCCGCGGCCCGCACAGTCGATCACAGATATGACACGAGCAACAGCCCGTGGCGGTTCATCTGGGAGTCCGCTGCGCGGGCCGCGTCGGCTCAGCGTGCCGACGGGTGGCGAATCAGGGCTCCTGGGCTGCGGTGATTGGTGCCGCAAGAGTCTTGCCGATGAGCTTCATCTCGGCCTCGACGGTGGCGGTGTCAGCGGCGACCCGGGCGTTGAAGGACCGCAGCTTGGCGAGCGATGTCGACCGTGCCTGCTCGGCGGTCAGCGTGGCGAGGGCCTGGTTATCCCGGATCGCTGCATTAGCTATGGCCGTGGCCTGGGGCGTGAGCAGGATCGCGGCGCCAGGCGTTGGGGTGCCGGTATCGAAAGCGATCGTGATCAGGTTGATGGCGTTGGCATAGTTCTGGGACGTGTACGCGATCCCGGCCAGACCGGTGTCGAGGGCCCGCTCGGTCGCCACCTCCGAGTTAAGGGCCGCTTCGGCCGCAGCGAGATGGCGCCCTTCGTTGACCTTGTAGGCGGCCATGTCTGCGGCCAGCAGCTTGCTGGCCGGGTTCACGATTCCGTTGTACTCGCCGACCACCATCTGCTGGGTATTGCAGGGTATGCCCGACGGGGACTGGCTGGGCTCGCAGCTGTTGACGGCGAGCGCGGTCTGGTTACGCGCGTGGGCGCCCGTCCAGTAGAAGAGGCCCGCGAGCACCAAAATGCCGGACAGGATGGAAATAGCTACGACTAGGAAGCCGCCAAACGTCTCGGGCTCGTAGTCATCGGCGTATATCTCGCTCATCAGATCTCTCTCTTAACCGGTCTCGCTTGGCCTGGCGGCAGTCCAGAGGTGCCGCCAGGCCAAGCGGTTACCATCGTCACGTCACTCGGCGCTGGGGTGCTCCATGAAGGAGTTGAACCCCTTGAAGATCTCCTCGTTGATGCTGAAGATCATGCCGAATATGAATAGCGCGAAGATCGGTGCGATGACCACCCACACCAGCCAGCTCCTGCCCTCCCGTTGCCGGGCGGCGATCCACCGCTTGACTGGCGGCAGCCGGAGGACCAGCAGGAACAGGCTGCACGCGCAGTACTCGTAGAGCCGCTGATGGAAGACGGGTGTACCGTCACCGGGCTGGCCCGAGCCGTTGTCGCCAGTCCCGTTCTGGAACCCGAGTCCTTCCAGCAGGGCCAAGTGGAGGAACAGCAGCCCCCAGATGACGTACGTGATCCGCTGCAGCGGCTTCCAGTACTTGCCGAGCTTTCGCTGTGCCCAGTGGTTGCCGGTGATCAGCAGCGGGATGGCGAGCATCACCATCATGAAGCCCATGAGCTCAAACACGTGCCCGGCCACCTTGCCGAAGAAGCCTCCAGCGAAGTTGTCGGTCAGGCCGGCGGCGAGCATGTCGCCAAAGCCGGAACACGCGAACATGATCCCGTACCAGCGGCGCAGCGGGACGAACCAGCGCTGCCCGGTAAGCGTGACCATGGGAGTGACGAGCAGGCAGAGGAACAGGCAGAGCTCGGCCCCGGTGCCCAGCGTGTCGTCGACCGATCCCGCGAATGTTGCTTCGTTCATCGTGAAGAACGCCGGTGCCATGAAGAACAGCGGGACCACCGCGGGGGCGCCCAGCAGGATCAGCGCGACTGCCTTCCGCTTGATGCGGGAGCCGCCGAACTTGAAGTCCTTGTCCATCCATTCGTCGACGCGGCTTCTATACGCCTTCAGCTGCGCCCGTTGGTCACCGCGCGGCGTCCTTTCCTGCTCCCAGGTGCCTACGGCGTCGTCGGGGTACAGGTCTGGCTGGTACATATCCGGCCCGCCGTACTGGCCTGTTGGTGGAGCGGGTGAATATCGAGAGAACGGCTCCCTGGTGGTAGCCATCGTTCAGACTCTCCCTTCGCAGAGCTTGCTCGCTCCCCAGCTGGTTAGCCTTTGGCTCGTAGCGTTTTAATCGGGTTTGGTGCCGGGCCGGCAGGCTATTTATTCGGTCGGTTGACTATCCCGCTGTGCTCTTTGCGGAGTGTTTCCCCGGCGTGTGTCCCTGCGCCGCGGCCTTTGCCGCCGCGGCCTCCTTGGCCAGGAAATCCTGGTCGGTGCCGCCGTTGGGTCCCGTCTCGCCTGCTCCGGTTTCCCGGAAGGTGAAGAACTTGAATCCGAAGTGCGCAATGTTCGCGCCGGCGGCGATGACCGCGATCGAGAACACCGATATGGTGGCGGCCGTGGCGATGCGCATGGCGCGTGCCTGCCGGCCTCGAATCACGTCCGACCTTCTGGCCGACGTTGTCCTCGGCCCGGCCAGGCCGTTCGGCCTAGCCGACCTGGCGGGCGCTGTCCCTGGCCCAGCGGGCCTGGCCGCCGGGCCATTGGGCCTGGTCCTCGGCCTGGGCGGCGCGAACGCAGGGGCAGGCATCGTCGCCAGAGCTCCCTGGGTTTCGCCCTGCCAGGCACCAGGGTCTTGCCAGCCAGGGTCGGCCAGCGCGACCGCTTGCCCGCCGAACTGCGGCATCTGCCCGCCGAACTGCGGCATCTGCCCGGTGTTGTACTGGGGCATCTGGCCCGTGTTGTAGCGGGCCATCTGCCCGCCGCGAGGGCCCACGCCCCCCGGACCAGTGGCGGGAGAGCTCGGCACGGCGTAGAGCCGCCGGTTGCCGCCACCGTCCTGCGGGCCCCGGGGCTGACGCTGCTGGCTGGGTGTGCCGCCGGCTCGCGAGTAGCCCGGACCAGGCTGGGAAACCCGCGCGGGCGCTCGGCCCTGGCCCTGGTCAAAGCCCCGGGCGGGTGGGTAGCCCGGGCCTGCCTGGAACTGCTGGCCGGTGTCGTAGTCCTGCGGTGCGCCGAAGCCCTGCCCGTTGTAGTCCGGGGCGGGGTAGCCCGGGCCTGCCTGGAACTGCTGGCCGGTGTCGTAGTCCTGCGGTGCGCCGAAGCCCTGCCCGTCGTAGTCCGGGGCGGGTGGGTAGCCCGGGCCTGCCTGGAACTGCTGGCCGGTGTCGTAGTCCTGCGGTGCGCCGAAGCCCTGCCCGTTGTAGTCCGGGGCGGGGTAGC
>Ga0335073_10004200_pt1 | contig 20159 bp, 21 predicted proteins | sample Lox_Sample_22_FD_207093 | JGI IMG/M metagenome (GOLD analysis project Ga0335073, IMG submission 207093) | Soil microbial communities from Loxahatchee National Wildlife Refuge, Florida, United States - Lox_Sample_2.2 | ecosystem: Environmental > Terrestrial > Soil > Wetlands | place: USA...
ACCTGCACATCACCATCAAAACCCGGTAAGTGAACTCACGCCATCTGATACCTGCAAGACTAATTATTACAATCAGACAGCAGCTTGAAGGTCTAGGAGACGATATCGAGTCTCATTTCGACCAAAGTGATGAAACACAAAGGGAGGTTCTTGACGCTATCATACATCAGCGTGATGTCTTCACGGCCGCTTTTCAGGATCAATTCATCTTTATCCAGTCTATTTCTAAACAGACCAGGCAACAAATCATAGAAAGTCATGAGGAAACACGTACAGAAGCCCGGCGGGTAGCCGAAGGGTTGGCCAAATCAAACCAAGGCGAACACGATCAAACAAGACAAGAGATTCGATCGGAAGGAGAGTGGGCAAAAATCAGGAGTGAGGAGTCCAACGCCGCAGCCCAAAGAATAGAATCGACTGGAGTCGAAATACTTCACACCATCGAGATAACAAGAGATGCCAACCAAGTTGAACATAATAATACTCAAAGCCAGATCGCTGAGCTCAAAGCAGTTCTGGGCGTCCTGTCAGAGCAGATGACGTTGCGCAACCAGGAGTTAAAAGATCTATTGGCAGCATTTAATGAATCAAAGAATACCAAGGCGAAGCAACAGCTGTCTCAACGGAGCAATGCAGTTACGGCGGCGATCCTGGCTCTCGAAACAATGTACAGGAGTCTCAAGGTCAGTGAATTCGCTCAGGATTGGAGATGCCACTGACGTGCATTGCAGGCTGTGTTAATTAGCTTGCAAGCTCATGCGAAAGAATTGTTGGTCGCGGCACAATCAAGTAGCGTCAGAACAGTCACTCGATACGTCCGCAGGTTTACAACTACGCCGACTGGCCATGATGGCTGTGACGCAACGGGAACGGCGCAAACCGTGTTGAATCCACGAGAGGTCCACTTTGGATCTCCGATTCTAATCGCGGCCTCACCCCAAAACCCATTTTCTCTAACATACGAAGCTCACGACAAATACCATAGCTACTTTTACTCGTGGGCAATACCGTTACATCGGCATATCAATACCCATTCCATGGATGAGAGATGGAAATTTCAGAAGCTGCTCGAAGTGGGTGAATTTTCCTCGTCTGACATAGACGAGCGTCCTTGTCGAAGTCCCTTCATGTGGCTGTTCGCATCTGTCACGATTGCGCTAGAGGCCCACCTCTCACCGGAAGGAGCAGCATTCGCGGAGCTTTCCCAAGCATTTGATAAATGTCCGCGCTGGAAGCTCGGAAAGCCATATTCTGATGGAGAATTCACTGAAAGATTGAGGGGAGACATGAGATACTGGAGCGCATTTGCGAATATGCGAGGGATGAAAGCAGGCACGGTTGGAGGTCAGATGGATCTTGAGTCCCTAACTGATCGCCAAAGCTACGACTTAGACCTGCTCCTTTCATTATTGGTAGGGAACGGAGACCGAGATACGCCGGGCTTCAAAGGAGATAACTGCATCTCGGTGCTGAATGAAGGGCCTGCCGCGACTGTTGCTAGGAGCTTGGCAAATTTGGGCCTCCTTATTATGTTGAATGAACGAACGGAGGGACTCTTTCCATCCATATTGGATGTGATGGCTATCCACTCCCGACGGCCAGCTGATATAGAGCATTTTCGCCGCTCAGACGATCGTAGTGTGAAAAGGACGGACCTAAGGCCACTGATCGACCTAGACTGAGGTGGTTTCAATTAGGATTGTAATGGACAGCTGCAAAGAAAGAGATCATTACGATGACTGATTGATTGATTGTTGTTGTTCTTTCGTGCTCAGGTACATGCAGAAGGTATGATATCTCGACTAAGCGACTGCCAGCAGTTTCTAGTTGTACACCTACACTTATATAGATGACGTATGATCGATAGTACCAAAGGGAAACACTGGCGCTTCACTTCTGAAATACTCCCGACGTGACGTCAACTGCATTTCATTCTTCACTAACAGCTTCGATCATCTGCATAGCCATTGCCCGAGCCACTTTTATGGTCGATTATTTGTTACTCGCCCTGCAAAGCTTCCAACAGACGTCAATCCTAAGCTATTAACATTGCCACAACGGCAACGGGCAGTCGAGTGATGTAGCAACGGGTAGTCGGTGATGTTGCAACCCGTCGAATAGTGCATTTCAATCCGTCGATCATCGTGACCATAGTCGGAGTGTCAAAGCGCAGCACCGAGATGCAGACACCCACCATTTCTCATCCAAGCAGCATTTGCACGAAGCTTTGGCTCACCAAGCGAAGTCCTCCATCCGTCTCGACCTCGCTCCCTCACTCAGAGAAGAACACAACAAGGAACCCAACCCAGCTGCCGACGACGCCCAGCGCCGAATAGCTGGACGTGAACATCAGCGGCACGAACTCCAGCCGCCCGCCCCACACCACGCCATGCAGCAGACTGCAATACACAACGAGCGGCACGGCGACCGCGCTATACAGCACGGCGAAGCGGTCCAGCAAAAACAAGCGGGGGTGGGACGCAGGGGGACAGACGCGATCGAAGGCGGCGAGGAACGCGACCAGCCAGAGCAGGGTGTAGGCGGTCTTGAGCGGGAACTCAGCCGCGCCGAACAGTAGCGGGAACAGCGCGACGTGGCCGGCGACGGCGAGCGGGCGGAAGGCCGCGAGCCAGCGGCGGTCGCGCAGGCACAGCAGAGTGAAGGGCAGCAGCACGAGTAGGATCGCTTTCTCGTGCACGTGCCAGCCGAACAGGAACGCGCTGTAGGCGGTGGCGGTGAGCGCCGGGAGGAAGGTGGCGGTGGTGGGCCGCAGGAAGAGCTTGGTCAGCGCGGGGAGCTGCGTCGCGATGGTGAGGAGGAAGGTCTGCCGTGGGGTGATGGGCGGCAGCACGGCGAAGGCGGAGTCGCCGACGAGGCCGCGGGTTACGCTGGTGAGGGCGGAGCGGTCGACGGGGAGATGCAAGTACGGCGCTGCGTAGAGCAGCACGCGGTCGCTGAACGAGTACATCGCCCAGATGTTCGGCGCCCAGTACGCGTGGCAGAGGCCGCGCGAGAACGGGAAGAGCCGGCTCAGCAGCTGCGGCAGTTGGCCCCAGTATGCGAAGGGGCCGAAGGCCGCGGCGGAGATGGCGAGGATGCCGGTGCCGAGCTTTAGGCTGTTCGCGAACTGGATGCGGAAGATGGACCGTGGGTGGAGGCAGTATGCTCGTAGGAGATATACAAAGTAGGCTGGAGCCAGGTACAGGTAAATGTGCTTGAAGCAGAGCAGAACCGCGAAGAGCAATCCACTTTGGAGAAGAGTTGATGGCTGCTGAGCGTAGACGATTGATAGAATGAGCAAGCCATACATGGCGCCATTGTACTGAAAATGGATGTGGTCAATTATCAGCAATCCAGGAGAGAGCAGAATGGCCAAAGCAGATGCGTGAGCAGTCTTTTTGGTTGGAGAACTCTGGATGAACCGATTGAGAGCATAGATGAGGATGAACTCAGATACAATGACGCTCGTTCGCTGAAAGTAGATTGTTTGCCAGCTGTCATATCCTAGATTTTGAACTTTCAGCATTAGTGGGTCGGCATATTGAGCGAGTTGAGATAGAGCCCATTCGAAGTAAGCGAAGAATGGAGGATAGTCGAGAGTCCATTCGGATGTTTTCTATTTCAGTGATCAGCGTTCTACGCGATAGAAAGACGCCCAGTTTGTAAACAAAGTAACGAAAAGACAAGAGTAGATGTGACAGAGATTTCAACCACTAGAAGCAGGAAACAGATAGAAAAAGAATTCGAAGTGCTATCATTGTGGACACTGCTTGGTGATTCGAACGTTCACTGATCCTCGGATGCCAAAAATGCTTCATGGCGAGATCTCTGATACGAGAGAATGATCTACACAGGGAGTAAAAGCGTTTGACAAAGACGCGGATGCTAAGCAATGCGAAGCAAAAAAGAAAGCAACGGATAGCTTATTCCGGGACAAGAAAGGATAATCTTGCGACCGGCTTCGGAGAGAAGACATACGGTTTGCAGCGGAAACGAATCGAAACAGCCGAGATCTCGGGTGAAGTTGCGCTCAAAGCGTACAATACGAAAAGGAACCGACGGAGTGAAGCAGATAAGCACACTCTTACCTCGAAATACCATTCTTTGACAGGCAACGAGTGCGTGAGAGCAAGCCAGTTCCTGTGTACCTCAAAGTCGGTGGACTTACTGGGGTGTTCGTGTTAGTTGACACCAAGTCGTTCTAGAAGAAATGAATAAATTGCGGGAAGGGGACTGACTAGGCCGGGAATAGTAGCACCTTTAAGGCAGTGGCAACGATAGCCGTCTGGAAGAGAGTGGGATAGAGCTGCGACGAGTGTGACATGATCACAAAACAGAGCAACTCGGTACTCGGTATGTTTTACAGCAAGTCATGAGTAGGCGCGCAGGTGTAGAGGAAGTGGCAGTGACAGCTACGGTTGTGTGGAGTAGGATTGCAAGCGTGTTGGTTGTGGTAGGTACGTGGAGTTTCTTTTTTTTTTTTGGGCGGCCGCAGTTAGTCAGGGTTAAGGGTTCAGTACAGTACAACCGTACGGCGGGACAAGCACGGGTGAAACGACTGGGAACAGATGTCTCTAACGGTTTCATGCGAGGCTGGTGGCGCCACTGGTCTGCAGCCGCCGAACAATGTACAGGTTTGAGCGGTCAGATCAACGCTGCGTCCAGCCGTGAGGTTCAACGGTTGCGGCGAGCCATGGATCTAATTATGCGAGCTTCAGCAGCTTTGTCGCTAGAACGATGCCGACTTACGTCTCACATCTCACATACGCTCTCCCAATCAACCTCTGGGATTGCCTGCTTCGTTAGGAGAGGGGGCGTTTGAACTGGAAATTGAGGTGACAAGCTCGCCAGGGTACACTTGATAGTCGCAATCTTACCACTGTTAGCTGGTAACGGCACGGTGACGAGACTCGGAGTATTTCTCCTTTATGCGCCGTCGGCGTGATCTTTACGTGCTTTGCGTGCTTCGCCTTGCTTTTTGGTCTTCTACAACGTTGCTTTGGCCAGGGTGAAAAATAGCATGGCCGTGGCTTACCGTCGTGGCCAAAATTGGGAGTGGGATATGCCTTGGAGGATTGCAATTTAGGAGGTTGCAAAAAAGGGCCCGAAGTCGCTCCTGATTAGCCTCCCTCTCCTGTGTTAGCCACTCATGGCCAAAGACGACTACCGCCCTTAGTCAGGTACCCGAGCGCCGGCAGTGGATGAGGTTTGACCCATTCGGGTGTTGGGTTCTACTTTGGATGTTGGTTGGTCCGAACTTTCTTCAGCCATCGGGCATCGTGCGTCGGGCACCAGGTACGCGAACATGCGTCGAAGAAGTTCGAAGTGGTGATGCCGATCAATGATGATGGCGACGGGCGACGAAGATTGATGAATTCTCAGGCTCAATTCGTCATTGGGTGAGCAGGCAAAGAAACAGAAAGGTACAGTAACGTCCATCTCACTCCATTCCACCCAGGGGGCCAGCGGCTGGGACCCTAAGCAAGCGCCGCTATACCGCATCGGCCTCTGCCTCATTTCGCTCATCATGCTATCCCATGCAATCGGCCATGGCCCATTCATTGACTTCGAAGAGCGAGACTCTGTGTCTGTGTGTCTGTGCCTGTGCCTGTGCCTGTGCCTCCTCCTCTCTACCTGCTACCGCGCTTCCGCGAACGAACAGCCTTGATCCAACCCAAACCTGTCGTCTTCCCTGCCCAAAGCTTCTCCGACGCCCCGATTTTCTGTTTCGCCTCTCCTTCCTCTCTTCTCCTTCTCAATACCTATCACTCTTCACCTTCATCCTCCGTCTTCGTCTTTGCCTCTGCTGTTAAGGCTTCATCGCTACCTCTCCAATCTTTTCTTTCTACTCTTACCTTCTGACACTCGCTTGATCAGTTCTTTGTTCTCCTTTATTCAAAACCCTTTGCTCTTACGGCAAAACTGTCGTTTGAACGGCTCGAGCCAGTTTGTCCTGTCCTTGCGCTCCAAATCTTGTCCAATCCACTCGTAATTGACTTGACTCTGCTTGCGACGAGCAGATTACGCTTCGATATCTTCAATTCTACGTCCTACAGCCCAGCAGCTTTCATTCGTCTGCCAGACTCACACGGATTGGCCACCGGAATACCCTATGATCTTCACCTGACGATCTCTAATTCATCACTCACTCATTGTAGTGCTCCAGACCGCTTTCGCACCAATTAATTCATCTCAATTACTGCTTGTCGGTATCTGGCTCAGGTGAGTTGTTACATTCTTCGCCGGAGTCCGGAATGTTTACGCACCCTGCAGATTCAGTCGAGTTGAAACAGGCTCCTCTTCTGCGGCTGTTTGTTAAATCATACTTTCCAGCTTTAATTCCTCCATTTCACTCACCTGACCGTCCGGTTCGCTCAGCACCGGGCGCTCCAAACCATCCAAAACGGCTGTACTCTCATCTACACTGCGGGACACGGCCGTCCCGCCACATATGCTGGCCATGCAGCATCCCGACGCCATCCACGTCCCGGGACATGCTCCTACCAGATCCTTCTCCAAGCCGGCCATCAATGGAGATCAGTCAGCCTATCCACAGGCCTCATTCCATTCGCAACATCCATCCATCGGTGGTTACTCCGATCGGCATCCGCAAAGAAGCAACATTCCAAACATCAACACGGGACGCCATGGTCAAACCAACCAGGCCCTGGACATGCAGACGCCAGGAACGGCCTTTGACATGAATTTTACTCCACTCTTGCCATCGCAACTTCTCCTCGGCAGCCCATTTCAGCCTGGCTCACCTAATGCCTTTCAGTCACCACAGTTCCAGAGCTTCGGTAGCTTTGCGCAGCCTAACGGTGGTGTCCAACGCCAAACTCAGCAGAGCCAGTTCGCCGCTGGTGCGCAAAACAATCCTCTGAACTCACCGACCCTGTATCAGAACGTTGTGTCACCCACTCTCGGCGCGAACCCGCTTCTAGGAGCCCCACAGTCTCCGACGTCTGGTTTCGCTGCCTTTGGCGCTCAACAATTTGGCCTTGGAGGTCTTGGAGGTCCCACTCAACTCGCTCCAGGATTGATGTCTGGCACCAGCAGAACCGTCTATCTTGGTAATATTCCTCCGGAGACTCCCGCGGAGGAGATTCTTGGCCACGTGCGTAGTGGTCAGATCGAATCGGTCAGGCTTCTGCCCGACAAGAACTGTGCCTTCATTTCGTTCCTCGATAGCTCCTCCGCCACTCACTTCCACTCTGACGCCATCCTGAAGAAACTTTCCATCAAAGGACAAGATATTAAGATTGGATGGGGAAAACCTTCGCAGGTTCCAACCTCGGTCGCTTTGGCGGTGCAACAGTCGGGTGCTTCACGCAACGTCTATCTTGGTAATCTGCCTGAAGACATAGCTGAAGAAGAAATCCGCGAGGATCTTGGAAAGTTTGGTCCGATCGACACGGTGAAGATGGTTCGCGAGAAGAACATCGCGTTTGTTCATTTTCTGTCGATTGGTAACGCCGTGAAGGCTGTTGCCCAACTTCCTCAAGAGCCGAAATGGCAACCACCTCGTCGAGTGTACTATGGCAAGGATCGATGTGCGTACGTCTCCAAGACGCAACAACAGAATGCAGCGCAGTATCTCGGCATCGCTCCTGGATACGCTCACGTACTGAACGGTGCTGACCGTGATCTCATCTCCAACGCTCTCGCTCAGCAATCAGTTGCAGCAGCCGCCGTAGCTACATCTGCCGGTGGTGTTAACAACTTGGGTAATCGTACAGTCTATCTTGGCAATATCCATCCGGAGACGACGATTGAAGAGATTTGCAATGTCGTTCGTGGTGGTCTTCTCCATCATATTCGTTACATCCCCGATAAGCACATCTGCTTTGTTACTTTCATTGATCCGACATCTGCTGCTTCTTTCTATGCTCTTAGCAACCTTCAAGGTCTTATGATCCACAACCGTCGACTTAAGATTGGATGGGGTAAGCATTCCGGTCCGCTTCCACCGGCAATTGCTCTTGCTGTGAGCGGTGGTGCTTCTCGCAATGTTTACGTAGGAAATCTCGATGAGACATGGACGGAAGATCGCTTGCGTCAGGATTTTTCCGAGTATGGAGAGATTGAACTGGTCAACACGTTAAGAGAGAAGAGCTGTGCATTTGTCAACTTCACCAACATTGCCAACGCTATCAAGGCCATTGAAGCAGTGCGAGGCAAAGAGGAGTACAAGCGATTCAAAGTCAACTTCGGCAAGGACCGCTGCGGCAATCCTCCTCGCCAGCTCAACCAGCAACACAATCAACAAGCCGGCAGCCACGACGGCCTCTCCTCCCCGCCTCCAGGCAACGGCTTCCAGCGCTCGTCGCCCTCCGGCCCCGGCGCACCCGGCAGCACTAACCCAGTCTCAATCCTCAACACCGGCAGCACCAACCCGCTAATGCTGTACCTGCAAGCAGCGCAAGCCGCGCAGCCCTCCCCGCAAAGCGCGCTGCCACTCCTCTCCCCACCGGACTCGAGCGCAGCCCTCAGCGCGAACACTTTCACGTCAGCAGCCGCGCAAGCCGCGTTCTACAGCGCGGACGCCTCGCCGGCCTCGCAGCCACCCTCGCTCGCGCCGCCGCCCTCGGGCCCGCACCACAGCGCAAGCGCCAGCTTCGGCGGCGCGAACGGCACGGCGTCGCCGGGGCTCGCCAACGGCAGCGGCGCCGCGCCCACCATCGGCGGGCTGCTCGCGCCCGCGTCCGCCCGCGCCGCGCAGCACGCGCGCGCCGTCTCGCTGCCCGTCTTCACGCAGGGCCCGTTTGCGTTGCCGGCGGCTGCGGCGCCGCCGCTGCCGATGCCGCAGGGCGCGCCGTATGGGCTGGCGATTGGCGGGGAGGGCGCGCATGCGCTGCAGGGGTGGGCCGAGGAGGAGGTTGGTGCGCAGTAGCCGGTGACAGATGGACGAGCGCTGGTGGAGCGGCGCTGGGTGGTGTTTGCAGTGCGTGCTGCGGTGGCGCTTCGCTTCGCTTCGCTGCTGCTGCTGCGTTGATTTGATATGGAGTTGTGCGCTTGGATTTGGATTTGGATTGCGCTGGGTTTGGCTTCCTCTCTATGGGCTAGGCATTCGGAGCTGCTGCTTCTTCGCTTTTCTTTTCTGCGTCATTTTGTTTTCTTTTCAGCTACGCTCCCTAATAATCTGCACCTCTACCCTCCTTTTTGTTATCTCTATCAAAACGGGCTGGCTGTTTTCTTTTCTCTATGTATTTTGTTTGAGTTTGCGTATGACCGATCGCCTTGGAATATTAGGACTTCTAATGGGCGTCGCCTTGGAGGCGAGATGGGCTTTGGAAAGGTGGATTGGTTGGATGAAAGGTTCGCAGGAGGAAGGAGATCGCGGTTGTCACATATACCCGAAAGAGAAGAGAGACGCAAGTACTGAAAATGGGAACTGACACGGAGAAGGCAGAATGGACAAACTTGGCCTACGTACAAGACTCGAAAAGGCTATTGCTGGTGGGCCGTCCGTCAATGAACGGATGGGCAATCAATCCGATGGTGTAGTGATGGAGCCTAGATAAAACCGCAGGTAATAAATAGCAAGGCAATGGCTCGGAGCCAGCTGTCAATCGCTTCGATGTGTTCTCATTGCTCTGTGAAAACCATACAAGACGGCCATTCACTGCAGAAATCACTGTGGTCGTACTATTTGTGGTTGTTGCATTCGCCATTGAAAGCTGCACGTCGATATCGGGTAGGAACCGAAAGCCGATTCCAGCCGAAGTCGATTCCGCATGGCGCAGAACTACCAAACTCCAAGAAACTGAACATCACTCCAACCTCAATCTCGCAATTGACCCTTCTCCCACCCCTTTTTCGCTCTCCTTCCTCCTTCCACCTTCAAAAATGACCTCCCTTAAGATCCTCGTCCCCGTCAAGCGGGTAATAGACTACGCGGTACGCCGCCCGCCTCCCTTCCTCCCACCCTTCAAAGCTCCAAACACGCCTTCGAAGTCTCAAACCACACAGCTAACGCACCGCAGGTCAAGCCGCGCGTCAACAAAGCGTGCACGGGCATCGAAACAGCCGGCGTAAAGCACAGCATGAACCCGTTCGACGAACTCTCAATCGAAGAAGCGGTGCGGCTGCGCGAGCGGCACCCATCCAGCGTGTCGTCGATCATCGCGTTCAGCGCGGGGCCGCCCAAAGCGGCGGACACGCTGCGGACGGCGCTGGCGATGGGCGCGGACAGCGGCGTGCACGTGGTGGTGGACGAGGCGGGCCCGCCGCTGGAGCCGCTGGGCGTGGCGCGGCTGCTGGCGCGCGCCGTGGCCGACTCCGGCGCGAACCTGGTGCTCGCCGGCAAGCAGAGCATCGATGGCGACGAGGGGCAGACGGGCCAGATGCTGGCTGGCTTGCTGGGCTGGGGCCAGGCGACGCAGGCGGCGAAGGTGGAGCTTGACGCGGGCGGTGGGGCGGTGACGGTCACGCGCGAGGTGGATGGCGGCACGGAGACGCTGCGCGCGAAGTTGCCGTTGGTTGTTACCACCGATTTGAGGCTTAATGAGCCGCGTTACGCCAGCTTGCCCAATATCATGAAGGCCAAGAAGAAGCCCATTGTCAAGAAGACGCTGGAGGAGATGGGCGTGGATGTGCGGCGGAGGCTTGAGACTGTGAGGGTGGAAGAGCCGCCGCCGAGGAAGGGTGGTGAGAGGGTCGGCGATGTGAACGACATGATTGCGAAGCTGAAGGAGCTGGGAGCGATATAAGGGCGCTCGGTTGTACTCCGCCTTGCGTTCGTTATGGCGCGCGGAAAGCCTAAACAGCATAGATAGATTTCTGTATATAAAACAGCAATCGCATGCAACGCTACACCCAACCATGCACCATCCATCCCTCCATCTAGGCCCGAACCCAAGCTATCTATCATACACGGCGCACCAAGCGCACAAAACCGGCGCCAGCCAACCCCCCACCCATCCACCAGAAACCCCAGCCCACTCGCGCTACCAATCCTCCCACTCATTGGCCTTGCCCGCGGGCGCCCCAGACGCCTTCTTCGCCATGGCGGCCGTCCCAACACTACTCTTGGGCTTCGCGGCAGCGCCAAACACGCCGGCGGCAGCGCCACCCGCGCCCTGGGCCTTCGCGCGCGCCTCGCCAATGCTCGCAAACTCGTCCCAGAAGTCCTTGCGCTCGGGCTCGGCGGGCTTACGCGCGCGGCGCTGCCGCTCCGCCATGCGCTCCTCCCCCGCGGCCGCGAACCCGTCCCAGAAGGCCTTGCGGTCGGGGTCACCGGCGTAGGCGTCCGCGCCGGCGGAGTGGTCGTCGCCGTACGCCAGGGCACCGTTGTCGGGAGCGCTGCGCGACCCGGCCTGCGTGGGGTCGCCGGAGCCCTCGACGAAGCGGCTGAGGGCGTCGGTCGCGCCGCGCGAGCTCGCGGCCCAGGTGGTCTGCGCGGCCGAGTGTAGGCCCGCTGCGGCGCGCTGCGCGTGCGTGGCTAAGTCCGCTTCTTGGAGCTGTGGGGCTTCAGCGTTGCTCTCCTATTCGAGTGAAGGGGGTGCGGAGCACGTAGAGGGATACGTACGCGCTTGAGGCCCTCCTGGCCGGCCTTGCCGACGGTGGTGCTCAGCCAGCCGAAGCCCTTGGAGAGCGCCTTCATGGGATCTTGCTGGAAGTCGTCGGCGGAGGGCAAGACGGCGGCGCCGCCGGGCTCGGCCTTGGCGGCCGGCGGCCAGTCGCTGCCGAAGCCGGCGAACTTGCCGCCCTGCGACGGCGGCAGGTCGTCCGGGCGCGCCGCGTTCTCGGCGCCCATGCGCGCGAAGAACGCCTCGTTCTGCTGCTTGCGCGCCGACGACGCGGCCGCGGTGCCGAGCGCGGGTGATGCCGACCGCGACGAGGCCTTGTTGGAGAGGTTGGACTGCGTGCGCGACAGCGGCTTGGCACCGCCCGGCGCGGGACTGCCGCTGCGGCTGCCGCCGTGCGACCCGGCGGCCACGCCGGCGAATTGCTTCTTGCGCTTTTCCGCCTCCGCGCGCCGCCGCTCTTTGGCCTCGGGCGGCTCGGGCACGAACTCGCGGCCGTCGGCCTTGGCGGCCAGCCGCTCCTTGTACTCCTCGCCCACCTCGCCCTCGTAGCGCTCAGCGATGGTGCTGTCTTCGAAGGTGCGGCCCTCCAGCTTGTTCGTTTGGTGGCTGTCGAAGAACGTCTGCCATGGCTTGTTGCCGCCTGCCGCCATCAGCGCTAGCTCTTGCGGTTTGAAAGCGTCCATGGTGATGCTGCGAACGAAGGATATGTGTACACCCAGGCCGCGATGGATGCCGGAGCATTGTAGGCACATGAAGATACCGAATTTGGGAGAAGCCTGTATGTATGGAGACATAGTCAGTCGTAGTCTGTCATTTTAAAGTCGGTCGTTCGAATTGACGCAGAGAGACTGGAACGCCGAGAGCGGTATAGGAAGCTTGATGCAAAGTTTGACCGACACACATGTAGGGAAGGCTTATTACGCACCCATTGAGGACTTGGTGAGCCGCAGTCAACGCATTGGTTGTTGCCGTTTGATTTTTGGAGCTCTAACAGCTGTGATGTCCACTTAGTCGACCCGCAATCGCTTCAATATACCCTCTTGACAGTACGCACTTTACTTCTTGTTTCTGGATCCACCTCCCATGTTTTGCTCATGTCGTCGTTGTTGATCGCTCAAAGCGATCGCGTGGCAGATAGAAAGCTGTGTGTGCGTGTGTTCGAGAATCAAGGACTTGGAACGAGTCTCCCGGTTAAGGATTTCGAAAGTGCTTGAAATACCAACAATTGGTCGTTTATAAGCGTAGTGTGAGAAGCAAGAGCGAGAATGACAGCAAGATGTGGCGGGAAATTTGCGTTGCGAACTTGGAACGTCGTCAAAAGGTGTCAAATGTCAGCTGCAAATCCTACACGCGAGACGCTTGGCTAAAGGTTGAGCTTGACTATCACCAAACTTCGGTTTCTCTTGCACTACTCGAAGTAAATGCTTTTAAGAGATAATTTTAGGCTTGAACATAAATCACTTTCGAAATCGGTCCTGATGGGATTGATATTTCCATTGAAGGGATTGATAGTACATATATCTCAAGACTCGCTGATGGATAAGACGCAATGTAATTGAATCAATGTCCAATTACTTCGTTGCGCCTCAACTTTCAACTTGGTCAGAGCCAAATTCAAGGTGCACATGTCCTTCGATGCCGTTCGCAATTTTGTCGAATATGAACTGAAGGCCCTACCAGACCACCACCCATTTTTGATCTCCTCCAACCTGTAAAAGGAAAGTCCGCAAAGTGACACCTGAGTGAGCAGGCACGCGGAGAGAAACTCCTTTGGCATGCAAATGGTGATGAAGGCATCAGGCTTTAAACGCCGGAATAGCACCTTCTGAGGTATCCACCGAGTCCGAACGCCGTGCTGAAAGGAAAACTAATTACCGGGCATTTGATATGCCGAGCCGAATTGTTCGTGTCTTTGGCAAATCGTATATACAAATGAATAAGCATACAGAAGAGAGAAGTGGAAGGTCGTTGTTGATGAATGGTCGTTGTCATTCGTTTGATTGCGTAAACAGAGGTAAGGGTATCGGAGGGAGAGCAGGTATTGCAGCAGTGTTGAGATTACTACGTGCGGCAAATGAGCTCGTTAATCGATAAATGGAATGTCCATCGACGAACACAGGATTATGCATCGATGAACAAGATTTTGTATTAGGAGCTCATTGAACGCACTTCTGGGTCGTACAGATCAGGGTTCTTGACCTGAATAACACATGTTAGCTTTGTTCGCAGGCGTTCTAACTCATAGTGGTGAATTTTACCTCTAGGCGACGAGTGTAGTCGTTGCCGTCGTTGAAGCTTGAACGGGAGTCGTTGTTGTGATGCGTGTTGAACGGCATCAAACGTGAGTCTTGCTCATGGTAGAATGGATAAATTCCACCTAAGCTGCCCCGTCTATCAACAGGCGACACTGGAGATGATTCCTCGCCGTCAATTGGAATGTTGAGACGAGGAGGTGCGCTGCCAATACCCGTAGCCATCAGTGCGCTCGAGGTTGAAACGCTCATGGGACGCTGAGGTGACCCAATGCCAGATGTTGTGAGGTTGCCTTCAGCATCGACGAAGAGGCGTTGCTGGCGTTTATGGTAACGCCAGAAGATAAACGCACCAGCAATTAAGAATGCCACTGCGGCAACGCATGCGATGGTGATGCCCGCAATGAGACCAGGACTACTGGACTTCTTGCTTTGACTCAGTTGACCGGCACTGGTCGGCATGGTGGTGACGGTTTGGGTCAATACATTGCCACTTTGAGTGACAATTTGAGTGGTTACGAATGGCGTGACTGAGCTGGACTCGGTAGCTTGGGAAGATGTTACGGATCCAGCGGCCGATTCAGTCGTAACAGCCTATACAAGCAGTCAGAATCGGATTCTGCTAGGAAGTTTTCCAGTAGAAGAAAGGTAGTCGAGTTTGCATACGAAGGGTGAAATAGTCGAGGTGACCGTCGGGTCTATCGTAACTGTCCCCAGGACAGTGATGCTCCCGAATACGGTATCCGTGACAACAGAAACGAAAGACGAAGTTGACGCCTGTGTGAGTGGATTAGAAAAGTTAGATTGAAAGAGACACGGTTTGCATCGCTGTAGACACGCTTTCACTGTTTCTCTCAAGCTCCATTATGACCGGAATGGAGTTAACTTAAGAGGATATTGCTCTCCAAGATGAGAGCGGATGATACCCGACCACGGTGAGGCCATTAAATTGATACGGAAATGAAAGAGAGTAAAGCATAAAATACGGGAAAATACTAACCGTCGAGGTCGCCTGAGAAGAACTTCCAGTAGTTCCAGAGGCCGATGGTCCCAAAGCAATGTATCCATAGAGATTTTTAGAACTGCTCCCACAGTATTCGTAAGGATATCCAGGGCACTGCTGATTGCAGTTGCTCACTGACATGGTGTTGTCAGGAGCATAGTTTGAGCACCAGCAAAGTAGATCTTGCACGACGCCAAACGCATACCCTTGGCACATAGTCTCACAATGACCATTGCTCTGGTAGGTGTACGAATCTGTGCTACTTGTTAGCTACTTTGACTGTGATCGAGAAGCGACAACGGTATCACGTACCTCCTTCGGTGGTGGCGGTGTTCTCGTTAGAGCAGTATGCTTGGGTGAGAGCAGTAACCGTGCTCGCGAACACGCAGAGAAGGATGAGTAACATTTGGCTTATGTGCAGATGTGAGGGCATCTGCTTTGATGCCATTGTGGATAGAAACCTAGAGATTGTCGATGTAGTTGCTGGGTGTTGCGGAGGGGAGGAATCTGAAGAGGTACACAAGCGATGGATAGACGCTTTTGAAAAAGTTAGATCAAAATTCACAAGATCAGATCGAATGATTACAGTGAAGTTCTGCCGAAGTGAGCGGCTGTTGTCGGCAGAGTAGAGCTTGTCGCTTGGTGACGACAGGACCTAGGGACAATAGCGACGGAAGTCGGAACAACTCAGGTAGAGTTGTCAACGAAGGTAATTGGAGTGTAGTATTAAAACGATGGCAAGTGAATATAGGGCAGTTGGACGGTTGCAGTGGCAATTGGTGATGCAATTGGCGGTCCAATTGGTCTGCGTCGTCTGGATTGCAGGGGTGGAGTGAATAGAGAGGTGTTTTCGACTATGCTCCCAGAGCACAGAACGTAAACATTTCCACGCGAGGCTGACGAAGAGAGTCAAGCCAGCGCGGGAGTAGCGGAGGAATAGGAAGAGATGAATCGGGGAGGAGGAGGAAGGGAGATGTAACGTGAAGATGGTGGTGAGAGGAAAGATAGCAAAAGAGCAAGAGGAAGCAAGAAAAAGGGCTGGGAGGGATTGGACAGGAAAGACGGGTTGGGATGGGTCAGATGGGGATTGTGGAATGGCGGCGGGCGCGGCGCCGCTTCTGCAGAAGCGTCAACCACTAAACACGCCCACTAAAATCCATGACCCCAGCAAGAGAACGGCGGGCCAGCAGCGAAAAGCACAAGCATCGAAGCATACCCATTTCGAGCAATCCGCTGCCACCACTTACGAGCCCCCAGACTGCCACTGACACGCACTTTTTGATGTCGTCCCACCAAACCGCCCGTCGTAACGCTCATCCCAAACCCGTTACTGATCTAGATTTGCACTTCATCCGCGCGTCCTTACCATCTCCAGCTACCGATGGACCCTTTGATGCTAAAACAATTCCACCGACCCCTTTTGCTGTTTGAGAATAACAACACAAGCGCGTGAAGTCCAGATCCATCCAAGTCAAATCGACTGCATGTACATGACGTCTCCTGTCCGCTGCAGTTTTGCCATCTGACAGGCATACCGCGGTAAACGGCCAGCATGGCTTGGAAACAGGGCTGGGCTGAACACTTCAACTTGCAACGGTAGGATGACGATGACGACCGGACGAAGATTCCACGATGGACTTTAGTTCTACACTTTTCAGCTTCCATCTTGGTACATAAGCCTCAGGTGATTGCGTTCACGGCGGCGATACTCGGTCCACTCCCTACTTGCTACGGCAGTGGATTGTCGACCACCGCCACCGGAATCCTGGATGGCGTATCGACGTCGCGGCGGGGGCTTAATCTATCGACGGAGCAATGAGCGTATGTACTGGGAACCTGGGCACAGGAAAGAGGCAGTGCGCCCATCAGTGACTTTTGTACATGCCATACGGCGTGATCGGCAATTCGTCCACCGAGTCACCCATGGCAGGTTTTTTGTAACCATGGCCGATCAGATGTGTGGCACGGGATTGCAAGTGCGCTCAGCGTTCGAAGATAGAAACATTCGCTGGCTAAAATTGAAGAAAGGTGCGTCGGATTGCCGTCGTCCGAACCGCCATCACAAATCAACGTAGGTTAGCTGGGGCTAGCCCGAGACATTTTTGATATTTTGTCGACGTGGACTGCTGCAGCAAATGCAATAGTTTCGACATGTTCACGGGCTGATGCGAGAAGACAAGAAGCGAGAGCCGCATTCGCCCGTAGCGATCAGCTCACGGCTTGCATCACTTGGGCTCGGAATAGAAGCGGGTGTGGTAAGCTTCGACAAGGAAGCTGGCCGCGAATTGGCCACTCACTACACACAGCCGCCGCACTCTGCGTCCCATTCCAATATCGCGCTGATCCGCTCGCAGACAAGCTTCAACGAAGCCTGCATTATCGGCCACCATTGTCGCCACTCTTTACGAGCCCGCGTTTCCCAACCACGGAACGCTAATGCCAGAAACGAACGACAAAGATGAAATCAACGACGGCAAGCCAGCCAGCAGAAGGGATCTGGTCTGCACACTTTATGTGTAAGTTTTATCGCCAGCGGGATGGAAGCCGCTTGCTTCCGATGAATGAAGATGCACGCTTGCTCCATGCCCATCCTATCCCAATTTCGGCATGTGAGCTTACCCGCGACGACGAAAGCGGCGGTGGAAGAAAGAGCCAAGCGGACAAAACATTTCAAACCGGACAATCAATCGGCTCGTTTTGCTAACGGTTCCGACATCTGAGCAGAGCGATTCGCCGCGACGATTGTTTCAAGTACATGGTGTGTGGGTAGGGCGGAAGCGAATGGGGATGACGGCGCAATTGCAATGTTCCAAACGTGGCGCGGCAGAAGCCACACTCACAAGATCCGCTCACTGCTTTGCGTTTTGCTGCCAATGGCCACCTACGCGGGCGCATTCCATTTTGTCGCACGTCGGCGATGTAGATAGCGCTTGGTGAGAGGGTCCAACCGACGCTGCTTCTAAACGTGTCACTCTCACTTCTCCTTGGCAGGCACGTATGGAGCACTTTGGATAATCATTCAGGGGACGAGACGACGCATGTGGAGCAGCTTGTAATATTTTCGCCGTGGAAAAGTATTTTTTAGCGGCCCGTGTACACTGTACACGTATCGCGTGGCCTGCTAGCAGAGACCTAGTCAATCCATCTTTGGAAGAAGCCATGCCACGCTGTTGGTGCGTGGTGATATGCCGGAATGTTCGGTACGATACCAATAGATCGGGGATGATAATAACATGCCTTCAGATGCGATCCTCGATGTGATAGGATTCCCATCTGATTCTTGGCAGTCGTTTCAAAGCAGAATGTAGCTTAAGCTTTTTTAATTGTTATTCTAATGACGGCATACCGCAGGCATTGACGATCTGCTTTTGACTTGCATGGACACCGTGCTCGACCGTGTACTTTAGACCTGACCGTTGAATACGTATGCAAAGTGGCGGTACCACTACCGTCAATGGCTGCTCAGACACTTCGACTAAGGTCAGCTGTTGGCCTATGCAGATATTGAGCATTCCCAGGACCGGAAGGATGTCAAGCCATGGAGTACGAAGATCCTGAAGGCACGTAAGCCTTGCTAGGTTCGAGCAGAGTATCCAACTGCAAGACATCTCGTGGTTGTTTACCCTCGTCCTTGTCTGCAGCCCTGTACCTGCATCACAATTCAAAGAATGCCATGATCAAACAATACGAACTTAAGTTTCGCATTCGTTTCGAAAACAATTGTCTCTTTGCACAAATGATTAAGGCCTGACGAGTAGCATGCGTTTCCTGGCTCAACTCCATCGTTAATTGATATCAATGGTGGCAGTGCTGGATTCATCCTGGAGAATTTCATGTCCACGACGAGTCATATGTTAGAGACAAGGCAAGAAATGATTTCAACTTCTTGTCCTTGATCAGATCACAACCTGGCTATTTCCCGAGGTCCGCGGTTCAACTGCTTGTACTTCAAAGGCCGTAGAGTTCTGTAGGCCCACCGAGTTCACTCTTTCTGATACATCAGCATGGATGGACAATGAGACGCCTATACATCAGAAGATACTTGGATGATATCGTTCGGTGAGATGCCTAATGTAAGAAGTACATTAGAAGAACAGCTCGACTCCTTAATGAAGTGTTTCGCCTTGGTTCTGGTCCTGTTCCGTGAGAGATTACAGAATTCATGCCGGTACCCACTATGCTACGTTTTCAATAGGTCCATTCACACTATAGTTTCGATCTTCTTTCTTCCAGACTCCCCTTAACTCCCTTGACTTCGTTGCCGCTGAGGAGAAAGTCGGGATACTGAAAGCCACTCCCAGGTTGATGTTGAGTATGCCAGCTACCGCCATCCACTGCATCTCATCAGCTTCACGCTATCTGCAACATTTCAAGTCGAAAGCACTACTCACCCACTAACACCTCGCCATTGACGTAGTTACCGGTATCTGAGAAGAGATACACGGTTGCATCCGAGATTTCCTTGACCCTTCCCCAGCGGCCGGACGGAATCTGCCTCGCGGCCTCCTCCTCCCTCCTCGAGCTCTGGCTCAGCCTGTCCATGCCCTCAGTCCCTGAGATCGGGCCGGGGCTGATGACGTTGCTGGTGATGCCGCGGGGGCCCTCCTCGACGCAGACCTGCCACGACAGGGCGTCGACGCCGGCCTTCGCGGCCGCGGCGTGGGTCTGCAGCGGCACGCCGGAGTAGTGCATGGTGGCGCTGACGAAGATGATGCGGCCGCCGGTGCCGTTTTTCGGCTTTGTCCTGCCGTCCGTTCGGTGGCGCGCCGCGCTCTCCCGCAGGTATGGCAGCGTCGCCTTCAGCGTGTTGTACGAGCCCAGCAGGTCGATGTCGATCACTGTCTTGAAGGCGTTGGCGCTCAGCTGCGCGATCGGCGCCAGGAAGTTGCCCGCCGCGCCCGCGATCACGAAGTCGATGGCGCCGAGCTCGCGCGCGCACTTGGCCGCCGCTGCCTCCAGTGTCGCCACGTCCCGCACGTCGATGCCACCTTCGCCGAGCACCTTTGCGCCTGGCCGGACGCGAGCGATGTCCGCCGCTACTCGCTCGGTCTTCTCGACGTTGCGGCCTAGGATCATGGCGTTTGCGCCCAGCGCGACCAACGCTCGAACCTGTGCTGAGCAGATGGATCCACCACCACCGGTGCAGAATACGACTTTGTTGTCTATAGGAGCGTCAACAGCTGTCCAGTTGTCGGCCAAGAATAGTCGCGTCGCTCTTACTGAAGATTCCGTCTCGCCAGACATCGCTGACATATTCGTATCGATCCTGAGGCATGGCAATTTTGTGATTTGGTACACAGCTGGAGATGAGTTGGACGAAGGTTGGCGTAAGGTATTGGGGGAGATTTTAAAGTTGGAGAGTGTTCTTAAGCT
>Ga0335073_10004201_pt1 | contig 20158 bp, 18 predicted proteins | sample Lox_Sample_22_FD_207093 | JGI IMG/M metagenome (GOLD analysis project Ga0335073, IMG submission 207093) | Soil microbial communities from Loxahatchee National Wildlife Refuge, Florida, United States - Lox_Sample_2.2 | ecosystem: Environmental > Terrestrial > Soil > Wetlands | place: USA...
TCTGCGGGTTTGTGATGCCACAGAACGACAGGCTTACGAGCTACGTGATCGGTACGGGTAAAGCTCCTTACAAAAGCACCTGCGCTACAGCCGGTCTGGCGGCGGTGATGGCGATCGCCGCCCGCTGCTACGGCGAATACGACGCCACTTTCGCCGCCCTTTGCCTGGCCGCAGCCAAGCGCGGCTGGTCCTGGGCGATTGCTCACCCGGACGTGGGGTTTGCGAATCCTCCCGGTATCGAGACAGGCGCATACGGCGATACGCAGTGTCACGACTACGTTCTCTGGGCTTCGGCCGAGCTTTGGCGTACCACGCGCGACCACCAATACGAGCAGGCTTTCCTCCACGGGCAACAATCACTGACCGCGGAGACATCGATCACGGCGCCGTCGTGGACGAATGTAACGCCGCTGGCTTACTGGGCTTATGCTTTCACAGAACAAAAAGCGGACGATGCCATGCACGGCCGGGTCCTGGGGCAAACCCGGGCCGCCGCCCAAACGCTCTTGAGCCGCCGGCGGTTCAGTGGTTATGGCACCACGCTCGATCCCACGGATTACTTCTGGGGTTCCAACTCCGTGGCTGCGAATCAATCGCTGTTACTGCTGATCGCCAACCATTTGCAACCTGAAAGGGGGTTGCTGGAAGCTGCGCTCGGTAATCTACATTACCTGCTCGGCCGTAACTGCTTCGGCGTCTCCTGGGTCACGCATGTCGGGACGAATCCGTTTCAGCATCCCCATCACCGCCCGAGCATTGCCGACCAGCTTGCAGCGCCCTGGCCTGGCCTGCTATCCGGTGGCCCCAACGCCCAGCCGGAGGATAAAGTGGCGCGCGCCTTGCCCAAGCTCCCACCCATGCGCATGTGGGTCGATGACGCCATGGCGCCCTCGCTCAATGAGGTGGCAATCAATTGGAATGCGCCCCTGGTTTTTCTGCTGGCCGGAGCGAACGCGCTGTCTCATTAGCAAAGCGCAAGGTACTGGCATGGCGGGCTGGTGAGAGCACGGCTCCTAAACCGGAGCAAGAGTCTAGCCGGCGAGCGGCCGGGGCAGCCGTGGAATCTGACTCCAGCCAAAACCGGGATTGAACGGGACACCTGTCATTCCCAGATGATAGAGATCTCATACCAGCAGATCCCTTACCCAGCGGTTTCGTGAGAAATGCGGCTAGTCGCTCTTGAGCCCCAGGTCGTGGCGCTCAAAGATAGCCGCGCCTGCGGCAAATAGGACCGCTGCCCCCGCAATTAGAAGAAGCAGCCCACTCGGATTCTTCACCAGCTTCATGGTTGTTCGGAGATCGCCCTGGGTCAATGTAACGACCAGCCGCCCCGGCGTGAAGTTGGGCCACTGATAGCCCACGCCGCCCAATAGTGCCAGCGACGCCAGGGAAGCCGTGGACGCCAGCATCATAGGTAGCCAGGTCGAGAAGAAAAGGGCCGCAGCTGCCGTCCACATTCCCAGCACCAGCTGAACCAGCGCCAAAGCGAACAGCAGTGGCACCGGATGATCGATGGCGTCCAGGAGGAAGGTTCCGCTCATTACAAAGCTCAGGACGTAGGCGAACAGCGGCAGCCACGCCGCCATCAGCAGAGCCAGGAAATACTGCCGCCGGCCCACCGCCCGCGATAATACGGCAACGATGCGGCGCGAACGCTGCTCGTTCCCCAACAGAGCTCCCCCGGTGAATGCCACCAGAGCCAATCCATAGAGGCACTCCTGGTGCAGGACCGAAAGCACATCCTCGATCTCCGGCCGCGTTTGCGGCGCCAGCAGAATCGCCGCCATGCCGGCGGGCCAAAGCATCAGCAGCAGGTAGATCCAGCGGTTCTGGTACAACAGCCGGCGCGTGATCTGCCAGATCTTCGGCCACGCGGTCATGAGCCGCTCCATTCGAGGAACAGCTCTTCCAGCCTGCGCTGCTGCGGAACCAGGCTTATGATTTCGCCGCCTGCATTCCATATCGCCTCAATGACGCGGCGCTGTTCCTCTCCTGCAATCGTCAGGCGAATAGAGCCGGCAACTTGTCCGGCAGTGACCGCGCCGGGAAATAATCGTTCCCCATCCGCCAGAGTGATTCCTACCAGATCAATCGCTATCCGGTCCGACTGGCTCTGAAATTCTCGCAGCGTACCGTAACGGATCAATCGGCCTTGATTCAGAAAGGCTATCCGATCGCAAATCTGCTCTACCTCGGTGAGCTGATGGGAACTAAAGAAAATGCTCTTGCCCGCATTGCGCGCGCTGCGCAGCAATTCCCTCACATGCTGTACCCCTGCGGGATCGAGCGCGGCCGCGGGCTCATCGAGGATCAGCAGGTCAGGATCGTTGATCAGAGCCTGCGCTAAAGCGAGGCGTTGCTGCATGCCCCGTGAGTACTGGCGTGCGTCTTTCGCGTCGTTGGGCAGGCCCACAGCGTCGAGAATGTTACGAATGCCGTTGGCCAGCCCCTGGTCTCTCACGCCGTTGAGACGCGCTGCCAGCTCTACGCTGCGAAAGCCGTTCTCCGCGAAAAACACCGGCACATCCGGCACGAAGCCCAGCCTCGAGCGCGCCTCGGGATCGCCAAAAGGTTTGCCCAGGAGCGTTCCGCCCCCTGAGGACGGGCGCAGAAACCCCAGCGCGAGATGGATTGCCGTAGTCTTCCCCGCTCCGTTAGGACCTAAAAATCCGAGAATCTCTCCCGCTTCCAGGCTCAGTGTGAGTGGCTGAAGAGCGGTCTGCTTGCCGAATTGCTTCGAGGTTTCCGCGAACGTCAGGCGAGGAGTCATCAGAACAAAACAGGATAGCTACAAACTCTCGGGGTAGGCGCTTGTCTTAACTTCCTCCCAGAACAAAAAGAGATCAGGACCAGGCCTGATCTCTTTCGTTGCTCTGTTAAGTGCGGCTGCGGATCAGTACTGCACCTTGAGGAAGATGATGACCAGCGTGAAGAGCGAGAGGGATTCCATAAAGGCGAGGCCAAGAGTGAGCAGCAGCAAAATACCGGCACGCGCTCCGGGATTCCGCGCCAGCGCTTCCGTCGCAGAAGCGGTTGCCCGGCCCTGTCCTAGCCCGCAGAGGCCGGCCGCGAGACCCATGCCAACGCCGGCGGCGATGGCCACGAGACCGTGTCCGTTGTCGCCCTGGCCCGATGCCTGGGCGAAGGCCGGACTGGCCAGGAACAAGACCGAAAGAGTCATGAAAAGATATTGCAGCTTTTGCATTCGTTCTCCTTGCTTCTGAAAATCACCGCCAGTGGGTGGTTGAGGCTCACCGTGCTGGCCCCCTCACGCTTGCGGCACCCCACCGGGCAGAAGCATAGTCCCCGGCGTGGAATCTGGAACCTAGTGTTCGTGTGCAATTGCCTGCGACACATAGATCATTGTCAGCAGCATAAAAATGTAGGCCTGGATCAGCGCCACCCCAAGGTGCAGGATCATAAATAGAATCGGGATGCCGACCGGCACTAGAGAAAAGAACACCAGCGTCACTTCTTCGCCCGCGAACATATTGGCGTAAAGACGAACGGTGAGCGAAAGAATGCGCGCCAGGTGCGAGATCAATTCAATCGGAAGCATCATGAAGGCGATCTGCCACATGGGTCCGGTGAATTGCCGGAAGTAGTGAAAGCCGTTCGCGCGCAGGCCATAGTAGTGGTAATAGAACCAGCACAACAGCGCGACTCCCAGGGGCACTGTCGGAACCGAGGTGGGCGCAAGCAGACCTGGCACCATTCCGAGCAGGTTCCCCAGCAATATGAACAGAAGCACGCAGGTGCAAAACATCACGAACCGCTGCGATCCCGGTCCGACGATCGACTCGGCCTGGTCGGAGACAAAACCGTGAATCATTTCCGCGACCTGCTGGATGGTGCCCGGCTTCTCCACACTGAGGGAGAAGCGCACCAACAGGAAGAACACCAGCAGCAGACCGAATACCAGCAGCTCCATGGCGAATGGCCGAGTAATGGGAGCCTGTGGATCATAGGGCTGCACATGCACCAGGTGCATCAGCTGGATGGCGAATTTTCCTAGGTATTTATTGACTGCCGCAGTGATTGGATCTTGTTCGAGCATACCGGTGGATCAAGCCTCATGCGGACCAGCCGCGGAATAGCCGAAGTGCCTCAATGAAAAGGGATAAGGGGGCGAGGGCGATGCCCAGGAACAGTGCTGCCACCTTGCCGTCCAAACTCCTTAGGCTAACATAAAGCAATCCCGCCGCGGCTACGAGGCGAACAAAAAACCAAAACAACACCGGGCCCATTGGCCTCGGTACAGCCTGATCTCCGCCTCCGGAGGGATTCAGCCTGACCAGAACCGCACCCATGAGCTGGCGCCACTCCACGATGCCTGTGGCGGCAATCGCGCCTCCCACCACAAACAGCAACATCGACCGCCAACCCCACGCGACCCATAGGATTGCAATTCCCACCAGGGTGGCAATCAGGACGCTTCGTAGCGCCCGGTTCAAAACGTTCCTTAGATCCTGATCGCTGAATTCCATTCATTCCTTGCTGTGTGCGAGAACGATGCGAATCGTCTGCACAAACCCGGCGATAGCGCCCAAGATCAGGCCTGCCACATTCATCCAGTGTTGATTCAACCAGTGATCGAGAGCCAGACCGATGGCCCAACCGATCACCACGCAAGCCGGCAACAACAGGCCGAGTTGAATCAGGCTCTCGACCCGCACCAGGGACTGGAACGTGTTGTCCTTCGTTTCTCGCTCTGGCCGACCGGATTGCCGCCCCATCTGGACGTTCTCCCAGGCAGTTATAATACGCGGGAGAGGCAGCCATTGTTTGAGTCCGAATTCGAGTGCAACCTCTTCGCACTCCGCCAGGAAAAACTGCGCCAGATTTCCGCCCTCGGGCAGCAAACCTATCCTAGCCAGTTTGTCGCTACGCACACGCTTAGTGAAGTGCGCCAAAAGTTCGGCAATACCCCAGCAGAGGAGTTAGAAAGTCAGAAGACGACCGTCACCGTGGCTGGTCGCATTATGGCCATTCGCGCCCAGGGCAAGGCCGGTTTTGCGCAACTACAGCAGGGCGGTGAGCGCTTACAAATTTACGTTCGCCTGGACGCTGTCGGGGAGCAGGGCTTCCAGTTATATAAGCTGCTTGACCTGGGCGACCACATCGGAGTTTCCGGCTACGTCTTCCGCACCCGCACCGGCGAGCTGACCATTCATGTAGACAAGATCACTTTCCTGGCCAAGGCCATGCTGGCTCTCCCGGAGAAATATCACGGCCTGGCCGACGTCGAGCTTCGCTACCGTCAGCGTTACGTGGATCTGTTCATGAATACCGACGTGCGCGCGGTGTTCGTTAAGCGTGCCCAAATTCTCAAGGCGATTCGCTCCTTCTTCGATCAGCGCGGCTTCATCGAAGTCGAGACGCCGATGATGCAGCCCATCGCCGGGGGAGCCGCCGCCCGTCCTTTTCGCACCCACCATAATGCCCTCGACCTTTCTCTCTACCTGCGCATCGCGCCTGAGCTTTATCTGAAGCGCCTGGTGGTCGGCGGCCTGGACCGGGTCTACGAGATCAATCGCAACTTTCGTAATGAGGGTGTGTCCACTCAGCACAATCCAGAATTCACCATGCTCGAGTTCTATCAGGCCTACGCTAACTACCACGACCTGATGCAACTCACCCAGGAACTGATCATTCACGTAGCCAGGGAGGTCAACGGCTCCACGGTGACCCATTTCGACGGCCACGAGATTGATCTGTCACTGTGGCGGCGCTTCTCCATGCGCGAGGCCATTCTCGAGTTCTGGCCGGAAAAGGCAGGCCCTAAGCCCTCCCTTGAGGATTTTGGCAGCGAGCACTCTGTGGAACAGTTGGCTGAAAGACTGCGGGAGGCGCACATCTCGCTCGACTACAAGCCCGGCCAGCCTGCGGGCAAAACCATCGCCGGCATCTTCGAAGCCGTGGCCGAAGAGCACCTGATTCAGCCCACCATCATCTACGACTTCCCGGTGGCGGTTTCCCCTTTGTCGAAGAACAAGCCTGACGAACCGGACTGGGTGGAGCGCTTTGAGTTCTACATCGGGGGTTTCGAGCTGGGAAATGCCTTCAGCGAGCTGAACGATCCGGTAGAGCAGCGCAACCGCTTCGAGCAGCAGTTGGCCGAACGAGAGCGAGGCGATACAGAAGCCCACGCGATGGATGAAGATTACGTGCGTGCCCTGGCCTACGGCCTTCCACCGACCGGTGGCGAAGGCATCGGCATCGACCGGCTTACCATGGTGCTGACGGGCGCCAGGTCGATCCGCGACGTGATCCTCTTCCCTCTTCTGCGATCCCAAACTGGACCCGAGGCGAATGGTGAAACTACGGCGTCCTCTCCCCGATTGGAAGAGAGTGGCCAATAGCAGACCTGAACCGGCTCTACTTCCTGCCGGTTTGCTTGCCGACTCGCTTCAGTACCTGGCTCAGGCTCGTTTTTTCAAACTCATCCAGCAGGGCTATCATGGAGCCGGAAAAGATTTTCTCGAGCGAAGCGTTGACTCGCAAAGCCGCGGCAGCGCGCACGTTGGGAGTATGGAACAGCGAGCCGGTCTCCACTGCCTTGTAAACATCTGCCAAAGAAATAGCTTTGGGAGACTTCAGCAGTCTTGATCCACCCGTCGGTCCTTTCTGGCTTTCGATCAGCTTGGCTTGCTGAAGCGAGGCCAGAACACGGCGGACGACGACTGGATTGGTGTCCAGCTTGAGTGCAATGTCGGTTGAAGTTTGCAGCGTATCCGGCTCAGAAGCGAGCAGGACAAGTACATGAACTCCTGTAGCAAATCTGCAGTTGACGGCCATCCCCGAACGCTACCATAACTGAGGCAAAAACGGCATGGCCATGCGACTGCACGTTAGTCACTTCCAAGGTTGCATACGCAATTATAGGTAACCATGATCATTTCCAGCCCAAAATCGTACTCGTCGCAGGATCATTTGACCAACTACGCCACAGGGAGGGTCCTTCTTGCGCATTCTCTTCGTAGGTGACGTATTTGGCCACGCCGGACGGCGTATCGTATCGGATCACCTCCCCCCCCTGATCGAGCAACGGGCCGTCGATCTGGTGGTCGTCAACGCTGAGAATGCCGCCGGCGGCTTTGGTGTGACCCCGCCTATTGCCGAGGAGCTTTTCGACTTGGGAGCGCATGTCCTCACCACCGGCAATCACGTCTGGGACAAACGAGAAATTATTGAGTATATGCAATCCGCGCCTGCGGATAGCCACGATCGGGCCCGCCGCGTGCTTCGCCCCGCCAACTACGTCGCGGGAACTCCGGGCTATGGATTCTACGAAGGTGAATTGCCCTCCGGGCAGACCTACGCAGTCATCGATCTGCAAGGACGCATCTTCATGGCCAATCTGGAAGATCCGTTCCGTGTCGCTGACGCCCTGCTTCAAAAAATCCAGGCCAAAGTCATCCTGGTGGACTTCCACGCCGAAGCCACCTCAGAGAAAGTTGCACTCGGTTGGTACCTAGACGGGAGGGTTACCTCGGTAATCGGAACCCACACTCACGTAACCACCGCTGACGAGCGCATACTCCCCAAGGGCACGGCCTATCAGACAGACGTTGGCATGAGCGGCCCCTTCGACAGCGTCATCGGTGTGGAAAAGGAGCAAGTTATTAACCGCTTCCTCACCGGCATGCCGGGAAAATTCGAAGCTGCCAAGGGCGATCCAAGAATGTGCGCTGCGCTGGTGGAATGTGACGGTGCTACCGGCCGCGCACACTCCATCCAGCGAATCATGCTGGGCGAGTGAAGCTCGTGAAGCCTGGCAAACTGGATTGGGTTGTCAGAAGGCTTTGAAAAAGCCCCATGCGATAGAGCGATGAAGGCCATACACGTGATGAGACTAAATTCATCGCTGCTCTACAGCCTTACGGCTTGAGCGCGATTTTCGCTGGCTGGCGCGCCAGGCTGCGGCTGGCCGACGTGATCTGACCATGCCGGTCGAAATGAATCTTCCAGTTTGTCGTCATCTCCGGCCGGGAAACATCACTGAAAGTGACATCGGCGCTCTGGTCGGACGCGATCACCATCTGCGGGCGGTTCGCATCCAGGCGAAGCATATCTAACGTCGTTTCCGGCAAAGGAGTGGTGCTCAGCACCTGGACCGGATATCCGCTCAGTTCCGCATAGCAGAGGGCAATCGTCAGCCAGTTCGGTGCATGACTCAGGGGCAGCTCGCCGCGCTCCGCACGCAGCATCCCGTTGAATACTTCAAACGTCCCCGGTCTGTTCCATGATGCCTCGAAAGGCAAAAGGCCGTGAGCGTAGGTGGAGACTACCCGCACCTGCGCGTTGTCGCGCGGCAGCACCGCGCCAAATCGCGAGGACCCGCTTTCGTCCGCGCCGTGCGCAAACGAAAGCAGGACATAATCCGGAAACGCCGGACAGACAACTTGCTGAAAATGCCAGGCCGGATTGCTGATGTCAAAATTTGCCAGAGCGGCCTGCTTGGAAAGCTCCGGGCTCAGATTGGAAACGACCTGGTAATCGGCTTCGCTCATCTGCTGCTGGTCCAGATGCTGAAGTGACACCACTGTGGGTTCACCCGCAAGCGGCGTGTTCTTGATCGGAACCGGGACCACACCGGGGAAAAGGTCCTGCGTACGGGATTGCCCAGCCGCCCACATTGGGAGCAAGGCAAAACTGCAAAGAAGTAAACACCGGAGAATTGACCGGCTGATCACTCGAGGCGAGTGGGAATGAGGGGGGAAAGGCGCCACAACTCCCCCACTCTACCATGGGGTGAAGCCAGCTCCCGTCCCCGTTACCGGGGCTGAACTTCTCTTGACAACGAAAAAGGGGCAGCCCGGTAGCTGGGCTGCCCCTTCCTGTTTTGCTCTTTACCGCGTGTGACGACGAGCCGGCGCCGCTTTGGCGGGCGGCTCTCCATCCGTCAGCGTGATCATCGGCGGATTCGGTGTATAGGAATCGAAGGTTCCTTCGAATGTGACGTTCGAACCGACGGTGGGCACGGTCTTCAAGGGAGTCTTCATGTTGATCGTGAAGTCCGCCTTGTTGCTCTGCTTGTTGTCTTCCGTGACCGCAAGCTGAACAGACTCGGGTGTGGCTGAAACCACCAAGCCCGGAATCTGGAACCTGCGTCCTTTCAAGACATCCCACATTTTCTGAGCGTCGTCCGGCTTGCCATTGAACAGGATGAATTCCTGATCGGACAGGCTGAGGGTCTTCAGGTCTGGAGTCGACGCGACCGTTTGTGCTGCCAGGTCGGCGGGTGACGGCGGTGGAGGAGCAGGAGTCGGGTTGTATTCCGGCGGAGGGAACAAATTCGCCTGCGCCAATGCCTGGACTGCCGGATAGCCATCCATGCTGCCGTGATACTTGTTGTAGAAATACTCGGCTGCCTTCTCAATCTGCGGCTTGGCCTGCGGCGGAGCGAACTGGGCCGCCCGGGTAAAGAACCATGCCGCATTCTTCAAATCGGGAGGCGTCTGCTGCGCATAAGCCTGGCCCAACAGGTAAGTGTCATTCAGACCAGGACCGGACTGCGTCAGCGTCGGATTGCCATAGGCCTTCAGTTCATTCGTGAAAGCCGCGATAGCCCCTGAGTAGTCCTTCTTGTTTTCGTCATCCTTTGCGATCGCCCCGTAGAAGATCGGGGTTGTGGCGCTCTTCAGCTTTTGGAAGTCGGCTTCCGACATCGACGCCGGCTTGGTGGCATTGAGACCAGTCTGGGCCTCCGCCGCAGCTTTATCCAAAATGGGCTGGGCGTCGGCAGGAGGCTTGCCCGCTGCCTGAGATCCCGCCATGTACACCTCGATGAACAGAGCGCGAAGATTGCCCGGATCCACGGCCAGGAGGCGATCGGCAGTGCTCACGGTCTTCGCCATATCCCCCGCCTGCTGATATGCCGCCATGAGCTGCTCCAGCATGTCGTTCTTGACCACCGAGTTCGGATACTTGGTCAAAAACGCCTCAATCGCTGCTGCCTTGGCGGCCGGCGTCGACTGTCCCATCGCGTTGGTGTAATCGTTGTATTCCTGGGGATCTTTGATTGTGATCTGTCCGGATGGAGCTGCCTGGCCATAAACCAGAGAAAAGCCGCCCGGGATGATGATGGCCAAGGCCAATAGGGAAGCAAGGACAAACTTCTTCATGCAACGCTCCTAAGAGATGCGGGAATCATGGAAACGCAGGGATCAGCAATCATTACGATACAGCCGAAACACTCTCATTGTGATGGGATGCGAGCCGGAAAACGCTAAACGCTTTGATGCTTCGATCCTCCGCTCGTTGGTCGGGACCCGGGGAGAAGTCAGGACCTTCCCGATGAGCTGTGGAAGGATTATAGAAATCGTTGTCGCTTCTGACAAGTAAAGCAATTACCACCACTGAACGCATTCAGCAGGCGGAGAACAATGGAAACACAAAATGCAGTTGATTCAACTATTCCGTTAGTCGGCCAGGTCGCCGTAGTGACCGGGGCGGCGCGCGGGATCGGAGAAGCCATCGCGCATCAGTTGGCGGAGATGGGCGCCACCGTGGTGCTCACAGCCCGTGACCGGTTCCGATTGGAACAAGTGAGAACAAGCATCGCGCAGGGCGGCGGCAAGGCCTTCGTCCTTCCTTGCGATCTAACCGATGCGCAGGCGGTGGCAGCTTTTGGTGAGCAAGTCAGCCGGGACCATCACCGCTGCGACATCCTGGTGAACAATGCCGGCATAGGAGTGCTCCGTAAGCCTCTCATCGACCTCCCGATCGAAGATTGGGACAAAATGATGCATACCAACCTGCGCGCACCCTACCTCATGATCCGGGCCCTTGGCCCCATGATGGTTGCTGCGAGATCCGGTCACATCATCAACATCTCCTCGCTCGCCGGGAAAAATGTCCTGCCGGAAGGCGCTGCCTATTCTGCGTCCAAGTGGGGACTCAATGGGTTGACGTATTCTGTGGCGGAGGAATTGCGGCAGTACAACGTGCGCGTCTCGGTCATCGCCCCGGGTTCCGTCAACACGCACTTCGGGGGCGGCGCCTCTGCCAAGAACCCTGCACGCATGATTCAGCCGCAGGATGTCGCCAGGGTCGTCGCCATGCTGGTCACGCAAGCGCCAACATCTTTTGTCAGCGAAATATCATTACGGCCTACAATGAAACCTTGACTTGGCAGTGTGCTTTCCCGCCTCCATCCCTCCTGGAGGCAAAAGCCATAAGTCACTTCAGATCATCTATTTACTAGGAAAATGCGCGATTCTGCTCTAACCACGTGCCCCGAACGTCACTTGTATCGGTAACGGTGCGGGTCTAGCCTGCATATGTGTCATTTTGAAGAAAATGTCGTCAGAACGAAACGTTCTCCGGATTTCTAAAACCAAAAGCGGCCCCAAATTCTTGGGTTGTGGACGGTTTATCCACAACATGTTGGGGTCTTCATGTTGATTCAGGGGAACGCCGTCGATACAGTTTGTTTTGAGGCCGAAGGAACACTTCCATGTTGAAGCTTAAAAAGATCCAGATGCTGGGGTTCAAGTCTTTCTGTGACCGCACAGAGGTGACCCTCCCAGGCCAAGGGATCGCGGTGGTCGTGGGTCCGAACGGCTGCGGCAAATCCAACATTCTGGACGCCGTGAGCTGGGTGCTCGGCGAGCAATCGGCCAAGTCGTTGCGCGGCGCGAAAATGGAAGACGTCATCTTCGCCGGCACGCGGGAACGCAAGCCCCTGGGCATGGCAGAAGTCTCCCTCTCTCTCATCGATCCCGATGCGTACACCGACGGGCCGCTGGTCGATTCAGCCGAACCACCGGAAGAAGTGCTTTCCGAAGCGGATTGGGACGAAGAGAAGATCCGCGCCGAGCGGGCGGCGGAGACAGACGAGATCATCGCCGAGGTACAGCCTGGAACCGTTATAGAAGGCGACGAAGCAGGTCAACCCAACCCCGAAGCTCCCCCCGCTACCGAAGGTGAGCCCACAACAGCCTCGCAAAATCCTGTTGTGCTGAAGATTCGCCGGCGCCGCTTTCAGCGGGCAGTTCGCCAGGGCGAGATTGTCGTCACCCGGCGCCTCTTCCGCACCGGCGAGAGCGAATACCTGCTCAATGGCAAGCTCTGTCGCTTGCGCGATATCCAGGACATCTTCATGGGCACCGGCCTCGGTCCCGAATCCTACGCCATCATCGAGCAGGAGCGGATCGGGCAATTGCTCAGCTCTAAGCCTCACGATCGCCGCGCCATCATTGAGGAAGCGGCCGGCATCACCCGGTTCAAAACCAGGAAGCGGCTTTCTGAGCTCCGCCTGGAACAAGCCAAGCAAAATCTGGCCCGCGTCGACGACATCTTCGAAGAAGTAACGCGGCAGATGGGCTCGCTCAAGCGCCAGGCCCAGAAGGCGGAACGCTACGCCGCTCTGCGCGACGAAATGCGCGGCCGGCTGCGTGTAGTCCTGGCCAGCCGGATTACCCAAATGGATAGCGAGCAAGCCGGGCTCACCGTCGAAATCGCAGATCTTGGCACCAAGATCGAGCACGGCGCCGAGCAGGTGAGCGCCCTCGAAGTTGACTACTCCTCGGGCATGGCGCGGGGATATCAGTTGGACTCCAGCGCAAAGGACGCCAACGCGCGAGCCAATCAGGCCTCAGTAGACCTGGAGCGGGCGACCACGCGCGAGATGTCTAATCAGGAGCGTATCGCCGAACTGCGCAGCCGCGCGGCCGCGGGCTCTGCTGAGCTCGACCAGGCAAAACTTCACCTCCAGGGATTAGTAGCCGAACGCGAGTCCCACCGTTCGTTCCTGGAAACAGCCGCGGCCGAAGCCGCCGCAGTACGCGAATCGTCACGAACCCGCCAGGCACAGGCGCGGGAAGCTGCCGATGCCGTGAATGGCTCAGAGCAGCAGCTGGAGGGTGCTCGACGCTACGCACTGCAGCTGCTTACCCAGGCTGGACACGCGCGCAACCAGACAATGCACGCGGAAGAATCGCTGTCCGCATTGGAACAGGACGCGGAGCGGCTGGCATTGGAAATTAGCGCAGCCAGTGCGGAATTGGCATCGCTTGGCTCTGAGCGTGGTCAGGCGTCGCTGAAGTTCGAATCTGTTACCGAGCAGTTGCAGCGTCTCGAATCCGAAACCACCACCCTGCGTTCCGAGACGGAGCTGCGGCGCAGCGAAGAGAGCGCGGCCAAGCTCGATGCCGATCGTTTGCGCGCGGAAATCGCCAATCTGACCGGCCGGCGCAATTCGCTCCAGGCGCTTATCCGCGAGCATAGCTACTCCACAGATACCGTACGCAAGCTGCTCAAATCGAATTCCCTGGGCGGCGGCCTCGCGCCCGTGGGCACACTCGCCGACTTCCTCGAAGTCAGCGATGAATATGAAACCGTGGTGGATTCTTTTCTCCGCGATGAGCTCAACTACATCGTGGTCAAAAGCTGGGATGCCGCGCATGAAGGCATGCGGCTCCTAAAAAGCGATGTCGATGGACGGGCCACCTTCCTGGTTCATCCCGATGACGCCCAGGCAAAATTTTCCTTCGCCGGAGTCGCCCACGGCGACGAGCACAGCGGCGCCGGCGTCAAGCGCCTGAAGGACTGCATCCGGGTGCTCGACGGCTTTGGACGGTCTCTCGAAGTGATTCTGCCCAAACTGCGCGATGGCTTTGTCACTCCCGATGCGGAGCTGGCCAAGACGCTGGCCCTGGAAAACCCAAATGCTTTTTTCCTCGCTCCGTCCGGCGAGTGCTTCCACAACGTCACCGTGACCGGCGGCAAGCCCAGGGCGGAAGGTCCGCTTGCGCTCAAAGGTGAGTTGCGCGAGACGCAGAAGAAACTCGACCTGGTCGAGGCGGAGTTGGGCCAGACCGAAATCAAGGCCGCTTCCCTCGCCCGGTTGTTAAGCGAGCTGGCGGCGCAGTCGGAAAAAATCAGTGAAGAGAGGCGCGCAGCCGAAAAAGAAAGCGCGAATCAAAGCGCTGCACTACGCCAGATGGAAGCCGAAGTAGCCAGGCTGGAGCGCCGGTTGGATGACTGGGTTGTCCAGAGTGAGCGCAACAAGGACCTGCGCGGTGTCCGCCAGGCAGCCATCGAAGGCCAGCGTGAAGAGGTTGCGCGGCTCGAAGCCGAGCACGCCGCGGCGGAAGTCAAAGTGAACGAGCTGCAGCAAAATATGGAGGAGTTGCGTCGCCGTCGCGACGAAGCCCAGCAGCAAGCCGCCGCTGTGGCCGCCGAACTGGCTGGCCTGGAAGAGCGCAGCCGGGGGGCGGAGGCCGCGTTCTCCCGGATCGATCGCATGTATGCCGATCTGGAGCGGCGGGTGAATCAGTTGGAGCAGCAGTTGGCTTCCGCTACTGCCGAAGAACAGCAGCGCACGCGCGAGAATGAGCAGCTCGCGGTGGAACGCGAGCGTCTGGCGGAAGTTCGCCGCAGCGCCCTGGAAGAAGCCGCCCAGTCTACGGAAGAAGCCAGGCTGTTGCGCGAGCAACTCAAGGAGCTCGAACAAAACCTCAAAACCTTGCGAGCGGAGTTAGATGCGTTCCGGGAAGCGCGCAGCACTCGCACCGCACATTCGGCAAAGCTGGCGGTGGAACTCGAATACATGGAAGCTGCCTGCGTCAGCGATCTGGGCATCGAGGCCTCTGAGCTGCGTCAGCAGCAGGATCTGGTTCGTCTCGACGGCAATGCGCTAAGCGAAGAAGACGACGCTTGCCGCGGGCTGAAGCAGAAACTGGAAGCCATGGGCCCGGTCAACATGATGGCGCTCGAAGAGTACCAGGAAACCGCGGAGCGTCACAGCTTCCTCGAAACGCAGCGGAAAGACCTGATCGATGCGATCGAGAACACCCAGTCGACCATCCGCGAGATCGATCAGATCACACGCCAAAAGTTCGATGAAGCCTTTGCTCGCATCAATGAGAACTTCTCCCGCACCTTTACCGAATTGTTCGGAGGTGGACAGGGCTTCATGCGCTTGACCGATGAAGAGAACACCGCGGAAAGCGGTATCGACATCGTGGCTTCTCCTCCGGGCAAAAAGCTGCAAAACGTACTGTTGCTTTCCGGTGGCGAGAAGGCCCTCACCGCGCTGGCTCTCCTCGTCGGCATTTTCCAGTACGCCCCAAGTCCATTCTGCGTGCTGGACGAAGTGGACGCTCCGCTCGACGAAACCAATGTCGGGAGACTGGCGGGAATGCTCAAGAACATGAGCACCGAAACACAGTTCCTGCTGGTAACTCACTCCAAACGCATGATGACGGATGCGGATTTGATTTACGGCGTAACCATGCAGGAGCCGGGAGTTTCGAAGTTGGTCTCGGTTCGCCTGGGCGGCGAAGAAGTTCACCGCACCCGCGAGAGAGCGCAAGATCGCCGGTTGGCGACAGCGTGACGCCAGTCGCCGCTTGACAAGTCGATTGTCCTGCATAAGTTTCCCACCATAGGAGCGGCTCGAAGTTTTCCTGCGTTGACAAAGCGTCCGTCACCTCGGACAATCGGAAAGTCATATCCTCCCGAGGCGGAAACTTTGCCCACTCTCATCGCGACCGAATTTGAAGACCTCCAGTTGTACGCGCGGGGTAAAGTTCGCGATCTGTATACGGTGGGAGACCTGCTGCTCCTGGTCGCCACCGACCGCATCTCGGCTTTCGACTATGTTCTGCCTACGGGCATTCCGGGCAAGGGCCGCGTCCTCACGCAGATTTCTCTCTTCTGGTTTGACTACCTCAGCGACATCGTTCCCAATCATCTGGTTACGGCCAATGTGAAGGAATATCCCGCGTCCCTGCGTTCTCATGCAAGTGAACTCGAAGGACGCTCCATGCTGGTCAATCACGCTCGCATGTTTCCCGCGGAGTGTGTGGTCCGCGGATATCTCTCCGGCTCCGGCTGGAAGGACTACTCCCGCACGGGAAAAGTCTGTGGCATCACTCTGCCTCCGGGTCTGCGCGAATCGGAACGGCTGCCCGAACCAATTTTCACTCCCGCAACCAAAAGCATGAGTGGTGAGCACGACGAAAATATTTCCTTTGACCAGATGGCGGCGCGCGTGGGCGGGGATCACGCCGAAGACCTGCGTCAGCTGAGCCTGGCGCTCTACGCCAAGGCCGCGGATCACGCGCTGCAGCGCGGCCTGATTCTTGCCGATACCAAGTTTGAGTTTGGCATGACTGCCAAAGGGATCGTGCTGGCCGACGAAGTGTTGACCCCCGATTCGTCGCGCTATTGGCCCAGTGAGGGTTACCGCCCGGGAGCGGCACAACCTTCATTCGACAAACAATTTGTACGCGACTATTTGGAAGCCGTGGGTTGGAATAAGAAGCCGCCCGCACCTGAGCTCCCGGACCTCGTAGTACGTCAAACGCAGCAAAAGTATGAGCAGGCATTACACTTGCTCACCGGCCCGGCAAATGCCGCTCGTGTTACCCGGCCCTAGGTTTTAAAAACATAGCCATGAACCTGGCCGACTTGTTGATCATTATCGTGCTGGCAGTTTCGATCGGGTCAGCGTTCGTCAAGGGATTTTTTGTCGAAGTATTTTCTCTGGCTGGGGTTATTGTCGGGCTCTTCATCGCCGCAGCAAACTATGCAGCATTGGCGCCTTGGGTTGGAACTCTGGTGCATAATCGCGAGGCGGCAAACTTAATTGCCTTCCTGCTCATTGCCCTTCTTGTAATGGTGCTGGCGGGCGTCGTGGGCCGCTTGCTTCGCGGGCTGTTTCGCGGAGTAGGCTTGGGTTCGATCGATCGACTGCTGGGAGCGGCAGTCGGTTTGGTCGAGGGTTGTATCGTGGTGACGCTCATCCTGATGGGTCTGGTAGCCTTTTTGCCTCGTCAGGATTGGTTGAATGGCTCCCGCCTGGCTCCGGTCTTTCTGACCGCGGCTCACGGCGGTTCACATGTTGTACCGTTTGCCTTAGGGGAAGAAATACGTCAGGGCGTGGAGGCGCTTCGTATGGCGCATCCCAATTGGTTGACCCCAAGTTCGGAAATTCACTTCGAAACCAACACCAACCCTGCCGTCGAGCGGGTAGGAAAGAGAAAGAGGTTTTCGTGAAACGTGAGCTGGATAGTCTTGTGACGCAAATGCACGCCGGCGGCATTCACTATGACGAGGCAGTGCGCGAGTTCAAGCGGCGCTTCATACTCGAAGTTCTGTCGCATCACAGGGGAAACCAGTGCAAGGCAGCGCGCGAATTGAGCATGCACCGCAACACGCTTCGCCGTACGATCGCTGAATTGAAATTGGATACGGAACAGATTCGCAATGGTCTCAAGCGTCCGCCGCGCGCCGAACGCCCTGCCTTCGATAATAAGCAGGTGGTCCGTAGCCAGTGATGGAAGGTCATCACTGGCTGCGAAAGCAGGCGATCCGCCTGGGACGACGCATATCAGACCGTAGACGTCCCTGGTACCGAACGCTATCGCGTGGTTGACACTCGACCCGACAATTCGTCGTTTCCGCAGCCCGCTGTCTCGATCCGCAACGGATTTTGTTGGGATGCCTGCGATGCCTACCTCTTCGACATCGATGGTACCCTGCTTCACGCTCGCGGCGGCGTGCACAACGACGCTTTTTCCTCGAGCGTAGAAGCCGTCATGGGTCATCCCCTGTCCATCGAGGGCGTGGCCGTTCATGGCAGCACCGATACCGCCATCCTACGCGAGGCATTTCGCTGCGCCGCCATTGCCGAGGAAGTCTGGCAGCCTCGCCTCGAAGAAATCCTCGCCTGCATGCGCAAAACCGTCCATCAGCGCCGCGAGCACATGAGCGTAACCATCATGCCCGGCGTCCTGTCCATGTTGGCTTACCTGAAAGCATCAGGTAAGCTCCTGGGCGTCGCCACTGGAAATCTGGAGCAGATCGGATGGCTCAAAATCGAAATCGCAGGACTACGGAACTGGTTTCAGTTCGGCGGGTTCAGCGATCGTTACCCTGTCCGTGCCGACATGATCGCCGACGCGCTCGGCCAGGCCCGGAAGCTGGCCGGCTCGGCTGTAAAAGTATGCGTCATCGGCGACACCCCCTCGGATATTGCCGCCGCCAGGGTCAATGCACTGCCCACCATCGCAGTCGCAACCGGGCACTTTTCCTACGAGGAGCTGGTGCCGCATCGGCCCGAGGTTTGCACCCCTACTCTCGAAGCCCTTCTGGCCACCAGACCCGTCTAACCCCGGTGTCGAAAACAGAACTGGCCGGTCCCTCGTAACTTGCCCGCTGCAGACTACCCACCTACCATGGATACATGCGTCTAGCCCGCTATTTGACTGCATGGTGCGTGCTCGCGCCCCTGGCTGCTCTTGCCCAGCAACAGCCTCAACCGGAGCAGTCGCAGTCGCATCAACAGCAGGCATCCGGTCCTTCTCCCAAACAGATCCGGGCGGCAGAGAAGTTCTATGCCCAGGGCGTGCGCGCCCTGAGCAAGGGAGACGTTGCGGTGGCGGAAAAGGATTTCGCCAAGGCCTCACAGGCCGATCCCACCAACCGCGATTACGCTACAGACTGGCAGGTCGCCCGCCAGCAAACCGTCACCAGGCTCCTGCAGGACGCGGATAAGGCGCAGGCTCTGGGCCAGCCTGAAGCAGCGCGCGCAAAGCTCGCCCAGGCCCTGGCGCTGGATCCCAAAAATTTGGACGTGGCTCAGCATATCGACCAGCTGGCAAGTCTCGCTGCTCTCCCGTCCGACGACGTCAGCATCAGTTACGCGCCCCCCATCGATCTGACTCCCAAACCCGGAAAGCAAAGCTTTCACTTTCGCAGCACCGAACAGGAGGTTCTGCGTCGCGTGCTCGAAGCCTATGGAATCAGAATGGTGGACGACGGTTCCCTGGCCACCAAGACCATTCGCTTTGACGTGGATGATGTTGACTTCGCCCACGCTTCGTATCTTTTGGGCCTGGCCACAGACTCCTTCATGGTGCCCCTCGATCCCGTCCGAGTCATGGTGGCTAAGGAGACCAAGGAGAATCACACCAAATATGACCGCTTAGCGGTGGAAACCGTCCGTCTCCCGGGCCTCACTGCAACTGAGATCAGTGACATGAACAATCTGGCTCGGAATGTGCTCGGAATCCAAAATGCGGTGGTGAATCAGGGTGCGGAAACGCTTACCGTGCGCTCCACCCCCAGCAACCTGGCGGCCCTGAACCGCACCCTGGCCAACCTCCTCGATGGAAAAAGCGAGGTGTTGCTGGACGTAAAGATCTTTGAGGTGGAGAACACACGAACCCGCGTGGTCGGCGTCCAGTTGCCGCAATCCACAACCGTCTTCAATGTGCCCAGCGAGTTGAACGGCGTTCTCTCGCAAAACTCCAGCCTGGTACAGCAGATCATTTCCAGCGGACTCGCCAACGCCGGTGACTATGCGGCCATCGCTGCGATTCTAATTGCCTCCGGCGAAGTTACGAATTCCATTTTGACCCAGCCCTTTGCCATCTTTGGCAACGGGCAATCATTGACCGGCCTGGCTCCCGGTAGCGTGACTGGCAACCTCAGCCTGAACGTGGCGGACACGCGTTCGCTCGACCACGTCCAGCTCCGCCTCGATGACAACTCAGAAGGCACGATAAAGAACGGCACGCGTTACCCGATCACCACCTCGAGTTATTCGAGCATCGCTGCGTCCTCGGTCAACATCCCGGGAATCACCAGCGCTGGCCTCTCCAGTGTTCTGAGCGGCCTGGGCGTGAACGCCAGCAGCTTGGCCTCCGCTCAGGTCATTCCCCAGGTCCAGTATCAGGATCTCGGGTTGACCCTGAGGGTGACGCCCAGAATCGAACGCAACGACGATGTAGCACTCAAGCTTTCCCTTCAGATCCAGGCGCTCCAGGGTGGAACCCTGAATGGCCTGCCGGTGTTGACCAATCGCAACTACGAAGCCCAAATTCGTCTCCGTGGCGGAGCGAGTGCGCTGGTGGTCGGTGATTTGTCCCGCACCGAATCACTGGCTGTCAGCGGTACACCCGGCCTCAGTGAGCTGCCTGGTTTTACGTCACTGAGCAACACCACAAAGGAATACGACGTCGGTAACCTGGCCATTCTCATTACCCCCCACATTCTCCGCCGAAGGCATAGCGACATGGTCGGGCCGCTCATCCCTCTCGAACGCCACAGCTGAGCCCCTCCCGGGATTTCAGATCGTGAAATTCTTCTGGAACGAACACAGTTTCTGATCGGATTTTTGCCCCCAAGACTTGAACTCCGC
>Ga0335073_10004203_pt1 | contig 20156 bp, 22 predicted proteins | sample Lox_Sample_22_FD_207093 | JGI IMG/M metagenome (GOLD analysis project Ga0335073, IMG submission 207093) | Soil microbial communities from Loxahatchee National Wildlife Refuge, Florida, United States - Lox_Sample_2.2 | ecosystem: Environmental > Terrestrial > Soil > Wetlands | place: USA...
CCCTGGTCGGCATTCCGCGGTGGCTGGCGACGCCGGCGATCGTTGCCGCGATGCCGGCCTGGCCGACGCTAAGCTGGACCGCCTGGTCACCGGGGCCTGCCAGGCACGCGGTCGGCCTGGCTGGCGGCTTGCCCGCGAACTTGATGGCTAGCACCGCGAGCCCCAGGCAGATCGACAGAACTATGAGGACCGCCGAGACACTGGACCTCCGGCTAGCGCGGGCGGGCTGGCGGCGGCTCGGCACGATCTGACGCTACCTGCTGCTGGCGATCCGGCGGGCCAGCAGCCCGCAAGCCACTTCCCGCGGCCGGATGCGCGCCCACTAGGCTCGCAGGCTATGACGCACGCACCGCAGCCGGCCGGGTCCGCCGGTGACCCCGTTGCCTCCCCGCTGCCTGCCGACATCGACGAGTTCTGGAACCGCCGGGCGAGCCTGACCCCTGCCGACGCTGTGGCCAGGGATCTGGTCTACCTGGCAGTGGACATGATCGATGCGGGCCAGGCCAGGGTCGCCTGGATCGACCCCGCGTCGGATCAGGTCGTCGTGGACGAGCGTGCCAAGCGCGCGATCCTGCTGGCGTTCCGGCTGATGCCGATGGTTGCCTCGGAGACGGGCGGGTTCCGCTACAACGACAGGGTGCCGCTGACGACGCGCCTCGACGACGTCCGCGCGGTACCCGGCTCGATTGTCAGGTGGGGCGCCTACGTGGCGCCGGGGGCCGTGCTGATGCCGTCCTTTGTCAACATCGGCGCCTACGTCGACTCGGGCACCATGGTGGACACCTGGGCGACCGTCGGGTCGTGCGCGCAGGTCGGCAAGAACGTGCACCTCGCCGGTGGCGTCGGCATCGGTGGCGTGCTCGAGCCGCCGAACGCGGTGCCGGTAGTGATCGAGGACGACGCCATGATCTTTTCCAGGTCGATGGTGGTGGAGGGTGCGCGGGTCAGGACGGGCGCGGTGCTCGGCGCTGGCACGATCTTGACGAAGTCCAGCCATGTCATCGACGTTCAGACCGGCGAGGAGCTACCGCCGGGCGAGGTCCCGGCCTGGTCGGTGTGCGTGGGCGGCACCCGGATGCGCAAGTTCGACGGCGGCGAGTTCGGCATGCCCTGCGTCCTGATGCTCAGGCGGCTCGCCGAGGGGAGCGCACACGACAAGGCTGCCCTGAACGAGATCCTCCGCGATCACGGCATCAGTTCCTAGCGGCCGCTCAGCAGGCTTTCCGCGCCCGGCGGTGCGCCCGCTGATCATCGGTGGCCTGCGGCTACCTTATGGGCCATGAGCTTGTATTCGGAGCCACGCCGTCGGTTGCGCCGGCAGGGGCCCGCCACCCTGCGGGGTAAGCACATCCCCAAGACCACGACCGACCAGCGGCTGCTCGACTGGCGCGGGCCAAGCGACTGGGTGCATACCGATCCCTGGCGAGTGCTCCGGATCCAGGCCGAGTTTGTCGAGGGCTTCGGGCTGCTGGCGGAGCTGGGGCAGGCGGTCTCGGTATTCGGGTCGGCGCGTACCCGGCCGGGCACGGCCGAGTACGACTGTGCCGAGCAGATCGGGTCAGGCCTGGCGCGCGCCGGATACGCCGTGATCACCGGCGGTGGCCCCGGCATCATGGAGGCGGCAAACAAGGGCGCGGCCAGCGCGGGTGGCGTATCCGTCGGTCTCGGCATCGAATTGCCGCTGGAGCAGGGCCTCAACGAGTACGTCGAAATCGGCCTCGAGTTCCGGTACTTCTTCGTGCGCAAGACGGTGTTCGTCAAGTACTCACAGGCCTTCGTCGTGCTGCCAGGCGGCTTCGGGACGCTGGACGAGCTGTTCGAGGCCGTGACGCTGGTCCAGACGGGCAAGATCACCAGGTTCCCGATCGTGCTCGTCGGCAGTGACTACTGGAAGGGCCTGCGCGCCTGGATCACCGAAACGATGCTGCCCGCGGGCAAGGTCTCGCCAGCCGACCCGGATCTGATCCAGCTCGCGGACGACCCCGACGATGTCGTGCGGATCATCGTCGAAGCGCACAGCCTGAATACTGCCCAGAAGAATTTCACAGACATGACGTGACGGCGGGCTCGGCTACGGTGATGCGCCAGCAGCCCTGAGTCCGTGGCACGATTGCGATGTGCCTGTTGTCATCATCGTTGCCGCTGCCGTGATCCTCGGCGGCGTCGTCGTGGTCGCGATGGGCCGGGGCGGAGAGCTCAGCCGCGAACGGCCAGAGCTGCCTGCCCGGTCGGAATTCCGCACTTGGTCCGACGTCGCCGGGTACCGGCCGCCGCCCGCCCTGCTCGGCTACCACGCCGGAGCCACAGAGCACGCCCTGTCGCTCATCGCGCGGATCATCGCGGAGCGCGATGCCGAGATCGACTGGCTGCGCAAGCGACTGGCCGATGCGGTCGGGCCGGGGCCGGGACCTGATGAAGACGACAGCGCCGGACTGGCAAGCATCGGTGATGACATGGCCGCGTCCGATCCGGCAACCGCGACTGCTGCCGTGCTGCGGAGGCAGCACTCACTCGGCGGCCTGCCCGGTGAGGGCGAATGACAGCCGGCCTGCCGGTCCCTGGTCCGGACGGGTTGCTGCGCTGTCCGTGGAGCCTGAGCGCGCCCGATTACCTCAGCTATCACGACGACGAATGGGGGCGGCCGGTACGGGACGACCGGGGCATCTTCGAGCGGTTGTGCCTGGAAGCCTTCCAGTCCGGCTTGTCCTGGCTGACGATCTTGCGCAAGCGGGAGAACTTCAGGCGGGCCTTCCGGGGTTTCGACATCGAGACGGTCGCCAGCTTCGGGCCAGATGACGTCGCGCGCCTGCTGGCCGATTCCGGCATCGTCCGGAACCGCGCGAAGATCGAGGCGGCCATAGCTAACGCCCGCGCCGCCCTCGGGCTGGAGGCCGGCCTGGCCGACCTGGTCTGGCAGTACGCGGGCGGTCAGGCCAGGACACCCGTCAGCCTCAGCGACGTACCGCCGGTCACGAGCGAGTCCAAGGCCCTGGCTAAGGACCTTCGGGGCCGGGGTTTCAAGTTCGCCGGGCCGGTCACCGCCTACGCCACGATGCAAGCCTGCGGCGTCGTCAACGATCACCTGGCTGACTGTGTCTGCCGCGCTGCCGCTGAGGCGGAGCGGCAAGCTTAGCCCTGGCGGAATTGCGAAAGGCTGTCGACGTCATCGGCTGATCTCGCCGAATGTTGCTCAGGTCATCACCTAGGTTCGTTCGCTGCAAAGTTCGTGACAGCCTGGCGTGTCATTGACTAGCGAACCTGGATTAGCGATACCGCAGGTCAGAAGGCACGGGCTCGGTCGTAGCCTGGCCGGTCCAGCGGAACATGCCGTTTTTCGGTGGTGCCCGGCGTCATTGGCGCTGTACTTATCCAGCCGCCTGGGAGACGGGTCGTGAATTTCCGGGCTGAGTATTGTCACTAGAACGCGTTACTGGCCGGTGTAAGCGTAAGTGTTTGCTGCCGTTAGCGTTAATCGCCCGGCCCGGCCGCCCGGCGCGGTCCCGCTCTTTCTGCTGAGATCCACCCTTGACTTATCGGGGCCGTGTTGTTAATAGGGGCGGCGGCTGCCTCCGGTGGCTATGGCCCGATGCTGGCTACCGGTACCGCGTCCGATTGCCGAGGTGCTCGTGCCTGGGACGATAGCGACGCGGCAGTGCGGTGGCGGCAATCGGCCGCCTCTGGACACGGCCACCTGCCAGGGGCCAGAATGGCCTGCCAAAGGCCGCCCGCCGGTCGCTCGGCTCGCTGATCCGATGCACTCTGTTCAGCCAATTGCCGCGACATTAACCGAATCCATTGCGAAACTTCGCACAATACCCATAATCTGGGCTGCGACGAGGCCTAACTCGGGAGGGCGGAGGAGCATGCGGCCGCCAACGCCTGCCGACAATGGCGGGAGCGCGCTGGACTCATCAGGCGTCAGCCTGCCCGTGCGCTCCAGCAGCCCGCACGGCGTGCCAGGTGGCGTGCAGGTGCCACCCGTGGGCTTGCTTGCAGCACCGGTGGCTGAAGCTCTCGCATTCCTGCCCGATCCAGGCGAGCGGCTCGTCGATGCCGGCATCAGCAACGGGGGCTGCTTTGCCCGCCCGCTGCCCGTCGACCCCACCTGTGCGGCAGCAGCGCGGCGTTTCTTCCGTGAAGCGGTGTCCAGCCTGTCGATCCCGCCGGGCCTGGTGCATGACGGCGTAACGATGGCCAGCGAACTGGCAGCGAACACCCTTCACGCCCAGCGCAACGTGGCCGAAACGGCCGCCAGGCAACGATCTGCGGCTGGCATACCGGAGATCTGGGTCTACCTTCGCGGGACCGGTCGAACGCGAGAGCTCGTGTGCAAGGTTTTCGACACCGAGCGGGGCTGGGCGCCCGGCAGCCGTCCCGGCATGTCCGATGCTCCCCTCGACTCCGTGAGCGGCCGTGGCCTCCAGGTGGTGGCAGGTCTGTCGGCCGGGCAGTGGGGCTGCCATCTGAGCCGGTCGCGGCTGGGCAACTGGAAGGTGCCCGGCAAGTCGGTGTGGTTCTCACTTCGCATTCCGCCCGCAGTCCTGCCGGACCACATCGGCAGGCCGAGGTACGGTGCCGACTGGCTGACCGACGAGCTCGAGGCCATGCTGGCCGACCGCGGCCTCAGCAGTATCGTCCGCGCTGACCTGGACAGCATCTCGGCGCTGTCAATCAGCCGCCACCTGACGGTCTGGCGGCGCGGGGACGAGGTTTCCTGGCGCTCGCCGTCGGGGCGGTATGAGCGGATGGACCTGACGGACCTCGTCGAGGTCGTCGAGCAGATCGTCGCGGCGCACGAGGAAACAGCGCTCCGCGCGCCAGCGGTCTTCTAGCGAATCGATCCCGCTGGCTGGCTGTCGGCATCAGCGGCCCCGGTAGACCGGGGCCTGCTTGTTCAGGAAGGACTGCGTCGCCCTCTGATGGTCTTCGGTGGCGCCGAGACGCTCCTGGAGGTCGGCTTCCTTCTCCAGGGACTCGGCCAGGCGGTGGCTGCTTGAAAACTGCAGGCTCTCCTTGATCGCCGCGTAGGCCAGCGTAGGGCCGTCAGCGAGTCTGCCGGCCAGCGCAGCTGCCGCCGCGGACAGTTCCGCGTCAGGGACGACGGACGTCAGCAATCCCAGGCTCAGCGCGGTAGCGGCGTCGACTGGCTCCGCGAGCATCAGCATCTCGGCAGCCCTGGCCGGGCCGACTAGCCGCTGCAGGGTCCACGACGCGCCCGAGTCTGCGCCCAGTCCGACTCTGGCGAATGCCAGCAGGAAGCTTGCCCGCTCAGCGGCGATCCGGAAGTCGCAGGCGAAGGCGAGCGCAGCCCCCGCTCCGGCGGCCACTCCGGGCAGTGCGGCAATGACAGGCTTCGGCATTCCCGCGATCGTCTCGATCATCGGGTTGTAGTGCCGCCGGACGGTGTCGAGCGGTGACGAGCCAGCGGCCAGCAGGTCGGCGTGCTCTCTCAGATCCTGCCCCGAGCAGAACGCCTGGCCGGCGCCGGTGAGGACGACGGCGCGCACCGTCTCGTTCGCGCTGCAGTCCCGCAGTGCTTCAAGCAGGGCGACCTTGGCCTCAGTCGTCAGAGCATTCCGCGCCGCGGGCCGGTTAATCGTGATCGTGGCGACCATGCCGTCGACCTCGTGAAGCACGCTATCGGTCACTGCCCGTCCTTTCCTCGCGCACCTGTCGAGGCTGAGCATGCCTGAGTGGCCGGCCACAGGCAACCGGGCGTGGCCGGGACAGGCTTCGCGGAGTGCCCTGGTATCAGCCGTTATCGGACTCGCTCGTGTGGGAATGCTGATCATTAGCGCCGGACGGCCGAACCCTGGATAATAGAGGGACTGATCGAGATGTGTGTGGCTGGCTGGAGTACCGCCAGGCGTCGGCCGTCGGGCCTATTCGGCGGTTGCGGTTTCGGTGCGGCCCCAGGGCAGGGAAGGGGAGCAGGATGGCGGCGATGAAGCCGCGGACGGGCGACGGTCCGCTTGAAGTCACCAAGGAGGGCCGTGGCATCGTGATGCGCGTGCCACTGGAGGGTGGCGGACGCCTGGTGGTCGAACTGACTCCGGACGAGGCCCGCGCGCTCGGTGAGGCTCTCAACTCCGCCGTCGGCTGAACCGTTGCCGTAACAAGCCCGGGCATCCCTGCCGCCCCGGTTGTCGGTTCTCGATCTGAGGCCGTGTGAGGCCACGGCACTGCAGTGGCTTACCCCGGTTGGCTTTAACCGTTGCTTCCCGCCTGCTTGGCCGCGGCAAGCAGGCCGTTTCCTATCGGCAACAACAGCGGCGTCAGGTGCTCATCTGCCCGAATCTGCTCTCGGACGTCGGTCGCCGCGGCGACCTCGGCGTCGGTCGGCATTCGCTCCGATTCTGTGCTGCCTGGCAGGACGGAGTTGACCAGGACGATCCCGCCGGGCCGGAGCAAGCGCAGCGCGCTTGCCAGGTAGGCGCTCAGTTCAAGCCGGTCCGCATCGCAGAACACGATGTCGTAGGCGCCGTCAGCAAGCCTGGGAAGGACCTCAAGGGCAAGGCCGCCGATCAGCCGGTACCTGCTGGCCGGGAAGCCCGCCGCAAGGTAAGCACTGCGCGCCAGTCGCTGATGCTCAGGCTCGGAGTCCACCGTGGTCAGAACGGCGCCCGGCCGCATGCCGCGGAGCAGCCAGATCCCTGAAGTACCGCACCCGGTACCGATCTCCACGACTGACCTGGCCCCGACGGCAGCAGCGACGAACCGGAGGGCCCCGCCCAACAGGGGGCTCACCGGCGTCGCACCGCCCACCTCGGCGGCATTCCGCCGGGCGCTGATCAGAGCGTCATCCTCGGGCAGGAAATCGTCGATATAGGCGAGCGTGCCCGCGCTGATCGAAATGAGCACCTCCGCTGAGTGTCCTAGCCTCCGGGCGGCAGCCTAGCGGCCAGCCCGGCGCTCCGGGAACCAGCCGGGTAACCTTGTGCGTTAACGGGTGCGAAAGGCAGGCGGAGCATCGAGCGCCGGTCACGGGTTTACTCGCCGCAAGCGGGAAATATCTGCTTACGGCGCAAGTCGCCGCCGAGGCCGAGGCTAGGCGCGCGAATGTTGAGCCAGTCGGCCGGATCGACGGAACAACGCCGACCCGCCGGGGGTTGCGGTTGGAGCAGGCGTTGAAGGATGTGAGCCGGTGCAGGGGCAGATAGTAGACCAGGCGGGTCCCGCCGTGGAAACCGCTGACGCGGCACAGTGGACGCCGCCAAGCTGGGAAGCGGTGGTGCGCGACCACTCGGCGCGCGTGTACCGGCTGGCTTACCGGCTCACCGGCAACAGCCACGATGCCGAGGACCTGACCCAGGAAGTCTTCGTGCGCGTGTTCCGCTCCCTCGATAGCTATATCCCCGGCACGTTCGAGGGGTGGCTGCACCGGATCACGACCAACCTCTTCCTGGATATGGCGCGCCGGAAGCAGCGGATCAGGTTCGAGGGGCTGGCTGACGAGACGGAGGCGCGCCTCGGTGGCTCCGAGCCGACTCCTGCCCAGGCATTCGACGACCGGCACCTGGACGGCGACATTCACGCCGCGCTCATGGCGCTTGCGCCCGAGTACCGCGCGGCGGTGATTCTGTGCGACATCGAGGGACTGTCCTACGAGGAGATCGCGGACACCCTTGGCGTGAAGCTTGGTACTGTTCGCAGCCGCATTCACCGCGGCCGCGCTCAGCTCAGGCAGGCCCTTGAGCACCGGCGCCCCCGGCGGCTTGGCGCCCCGGTACCGCAGCCGAGGCTGCAAATTGACCTGCCGGTGACACAGGGAGGCCAGCCTTGACGCACCTCGGCCAGCGGCTGTCCGCGCTGATCGACGGTGAACTCGAGGGCAGCGAGCGCGAGCGCGTGCTGCTGCACATGGCCAGATGCTTGTCGTGCCGCGATGAAGTCGCCGCGCTCCGGATGCTTAAGCGCAGGATGAACGAGCTGGGCGAGGCGGCAGCAGGCGCTGCGCTGACCGGCCGCCTGATGAGCCTCCGGGAATCCGGCCTGACCAACGGCATGCCGGCAGCCGAGAGTGCCTGGCCGCCGCCGCAACCGCCGGGCGGCTGGGAGGTACCCGGGAACGGCGGGCGCCCGGAGCAGCGCATTGGTCGCTACTTCCTGACCGGGTCGCTGGCTGTTTTCCTGGCCGGCCTTGGCACGGCCGTGTTCATCGCGGGTGGCGAGCCGCAGGCACAGGCTCCGTCTCCGCCGGTGACGCCGTCGGTCGACGTGCTGGTAGTGCCGCACAATCCGGGGAGCGCCTCCGCTGGTCGCGGACGTCGTGAGCACGCCGCTCATTCCGTCCCGTTCACGATGGCGTCGCCGAAGCTGCCCTGACTGCTCGTCCGCGAGGTTCTTGCTTAGTCATCGTCTGCTGCAGTGCAGGCTGCGCTGTTTCGGCATGCCTAGCCGCGTGCGCACGAGGGCAAGAATGCTCCGATGACGGCTGGTCACCCGACCTCGGGCCGTCGCGGGGGAGGCAGCGCATGTCCGACCGCCGGACGTATGACGTCGCGGGCTCACCGGGCATGCCAGCGACTCAGGGCGGCGGCCGGTCGAGCGATTTCGGAAGATTCGACTGGTTTGCGGAGCCACTGCATCTCGGTCAGTGGCAGACTGAGCGGTATCGCGGTGACCGAGCCGCCGGACTGCGTGGCTGGCGACTAGCCGGCCTTGTCGCATGCCTGTCGCTTGCCAGCGCCGCAGCCGGCGGGGCCGTCGGTGGCTTCGTCGCCACGCGCAATGTGGGCGGCCAGCCCGATCCGGCTTACAACATCAGCCTCGGGCCGCCCGCGCCGGTCTACCGGCCGGCCAGCTCAGTTGCCGGCGTCGCGGCCCGTGACCTGCCTGGTGTGGTCATGATCAAGGTCAACGGCGGTGCCGGAACTGGCTCCGGGTTCGTCATCCAGGGCGGCTATATCGTCACTGATAACCACGTCGTGACCCTGGACGGGCTGGTGACCAACGCCTCGCTCCGGGTCTACTTCAGTGATGGCAAGTCGGCTGCGGCCCGGCTCATCGGCCGGGACCCGTACTCCGACATAGCTGTCATCAAAGCGACCGGCGTAACCGGCTTGCGGGCGCTGCCGCTTGGTAATTCCGATAGGGTCGCCGTCGGTGACCCGGTCGTCGCCATCGGCTCGCCACTGGGCCTGGCAGGCACCGTGACCAGCGGAATTGTCAGTGCCGTGAACCGCCCGGTACAACCTGGCAGCTCTGCTGGTCTCGCACCGGAGACCTTCTTTGATGCGATCCAGACCGACGCCCCGATCAACCCCGGCAATTCCGGCGGCCCGCTGGTGAATGCTCGTGGTCAGGTCATCGGCGTGGACGCGGCAATCGACACGCTTGGCGCCAATCCGCTGACCGGGGTTCAGGGCGGGAGCATCGGCCTTGGTTTCGCGATCCCGGTGAACCAGGCACGACGGATCATCGTGCAGCTCATCAGGACGGGGTACGCCACTCACTCGGTCCTCGGCGCGACCCTGGACGAGAACTACGCTGGCGACGGAGCGGAGATAATCCCCTCAGGTCAGGGTGGCCAGCCAGTGACACCTGGCGGCCCGGCAGCCCGGGCTGGCCTGCGCCCTGGCGACGTGGTCACTGAGCTGGGCAGCCAGCAGATCGCCAGTGCGGCCGCGCTGATGGACGCGATCAGGTCAGTGCCGCCAGGCTCGACAATCCGGGTGGTCTTCGACCGGCAGGGACATCCGATGCTTGCCCGCATCACGCTCGGGTCGGCCCGCTCCTGAACGCCTGTCGTACGGCGGGGAAACCTGCCGGGCTCGGGATTCTGATGACGCCGGATCACGGGCTACGCTGTCAGAGGCGGCGTAGCCTGCCTGGTCCTAGCCCCTGGAGCCTGCCGTGCTTGACTTGGACTTGCCCAAGCTCTTGTTTCTGGGCGTCGTCGCGCTCATCGTGTTCGGCCCGGAGCGCCTGCCATCGATGGCTGCCCAGGCGGGCAGGGCACTGCGCGAATTGCGCAGGATGGCTGAGGGAGCTAAGTCGGAGCTGCAGGAGAACCTCGGTCCCGAGTTCAGCCAGTTCGACCTTGCTGACATCAATCCCAAGCACTTCGTCCGCAAGCACCTGCTCGATGACCTGACCAGCGAGTCCGTCGTGATCGGTGGTAACGGACATAACGGCAATAACACCGCGACACTTGCAAGCCGCGCGGCGCCGGTCATCCGCTTGTCGCCCGGTGAGAGCCCGCCCTATGACTCTGAGGCCACCTGACCGCGGACCACCTTCGGCGGCGTCAGACTGGCGTAAGGCCAAGCTGTCGGCCAGCCAGGCTCCTTGAGCGGCCGGCCAGGCTCTCGGCGATCTTCCTGAGCTGCAAGGACGCAGGCGCGTCAGGATCGGACAGCACCAAGGGCGTGCCCGTGTCCCCAGCCTCCCGCAGCCTTGGTTCGATCGGGATCTCGCCGAGCAGGGGCACTGGGGCGCCGGTGAGCCTGGTCAGCGTGTCGGCCACCGCGACGCCACCGCCAGCGCCGAAGACGTCGATGCGCTCGCCGCAGTGCGGGCACGGCAGGTAAGACATGTTCTCGATCACGCCCACCACCCGCTGGTGCAGCTGATCAGCCAGCGATCCAGCCCGCTCGGCGACCTCGGCAGAGGCCAGCTGAGGCGTCGTTACGACGACAAGTTCGCTGCCCGGCACCAGGTGCGCTGCGGAGATGGCGACGTCGCCGGTACCCGGCGGCAGGTCGAGGAGCAGAATATCCAGATCGCCCCAGAATACGTCGGCCAGGAACTGCTGCAGAAGCCGGTGCAGAATCGGGCCGCGTAGCGGCAGCGGCTCGTTGCCTTTCTTCAGCATGCCGCTGGAGATGGCCCGGACACCGTGCGCGGTGGGCGGCATGATCATCTGCTCAACCTGCGTCGGGCGGTCCGTCACGCCGAGCATCCGCGGCACTGAGTGTCCGTAGATGTCGGCGTCGAGCAAGCCCACCTTCTGGCCGAGCGCGGCTAGTGCCACGGCCAGGTTGACCGTGACTGACGACTTGCCGACGCCGCCCTTGCCGCTGGCAATCGCGTAGACCTTGGTCAGCGAGCCAGGCTTGGCGAACGGGATCTCCTTTTCCGGCTTCCCGCCGCGGAGTTTGGTCTGCAGCTCGCGCCGCTGCTCCTCGCTCATCACGTCCAGCTCGACCCGCACGGCGGTGACGCCGCCGAGCTTGCTGACCGCGGCCGTCACGTCCCTGGTGATGGTCTCCCGGAGAGGACAGCCCGACACCGTGAGCCAGACGCCGACGAGGACGACGCCTCCAGGCGTGACCTCGATGCTCTTCACCATGCCGAGTTCGGTGATCGGGCGGTGGATCTCGGGGTCGTTAACCGTCGAAAGGGCCTGAGCTACCTGCTCCGGGCTCGGCAGGACGACGCCCGCAGCCGCTGGCGCTGAGTCTGTGGACATGGCCCCATCGTAGGCCCCGCCGACCCGTGCCCGGCCAGCTGAGGCCTCCACCGGGCCGTCGGCGTCAGGCGGCAGCAATTAAGCTCAGGCGGCGTGACGGATCGCACATACCGGCCCAGGCGGACGACCCTGGCGGTGCCTGCCAGCAACCCCAGGTTCACGGTCAAGGCTCGCGAGCTGGCAGTCGATGAAGTTTTTCTCGACCTGGAAGACGCGGTGGCCGCCGCGGAGAAGGAACGGAGCCGCACTGCAGTCGTGCAGGCGCTGCGTGACGGCGGCTGGGGCAGCAAGATCAGAGCGGTACGGGTCAATGACGTCAGGACCGGCTGGGCCTACCGCGACGTCGTCGACGTCGTCGAGCAGGCCGGCGAGTGGCTCGATGCCATCGTGCTGCCCAAGGTGACGGGCCCGCTCGATGTGGGCTGGCTGGACCTGCTGCTCAGTCAGATCGAGCAAGCCACTGGCCTGGCGCAGGGCCGGATCGCTATTGAGGCGCAGATCGAGGACGCAGCAGGGCTGGCTGCTGTCGACGCGATAGCAGCAGCATCACCGCGGCTTGAGGCGCTGGTCTTTGGCCCGGCCGACTTCATGGCCAGCCTGGGCATGCGCTCGCTGACCATCGGCGCGCAGCCGGCCGGGTACGCAGGCGATGCCTTTCACTACGCGCACTTGCGCATCCTGGTGGCCGCTAAGGCGCACGGGCTGCAGGCAATCGACGGGCCTTTCTCGGCCATCCGGGACACCGGCGGGCTGGCCGCGAGCGCCGCCAGCGCGGCAGCGATTGGCTTCGACGGAAAGTGGGTGCTGCACCCCGATCAGGTCAACGTGGTGAATACCGAGTTCTCCCCGTCGCAGGCTGACTACGACCGCGCTGAACTGCTGATCGAGGCATACGAGTACTACACCACCGTGCAGCGGCGCGGTGCCGCCATGCTGGACGGCCAGATGATCGACGAGGCGTCGCGGAAGCTCGCCCTGGTCGTCGCCGTTCGGGGCCGGGCGGCAGGACTTGCCCGTACGCGCCGGTTCGAGCCGCCGGAGTAACGCGCGGCTCAGCGATATCCGGCTGATCACGGGAGAGGTTCGAGTGACGGGTTCCGCGCGGCCATCGGCGCGCTCGCCGAGGGTCCTGGTCTCCCTGTTGCGGGACCGCTCCGCCGGCCGAGAACACGTCACGGACGTTGAGCTGTTCTTCGACCTCGGTTACGTATTCGCTGTCACCCAGCTATCGCATTACCTGCTGCACCATCCGACGCTCATCGGCGCGGTTCAGGCGGCTGTCTTGCTCGCCATGGTCTGGCAACTGTGGGCGTACACGACGTGGGTCACCAACTGGCTCGACCCAAACCGCATCCCGCTACGGCTGCTGCTGCTCGCGCTGCTACTGGTCAGCCTGCTGATGTCCGCTGCGATCCCGTCGGCCTTCGGCAGCACCGGCCTCCTGGTCGGCAGCACCTACGCGGTCACGCAGGTCGGCCGCAGCATCTTCGCGGTCTGGGCGCTGCGGAACCATCAGACGCTCGGCGCGAACTTCGAGCGGATCCTGGTCTGGTGCTGTGTCAGCGGCGCGCTCGCGGTAGCTGGCGGGCTCACCGGCAGCCCGGCGGCCAGGGCATTGCTGTGGCTCGGCGCGGTCGGCGTCGACCTTCTCGGCGGCGCCGTCAGGTTTTACGTCCCGGTCCTCGGCGCGACCAGCACGCTGGACTGGAATATCGAGGGCGGTCACTTCGCCGAGCGCTGCCAGTCATTCATCCTGATCGCACTCGGCGAGTCGATCGTGGTGACCGGCGCGACCCTGGCGGGTCTTCTCACCGGACCGCTTGCCCGGCCGCACGCCCAGCAGGCCCCGGCACTGGCGGCTTTCGCGGTCGCTTTCATCGGCACCGCCGCACTGTGGTGGCTGTACTTTGACCGCAGCGCCGCGGATGCGGCGAGGCTGATCGCCAGCTCCGCTGACCCCGGCAGGCTAGGACGATCCGCCTACCACTTCATCCATCCGATCATGGTGGCAGGCATCATCTCGATCGCGGCCGCAGACGACCTGGTACTGCAGCGGCCGGAAGCTGTCGGCATGGCCTTCACTAGCTGGCTGATACTGGGCGGGACCGGACTTTTCCTCCTTGGCCAGCTCGGGTTCAAGCTCGCCATCTGGCGGCATGTGAACCGAGCGCGCTTGCTTGCCCTCGGCTTGCTTGCCCTCCTCGGGCTGCTAGCGCCGCACGTATCGGCTCTGGCGCTCAGTTGCTGTGCCGCTGCAGTCCTCCTCGCCGTCGCGGCGGGAGATCACGCCGCCCACCGGGAACCGGAACCGGAACCGGAACCGGCCAGCGACGCAACGGCTGGCTGATCCGCGAGCGACCGCTCAGCTCGGCAGTAGCAGCGACGCTGCCCTAGCTGACAAGCTAGGTTGCGGCGGACGCGCAGGAGGCGAGCTGATGCTGGAATCGAACCGTTGGGTCGTGGCTGGGCTGGATGCCGGTGGCACCACGATCAACGCGACAGTGCTTGACTCGGCTGGTCGCTTTCTGGTGTCGGAGATGGCCGAGTCGCCAAGTTGCGTCCGCGACGGTCCGGGCAGCGCGATCGAGGCGCTGGCGCAGGCCCTGGCCGATGCGCTGGAGCGGACTGGTATCAGGCGCGAGGCGGTCCGTGCGGTCGGGCTCGACACGCCCGGGCCAGCGACCGCTGAGGGCGTGATCTGTTCCAGGGGAGCGACTAACTTTGCCGCCGAGCCGTGGCGTGGCTTCGACGTCCGGAGCGCGCTGGAGCTTCGTCTCGGGATTCCGGTTGTGTTCAACAACGACGCGAACGCTGCCGCGCTGTACGCGCATCACGAACATTTCGGACCCGAACTGGCGGACCGGCGCTCATCGGTGTCGGTCATCGTCGGCACCGGCCTCGGCGGTGGCGTTGTCGAAGCGGGCCAGGTCATCCGCGGCGCCGCCGGGATGGCCGGCGAGCTCGGGCACATCTGGCTGCCGATGGACGGCCTGCTGTCGCCTGGCCAGCCAGTGCCCGTCTGCAACTGCGGCCTTCCGGGCGACGCGGAGAGCATCGCGTCGCTGACCGGGATCGAGAAGAACTTGCTGCCCTACTGGCTGACGCAGTTTCCTGGCCATGAACTAGCGGCTGAGCCGCTCAGCGTCGCCGCGAAGCGGGTGCGCGAGTACGGGGAGAAGGGCGATGCGCTCGCACTGATGATCTTCGAGCAACAGGCGATCGCCATCGGCAGGCTGCTCACGATTGCAGCGAACTTCACTGACCCGCACGTCTACCTGGTCGGCGGCGGCGTGGTGGAGGCCAAGCCGCAGTTCCGTGACTGGTTCCTGGACCGCGTGCACGCGCATACCCTCCTGCGCGAGGAGCAAGCGAGGGCGTCGGCGATCGCGCTCGTGCCTGACCTCGATATGGCCGGGGCGCGCGGCTCGGCGATCGCTGCCAGGGCCGCAGTCTTGTCGGCCATCGGCGTGGGCTGACTGGCATGGCGATGCCTCAGGTGCGGGCGGCTGTCATGCGGTCCAGGATCGCAGCGCCGCCAGCAGGCCCCCGGTGAGCTCGGCCCGGCTGTCCATCGCGTCGGCGTCGGCGTCGGTCACCCAGCGCACCTCGGCCGCGTCGTCGCCCGCGCTGGCGTCAGCCGGGGCGACGCCCGGCGCCAGCACTGCGAGGTAATCCCTCACCTCGATGATCACGCCGCCGGCGCCGGGCAGGTCCACTGCGCCCAGTAGCCGGCCGCACGTCACCGCCAGCCCCGTTTCTTCCAGGACCTCGCGGACTACGGCCTGCTCGTCTGTCTCGCCAGGCTCGAGCCGGCCGCCCGGAATGGACCAGAGCCCGATTCCCGGCTCGTGCCCGCGCAAGATCAGCAGCAGCCGCCCGGCTTCATCCCTGATGACAGCCCCCACGCACTGCAGCCGGGCGGGCGTGCTGGGTTCGGGTGCGTGACCGGCTGGCTCTGCCACGGGTCCATTATGTCCGGCAGCGGAGATTACCGTGGCGTCAGCATTTGACGCAGGCGATACGGGGGATAACCCTGTGTGACATGAGATCCGCACTTACCTGCCCGCGCTGCGACAGCGTAGTGCGCGAACCGACCATTTGGTCCAGCGCCTACCACTGCGAGCAGCATGGTGAGGTGCATCCGCTGCGCTCGGCGCTTAGCCCGTCCCCGGAGGGTCTGGACGGTGTCCTGCGCGACGCGCATGTCCCGGTCTGGGTGCCATGGCCGCTGCCGCTGGGATGGCTGGTCACCGGCTTCGCGATAGCCGGTGACGAGCGGACCGGAACCCGCGGTTGCTCGGTGGCGCTGTCCGGTCCGAATCCCGTCGGCGGCCCGGCCGAGATGATGCTGATCTCCGAGGAACCGGGCGTCGGTCTCGGCGCCAGGTTCGCCGGCCTCGGTGGCCGGGATCCGGGCATGCAGTTCGCCGCCGGACCGCCTGCCGCGGTGGTGGAGTTCGCCAATCACGAGTTCCCGCTGTGGAACGTGGAAACCCCCGACCGGGCTGCGTTCGCCGGCGAGGTGAGCGGAACGTGGCTGTGGGTCGTGCTCTGGCCCCCGACCGCTGGCCTGCTGATGGTGGACCCCATGAAGCTTCGCGACCTGCGTGATCCTGGCCAGGAGCTAGACATTCCGTTCGGCGCTCTGTCGCCGCAGCTTCCCGGCTAGTGTCGGCAGCGTGCGCGCCGACCTGCACACTCACAGCAGCGTTTCGGACGGTACCGAGCCGCCAGCTGTCGTGATCCGGCGCGCCGCCGAAGCCGGCCTCGATGTGGTCGCGCTCACCGATCATGACACTGTCGGCGGTCAGCGCGAGGCCGCGGGTGCACTGCCGCCGGGGCTGACATTGGTGCCGGGAGCCGAGCTCTCGTGTCGCATGGAGGGTCACAGCGTTCACTTGCTGGCGTACTTGTTTGACCCGGAGAACGACGCGCTCGCCGGTGAACTCGCAGAAATCCGGGAAAGCAGGCTCCACCGGGCTCGCGCCATGGTCAATAAGCTTGCCGAGCTCGGCGTGCCAGTCACCTGGGAGCAGGTCAGCGAGATCGCCGGCGGTGGTGTGGTGGGCCGGCCGCACATTGCCCGGGCAATGATCGAAACCGGTGTTGTCTCCAGCGTGGACGAGGCCTTCACGCCGAGGTGGATTGGCCCGGGCGGACCTGCTCACGTCGCTCGGTACGCGCTAGACCCGGTCAAGGCAATCAGGCTGGTCCGGGCGGCTGGTGGCGTTACGGTACTGGCCCACCCGCGCGGCGCTGAGCGCGGCTGGCAAATCCCCGACGAGGTGATTGCTGATCTTGCAGCTGTCGGCCTGACTGGCATTGAGATCAACCACCCCCAACAAGGCGACAGGGAACGGCAGTTGCTAGGCGAACTCGCGCATTCGCTGGGTCTCGCGCCATCGGGCGGCAGTGACGACCACGGTGCCCTGACCGGCTTCCGGATCGGATCTGAGATCGCACCGGACGGCGGGTACGAGGCGCTGGTCAGCCAGGCCGCCGGTGCCAGGCCGGTGACGGGGAGTTGAGACCCGCGGCGCAGGTCCGGACTATCGTTTCGACGTGCTAGCCCGAACTGGTAAGGCTAGCTGAGGGCCAGCGGCCCAGCCGAGGTCCTGACAAGCCAACCAGGCCGTCACCATGAAAGGGCAACGGTACCGATGAGCAGTGACGAGGCTCGGATCGACACCGTGCGAGGCAAGGCCAACTCCTGGATCGTCGGGGACGACGACGAGGTGATCGTTATCGACCCCGGCGACGACGCGGCTGCCGTGCTCGCCGCTGTCGGTGACCGGGAGATCATTGCGGTTATCTGCACACATGGCCACGCCGGACATTCGGCCGCCGCTATCGGGGTCGCCGAACGCGACGAAGCCCCTGTCGCGTTGCACCCGGCCGACCGCCAGGCATGGCGCGAGTCGCATGACGATGAAGCCGAAATCGAGATGGAGGACGGCGGCCGGTTCGAAGTGGCTGACGTGACGCTTGAGGTAGTGCACGCTCCCGGCCATAGCCGGGGCTCGGTTCTGTTGTATTCCGAGGAACTCGAGGCTGCGTTCACAGGGGACGTAGTCAGCGAAAACGGTCCTGTCCCGCACGAAGACGGCTTCCCCAACTGGGGCCGGCAACTCGATGCGATCGGTGCTCACGTGCTGACGCTCCCGCCGGAGACACGGCTGCTACCCGGTCACGGCGGCGAACTGACCGTCGCGGATGCCGAGAAGAGATTCAACTCGTGGGTGTCCGCGGGCCAGGACCAGATTGTCAGTACCGTCCAGGAGGATGCCGAGTAGCGCTCTGCTGACCGGCAAGCACGGCGGTCTGGCAGGCACGGCGGTCTGGCAGGCACGGCGGTCTGGCAGGCACGGCGGTCTGGCAAGGATGGGCAGATGGAACAGCTTGGCTTCGAGGGGATGCCGCGACGGCTTTATGCCTGCACGCCCACGAGGCTGAGCACGTGGCTGGACTGCCCGCGCCGGTACCGGATGACCTACCTGGATCGTCCGGCGCCATCGAAGGGGCCGCCGTGGGCGCACAACAGCCTGGGCGCGAGCGTGCACAACGCCCTCGCCGGATGGTGGCGGCTGCCGCTGCGGCAGCGGACCGTGACCGCGGCCGGCGACCTGCTCGACAGCGGCTGGCTGTCCGACGGCTTCGCCGACACCGCGCAGTCGTTGATGCACCGGCGGCGATGCCGGCAGCTAGCAGAGGCATACGTCAGCGACCTCGACCCTGCGGCCGAGCCTGCTGGCGTAGAACGAACCGTGGCCACCCGAACAGACCTGATCACGGTGTCCGGGCGGATCGACCGGCTAGATGACCGAAGGCATCCCGGCGGCGAGCCGGGTGAGCTTGTCGTCGTTGACTACAAGACCGGGCGGCACCGGCCAAGCGTCGATGACGCGCGCACGTCGCTAGCGCTCGCCCTTTACGCGCTCGCGGCAAGCCGCGTGCTACGGCGCCCCTGCACGAAGGTCGAGCTCCATCATCTGCCTACCGCCAGCGTGCTGGCCTGGGACCATACGCCGGAGTCACTGGCCAGGCAGCTCGGCCGCGCCGAGGCGATCGCCAGCGAGTGTGCTGCCGCGGATGAGACGTATAAGGCTGCGGCAGCCGGAGACCCGGCAGCTGCCAAGGTATTCGCGGCGCGGCCTGGCCCTGGCTGCAGCTGGTGCGATTTCCGCGCGCATTGCCGGGAGGGCACTGCCGCATCGCCGCAACGCCGGCCGTGGGACGGCCTGGCGGTGACCGCAGCCGACGACACAGCCGCAGCCGACGACACAGCCGCAGCCGACGACACAGCCGCAGCCGACGACACAGCCGCAGCCGACGACACAGCCGCTGCGGACCATATGGCCGCTTCCGACGATGCGGGGGCTGCCGACGAAACGACGCCCGCGTCAGCTGGTCTGCTCGCGGGGGCTGTACCCAGCCAGCGTCGAGCCTGACCGAGCAGATCAGGACTGGCTGGCAGTCGTCCTTGCCGCGGCCTGGTGCTGGCTGCGGCCACAGGAGTGCACAGTTGGCTGCTGACGCTCGGCGGCGTTCCAGAACTGGGTCAGCGAGCTCGCCGTCGTAACGGGCGCGTCGATCGCGGGCGAGTGCGCTGCTCCTGGAATGCAAGTCCGCTCGGCGCCGAGCTGCCGGGCCATCAAGTCCTGGACGGCTGGCGGCCATGCATCGTCATTCTCGCCGTACACGACCATCGTGGGCAGCCCGCGCTCCACCAGCTCAGCTAGCTCACCCGTCCGGTCCGGGCAGCTGAGCAGGTATCTCGCGAGCACGATGAGGCTGACCGGGCAGGTCCGCAGCGCCCGTTCCCGAAGGAAAGCGATGACGTGCTCGTCGGCGCCTTCGGCCCTGGCCTGTGGTTCATGCTGATCGTGCCAGGCAATCCGCACCATGGCGCGAAGCTGCTCTACGTCGTCAGGCGCAATGCCCCCTGACGGGTCGAGCAGACTCACTATCTCGTGCAGCATCTCAGCGCGCTGGCCGCCGATCGCGCCTGGCCCCGACCCGAGAAGAGTCAGCGACAGGAATCCCGTCGGTCGTTGCAGCACCGCGTCGCGCGCGATCAGGCCGCCCATCGAGTGGCCGACCAGGTGTACCCGGCCGGCTTCGCGCGGCACTGCATCGGCTATTGCGAGCACATCCCCGGCCATTGCGTCGGCCGCATATCCGTCTCGCCCCGGCGCATGAGGGCTCTGGTATTGCCCGCGCAAGTCGACCGCGATGACCGTGCGGCCGGCCGCTGCCAGCGGCTCCAGGATCGGCAGGAAGTTCTCCTTGCTGCCGGTGTAACCGTGGACGAGCAGGGCCGGCCTGCGGTGCGGGACTCCGCGAGCTGGCTGTGCCTCAAGGATCGCGAACCTGCCGCGAGCGGTGGCCAGTGTTCCCGACCGCACGCCCTCGGGCAACTGCAAGGACCTGATGGTGCTCACGGGGTCGCAGCCTACCGAGAACTAGCCGAAATGTAACAGCCCAATAACGCAGGCTTCACCGAAAAAGATACCCCTCGGCTGGCGCAGCGCTAGGCCCTTAGCTACTCGGCCTGCTGTTACTCGGCCCGGCCGGGGCCTGCCGGGCCGGCAGCTTGCCTAACCGGCAGCTTGCCTAACCGGCAGATCGCCTAACCGGCAGCTTGCCTAACCGGCAGCTTGCCTAACCGGCAGATCGCCTAACCGGCAGATCGCCTAACCGGCAGCTGCCTGATCGTTGCCCGACTGACCCGCAGGCGGCCGAG
>Ga0335073_10004204_pt1 | contig 20155 bp, 19 predicted proteins | sample Lox_Sample_22_FD_207093 | JGI IMG/M metagenome (GOLD analysis project Ga0335073, IMG submission 207093) | Soil microbial communities from Loxahatchee National Wildlife Refuge, Florida, United States - Lox_Sample_2.2 | ecosystem: Environmental > Terrestrial > Soil > Wetlands | place: USA...
CGCCGACCAGGATCACGCCGGGCTTGCCGACGGTCCGGTGCACCACGTCCATGTTCCGGTTGGCGGCGATCGCCGGCGTCACGGTCCAGTTGCCCCGCATGCTCTGCAGGATGGCCGCTGCCGCGCCTGGCTGGCCGGCCAGAGCCGAGTACTGCGCCGACTGGGCGTACCGCCCGAACAGGATCATCGCCGCGGCGACCCCGGCCAGCACGCCGAACGGTATCAGGAACCACAGGCCGGTGAGCACCGCGACGACCACGACGATGGCGATGATCCCGATGCCGAGGCCCAGGACGATCGGCAGGGCCTTCGGGTTCGCCTTCCGGATGATCCCGGCAACCATGCGGATCTGCTTGATCCGGCCCATCGAGGCCGGATCCGCCGGATCCCGCTTATCTTTCTTTGACGCCGCACCTGACGCCTTATTCACCATGCTGGTGAGGATACTGTGCTGGCCCCGGGGCGACGAAACCCCGGACCCCTGTGGCGCCCGGCCGTGCCGTCCGCAGCGGCTACGCCGATGCCTGGCGGCTCACGGCCTGCCGGTACAGCCTCCCCGCGCGGTAGGACGAGCGCACCAGCGGCCCGGCCATCACCCCGGCGAAGCCCAGCTGCCTGGCCTCCTCGCCGAGCTCATCGAACTCCTCGGGAGGCACCCACCGCTCGACCGGGTGATGCCGCACCGACGGCCGCAGATACTGGGTGATCGTGAGCAGGTCACAGCCGGCCGCTCGCAGGTCGGCCATTGCCGCCGAGATCTCGGCGCGCTCCTCACCCATGCCGAGGATCAGGTTGGACTTCGTGATCAGCCCGCTCTCGCGGGCCTGGCTCAGGACCCCGAGCGAGCGCTCATAGCGGAACCCCGGCCGGATCCGGCGGAAGATACGCGGCACGGTCTCGATGTTGTGCGCCAGCACCTCGGGCCGGGCGGCGAACACCTCGCCGAGCTGCTCCGGGTCCGCGTTGAAGTCCGGGATCAGCAGCTCAACCCCGCATCCGGGGACCGCGGCGTGGATCTCGCGGCAGGTCTGGCCGTACAGCCAGGCCCCGCCGTCGGTCAGGTCGTCCCTGGCCACACCCGTCACGGTGGCGTAGCGCAGGCCCATCGCCGCCACCGACTCGGCGACCCGCCGCGGCTCGTCGGTGTCCAGCGGCTCCGGCTTGCCGGTAGCGATCTGGCAGAAGTCGCACCGCCTGGTGCACTGGTCGCCGCCGATCAGGAACGTCGCCTCGCGGTCCTCCCAGCACTCGAAGATGTTGGGGCAGCCCGCTTCCTCGCACACCGTGTGCAGCCCCTCGCGCCGCACCAGCTGCTTCAGCGCCGTGTATTCGGGTCCGGTGCGCAGCCGGGTCTTGATCCACGAGGGCTTGCGTTCGATCGGCGTCTGGCTGTTGCGCGCCTCGAGCCGCAGAAGCCGGCGCCCTTCGGGTGCGAGTACCACGACTCCAGCCTACGTCCCTGACCGCGGTCAGCCGTCACCCGCGGGTGCCGGGTCGTGCCGGGTCCGCTGCCGCAGCGCCATGCCGACGCACCCGGCCGCCCCGGCCAGCATCCCGCCGCTGCCGGCCACGATCAGGACCGTGCGCGCGCCGAGCACGGTGAGCAGCGCCCCGGCCACGGCCATGGCCAGCGACGTCGCGCCGAACAGCACGCCTGAGTACAGCGCGAAGACCCGGCCCGCCACGTCCTGCGGAGCCCGGTGGTTGAGGACGCTCCGGGTGGCGACGGTCTCCGCCCCGCTGGCCAGGCCGCCGAAACCGTAGGCCACGACGGCCTGCCAGAGCGCCACGGCGGCGCCAGCGAGCGCCACGCCGGCTCCGGTGGCGACGGTGCCGATCAGCGCGGCCGGCACGAGCCAGCGCACCGGCAGCCGCCCGCCGGCCAGGGTGCCGGCCACCATGCCCGCTGTCCAACCCGCGACCAGCAGCGAGTACCCGCCGGGGCCGGCCTGGAGCACGTGCTCGGCGAACACCACCTCCGCCACGACCGCCATGTTCGCGCACGCGATCACCGCGCCGACGGTCCCCACGAGCATCGCGGCCTCGGGGTCCGAGCGCAGGAAGCCGAAGCCCGCACGCAGTTCCGCGGACAGCCGTGGCCGGGCACCGGCATCATGTTCGCCGCCCGGAACGCTGCGCCGCGGGGCCAGCCGGAGTGCCCAGAGCCCGGCCGCGCCGAGCGCGTAAAGCGCGGCGTCGGCTCCAAACGCCGCGCCCGAGCCCACGGTGGAAATCAGCAGCCCGGCCAGCAGCGGGCCGGCCGAGAATCCGGCCCACGTCGCCGCCTGGAGGTAGCTGTTCGCGCGGGTGATCGCCGTGTCGCCGGCCAGCCGCGGCACGATCGCGCCGAGGCCGGGCTGCAGGATCGCTGCGCACACGCCGAAGCAGAGCGCGAGGGAGAGCGTGGCGGGCACGCCGCTCGCGACGGCCAGCCCCAGCGCGACAGCGGCCGCAACAGCCGCGGCGGCGACCAGCACGGACTTGGTGGGAAGCCGGTCCAGCAGCAGCCCGGCGACCGGGGCCAGCGTCGTGATCGGCACGGTCAGCGCCAGGAACACCGCGGCAACGGCCCAGGACGCGTGGGAACTCTGGTATACCCGGTTGGCGAGCGCGATCATGGCGAGCCCGTCGCCGGCCGAGATCGCCGCCTGCAGCGCGATCGCCAGGCGGAGGGTGAATCGGGACAACGGTGCTGCTCCTCGGGTGGCCGCGTTCAGATCATCACACACGCATGACCAGGTCGATGTGACGCGGTACGCCCGCGTCCGGAAGCATGGGAGACATGGCAACGCAGTTTGACCCACCGTCGGGAACGCGCGACTTTCTCGCCGCCGAGCTGGAGCGGCGTGAGCGGGCGTTCGGCGTGATCCGCTCGGTGTTCACCAGCTATGGGTTCGAGCCGCTGCAGACCCCGGCATTCGAGCGGCTCGATGTGCTGCTCGGCAAGTACGGGGACGACGGAGACAAGCTGATCTTCAAGATCCTGCGTCGCGGCGAGCACGAGGCATCCGGCGAGGCGGACCTGGCGCTGCGCTATGACATGACCGTGCCGCTCGCCCGGGTGGCCGCGGCTTACGGGAGCCAGCTGCCGAGGCCGTACAAGCGCTACACGATCGGCCCGGTGTGGCGGGCCGACCGGCCGGGCAAGGGCAGGTTCCGCGAGTTCGTGCAGTGCGACCTCGACACCCTGGGCTCCGCGTCGGTGCTCGCGGACGCCGAGGCGCTGTGCGCACAGCACGACGCTCTCGCCGCGCTCGGCCTCCCGGACTTCACCATCCAGCTGAACTCCCGGCGGGTGCTGGCCGGCCTGCTGGAGGCGTTCGGGGTGCCGGATGAACTCGGCCCCGGCGTGCTCATCACCCTCGACAAGCTGGACAAGCTGCGGGCCGACGCGGTCGTCGCCGAGCTCACCGGGCGCGGCCTGGCCGAGGGCACGGCGGGGGAGCTGGTCACCGCGATGACCGCCGACAACGCGATCGAGCGGATCCGGGCCGCACTCAAGCCGAGCGACGAGGGCTCGGCCGGCCTGGAGGAGGTGGACAGCGTGCTGTCCCTGGTGTCGCTGCAGGTGCCTGCCGGGCGGGTCGCGTTCACCCCGCGCCTGGTGCGCGGGCTGAGCTACTACACCGGGCCGATCTGGGAGGTGGTCGCGCCCGGCGGCGCCGGATCCATCGGCTCCGGCGGCCGCTACGACCACCTGATCGCGCAGCTCGGCGGCCCGGACACGCCCGCCACCGGCAGCTCACTCGGCGTGGAGCGGATCATTTCGCTGCTGCCGGGCGGCGACGGGGGCCAGCGGGGACGCCTCGACGTGGCGGTCACGGTCATGGGCGACGACCTCGCCGCCGCGTCGTTCGACTTCGCCGCGACCGCGCGCGCCGCCGGGCTGCGGGCCAGCGTCTACCTCGGCTCGTCCGGCAAGCTCGGCACGCAGCTGCGGTGGGCCAGCGACCAGGGAGCCCGCTGGTGCCTGATCTACGGCGAGCAGGAGGCGGATGCGGGCACGGTCACCGTGCGCGATCTGGGCAGCCGTGAGCAGGAGGCGGTGCCCATTGGAGACCTCGGCGATCGGCTCTCGGCGCGCGCCGCCGCCGACCTGGACCGGCGATGACCACCAGCAACTTCATCGACCACGACACCTGGTTCGCGCAGCTTCCCGGCGTCGTGGTGTCCGCCGGGGGGCTGATCACCGACCCGGCCGGGCGGATCCTGCTGGTCAAGCCCAACTACCGGGACCACTGGACGCTGCCGGGCGGCATCTGTGAGCACGGCGAGCCGCCGCATGCGGCCTGCGCCAGGGAGGTCGCCGAGGAGATCGGCTTGCAGCTGCCGATCGGCATGCTGCTGGCGATCGACTGGTCGCAGCCGTACGGCAAGGAAACGCGGCCGATCATGCACTTCGTCTTCGACGGCGGGACGATCGCCAACGGCGATTCCATCGTGCTGCAGGCGGAGGAGCTCGACGACTTCCGGTTCACCGCCGCCGGCGAGGCGGACGGCTACCTGCCGCCGTTCGGCGTGCGCCGGGTGCGGGCCGCGCTCCGCGCCCGCGCGGCAGGCAAATGCGTCTACCAGCCGACGCAGGTCAGCTGACCGCCGCGGCCAGGAGCTCGGGAGAGGTGCCGGCAACGCTGCGCCACCGGCTCGCCCCGAGCACGTCGGCGAGGTGGCGTTCGGTGACGTCGAGCACGTCGGCGACCGTGACATGCCTGCCGGACTCCGCCGACAGCGTGGTCACGGTCGCGTCCCGGATGCCGCAGGGCACGATGCGGTCGTACCATGACAGGTCGCAGTCGCAGTTCAGCGCGAAGCCGTGCATGGTCACGCCGCGCGACACCCGGATGCCGATCGCGCCGACCTTGCGGTCCTTGCCGCCGCCGGTCCCGCAGAACCAGACGCCACTGCGCCCTTCGACCCGCTGCGTCTGAACTCCGAAGTCGGCGCAGGTGCGGATCAGCGCCTCCTCGATCGTGCGCACGTAGCTGATCACGTCGACCGGCTCGCCGAGCCGGACGATCGGGTACCCGACGAGCTGCCCGGGACCGTGCCAGGTGATCTTGCCGCCGCGGTCGACGTCGATCACCGGGGCGCCCGCGTCCCCGGACGGCCGGTCGAGCACGTCGGTCCGCTTGCCCGCCGTGTAGACCGGCGGGTGCTCGAGCAGCAGGCAGGTGTCCGGGATGTCGCCGCGTACCCGCCGCTCGTGCAGGTCCCGCTGCAGATCCCAGGCCCGCTGGTAGGGGATCGCGTCCGCGCCGAAGCCGGCCCGGGCGAATATCAGCTCGCGCTCCATGAACACCAGCTTACGAGCCCAATCCGCGCCGTCCGGCATGCGTCGTGGGTGCAAACACGGGGCATGCATACCTGCGGGGGCTCCGCCCCCGCATACCCCCGAAACCCCGCGCACCCTCCCGCCAGGGGTCGGAAGGAGGCCAGCCGTTGTTCGACGAGGCCGAACTGAAACGGATGAGCCCGAGAGAGCGCGCCAGGCTCATGCAGGCGCTGGCGTGCCTGGACATGCCCCGGCTGGCGACAGCGGGCAACCCGCGACGGCGCCGGTGGTTCCTGATCGGGACGATCGTGTGCTGCGTGGTCCTCGCCGCGTGGATCGGCGTGCTCGCCGTCACGCTGCCGCGGTTCTACCGGGCCGGCGACTGGCGCGGCGCCTGGGTCGGGTTCGACCTTGCCGAGCTCGTCGCGTTCGCCGCGACCGCCTGGGCCGCGTGGCGCGGCAGGCAGGTGCTGATCATGTGCCTGCTGGTGCTGGCCACGCTGCTGCTGTGCGACGCGTGGTTCGACGTCACGCTGGACGTGCGCACCAGCGGCTTCCTGTTCAGCCTGCTCTCGGCGCTGCTGGTCGAGATCCCGCTCGCCATCGGCGCGATCCTCGCCGCGAGGCGGCTGCTGCGGCTGACCATCGGCCGCATCCGGAGCCGGGAGGGGCTGCCGGGACCGGTGCCGCCGCTGTGGCGGATCTCGCTGTTCGGGTACCAGCAGGACGGGATGCTGCACGACCCGGTCCCGCCCGCGTCGGCGCACGGCCAGCGGGGAGAGACCGCGCTGCGTTAGTGCCGCGGCGGCGCTACGTTAATGCTGCGGCGAGCGCGCCGGCGATGCCGGGATAGCGGAACGCGAAGCCAGCCTCCTGCAGCCGCCGCGGCAGCACCCGCGTGCTGCCCAGCAGTTCGCCGGAGAGCTCGCCGAGCCCGGTGCGCAGCACCGGGGCCGGCACCCGCAGAGGCGCCGGGCGCCGCAGCACACGGGCAAGGTCGGCGGTGAACTCGGCGTTGGTCGCCGGAACCGGCGCGGTCAGGTTCACCGGGCCATCGACGTCGGCGTGACCGAGCAGGAACCGGACCGCCGCAACGTGGTCGGTCACCGAGATCCAGCTGATGAACTGAGAGCCGGGGCCGAGCCTGGCGCCGAGCCCCAGCCGGAACAGCGGCACCAGCGGCCCGAGCATCCCGCCCTTGCGGGACAGCACGACGCCGGAGCGCAGGTTCACCACGCGCACGCCCGCCTCGGCGGCCGGCCGTGCCGCCGCCTCCCAGTCGCGGACCAGGTGGGCGAGGAACCCGCTGCCGGCGGGCGCCGACTCGTCCACCTCGCGGGAGCCGGTGTCGCCGTACCAGCCGATGGCCGAGCCGGACAGCAGCGCCGGCGGCGGATTCGCGGCCTTGCCGATGGCGGTGACGAGGGTCTTGGTGCTCTGGATCCGGCTGGAGCGCAGCTCGGCCTTTCTGGCCTTGGTCCACAGGCCGCCGGCGATGGGCGCCCCGGACAGGTGCACTACGGCGTCGAGCCCGTCGAGCGCGGCCGGGTCGAGCCCGCCGCCGGGATCCCTCGGGTTCCACGCGATCTCGTCCGGCCCCCGCGGCGAGCGCCGGACCAGCCGGACGACCGTGATTCCGTCTCGCTGCAGGCTATCGCCCAGCGCCGACCCGATCAGGCCCGACGATCCGGTGATCGCGACCCGCATGGACCCCCCAGTTACAGTCCAAGTTCGGTCTCGAACGCGCCCTCTTCGAGCCGTTCCTTGACCGTGACCAGGAACCGCGCGGCGTCGGCCCCGTCGACCAGCCGGTGATCGTAGGTGAGGGCCAGGTAGACCATGGACCGCACCGCGATGACCTCGCCGAGCGCGGGGTCTTCCATGACCACGGCCCGCTTGACCACGGTACCGGTGCCGAGGATGCCGACCTGCGGCTGGTTGATGATCGGCGTGTCGAACAGCGCGCCCCTGCTGCCGGTGTTGGTGAGCGTGAACGTGCCGCCGGACAGGTCGTCCGGGCCCACCTGGCCGGCCCGGGTGCGCGCCGCGAGGTCGGCGATCTTCCTGGCCAGGCCAGCGATGTTGAGGTCGCCGGCCTTGCGGATGACCGGCACCATCAGGCCGCGCTCGGTGTCCACCGCGATGCCGAGGTGCTCCGCGTCGTGATAGGTCACCTGCCCGCTGCCGGTGTCGATGATCGCGTTCAGCCTGGGGTGGACCTTCAGCGCCTCCACCGTGGCCAGCGCGAAGAACGGCAGGAACGAGAGCTTGACGCCCTCCCTGGCCTCGAACGCGCCCTTGGCGCGGTCCCTGAGCCTGGCGATCGCCGTGACGTCGGCCTCGACCACGGTGGTGAGCTGGGCCGAGGTCTGCAGCGACTCGACCATGCGCTGCGCGATGACCTGGCGGGACCGTGACAGCTTCTCGGTCGTGCCACGCAGGCTGGATGGCACGATCGCGGGACGCCCCGCGTCGGTGGCCCGGGCGGGGGCCGCGGCCGGCTCGGCGGCCAGTGCTTTGGACGCGGCGGCCGGCGGTGCCGGCGGCGTGGCGGCGGGCTGTGCCGCCTGCTGCGGTACCTCGGGTAGCGGTCCGGCCTGCTGCGGCACGGCGACCGGCTGCGCGTCCTGGGTGCCGCGCCGCTCCCGGGCGGCGTCGAGGACGTCCTGCTTGCGGATCCGCCCGCCGACCCCGGTCCCGGTCACGGCCCCCAGGTCGATCTCGTGCTCGGCGGCGAGCTTGCGCACCAGCGGCGTCACGTAGGGGCCGTCGGCGCCCGGCGCCACCGGCGGGGCAGAGCCGTCTGCTTCCTGGGTGCCCGCGGGCTCGGGCTCCTGCTCCGCAGCGGCGGCCGGGGCCGGGGCGGGCGGCTGGGGTGCTGGCTGCTGCGGCGCGGGCGGGGCCTGCGCCGCGGGCGGGGCCTGCGCCGCGGGCGGCTGGGGCTGCTGTGCCTGCTCGCGCGGCTGCGGCTGGTAGGCAGGGGCCGGCGGCGGCGCCTCCTGCTGATACGGCTGCTGGTAGCCGGACGCGCCGTAGCCCTGGGCTCCGCCGTTGGCCGCGGCCGGGGCCGGGGCAGCAGGAGCCGGCGCGGCCGGTGCCTGCGGGGCGGGTGCCGGTGCCTGAGGTGCGGGTGCCTCGGCCTGTGGTGCCGGGGACGGGGCGGCCGGCTCGGCCACCGCGGCCGCTGGGGCCTCTGGCTCGGCGGCGGGCGCGCTGGCCGCGGCGCCCTCCTCGTCGATGACGGCGAGCTCGGCGCCGACCGCGACGGTCTCGTCCTCGGCGACCGTGATCCCGCGCAGGATCCCGGACACCGGGGACGGGATCTCGGTGTCGACCTTGTCCGTGGACACCTCGAGCAGCGGCTCGTCGGCCTCGACTCGCTCGCCTTCCTTCTTCAGCCAGCGGGTGACTGTGCCCTCGGTGACGCTTTCACCGAGCTGTGGCATGGATACCGAGACCGACATGGCTTCGGGGACTCCTTATGAGTGGAAATGGAGGGGCTTGCCGGCAAGCGCCAGGTGCGCCTCGCCGATCATCTCGGACTGGGTCGGGTGCGGATGGATGAGCTGGGCGACCTCGGCCGGCACGGCCTCCCAGTTGTAGATCAGCTGGCCTTCCGCGATCAGCTCGCCCACGCGCGCCCCGACCAGGTGGATGCCCAGCACCGGGCCGCCGCCCTCGGTGGCGATGACCTTGGCCGCGCCGCCGGTCTGCAGGATCTGGCTCTTGCCGTTGCCGGCCAGATCGTAGGTGACCTCGGTGGTCTTGATGCCGCGCTCGGCCGCGACGGCGGAGGTGATGCCGACGGAGGCAACCTCGGGGTCGCTGTAGGTCACCCGGGGCACGCCGTCGTAGTCGATGGGCGTGACCGGCAGCCCGGCGAGCCGCTCGGCGACCATGATTCCCTCGGCGAAGCCGACGTGCGCCAGCTGCGGGCCCGGGATGAGGTCGCCGACAGCGGAGATCGTCGGGACGCTCGTGCGGCAGTACTCGTCCACGGTGACCCAGCCGCGGTCGGTGGCCACCCCCGCGTCCTCGTAGCCCAGGCCGGCCGAGACCGGGTTGCGGCCGACGGCGACCAGCAGCAGCTCGGCGTCGAGCGTGGCGCCGCCCTCGAGCGTGACCGTGACACCGGCGTCGGAGGGTTTGACGCTCTCGAACTTCGTGCCGAGCTTGTAGCCGATGCCGCGCCGCCGGAACGCGCGCTCGAGGAGCTTGGAACTGGACTCGTCCTCCAGCGGCACCAGGTGCGGCAGCATCTCGACGATCGTCACCTCGGCGCCGAACGAGCGCCAGATGCTCGCGAACTCGACCCCGATCACGCCGCCGCCGAGGATGACCGCGGACGCCGGCACGTGGTCGAGCTCCAGGGCCTGATCGCTGGTGATTACCCGCTGCCCGTCGATGTCGATCCCCGGCAGCCCCCGGGACTCCGAGCCGGTGGCGAGCACCACGTGGGCGCCCTCGATCAGCGTGTCGCCGACCTGCACCTGGGTGGGGGAGACCAGCCGCCCCTCGCCGTCGATGACGTCGATGTGCCTGCTGCCGATGAGCCCGACCAGGCCCCGCCATAGCCGGGTAACGACCTTCTCCTTGTAGGCGTTGACCCCGGCCATGTCGACGCCCTCGAGCGTGGTCTTGACCCCGAACGCGGCGCTGTCCCTGGCATGATCGGCGAGCTCGGCCGCGTGCAGCAGGGCCTTCGTCGGGATGCATCCCCGGTGCAGGCAGGTGCCGCCCACTTTGCCCTTCTCGATGAGCGCGACGCGCTTGCCCAGCTCGGCAGCCCGCAGCGCGCACGCGTAGCCGCCGCTGCCGCCGCCGAGGATCACAATGTCGTAGCTGGCCTGGTCCGCCACGATGAGCTCCCTTTCCAAAGTCCGCTGCCTACAGGCGCCCGTCCGCGACGTCCAGTGCGACCTGGACGAGCAGGCGGACGGCCGCGCCCGTTCCGCCCTTCGGGGTATACCCATAGGGCTCGCCCTCGTGGAACGCGGGCCCAGCGATGTCCAGGTGCGCCCAACGCACACCGTCGGGAACGAATTCCCGCAGGAACAAGCCGCCGACGAGCATCCCGCCATCCCGATTCTGTGTGACGTTCGCTATGTCGGCCACCGGGGAGTCGAGGCCCTTGCGCAGTTCGTCGGGCAGCGGCATCGGCCACGCTGCCTCGCCCGCTCTGTCAGCCGCGTCCACGACCCCGCGGAGCACCGCGTCGTCGTTGGCCATCACGCCCATGATCCTCGGGCCCAGCGCGACGAGCTGCGCGCCGGTCAGCGTGGCCACGTCGATCAGCAGGTCGGGCGAATCAGCGGCCGACCTGGCCAGCCCGTCGGCCATCACGAGGCGCCCCTCGGCGTCGGTGTTCAGCACCTCGACGGTGCGGCCGCCGTAGATGGTGATCACGTCGGATGGCCGCTGCGCCGTGCCGCTCGGCATGTTCTCGGCCATGCACAGGTAGCCGACCACGTTGACCGCGGCGGCGAGCTGGGCGACCGCCGAGACCGCAGCGAGCACGGCGGCGGCGCCGCTCATGTCGGACTTCATCGCCTCCATCGACTTCGGCGGCTTCAGCGACAGCCCGCCCGAGTCGAACGTGATGCCTTTCCCGACCAGCACCACGGTCTTGGTTGCGTCGGGGTGTGTGTAGGCCACGCGCGCCATCCGCGGCGGGTGCACCGAGCCCTGGCCGACCCCGGTCAGGCCGCCGTAGCCGCCCTCGGCGAGCGCCTTCTCGTCCAGGATCTCGACGTCCAGCCCGGCCATTCCGGCCACGCGCTCGGCCTCCGCGGCGAACGTGGACGGGTAGAGGTCCGACGGGCCGGTGTTGACCAGGTCGCGCACCAGTGTCATCGCGCCGGCCAGCAGCCGCGCGCGGTCCGTGGCCTCCGCCGCGGCACCGAGCACGATCACCTCGGTGTCCTGCCTCTTGCCGGTGTACCGGCCGAAGGTGTACCCGCCGAGCAGCGCGCCGAGCGCCACCGCCTCGGCCTCCGCCGCGTCGCGTGCGGGCAGCGCGAGCGCGACCCGCAGCGGCGTGCCGTTCGTGACCGCGCGGACCGCGGCGCCGGCCGCGCGGCGCAGCGCCTCGCCGCCGAACGGCGCCTGGCCGCCGGCGGGCCCGCCGATGCCGACGGCGGCGATCAGCGGGGCGGTCAGCTTCCCGGCCGACGCGATCCTGGTCACTTCCTCTGCCTTGCCGGTGGCGCCGAGCGAGCCGAGCGTCTGCGCGAGATTGCCGCCGAGCGCGGCGTCCACGTCCTCGGCGCCCGGCGCTGGCACCGGCCCGTCGGGTCCCTGGACAACGCCGACGACGATCACGTCGGCCTGGGCGTCGGGGGCGGATTCCTGGCTGGTGCGCAACGTCGCTGTCACGTACCCGAGCCTAGTGCCTGCCTGGCCGGGGCGATCACCGGCTGCTGAGCCTAGCCGGGGAAGACGTGGCAGCCGCTGGGCTCGAGCCGGAGACCGACCGGCTCCCCGCGTGCCGCGCGGATCGGCGCGAATACCCCGGTCAGCCGGCCGGACCCGGGAAGGTCGACGGCGTGTTCGTAACCGCGGCCGCGGAACGCGACGTCCGCCACCACGCCGGTGAGGTGATGCTCGTCGCCAAGCCCGCTCACCAGCCGCACGCCGGTCGGGCGGATCATGAGCAGCGCCGATGGCCCGGCGCCCGGGTCGGCGGGCGCGCGGACCCGCAGCGGCCGGGCGCCGTTGGCGCCCGGCGGCTCCACCTCCACGAGGCCGGGCCCGGCCGGCCGGATGCGCACCGGCAGCTCACCGGACAGCCCGGTGAAGCGGGCCACGAACGGGGTCGCCGGGCTGGTGTAGATCTCCTCCGGCGTTCCGGCCTGCACCAGGTTGCCACGGCGCAGCACGCCGACCCGATCGGCGAGGGCGAACGCCTCGGCCTGGTCGTGGGTGATGTAGATGGTCGTGGCCTCCGCCCCGCGGACCAGGGCGGAGATCTCCACCCGCATCCGCTCGCGCAGGTCGGCGTCCAGGTTCGACAGCGGCTCGTCGCACAGGATGAGGCCGGTGTCGGCGACCAGCGCCCGGGCGAGCGCGACCCGCTGCTGCTCGCCGCCGGACAGCTGGTTCGGGTACCGGCCGGCCAGGGCACCGAGCCCGACCCGGTCGAGCATCAGCCGGGCCTGCGCCCGGCACTCGGCGCGGCCGTGGCCGCGGCGGCGCAGCGCGAACGCCACGTTGTCCGTGACCGTCAGGTGCGGCCACAGGGCGTAGTCCTGGAAGACCATGGACAGGTCGCGCCGGTCCGGCGGGACGTGCAGCGAGCCGTCGGCGACGACCCGGCCGCCGATCGTGATCCGGCCGGACGTGATCCGCTCGATGCCCGCGAGGCAGCGCAGCAGCGTCGTCTTCCCGGATCCGGACGGCCCGAGCAGCACCAGGAACGTGCCGGGCTCGACGTCGATGCTGACGTCGCCCAGCGCCCCGGTGCCGCCCGGGTACACCTTGGTCAGCCCGTCGATCGTGATCCGCTCAGCCACTCCTGGCCCCTCCGATCCTGCGCCAGCCTGCCGGCGCGAGCAGCCGGTAGCCGCCGAGTGCCGCCGCGACGGCGAGCATCGCGACGGCCACCGCCAGGACGGACTGGGCCATGCCGACGCCGAAGTGGTAGTTGCCGAGGTTGTCCTGGATCGCGACCGAGGCCGGCGGCGAGCCCGGGGCGTAGAGCAGCTGGGAGATCGGCAGCTCGAGGAACACGCCGCAGAACGTGAGCAGCCACGCCATCACCAGCGGCCGGGACACCACCGGCAGCACCCCGCGGGCCCACGCGGTCAGCTCGCCGCTGCCGTGTGCCCGTGCGGCGTCCTTCAGCGACGGCTGGAGCTGCGAGACCGCGCCCATGAGCACCCGCGAGTTCGTCGGCAGGCTCGACGCGATGTACGCGATCACCAGCAGCGTGGTCGTCTGGTACAGGTCAATGCCCAGCCGGGACATCACCGGCAGGTTGTAGAAGAAGATGTAGCCCGCCGCGAACACCACGCTCGGCAGCGCGATCGCGGACAGCAGCAGGAAGTCGAGCGCACGCGACGACGTGCCGCGCCGCTGGGCGAGCAGCCAGGCGGCGATGAACCCGCCGACGACGGTCACCGACGCTCCGACGAGCGCGTAGATGAGGGAGCGCTCCAGCGGCCCGAGCTGGCCCGACGCGTGCAGCACGGCGCGGTAGTTGACCAGGGTCAGCGAGAACGAGCCGCCGTAGTCGGCGAGCAGCGATCCGCTCACCGCGCCGAAGCCCGTCACGCCGAGCGCCACCACGAAGAACAGCGCCACCCCGCTCGCCGCGCACAGCGCGCCCGGCCGGGAGAGCTGGCGCCGCACGGCCTGCCTGGTCCGGCCGGACAGCATCTGGTACGACCGCCCGCGCAGCGCCCTGGCCTGCAGCGCGAGCGGGATGGCCACGGCCGCGACCAGCAGGCAGCCCATGGCGGAGGCCGCCGGGAAGCTCGGCGGGAAGTTGTCGATGGCCTGGTACAGCTGGTATGTGGCGAGGGAGAAGTTTGAGTTGTACGCGAGCGTGGCCGCGACCCCGAAGTCGCTGATCGACTCCGCGAACCCGATCGCCAGCGCCGACCAGATCGCGGGGGCCAGCATCGGCATGATCAGCCGCAGCGCCCCGATCCGGCTGGCGCCGTGCACCCGCGCCGCGTCCTCGAACTCCTGGCCCAGCCCGGCCAGGCCGGCGGTGACGGCAAGGAACGAGAACGGCACCGAGCGCAGGCCGAGCAGCAGCACCACGCCAAACGGCCCCATGATCGCGTGCGTGACGGCGGGCAGGTCGAGGCCGAGCCGGTACATGACGCCGTCCGCCTGCACCAGCCGCTGCCACCCGAGCGCGGGCAGCCACGACGGCAGCAGCAGCACCAGCCACATCCCGCCGGCCACGAACCGGCGCCCGGGCAGCGTGGTGCGGCCAGCAAGCCAGGCGATCGGCAGCCCGATCGCTACGCCGAGGACCGCGGCCGCGGCGCTCACCCACAGCGAGTTCGTGATCGCGATGGCGGTCGCCCCGGTGAACGCGCCGCGCAGGTAGGAGAGCGTGAACCACTGGGAGCCCTGGTCGAAGAGCCGCGGCGAGATCGTGAGGACCAGCGACGCGGCGCACGGGACCAGGATCGTGAGGACCAGCAGCAGCCAGAACACCGGCCTGGCCAGCCGGCCCGCCCACGCCGTCGGCCCGGCCAGCAGGGCTGGCCGGGCCGGGCGGACCGCCGGCGTCAGCGGACGATCGAGCTGTCGAACCACGTGTTGATCGTCGCTTCCTTCGGCCCCCACGTGTACGGGTTGATCGTCTGGGTCTTCACGCTTGCCAGCGACGGCAGCGACGGCAGCGGGCTGGTGCCCTGCAGCACCGGGTAGTACAGCGAGTCGCCGGTCGGGTCACCGGACTGCATCACCTTCTGGCCGGCCGGGGACAGCACGAAGTCGATGAATTTCTCCGCCTCGGCCCGCTCGGCGGCGGGTGCCTTGGCATCGATGCCGATCGCGCTGGGCAGCAGCGTCACCGGGTCCAGGTACTTGACGGCAAGCTGCTTGTCGCCGAGCACCGCGCCGATGCCCGCTGAGCTCTGCACGAGCGCCAGCTTGATCTGGCCGCTGGTCAGGGCCTGCAGCGTGGGCCCGTTGGTCGGGTGAATGATCAGCCCGTTGGACTTGAGCTTGGTGAAGTAGCTCTCGCCGTTGTTCACGCTGCCGAGGTAGTTCATCATCCCGGCGATGAACGGGTAGGTCGGGCCGGACTGCGACGGGTCGTTCATCCCGACGTCGCCCTTCCACTGCGGATCGAGCAGCTGCTGCCAGGTCGCGGGCGGGTCGCTCACCTTGGCCTTGTTGTAGACCAGAGCGGCCATCAGCGTGACGCCGGTCGGCGTGTAGCTCTTGTCGGCGGGCAGGGACTGCTGGCCGAGGCTGTTCCAGCTGACCTTGGGCTCGAAGCCCTTCTGCAGCAGGCCCTGCTGGTCGAGCCCGGCGAACGCGGTGGCTCCGTCAACCCAGAGCAGCCCCCAGTTGGGGTTGTTCTTTGAGGCCTCGATCTGGGTGAGCAGCGGGCCGGTTGAGTTGTCGTCGAGCTTGACCGGGATGCCCGTGGCCTTGTGGAACGCCGTGACCTCGGCCTGGTCGTAGCCCTGGGCCGAGTAGACGACGAGCGTCACCTTGGCCGTCGACGCGGCCGTGGTCGTGGACGACGATGAGCAGCCCGCCGCAGCGGCCAGGACGAGCGCCCCGATGCCGATGGCGCCGACGGTGAAGCGGAATCTGTTGCGGGTGATGGTGCGAGTCATGGCTGCGAGCCTTGGGCAGTGGCTCTAATGACCCGTGTACCGTGGATGTCCCGGAGGTTAAACGTCCGCTAAAAGCTGGAAATAACTGCTGTCGCGAAGTAAAAATGACGGCTGTTAGACTTGTAGCGTCACGAACGAGGAACTGGAGGTGCGGTGGGAACCGGGGCTGCGCTGTTCATCGCGGTCTTCCTTGCCTGCGTGGTCGAGGCGGTCGAGGCGACCACGATCGTGCTGGCGGCCGGCACCGCCAGGGACTGGCGGTCGGCGACGAGCGGCATGGCCGGAGCGCTGGCCGTGCTGGTGATCGTCGTGGCGGCGCTCGGCCCGGCCGTGTCCGATGTGCCGCTGCGCGGCCTGAGACTGTTCGTCGGCGCGCTGCTGCTGGTATTCGGCCTGCAGTGGCTGCGCAAGGCGATCCTGCGGGCGAGCGGTCACAAGGCGCTGCACGACGAGGACAAGATCTTCGCCGAGCAGCTGGCCACGGCCGCGGCGAAGCCCCGCAAGGGGCGCGCGGCGGCGCGGCTGGTGCCGGACTGGTACGGGTTCACGCTGTCGTTCAAGGGCGTGCTGCTGGAGGGGCTCGAGGTCGTGTTCATCGTGCTCACGTTCGGCGCCAACTCCCATGACGTCGGGCTGGCGGCGCTGGCGGCCGCGTGCGCGGTGGTGCTGGTCGCCGCCGCGGGCCTGGCCATCAGGTCACCGCTGCAGCGGGTGCCGGAGAACACGATGAAGTTCGTGGTCGGGATCATGCTGACCGCGTTCGGCACGTTCTGGGGAGCCGAGGGCGCCGGCGCGCACTGGCCGGGCTCGGACACGGCGCTGCTCGTGCTGATCCCGGCCATCGCGGTGTTCGCGCTGGCCCTGGTGGCCGTGCTGCGCGGGAACCCGGTGCCAGCGGTGGAGCGGAACTGACATGGGCGCGCGCATCCGGGCCTTCGCCGCCTTCTGGTATGACTTCGTGATCGGCGACGACTGGCTGGTGGCGGCCGGGGTCGTGGTCGGCCTGGGGCTCACCTACGCGCTCAGCCGGACTGCGGTTCCCGCCTGGTGGCTGGTGCCGCTGTCCCTGGTGCTGCTGCTCCCGGTCAGCCTGTGGCGCGCGACCAGGCGTTAAGGCGCCATGCCTACCGGCTCTCCGCCTCCTCGGCGTACACCCGCGCCGCGTAGGCCTCGAGGGACTGCTCGCAGTCCTCGATCCCTTTTTCCGCTGCCTGCCGCCCGGAGGCGCCGAAGGCGTCGCGCTGGCGCACCCGTTCCAGCCAGTTCTTCAGCTTGACGAGGTCGACCTCGTTCTCCTCGAGCTCGGCGTACGTGAAGTGGTTCTCGTCGTACTCCTTCTTCACCTGCCCGAGGAAGTCATGGCACTTGTCCACGATCTCCTCGTACTCGTCGTCGCGGGCCGCCTGGAACTGGGCGCGGACCTCCTGCTCCCCGGCGAGCACGGCGCAGGACAGCAGCGCCGCGGTCCCCGACATGTCGAGGATCTCGCTCCTGAGCTTGCGCAGCGCCCGCTCGGCCGCGACGCTGGCCGGCAGCGCGGCGGCGGAGTTCTGCAGGTAGATGGCGCCGAGGCTCTTGAGCCTGCGCCACACCGTCGAGCGGAGCCTGGTCGGCTCGGACGGAACCCGGTAGATCAGCAGCAGCCAGCCGGTGACGCCCTCGGCGTCGTTGTCGCCCACGCGGCCCATTGTGCTGTGCCCGAAGGCGGGGACGGTAATCGGGCCTGCGAACCGAACTTGCCGATGCGGGCCATCAGGTCGTTTTCGGAGCGGATCTCTTCGTGGGTGGGCGACAGCGCGATCGCCGCGATCGAGATGAACGAGACCACGCTGATCCCGAGGACCAGCGGCAGCAGGAAGCTCTCCGCCGTGGCACCGCCCGAGCCGCCCATGACCATGCCGGCCGGGCCGGGGGCCCGGTACATCCGCATCGCGGCCATCCCCATGTAGTGCATGCCGCTGACGGCGACGCCCATGACCATCGCGGCGCCGGCCGTGTGCCAGACGCCGCTCAGCCGGAGCGCCGCCCACAGCGCGGCGGTCGCCGCGACAACGGCGATCACCACCGACACGGCGAACAGCCCGGCGTCGTAGGTGATCCGGCCCGGCATCCGCATCGCGGCCATGCCCATGTAGTGCATGCTCGCCACGCCGAGCCCGGTGATCAGGCCGGCCAGCAGCAGCGGGCGGTATCCGTCGCCGCCGAACCCCACGATCAGCAGGCCGACGCAGACGATCGCGACGGCGATGAACATGCTCAGGATCGTGATCGGCACGTTGTAGTGGATGGTCCCGCCGGGGATCGTGAACCCGAGCATGGCGATGAAGTGCATTACCCAGATCCCGGTGGTCCCGATCGACACCCCGGCAAACAGCAGCCAGCGCACGCGCGGCCAGCCTTGGTAAGCCATGGCGCGGGTGGTGCACCGCAGGCCGAGGAACGCGCCCATGCAGGACATCAGGTAACCGAGAACGGGCGTCAGCAGCCCATACGAGAAATTATGAACAGTTAGCATGAAACGCCGCCCCTTGTCCGCAAATGAGACCGATTGCAAGGATAGCGGGCGCTGCGTCGCAGGTCAGCGTCGTTCGGGAGGTTCGCGGAACGTGGCGAGGCTCCAGGGGGCGTCGTCGTCGTCCTGCGGGATCGCGGTTTCCACCTCGAGCGGCCGCTCGCTGCGCCTCCGGATGTGGTCCAGCAGCGCCGCGTCGTAACGGATGGCGTCCTCGGTCGGCGCCAGCGCGACCGCCGCCAGGGCCAGGAACGCGGCGATGCTGGCGCCGAGGACAACCGGGAGCACGTAGCTGGCGGCCGTCGCGCCGCCGCCCGCACCGATGACCATTCCGGTCACGGTGCTGGCCGGGGAGATCCTGACGGCGGCCATCGCTGTGTAATGCACGGCGCTCACCGCGATGCCGAGCAGCAGCGAGACCGCCACGGTGGCCCAGATCCTGCGCAGCCGGACCGCGGACCACAGGATCGCCGTCGCCGCGACGATCGCTATCACAATCGAGACGATGAACAGCACCGGGTCGTATCCCAGCGCTCCTGGCATCCGCATCGCCGCGAGACCCAGGTACTGGGTCAGGGCCAGGCCGCCGCCGGCGATCAGCCCGCCGGCGGCCAGCGGCCCTGATTCCTCGCCGCTGAACCCGACGATCAGCAGGCCCGCGGTGATGGTCGCCGTGGCGACGAGCAGGCTGAGGATCGTGACCGGCACGCTGTACCGGGTGGTCTCGCTGGAGACGGAGAAACCGACCAGGCCCGCGAAGCTCATCGCCCAGATGCCGACGCTGCCCATGATGAGCCCGGCGAGAGCCAGCCAGCGGCTGCGCGAAACCCCCTGGCAGGCGCGGGCCCGGGTGACGGCCCTCAGGCCCAGCATGGCGCCAACGATGGCCGCGACGTAGCTGAGGGCCGGGGTCGTCAGGCCGTAGATGAAGTCGCGCAGATGTAACACGGTGTGATCACTCCCGACCGGAACGTGTCCGGATCCGAGATTACCGGGTGAACTTGCTTGCTGTATGCAATTCGCAGAATACGGACAGTCCCATAACCTCTAGAGGACCGGCTCGCGGCAAAGGGGCATGATGAGCGGTGACCCGGGAGGAAGTGGCCAGTGATCGGAACCTTGCGCGCGGTCGCGCTCGACACATCCGACGTCCGGCGGCTCGCCGCGTTCTACGCCGCCCTGGGCGGGTGGGCCGAGCCGGACGGCGACGACGAATGGATGACGGTGGATACCGGCGACGGGTGGCGCATCGCCGCCCAGCTCAGCCCCGACCACGTGGCGCCGCGGTGGCCGGATCCGGCGTTCCCGCAGCAGGCGCACCTCGACCTGCGCGTGCCGGACCTCGACGCCGGCGAAGCGAAGGCGGCCAGGCTGGGCGCCGAGCTGATCGCCAAGAGCGAGAGCTGGTACACGCTGGCCGACCCGGCCGGGCACCCGTTCGATCTGTGCCTGTTCCCGGGGAAGCAGGAGACCACGGTCATGGGCGTGATGCTCGACTGCCCGGACGCCAGCGAGCTGAGCGCGTTCTACGCGAACCTCCTCGGCAAGCCCGTCACGTACGAGGGCGAGGGCATGGCGATGATCGGCGAGGACGGAGCGCAGCCGGTGATGTTCCAGCAGATCACCGACTATCACGCGCCGCGGTGGCCCGACCCGGCGTATCCGCAGCAGGTGCATCTTGATGTCACGGTCGACGACGTCGACGGGGCGGAGGCGGCGGTGCTGAAGCTCGGCGCCACGTCGCTGTCCTTCAGCGGAGAGAACTGGCGGGTCTACGCCGACCCGGCGGGCAAGCCGTTCTGCCTCTGCTGGGACTGACGTCCCCTTTCGCGGCCGTCCTGGCCCGCGCGGGTCAGGACGTGCCGTGGTCGCCGGCCCGGACCAGGCCATTCTCGTACGCATAGACCACGGCCTGGACCCGGTCCCGCAGGCCGAGCTTGGCCAGGATGCGGCCCACGTGCGTCTTGACCGTGGCCTCGGATACGAACAGCTGCTTGGCGAGCTCGGCGTTCGACAGCCCCTGCGCGACCAGGATCAGCACCTGGCGTTCACGTTCCGTCA
>Ga0335073_10004205_pt1 | contig 20155 bp, 16 predicted proteins | sample Lox_Sample_22_FD_207093 | JGI IMG/M metagenome (GOLD analysis project Ga0335073, IMG submission 207093) | Soil microbial communities from Loxahatchee National Wildlife Refuge, Florida, United States - Lox_Sample_2.2 | ecosystem: Environmental > Terrestrial > Soil > Wetlands | place: USA...
CCGGACCGGCGGGCCCGCTTCACACCCGTCGCAGGCGCATTCACACCCGTCGCAGGCGCATTCACACCCGTCGCAGGCGCAGGCCTGCGGCGCACGGCCCGGGCCGGTGCCCTCTGCAAGGCCGGTACGCGCTGCCGGGCCGACGCAGCCGCGGCACCTGCCAGGGCCGCCTCCAGGCGTGCCGTCACGGTGTCGACGTCCCCTTCGGCGTCGATCCGCCTGAGCAATCCGCGCTCGTCGTAGAACTGCACCAGCGGGTGAGTCTTCTCGTCGTACACCCGCAATCGCTCGGCCACCGTGGCCTCGTTGTCGTCGGGGCGCTGGAACAGCTCGTGCGCCCCGCCCCTGGGACAGGCCTCGCCCGGCGTGGGCGGGGAAGTGAACACGTTGAACACGCGCCCGCACTTGCCGCAGGTACGGCGCCCGCCGATCCGGCGCACCAGCTCGGCATTGTCCACCTGCAGCAGCACCACGGCATCGAGCGGCTGCCCCAGCCGTCCCAGCAGGCCCGCCAGCGCGGCCGCCTGAGCGAGGTTGCGCGGAAACCCATCGAGTATGAAACCGTGCGCTGCATCCGGCTGCGCCAGCCGCTCCTCGATCATGCCGAGCACGATCCGGTCATCCACCAGCTTGCCCGCATCCATGGCGGCCTTGGCGGCCAGCCCCAGGCCGGTGCGCGCTGTCACGGCGGCGCGCAGCAGGTCGCCGGTGGAGATCTGCGGGATGCCGTGGCGCTGCACCAGCCGTTGCGACTGCGTACCCTTGCCCGAGCCCGGCGGCCCCAATAACACGATGCGCATGATCCTGGGAAAGACCCGCCCTGTTGCCAAATGGCTGGCAACGTTACCGGCCGCTCCGGACAAGGTCAATCAAAGCCCGGCGCCAACGCCCGCCCGTCCGCCCGTTCGCCCGTTCGCCCGTTCGCACCCGTGGCGGCGGCCCAGGGCAGACCTGCGAGGGATTTTTGGCTATTCTCGCCGCCCTCACGGCACGGACCGTCCCCGATACTGGGAGCTGAAATGGCCAGCCGACGCGCGCCGATGCGCATTGCACGCAACGCCTTCTATGCCCAGTCCGGCGGCGTGACCGCCGTGATCAATGCCTCGGCCTGCGGCGTGATCGAGACCGCCGCCAGGCACCCGCGCCGCATCGGCAGGGTATACGCGGGCCGCAACGGCATCGTGGGAGCGCTCACCGAGGATCTCATCGCCGTGGGCCGGGAGAGCCGCGCGACCATCCGGGGCCTCGCGCACACGCCCGCCGGTGCCTTCGGTTCGGCGCGCTTCAAGCTCAAGAGCCTGGAGCAGAACCGCGCCGAGTACGAGCGGCTGATCGAGGTGTTCCGCGCCCACGACATCGGCTACTTCTTCTACAACGGCGGCAACGACTCCATGGACACCGCGCTGAAGGTGTCGCAGCTGTCGCAGTCGCTGGGCTATCCCATCGCCTGCGTGGGCATCCCCAAGACCGTCGACAATGACCTGCCGCATACCGACTGCTGCCCGGGCTTCGGCTCGGTGGCGAAGTACATCGCCGTCTCCACGCGCGAGGCGGCCCTGGACGTGGCCTCGATGGCGCGTACGTCGACCAAGGTGTTCGTGCTGGAGGTGATGGGCCGGCACGCCGGCTGGATCGCCGCCGCCGGGGGCCTCGCCGGCAGCAGAGCCGGCGAGCCCCCGCACGTCATCCTGTTCCCGGAAATCCCCTTTGACCAGGCCGCCTTCCTCGCCCGGGTCAGGCATGCCGTCGACAGCCAAGGCTATTGCGTGGTCGTCGCCTCCGAGGGCGCCGCCTGGCCCGACGGCAGATTCCTGGCGCAGGCCGGGACCCGCGACGCCTTCGGGCACGCACAGCTCGGCGGCGTCGGCCCGCTGCTCGCTGCCATGGTGCAGGAGCACCTGGGCTACAAGTACCACTGGGCCGTCGCCGACTACCTGCAGCGCGCCGCGCGCCACATCGCCTCCAGGGTGGACGTGGAGCAAGCCTATGCTGTGGGCAAGGCCGCCGTGGAACTCGCCCTCAAAGGCGTCAACGCCGTGATGCCCGTCATCGTGCGCAGGGCCTCCCGGCCCTATCGCTGGAGCATCGGCCATGTGCCGCTGTCGCAGGTGGCGAACCGGGAAAAGAAGCTGCCGCGCGGGTTCATCACCGCCGATGGCTTCGGCATCACCCCGGCCTGCCGCCGCTACCTGCAGCCGCTGATCGCCGGGGAGGCCTACCCGCCCTACCGCGACGGACTGCCGGACTACGTACGCCTGAAGGGCGTGCCGGTGCGGCGCCGCCTGAAGACGGACTTCAAGGTCTAGAGACCTCGCAACCCCCGGCCAGCCGGAGACCCCCGCAACCCGCGGCCAGCTCAAACGGCAGCTGGGGCTGTGTTATAAGTGCCGGCGGCCCGGCCACTCGGCCGGCTGGCATGCCGTTGCCGTCTCATTGACCGCGCAACACAAGACTATGGGGGCTCGTTGATGGATGCACAGAACTGGCTGTGGATGGCGATCGCCGCAGGTGCGCTTGCCGTCGTCTATGGAATCTTCTCGATGGTGGCGATCCTGCGGCTGCCCGCCGGCAATGCGCGCATGCAGGAGATCGCCGCGGCCATCCAGGTGGGCGCGCGCGCCTACCTGAACCGGCAGTACACGATGATCCTGATCGTGGGCGTCGTGCTGCTGGTGGTGCTGGGGCTGGCGCTGGACTGGTGGACGGCGATCGGCTTCGCCATCGGGGCACTGCTCTCGGGCAGCGCCGGCTACATCGGCATGAACATCTCGGTGCGCGCCAACGTGCGCACGGCCCAGGCCGCCACGAACGGGCTGAATGCCGCCCTTGCGGTCGCCTTCCGCGGCGGCGCCATCACCGGCATGCTGGTGGTGGGGCTGGCGCTGCTCGGCGTGGCGGGCTACTACGCCGCGCTGCTGCCGGTGCTCGGGCAGGCCGGCGCACTGCATGCGCTGGTGGGCCTGGCCTTCGGCGGCTCGCTGATCTCGATCTTCGCGCGCCTGGGCGGCGGCATCTTCACCAAGGGGGCCGACGTGGGCGCGGATCTGGTGGGCAAGGTCGAGGCCGGCATACCCGAGGACGATCCCCGCAACCCCGCCGTGATCGCCGACAACGTCGGTGACAACGTGGGCGACTGCGCCGGCATGGCCGCGGATCTGTTCGAGACCTACGGGGTCACCATCGTCGCCACCATGCTGCTCGGGGGCCTCACCATGCAGGACGCGGGCAGCCGCGGACCGGTGTACCCGCTGGCCCTCGGCGCGGCCTCCATCGTCGCCTCCATCGTCGGCACCTTCTTCGTGCGCACCTCGGGCGGCAAGATCATGAATGCGCTGTACAAGGGGGTGGTGGTCGCGGGCGTGCTCGCGGCCATTGCCTTCTGGTTCATCACCCGGAGCCTCATGCCGGAGCACGCGCACGCCCTGTTCCACTGCACGCTGGTGGGCCTGGCGCTCACGGCCGCGCTCATCGTCATCACCGAGTACTACACGGCCACCGAATATTCACCGGTGCGCAGGGTCGCGGCGGCCTCGCAGACCGGACACGCCACCAACATCATCGCCGGCCTGGGGGTGTCGATGAAGTCCACCGCCCTGCCGGTACTGGCGGTGTGCGTGGCCATCTGGGCGGCGCACCTGTTCGCGGGCCTGTACGGCATCGCCATCGCCGCCACCTCCATGCTGTCCCTGACCGGCATGATCGTGGCGCTCGACGCCTACGGCCCCATCACCGACAACGCCGGCGGCATCGCCGAGATGGCCGGGCTCCCCCACGAGGTGCGCGCCATCACCGACCCGCTCGATGCCGTGGGCAACACCACCAAGGCGGTGACCAAGGGCTACGCCATCGGCTCGGCGGGCCTCGCGGCGCTGGTGCTGTTCGCCGACTACACGCACAACCTCGAAGCCGCCGGCAAGCTCGCCACCTTCTCGCTGTCCGATCCGGCCGTCATCATCGGCCTGTTCATCGGCGGCATGGTGCCGTACCTGTTCGGCGCCATGGCCATGGAGGCCGTGGGCCGCGCCGCCGGCGCGGTGGTGGAGGAGGTGCGCCGGCAGTTCCGCACCATCGCCGGCATCATGGACGGCAGCGCCAAGCCCGATTACTCACGCGCCGTGGACATGCTCACGCGCGCGGCCATCCGCGAGATGATCGTCCCCTCGCTCCTGCCCATCCTGGTGCCCATCGTGCTGGTGCTGCTGATCAATGCGGCGCTGGGCCACGGTGCCGGCATCCGCGCACTCGGCGGCCTGCTCATCGGCACCATCGTGACCGGGCTGTTCGTCGCCATCTCCATGTGCACCGGCGGCGGCGCCTGGGACAACGCCAAGAAATACATCGAGGAAGGCAACTTCGGCGGCAAGGGATCGGATGCGCACAAGGCCGCCGTCACCGGCGACACCGTCGGCGATCCCTACAAGGACACGGCGGGGCCGGCCATCAATCCGCTGATCAAGATCATCAACATCGTGGCGCTGCTGCTGGTGCCGCTGCTATGAGTGGCCGATCCTGGCCTCGGTCAACACCGCGCTCACGAGCTGGTTGAGGCGGGCGCAGTAGGCGGCGAGGGGCTCGCCGCCCTCGCCCTGCCGCCGGGTGAGCTCGGCGCTCACCTCGGTGAGACGGCGCTCGATGCGCTCGTCCACCCGCAGGGTGCGGGTGAGCAGCGCGCTGACGCAGGAGGTGATCTCCGCATCCAGGGCACGGGCATCCGTGCCGGCGATCTCGACGCCGGACAGCTCACGGGGACAGCCGGCAGCCAGATGCTGCTGCCACAGCCGGGCGAGTTGCATTCGGTTGGGCCCCCAGGCCCCTTCTTGCGGGGGCGAGGCAGCTTTATATACTCCTAAGACCGGTGCTGCCACAACACCGGCCGGAGCGCCCGCGGCGGGGCGCAGCAGCGGCCCGGAGCTTACAAGACCATGAACAGCAAGGTTTTTCCGGTCACCAAGTCCGACGAGGAGTGGCGGCTGGAGCTGACGCCGGAACAGTACCAGGTGCTGCGCGGGCACGGGACCGAGCGTGCCGGCGTCAGCGTGCTCAACGGCGAGCATCGCGACGGACTGTTCCGCTGTGCGGCCTGCGGGCAGGAGCTGTTCGCGGCGCAGTCCAAGTATGAGAGCGGTTCGGGGTGGCCGAGCTTCTTCAAGCCGCTCCCCGGAGCCGTGGGCACCTGCGAGGACCGCAGCCACTTCATGCACCGCACCGAGGTGCACTGCTCACGCTGCGGCGGGCACCTGGGACATGTATTCCCCGACGGGCCGCAGCCCACGGGACTGCGCTACTGCATGAACGGCGTGGCGCTGCGATTCGAGCCGCAGCAGTAGCAGCCAGCCGCCGGCCTGCGCGCAAGCGCGTGCGGCCTGGGCGCCCCGGCCCGGTGCGGCCGGCAACGGCAGCCCATCCGGCCTCAGGCGGCGATCGACAGCGGCTGCGGCTTGCCGACGGCGTAGCCCTGCAGGAAGTCCACGCCCATGCGGCGCACGGCTTCCGCCTCGGCCGGCTCCTCGACCTGCTCGGCGATCACCTTGAACTTCAGCGACCGGGCCAGCCGGATCATCGCGGTGACGAGCGCCTGGTTGACGGTATCGCCGGCGAGATTGTGCGTGAGCGAGCCATCCAGCTTCAGGTAGTCGAGCGGCAGGTTCTTGAGGTTGGAGAACGACCCGATTCCAGAGCCGAAGTCGTCGATGGCGAACAGGCACCCCATGCTGTGCAGCACGCCGACGAAGCGCTGCACCTGCTCCGGATTGGCGGCCACGGACGCTTCGCTGAGCTCGAAGCACAGCTGCGTGGGCCGCACACCGGTGCGGTCCAGGCACTCGACCACGAACTCCAGGAACTGCGCGTCCCCGAGTGTCTGGCCCGAGATATTGATGGCGACGGCGTGCTCGGGGGCGAGCGCGATGGCCCCGGCGCCCAGCGCCGTGAGCGTGGCCTGCACCACCCAGCGGTCCACCAGGCGCATCAGCCGGTGCTGCTCCGCCGCGCGCATGAACTCCGCCGGCAGCACCTCCAGGCCGGCGTCGTCCCGCAGCCGCACCAGCACCTCCAGGCGCGGCCCCGCGCTCTCACCCTGGGCGGGCACTATGGCCTGCAGGTACAGACGGAAGCGGTTCTCCTTGAGCGCCGCCTGCAGCTTCTGCAGCCAGTGGATCTCCCCGCTCTGGCGCGCGACCGCCTCCTCGCGCGCGGAATACACCACCACGCGGCCGGCACCCTCCTTCTTCGCCACGTAGCAGGCCGCATCGGCACAGGCGATCAGCTCCTCGATCGTGCCGCAGCCGTGGGCGATCTCCACCAGGCCGATGGAGGCACCGACGTTGAAGACCCGGTCCTTCCAGATGAAGCGGTAGTCGTTGATGGCGCGGCACACGTCGTCGGCGATCTGCCGCGCCTTCTCCAGCGGGCAGCGCGTCAGCAGCATGCCGAACTCATCCCCGCCCAGGCGCGCCACGGTGTCGCTGTCGCGCACGGCATCGCGCAGCAGCTTCGCCACCTCGCGCAGCATGCTGTCCCCGGCGAGGTGGCCGCTGGTGTCGTTCACGGCCTTGAAGCGGTCGAGATCGAGGTAGCACAGCACGTGCTGGCCCTCGCCCCGGCGCCCGCCCTCGGCCGCCTCCCCCAGGCGGCGCTCGAACTCGCCACGGTTCACCAGGCCCGTGAGCCCGTCGTGCGTGGCCTGGTAGGAGATGCGCCGCACCTGGCCGCGCTGCTCGGTCACGTCGTGCAGCAGCACGACGGTGCCCAGCGCGTCCGGCCCGCCGTTGCGGATCGGCGCGGCCGACAGCTCCACCGAGCTCTCGCCGGCGCCGGCGCCGCCGCGCGCCAGCAGCAGCGCGCGCTTGCCATGGGTACCGGCGGCGGCGGCCAGCGCCTGGCGCACGGGATCGGCGAGCGCGCGGCGGTCGACCTCGTCAACCAGGTTGCAGACCTCGCCCAGCTGCCGCCCCAGCGCCTGCTGCGGATCGGCGCGCATGAGCGCGGCCGCGGCCGGGTTCATGTAATCGATGGCGCCTTGCTCGTCAGTGGTGACGATGGCCTCGGCCAGCGAGTCCAGGGCGAGGGCGCGCCGCGTGGCGGCGCGGGAGGGCGCCGCCTCCGCCGGCCGCAGCGCCGCCATGGTCGAGGTCGGGACCACTTCCACGCCGGTCACCAGCAACGCCGGCAGACTCCCGTAGTCGATCACCGAGGTGGTGACCTCCAGGCGCGTGAGCCCCGCCGGCCCCTTGATCTCGATCTCATAGCGCTCCGCGGCCGCCTCTCCGGCCAGTCTGCGGGCCAGGTTCTGGCGCACCAGGCCGGCGTAGTCCTGGGTCACCAGCTCATCGAGCCTGCGGCCGGCCAGAGATGCGCGCTCCAGCCCCAGCAGCGCCGCGAACTGGCGGTTGGCATGCACGATGGTGTCACGGTGCACCAGCACGGCCTCGTGGATGCGGTCGGCGAGTTCATCGAACAGCTGCGCCCCGCGCTCCCCGCCCGAGGCCGCGCGCGTCAGCAGGTGATTGACCGCCGTGGTGAGCACTGCAGCCTCGGTACCGTCGCGCCCGACCTGCACCCGGCCGCCGAGGTGCCCCCCGATGGCGATGCGCTGCAGCTGCTGCGAGACATCGCCCACGGCCTTCAGCTCCCGGCGCTGCAGCCAGTTCACGACTGTCAGCGCGACCAGCGCTGCCAGCAGGATGATTCCCACGACGATGAGGCTCATGAACGACCCTTGTTCCCGGCGGCGTCCGCGCGGCCCTCGAGCCGCGTCCAGCACGTTGTTGTTTGACTTGGCTACGTCAGCCGCGCCTGCGCCTGCAGGCACTGGAGCATAACTTAGGCGGGGGCTGGCGCCAGCGTGGATTCACCAATATATCCCGGCGCGATTCACCATATGTAACAGGCGCACCTGACCGGCGCGTCCAGATGCGCGGGCGGTGCGCAGTTGTGCGACCGCAAATCTCCACGGCCGCGGCGTGCACCCGCCTGGCAGGCCGGCTGGAAAACGCTTAACCTGCCCTGCACGCGCACGCGTGCGTTACATAATGAGCATGATCGGGAGCCGATGATGATGTCGACGGAGCTGGCACGGGAGCAGATGGTCGGACAGCAGGTGCGCGCCTGGGACGTGCTCAGCGAACGGGTGCTGTCGACGCTGCGCGCACTGCCGCGCGAGCTGTTCGTGCCGCAGTCGCAGCAGCATCTGGCCTATGCGGACATCGCCGTGCCGCTGGCCCACGGCCAGCACATGCTGCGTCCCGTCATCGCCGGGCGGCTGCTGCAGGCGCTCGCCCTCACCGGCACGGAGCGGGTGCTGGAGATCGGCACCGGCAGCGGCTTCCTCTGCGCCTGCCTCGCCGCCAATGCCGCCAGCGTGCGCTCGCTGGAGATCCTTCCCGACCTGGCCGAAGCGGCCCGCTCCAGCCTCGCGGCCGCCGGTGTACGCAATGCCGAGGTCGTGACGGCCGATGCCGTGGCGGAGGCCGCCGCCTACACCGCCGGCGATGCAGCCGGGGATCCCGGGCACTTCGACGCGGTGGTGCTGACGGCCTCCCTGCCGGTTTATGACCCGCGTTTCGCCCGGGCGCTGAAGGTGGGTGGGCGGCTGCTGGCCGCGGTGGGGACGGCACCGGTGATGGAGGTGTGCCTGGTGCAGCGCATGGCCCAGGACACCTGGCAGCGCAGCTTCCTCTTCGAGACCGTCCTGGATCCGCTGCTGAACGCGGTGCGGCCCGAGGCATTCTCCTTCTTCTAGCCGGCGCTCTCCCATGATCGAGGAAATCACTCCGCCCGTCCTGAAGGCACGGCTCGATGGCCCCGACGCGCCGCTGGTGCTGGACGTGCGCGAGCCCTGGGAACGCGACCTCGCCCGCCTGCCGGCGACGCTCGACATCCCGATGAACGAAATTCCGCGGCGGCTCGCGGAACTGCCGCGCGACCGCGACATCGTAGTGATGTGCCTGGCCGGAGGACGCAGCCGGCGTGTGGCGGAATACCTGGCCGCCCAGGGTTTCACGCGCCTGGCCAATCTCACCGGCGGCATCCGGGGCTGGTCGGAGCAGGTGGATCCCGACGTGCCGGTATATTGACCGGCGCAAGGGAGCGCACTCGGACTGTCCTTCGAGGACTTGTACAAATTGTCTGCCAGCTGATATAGTGAACTACAACACTACCATAATTGGCGCCAACCGATTGAATATAAAAGAAATCGCCAAGCACGCAATCCTGGCGTGCCTGGCCGCGGCAAGCCTGCGCCAAGCCATGGCAAAGGACCTGCTGCAGGTCTACGACGACGCCGTGCTGAACGACCAGACCCTGCAGGCCGCCGATGCCACGCGCATGGCCGCCCGCGAGGCCTCACCGCAGGCCCTGGCGGCACTGCTGCCGCAGGTGAGCGGCAATTGGGCGATCCAGCGCACCGCATCCGACACGGGCACGGCGGAGCCCTTTCCCAATCCCTCCGATCCCAGCCAGGTGATCGCCATACCCATCGGGGCGCAGAGCTGGGAAGACCAGCGCGGCTACAATCTGCAGCTGTCGCAGACCGTGTTCTCCTGGTCGCAGTGGAAGTCGCTGTCGCGCGCGCACAAGCAGGTGGCCCAGGCGGAGGCGGACTACAAGGCGGCGCAGGAAGACCTCATCCAGCGCCTGGCGACCGCCTACTTCAACGTGCTGTCCGCGAAGGACACCCTCGATGCCGATCAGGCTGCGCTCGACGCCTACACCCAGCAGCTGGAGCAGGCCAACAAGCGCTATGACGTGGGCCTGATCCCGATCACCGACGTGAAGGAGGCGCAGGCCGCGCACGACAGTTCGGCGGCCGACGTGATCACGGCCAAGCGGCAGCTGGCGAGCATGGAGCAGGCACTGCGCGAGATCACCTACCGCGACTATGATGCGCTGGCCGCCCCCGGCGACAGCATGCCGCTGAACCCGCCCACGCCCGCCGACCCGGAGCAGTGGGTGCAGACCTCGATGGACCAGAACCTCACGCTGCTCTCGCGCCGCCTGGCCGCGGACATCGCCCGCGACGCGGTGGAGGTCGCACGCGCGGGCCACTACCCCTCCATATCCCTCCAGGCCTCGCGCGCCAAGTCGACCAACGACACCAATGAGGACTTCACCTTCGGCGGCCCGCCGGAGAGCGCACGCTTCCCCGGCAGCCAGACGACCAACCAGATCGAGCTGGAGGTCACCGTGCCCATCTTCTCCGGCGGCGCCACCCAGTCGCAGGTGCGCCAGGCGCAGTACCAGTGGATCGCCGCCAAGGACCAGATGCAGGTGACCTCGCGCCAGACCGAGCACGCCGCCCGCGACGCCTACACCGGCGTGATCAGCGACATCGCGCGCGTGGCGGCGCTGCGCCAGGGGCTGATCTCGGCGCAGGTGGCCCTGCAGGCCACGCAGGCGGGCTACAACGTCGGCACGCGCACCGAGGTGGAGGTGCTGAACTCGCGCCAGTCGCTGGTGGCGGCTCAGACCACCTACCTGCAGTCGCGCTACACCTACATCAACGACTACATCGCACTGAAGCTGGCCGCCGGGACGCTGAACCGCGCCACGGTGGAGGAGATCAACCGCTGGCTGGTGACGACGGAGTCGCTGCACGGCACGTCGCCCCCGCCGGCTCTGGGGCAGTAGCTGCCATGATCCGCTGGTAGCGCCGGCACCGGTCCGCGCCGCAGCAGGCCCCTTGGGCCGGTTGAATCACCGCAGCAGCGGCTCCATGAGATCGAGCAGCCGCTGCAGCGCGCCGCGGTTGGCCGCGACAAACGCCGCGCCGGCCGCGCCCATGCGCTGGCGCGCCGCCTGATCCCCGAGCAGTGCGCCCGCTTCACGCCCCAGCTCGGCGGCATCGCCGACGGTGAGCGCGGCGCCGGCGGCGACCAGGGCCCGCGCAGTGTCCGCGCCGTTGAAATTGTGCGGGCCGGTGAGGATGGGGCGCGCCAGCGCCGCCGGCTCCAGCAGGTTGTGACCGCCCACCTCGACGAGACTGCCGCCGACGAAGGCGAGATCCGCGGCCGCGTAGCAGGTGAGCAGTTCGCCGAGTGCGTCCACCAGCAGCACCTCGGTCCCGGCATCGCAGGCACCGCCGCGTGAGTGCCGCGCGAAGGCCACCCGCTCGCGCGCCAGCCAGGCCGCCACCGCTTCGAAGCGCGCCGGATGGCGCGGCGCCAGCACCAGCAGGGCGCCGGGGTGCGTGCCGCGCAGCTGCCGATGCGCCGCCAGCACCGCGGCCTCCTCGCCTTCGTGAGTGCTGCCGGCCACCCACACCGGCCGATCCGCCCCCAGGCACCGGCGCAGCCGCGCACCCGCGGGGACGACCTCGGCAGGCAGCTCGAAGTCGGACTTGATGTTGCCCGTGACCTGGGTGCGCGCGGCGGGCGCGCCGAGACCGACCAGGCGTTCGGCGTCCGCCGGCGTCTGTGCCGCCGCCAGCGCCACACCGCCGAGCGCGCTGCGCATCAGGGCGCCGGCACGGGCGTAGCGACGCGCCGAGGCGCTCGACACCCGCGCGCTCGCCAGCACCAGCGGCACCGCGCGGCGGGCGCAGGCGCGGTACAGGTTGGGCCAGATCTCGGTCTCCATGACCACGGCCAGCCGCGGGCGGGCGCGGTCCAGGAAGCGCCGCACCGCGCCCGGAAGGTCCAGCGGCACGAAGCGCACCTCCACCGCGGCGCCCGCGAACAGCGCCCGGGCGCGCTGCGCGCCGGCGGGCGTGGTGGTGGTGACGAGGAAGGCGCTGTGCGGCAGGCGGCGCTGCAGCGCCTGCAGCAGCGGCACCGCGGCCTGCACCTCGCCCGCCGAGGCGGCATGCAGCCACACCGTGCCGGGCGGCAACGCCGCCCCGAAGCCCAGGCGCTGGGCGAACCCGCGCCGGTAGGCGCGCTCGCGCACCCCGCGCCACAGCAGCGCGGCGCAGTACAGCGGGGCGAGCAGGTAGACCGCCAGCGTGTAGAGCGATGCCATCCGTGCGCTAGCCGCGGACCGCGGGCGCGGCGGCCGGCAGCTGGTAGCCGTCGAGCAGCCCGTGCCAGTCGGCCTCGGTGAAACGCTCGGGCGGCAGCCCATAGCACACCTTCTCCAGCGAGCGCCGCAGCCGCACCAGATTGCCGTCCCGCCACAGTCCCGGCGGGCGCAGGCTCCCGCGGTCGAAGTCGACCAGGTACACGGCGTCCCCGTCCCCGAGCAGCACATTGTGCGCATTGAGGTCGGCGTGGCAGGCGCCGGCGTCGTGGAAGCGGCGCAGGCAGCGCCCGATCGCGATCCAGTTGAGCAGCGACAGCGCGCCCGTCCCCAGGCACTGGGCCAGCGGCTGCACACCCTCGAGACGCTCGGTGATGAGATCACCGCGGTAGGTGACGCCTTCGCGGCGGTAGCTCGCGGCGACCGGCGCCGGCACCGGCAGGCCTGCGCGGTGCAGGTGATAGGTGAGCTGCCATTCGGCGAACGGCCGGGTCGCGCCCTCCCCGCGCCAGAGGTAGCGGTCCGAGGCGAGGGCAGCGGCTAGGCCCCCGCGGCGATAGTGCCGCAGCACCCACCGCGCACCCGCCGGCGCGATGAACCACGCCGCCCCACGCCCGGACGCCACCGCATCGGCCTGCCCGCGCCCCAGCAGCAGCCGTGGATCGAACCATTCGGCGGACAAATTGCCGGCCCGGGAGGCGTCATATAGCATGGCGCCGCCCGCGACCACCCTGCGCCTCACGTCCGATCCCAGCGGCCTCCTCCCGGTCACACCCTCTCCATGTCGAGTCCTCCCGCCGCGCCGGAGAGCCTGTGCATCCTCAGGCTCTCCGCCATCGGCGACACCTGCCACGTCGTGCCGGTGCTGCGCACGCTGCAGCAGGCCTGGCCGCAGACCCGCTTCACCTGGCTGATCGGCGTGGCCGAGGCGCGGCTGATGGGCTGCATCGAGGGCGTCGAGTTTATCATCGTGGACAAGCGCCCAAACTGCGGCGGCGCACGGCAGCTGGCCCGCAGCCTCGCCGCGCGGCGCTTCGACGTGCTGCTGCACATGCAGGTCGCGTTGCGCGCCAGCCTGCTCGCCCGCCGCGTTCGCGCAGACCGCAAGGTGGGCTTCGACCGCGCCCGGGCACGCGAGCTGCAGTGGCTGTTCACCGACACCCGCATCGCCCCGCGCTCCCGCGAACACGTGCTGGACAGCTTCTTCGGCTTCGCGGAGGCGCTCGGGGTGCACACCCGGGTGCTGCGCTGGGATCTGCCGCTGCCCGCGGCGGCGCGCGCGCGCGCCGCGCACCTCATTCCCGACGGCACCCGCGTGCTCATCGTCAGCCCCTGCTCCAGCCATGAACTGCGCGACTGGCGCCCGGAGCGCTACGCGGCCGTGGCCGACCACGCCGCGCGGGTCCATGGGCTCGGCGTCATCCTGTGCGGCGGCCCCAGCCCCAGGGAGCGGGCGATGGGCGCGGCGATCGAGGCGGCCGCGCGCACCCGGATGTCGAACCTCATCGGCCGCGACACGCTGCCGGAGCTGCTGGCCCTGCTGGCGCGCGCGCGCGCCCTGCTCACCCCGGATTCAGGGCCGGCGCACATGGCCACCATGGTGGGGACGCCCGTGATCGGGCTGTACGCCGCCACCAACCCGGAGCGCTCCGGTCCCTACCTGTCGCGCCGGTGGTGCGTGGACGCCTATGCCGCCGCGGCCCGCGCCTTCCGCGGCAAGCCGCCGGAGGCGCTGCCCTGGACGCAGAAGATCGAGGAGCCGGGCGTCATGGACCTGATCACGGTGGACGCGGTGACCGCGAAACTGGATGAGCTGCTCGCCGGCTCAGGCGGCTAGAATTGCGCCCATGAGCGACATCCGCGTGCCGGTCTCCCCCGGAGAGCTGCTCGACAAGATCACCATCCTGCGCATCAAGGCAGCGCGCATCGACGATGCGCACAAGCTGGCGAACGTGCGCCTGGAGCTGGAACTGCTGTCGCAGATCTGGCACAGCTGCGGCGGCCCCGCGCACTGCCCGGCCGCGGACGAACAGGCGCTGCAGGCGGTGAACGAGCGGTTATGGGACATCGAGGATCGCATCCGCGACAAGGAGGCCGCCGGCAGCTTCGACCAGGAGTTCATCGAGCTGGCGCGCTCGGTGTACCTGTGCAACGACGAGCGCGCGGCCGTCAAGAAGCGGATCAATGTCGCGCTGGGGTCGCGGATCGTCGAGGAGAAGTCCTACCGGCCGTATCGGTGAGCATCGCGGCCATATCGTACCGGTGAGCACCGGCGCCCGGTGTCGCGCAGTCACCGCTTCAGGGAGTATTCCGCGCCGCAGTACGGGCACTTCGCCCAGCCGGTCTCCTCGATGGGCAGGTACACGCGCGGATGCGAATTCCACAGGGACATCGCGGGCATCGGGCAGGACAGCGGCAGGTCGGAAGGCTGCACTTCGTACTGGTTCTGGGCGTTCGGCTGCAGGAGCGGCTTGGGATTGGCTGCCATGGCAGGGCCATTATAGCAACCGGCCGCCTGCAGGGACGCGGCTCGCGTGCAGCCGTTGCCTCAAGCCTCCGTCATCGCGGCATTCCACACCGCGGTCACGGCCGTGCGCAGCCCGGCGAACTCCCCCTCCGGCACGATGGGCGGGGCCCCCTGGAGCGAGAGGTGGTGGGTGCGCTCGCGGTAGCTGCGATAGGCCCCGGTGAGCACGTCCACCGTGGACTGGGGCACGAGGTTGCCCGAGGCGACCGACTCCAGCTGGCGGATGGTGTCGGCGAACATGGCCACGGCCGGGTGGCGCAGGGCCCAGGCCAGCGCCCAGTACTGGGCCAGGAACTCGATGTCCGCGACCCCTCCCGCATCGTGCTTGATGTCGAACTGTCCGGGCCCGGCCTTCGACAGCTCGCGGCGCATGCGCAGCCGCATGTTGCGCACGTCCGCGCGCAGCTGCTGCCGTCGCACGTGCTGCTGCAGGGTCTGCATGCGGATCGCCTCGAAGGCGGTGCCCAGTGCGGGATCGCCGGCCACTGCCCGGGCATGCAGCAGCGCCTGGTGCTCCCAGGTCCAGGCCTCGGTGCGCTGGTAGTCGGCGAAGGCGGCGAGGCTCGTGACCAGCAGTCCGCCCTTGCCGCTCGGCCGCAGCCGCACATCCACGTCATACAGCCGGCCCGCGGCCGAGTGCATGGTGAGCAGGTGCAGGATGCGCTGACCCAGGCGCAGAAAGAACACCTGGTTGTCGATGGGCCGCGGTCCGCCGGTCTCCTGCCGCTCGCCCTGGGAGTCGTGCAGGAACACCAGGTCCAGGTCCGAGCCGTAGCCGAGCTCCATGCCGCCGAGCTTGCCGTAGCCGACCACGCACATTGAAACCGGGCGCCGCTGCGCGCCCTCGCCGCACATGGGCACGCCGTACTGGCGCGAGATCTGGCGCCAGGAAATCTCCAGCACCCGCTCCAGGATCAGTTCGGCTATCTCCGTGAGCCGGTCGCTCACCCGCATCACCGGCAGCCGGCCGGTGAGGTCGGCCACGGCGACCCGGAACACGGCCGAGCGCTGGAAGTGGCGCAGGCCCTCGACCTGCCGCTCGGGGTCCTGCTCCAGGTACAGCCCGGCCCGCAGCTCCAGCTCCTCGCGCAATCCCTCGCGCCCCGGCAGGGTGTCCAGCACGCGCTCATCGATCAGGTCATCGAGCAGCATCGGCTCCCGGGCGATCTGCCCGGCGAGGAAGTCCCCGTGGCTGCACAGCTCCACCAGCCGCGCGCGGGCGGCGGGCCGCTCGTACAGGAGCGCAAAGTAGGAGCTACGCAGGCCGATGGCCTCGATGATGGCGAGGATCCGGCGCAGCACCGGCAGCGGCGCGGGAGTCGTGCCGATCAGCCGTACCAGCGCCGGCAGCAGCGCCTGCAGGCGCCGGCGACCGGTGTCGTCCAGGCGGCGCACGAATGCCGCGGTGCGCAGCTCCGCCAGCAGCCGCGCCGCTTCGCCGGCGTCCGCGCCGAAACCCGCCGCGGCGAGCCGCCCGGCGAACACCTGCTCCGCGCCGGCGGCGGTGAGGCTCTCGAGGTCGAAGGCGGGCGCCTGTTCCGCGGCCGCACCGCCCGCGGCGTCCACGATGCTGCGGAAGTGCCGGCCGACGCACTCCCGGTGCAGCGCCAGCTCGTACTCCAGCGTCTTCCAGTCCGCCGCGCCCATGGCCCGGGCGATGCGCTGGCGTTCGGCGGCCGCTGCGGGCAGCGCGTGCACCTGCTCGTCGGCGCGCATCTGCAGCCGGTTCTCCAGGCGCCGCAGGAAGGCGTACGCCGACAGCAGCTCCCCGGCCGCGCCGGGGGACAGCAGCCGCGCCCGTGCCAGCAGGGGCAGCGCCGCAAGCAGTGACGGGGTGCGCAGCTGGGGCTGCTGCCCGCCGCGCAGCAGCTGCAGCGCCTGCACCACGAACTCCACCTCGCGAATCCCGCCGGGACCGAGCTTGACGTTGTCGGCAAGATCACGGCGCTGCACCTCGCGCCCGATCAGCGCCTTCATCTCCCGCAGCGACTCGAACACACCGTAGTCCAGGTAGCGGCGATAGACGAAGGGCCGCACGGCGCTCTCGTAGATGCCGGCGTAGCGTGCCGCGCCGGTCACCGGGCGGGCCTTGATCCAGGCATAGCGCTCCCACTCGCGGCCCTGCAGCTGCAGGTAGTCCTCGAATGCGGCGAAGCTCGACACCAGCGGTCCGCTCTCGCCAAAGGGCCGCAGGCGCATATCCACCCGGAACACGAAGCCCTGGGCGGTCCGCGCCGAGAGCAGGCGGATCAGGGCCTGTCCCACGCGGGTGAAGAACTCCGCGTTGGACAGTGGCCGCGGCCCATCGCTCTGCCCGCCCTCCGGGTAGAGCAGCACCAGGTCCACGTCGGAGGAGAAGTTCAGCTCCCCGCCGCCGAGCTTGCCCATGCCGACCACGATCAGCTCCTGGAGCTCCCCCGAGGCAGACCGCGGCAGGCCATGGCGCTCGGCCAGCAGGCCGGTGGCCGTCCTCTGGGCCGCGCCGATGGCCGCATCGGCAAAGGCGCTGAGCGCACCCAGCGTCTCCTGCAGCGGCGCCCAGCCGGCGAGGTCCCGCCAGGCGATGCGCACCATCTCGCGGGTGCGCCAGCGGCGCAGCAGCTCCATGCAGCGCGCTTCCGAACCGGTGCCGTCCTGCGGCCACGCCGGTGCGCTGCGGGCAAAGTACGCGGCCGCCTCTTCCTGACCTGCGGCAGCCGGCGCCAGCAGGTCACCCCCGGCGATCAGGTCCTCGAGCAACGCCGGATCGCGTTCACATGCCCCGGCCACGAAGTCGCTGGCCGCGAACACGGCGGCCGCGCTCGCGCGCACGCTGGAAGGCGTGTGATCGGGCAGGCTGGGCAGGGACATGGTCCGTGCGGTATATGTTGGTATGCGCCGACACTCGGGCGGTGGGCCGGCGATGCACCTTAAGGTGTGACGACCCCGAGGTCAAAGTTCGGTTCTTCTCTTACACGGCTGCCGAAAACCACGCTTTTCGGCGGCCGTTCCACTCATTGCAAAAAGGGCCGCAGGCCACTTTTTGCAAATAAAAAAACCCCGCCGAAGCGGGGTTTCAAGGTTGCGCGGAATTTGGGGGGTCTTGATTCCGCGGCTGGCTGGAAGGGCCGCAGCTTGCGCCGCGACCCCTCCAGTTCGTGAGCATACCGATCCTTTGTTACGCCCAGCTGTAACCTGGAACGGCAGCTCGTCAGTCTTACATGTCCATGCCGCCCATGCCGCCGCCCGGAGGGCCGGCGTGGGCATGGTCGTCGTCCTTCGGAGCCTCGGCAATGATCACTTCCGTGGTCAGCAGCAGCCCGGACACGGAGGCCGAGTTCTGCAGCGCCAGGCGGGTGACCTTGGTCGGATCCAGGATGCCGGCCTCGAGCATGTCGCCGAACTCGCCGGTGGCGGCATTGTAGCCGAAGCTGCCCTTGCCTTCCTTCACGCGGGCGACGATGACGGCGGCATCTTCGCCGGCGTTCTCCACGATCTGGCGCAGGGGCTCCTCGATGGCGCGGGACAGGATGCGGACGCCGACCGTCTGGTCCTCGTTCGCACCGTGCAGGCTGGCGAGCGCCTTCTGCGCACGCACCAGCGCCACGCCGCCACCCGGCACCACGCCTTCCTCGACGGCCGCACGCGTGGCGTGCAGGGCGTCCTCGACGCGTGCCTTCTTCTCCTTCATCTCCACTTCGGTCGCGGCACCGACCTTGATCACCGCGACGCCGCCGGAGAGCTTGGCGACGCGCTCCTGCAGCTTCTCCTTGTCGTAGTCGGAGGTGGCCTCCTCGACCTGCTGGCGGATGGACTCGATGCGGCCCTTGATGTCCGCGGCCTTGCCGGCGCCGTCGATGATGGTGGTGTTCTCCTTCTCCACGACGATGCGCTTGGCTTCCCCGAGATCGTTCGGCGAGGCCTTCTCCAGCGACAGGCCGACCTCGTCGGAGATCACCGTGCCGCCGGTGAGGACGGCGATGTCCTGCAGCATGGCCTTGCGGCGATCACCGAAGCCGGGGGCCTTCACCGCTGCGACCTTGAGGATGCCGCGGATGTTGTTCACCACCAGGGTCGCCAGGGCCTCGCCCTCGACGTCCTCGGCGATCACCAGCAGCGGGCGGCCAGCCTTGGCCACGCCCTCGAGCAGCGGCAGCAGCTCGCGGATATTGGAGATCTTCTTGTCGACCAGCAGGATATAGGGCTTGTCGAGCTCGGCGGTCTGGTTGGCCTGCGAGTTGATGAAGTACGGCGACAGATAGCCGCGGTCGAACTGCATGCCCTCGACCACCTCCAGCTCGTTCTCCAGGCCCGAGCCCTCCTCGACGGTGATCACGCCTTCCTTGCCCACCTTCTCCATGGCGTCGGCGATGGTCTTGCCGATGGACTCGTCGGAGTTCGCGGAAATCGTGCCGACCTGCGCGATGTTCTTCGAGTCCTTGCAGGGCTTGGAGAGCTTCTTCAGCTCCTCGGTGACCACGCCCACGGCCTTGTCGATGCCGCGCTTGATATCCATCGGGTTGCGGCCCGAGGAGACGGCCTTCAGGCCTTCCCGGATGATGGCCTGGGCCAGCACGGTCGCGGTGGTGGTGCCGTCACCGGCCTCGTCGGAGGTGTTGGAGGCGACCTCCTTGACCAGCTGCGCACCGATGTTCTCGAACTTGTCCTTGAGCTCGATCTCCTTCGCCACCGAAACGCCGTCCTTGGTGACGGTCGGGGCGCCGAAGCTCTTCTCCAGGACGGCATTGCGGCCCTTGGGGCCGAGGGTCGCCTTGACGGCGTTGGCAAGGATGTTCACACCCTTGAAAATGCGCTGACGCGAGTCATCGCTGAAGCGGACTTCTTTCGCTGCCATGTTCTGTTCCTCTGAACTGTTCCTTGGGGGGTAAGGGCGCCGGCGCCTTACTTGGCCTCGAGCACGGCGAGTAAATCCTCCTCTCGCATCACTACGAGCTCCTCGCCGTCGATCTTGACCTCAGTGCCGCTGTACTTGCCGAACAGGATCTTGTCGCCGACCTTCACGTCGAGCGGACGGACGGTGCCGTCTTCGAGAATCTTGCCCTTGCCGACCGCAACGATCTTGCCCTGCACGGGTTTTTCGGCCGCGGTATCGGGAATGACGATGCCGCCCGGGGAGGTACGCTCCTCCTCCAGACGTTTCACGATGACGCGGTCATGAAGAGGACGGATCTTCATGGATGTCGCTCCTTGGGAAGCTGTTGATGAATGGGGTGGGGTCGGAGGCTGTTAGCACTCCCCCCTGACGGCTGCTAATGATAGGGGTGGCCCGTCGGATTGCAAGCCGTCCCGACGGAATTTTTCGGCCCCTGGCCGCCGACACCGCCACCCGACCCCGGCGCCTCCACCCGACCCCGCCCCGCCGACACCACCACCCGGCCCCGGCCGCCAGCACCTTCGCCGGGCCCCTGGCCGCCGACACCCCCCGGCCCCGGCCGCCAAAACCTCGCCTTGGAACCCCCCGTCCCAAGCCAGCGCACTGTGCCAAGCAAGTCTTTGGGCAGGGGTGGCTTTCGGGGGTATCCTGCCGCCCATGCTGCACCCGGACGTAAAAGCCTGGCTGGGAGCCCCGGCGCTGGCTGCCCTCCTGTGGGCACTGGCCGTACTTGCACAGCCCGCCCAGGCCGCCCCCGCCCAGGCCGCCCCCGCCCAGGCTGCTCCCCCCATCCAGTCTGTACT
>Ga0335073_10004206_pt1 | contig 20154 bp, 15 predicted proteins | sample Lox_Sample_22_FD_207093 | JGI IMG/M metagenome (GOLD analysis project Ga0335073, IMG submission 207093) | Soil microbial communities from Loxahatchee National Wildlife Refuge, Florida, United States - Lox_Sample_2.2 | ecosystem: Environmental > Terrestrial > Soil > Wetlands | place: USA...
GGCGCCCGCCCCGGTACCCGCCGAACCGCCTAGGCCCCCGCGCCGGCGCGAACGGACGACCGCGCGCGAGCCCCGTCACGTCCGCGCCGTCCCGATGGGAGCCGAGCAGAAGATCGCCTCGGCGATTACGGTGTTCAACAACTCCGAGCACCGCCGGACCGTGGCGGGCGTGGCCAGGTCGCTCGGCGCGCCCGACGTCTCGATCCACCCGAATATGGACCATCCCAGCCTCGTCCAGATCGTCGCCTCCTGGGAGCTGTGCTGGTATCGGTACGAGGTCGACCTTTCCGATGAGGTCCCGGTGGTCCGGGTGGCGGCCCAGGGATACGAGCTCGACGAGCTCACGCCGCAGGAACGCGAGTCGAACGCGTCCTACGACGAGCACGGGGCGCTCGGGCCCGCCTGAGCCCTCCAGATCCAGAGGCCGTTGGACGGCGTGGGCGCCGCGATCGGGCGTTTCTATGCGTTCACGAGCTTGAGCACCGCTCAAGGCGGCTCGGCGACGACTGGACAAAGGTTCGATGTGAACCCCGGGATGTGTCCTCTAGCATCAGAGACGTGATCTACTGCGTCGTCCCAGAGGCGCTCGCCGACGAGTTGTTGGACAAGCTCGAGAGCTATTACGCCGACGATCCCAACGTCGAGGTGATCGTCGACCGGCGCAAGACCTCGCGGCGAGGCCGGGCCTCGTCCGGAGGCGGCAATCGCGCGGTCCGCGATCGCCGTCGTCCCCGTGTCACCGGCGAGCTCCCCGAGCTGGCCACGGATTGACCGTCCCCGGCGGGGGAGAAATCTTGAAAGTCGTCGTCCACGTCGACGGCGGCGCGCGCGGCAACCCCGGGCCGGCGGCGATCGGGGTCGTGGTCTCGACTCCCGGCGGCGATGTGCTCGAGGAGGTCGCCGAGCCGATCGGGGTCGCCACCAACAACGTCGCCGAGTACAGGGCCCTGCTCCGCGGACTCGAGCGAGCCCGCGCCGTTGGTGCGCGCGAGGTCGAGATCGTCAACGACTCCGAGCTCGTCGCCCGCCAGGTGAGCGGCGCCTACAAGGTCAAGCACCCGGCGATGAAGCCGCTCCACGCCGAGGCGATGGCAGCGCTGCGCGGGTTCGATAGCTGGCGGATCCGCAGCGTCCCGCGGGCCGACAACGCGCGCGCGGACGAACTGGTCAACGAAGCACTCGACGCCAACGGCTGAGGGACGCCCGCACCGCCTGTTACCCTAGTCAACAAGGGAAGGTTTGACCCAAGATTGGGTCTAGGGGACCAGGATGAAGGTAAGGGCTCTGATTGCCGGCGTCGCCGGGCTGTGCGCCTCGCTGTTTCTCTTCGCGGGGTCCGCGTCGGCGGCCGTGACCACGTCGAACGTGGCCATCACATCGTCGTCGAGCCCGTACCTGCTCGACGATCAGGTGACGCCCAACGAGACCATCACCGGGAGCGGCACCTCGAACGGCACGACCGGCGACGTCGTCGACATCGACTGCTACTCGGGGCTGGCGGGCGTGCAGCTGCTTGCGAGCAACGTGCACGTAGCGGCCGGCGGCACGTTCACGTTCAGCAGCTCACTCTCGGCGATCGCGAAGGAGACCTGCGTTCTGCGAGCCGTGCCGCATGGGGACGTGACGCCGATTCCGCCCGGCAGCTCATCGCCCTACAGCGGGCCGACTCTGGCAATCGGGCAGCGCTCGGACGTTCATGTCCTGGGCACCGGGCCTCTCGAGTACTACGACCTCTACGTTTCGCAGCTGGGCGGCGCATTCGAATACGGGTCTGTCGGAGGGTGCTCGATCCTCAACTCGTTCACGTATGACCCGGTGACGTACGCGAGCGCGCAGCTCGACAAGTGCGACGCGGGGTTTGACTCGTCCGACGGGGACGCTCCCGCGGTGCCCGGCGTGCTCACACCCACGCGCTCCGAGCTCCAGGTCGACGGGATCGACGCCTACCTGGCGGGCAACGCTGCGGCGCTCGCGGGCGACAGTGCAGAGAACAACCCCGGGTATCCGGCGATGACGTACGGCAATCCGCTTGTGATCAACCCGACGACCGGCGACCTGACGCTGAATGAGACCGATCAGGTGGTCGAGTGCAGTCCTGCGGCCGCGGTCTATCCGCCCACGGCGGCTAGCTGCTCGAGCTTTGTCCCAGCCGGCGTGCAAGTTTCGTTGCACATCACACAGACCGACGCGGGTCGGATGTCGACCGTAACGCAATACTTCTCGAGTACGGACGGCACCGAGCACAACGTTGACCTGCTCGAGGACAACCAGTTCTTCCACGTGAATGCCGACGGTGCGCTGAACTTCCCGTGGACGGGCGCCGGCATGCAGCCGTACACGACGCTTGGCCAGGTGATCCCCGGGCCCACGGCCGCCGGCCCCGGCTCGTTCTTCGTCAAGGGGGATCGGCTGGCGCCGGACGGCAGCGAGTCGGCGCCGCAAGGATCGGTGACTTTCTCGAACCCGCCCGACGACGTCATCGTTGTCTCCGGAACCGATAACGCGATGACGAATTCCAGCTGGTTCGACCTGCACTACTCGCGGACCATCCCGGCGACAGGGTCGGTGGCGCTCGGTTTCACGTACTCCACGGCGTTCGTGGCCGGCGAGGTCGCCTCAGATGCCGGCGTCGCGGCGGCGGCGTTCGAGCCTTCGGTCTTGATCACGTCACCGGCGCCAACGACGAGCACCCCCGAGGTCATCGTCTCGGGCACCGCCGCCGACGCCAACGGAGTGAGCTCGCTGACGGTCAACGGCCAGGCGGTTGCGGTCGGCCCCGGCGGCGCGTGGACGGCGACGGTGCCGTTGACCCAGGGCGCGAACACGATCACCGCGGTCGCGACGAACGTGTTCGGGCACACGGCGCAGGCCCAGACGACCGTCACGTACACGCCCGCCGTGTCGCCGTTGCCGGCGGCACCAGAGCCGCCACCCGCGCCGGTGGTCGGGGCGCTGCATCAGACGCACGGCAAATGGCGCGAGTCAGGACGAGCCGCGAACGGGAAGCCGCCGGTCGGCACGGCCTTCTCGTACGTGCTCAACGAGGCCGCGACCGTGCGCCTCACGTTCACCCAGGTCCAGGACGGCCGCAAGGTCAACGGAAGCTGCCAGGCCGAGACCGGCCGCAACCGTCACATGCCGGCGTGCCGACGGGCGGTGCCGATGGGGTGGGTGGCGCAAGCCGGGCAGGCCGGCCTCAACACGATCTCGTTCCAGGGCCGGCTGGGCGTCGGGCGAAAGCTTGCCGCGGGCCGCTACACCTTGACCGTGATCGCAACGAACACCACGACCGGCGCATCGTCCAGCCCCGAGCGCTTGACGTTCACGATCGTCGAGTAGGTCGTTTTCGGTCCGGGCGACGTGGGTAAGCCGGTCGCGGTGAGCAGCCTCGCGGCGATACAGGCGAAACGGCTGATCGAGTGCAAGCCCGAGCACCCGCTGATCAGCCTGTATCTGGACCTCGATCCGGAGCGGTTTGCGATCGCGCCGGCGCGCGCCTCTCAGATCCGCTCGCTCGTCGACGAGGCCGGACGCGAGCTCGAGGCGCAGGAGGGCCTGAGCCACGACGAGCGCGTGGCGCTAAGGTCGGACATCCGGCGGATCGACGAGTTCCTCAGCTCGCCCGATGCGCCGTTCCGCGGCGCGCGGGCGCTCGCGGTGTTCTGCTCGAGCCAGGCCGACCTGTTCGAGGTCGTCCCGCTGCTCCGGCCGACCGAGGCGCGGGTATCCATCGGACATTCCGCCCGTGTGGAGCCGCTGGTCGCCGCCTTGCAGGATCGCCGCTGGCTGGTCGCGCTCGTAAGCCGCCGCGAGGGTCGCGTGCTCGAAGGGCCGGCCGAGGGTCTCGTGGAGGAGGCGCGCCTCGCGGATTTCGTGCGCGGGCGTCACGAGCAGGGTGGTTGGTCCCAGGCCAACTACGAGCGCAGCATCGAGAAGGACGCGGAGGACCATCTGCGCCGGGTCGCCGAGGCCGTCAATCGGCTGTGGCGGACCGAGCGCTTCCACCGGATCGCCGCCGGCGGGCCGCCGGAGATCATCCCGAGGTTCGAATCCCATCTTGCCGGGGATGTGCGGCCGCACATGATCGCCGAGCGCGTCGCGGTTGATCTCTCGAGCGCGAATGAGGAGCAGGCCGTCGCGGGGCTGGTGGCCGAGGACGAGAAACGATCCGAGCGCGACGCGCTCAACCGGCTCGAGGCCGGCATCGGGAGCGGAGGGCGGGGCGCCGGAGGGCCGTACGACACGCTGATGGCGCTCAACGAACGGCGGGTGCAGACGCTGATGCTCGAGCCGGCGATGGACCGGCGAGGAGCTCGCTGCCCCAAGTGCGGGCTGCTGATGGTCGAGCCGGACGACCGATGCCCGGTGGACGGCTCGGAGCTCGTCGAAATCGACCATCTGCGTGAGGCCGCGATCGAATCTGCGCTGGCCCAGGGTGCCGACGTGTTCGTCGTCCACCACTATCCGGACCTCGGCCCGCTCCAGGGAATCGGCGCGCTACTGCGTTTCTGACGCGCGGTTCTGTAACCGCATCCGGCTTCTGGCCTGCGCGCGCTCCGCTTCTGGATTCCGGGAGACCGCTCCGCGCGGGCCGGCAGCTGCCATGGGGCAGCATCCGGCGGCCCCTTCCTTGTCGCTACCCTAGCCACCGTGAACGATCCCCTGACCGAGCTGAGCGCGCGGCTTGAGGAGGCGGCGGAGCAGCTTCGCTCGCCCGACGTCGAAATCGACGCGGCGCTCGTCCTGATCGAGGAATGCGCGCGGCTGGCCGGCGAGGCCAGCTCCCAAGTCGACGAGCAGACCCGGGCGGCGCTCGAGCCGCTGCCTGATCTGCCCGGCCAGCTCCCGCTGCCCGCGTCGTAGTGCTCCTGTCCGCGAGGCTCCCGACGACGAGCAGCCAGGATCCGGTGCCGCCCACGGCCCCGGCGGCGTCCCCTGGCCAGCCTCCAGCTTCGGCGCTGGCTTATCCCGACAATCTGCGAGCTCAGGTCGAGCGGTATCTCGAATCGCTGCGGTTCGTGGCCGAGCCTGCCGCAGACGGCCTCGAGCAGGCGATGCGCTACTCGCTGCTGGCGGGCGGCAAGCGGATTCGGCCGGTGCTGGCACTCGCGACCGCGTCGTCGATCGGCCGGGACCCCGAGTCAGTGTTGCCGCTGGCGGCGGCGATCGAGCTGATCCACACCTACTCGCTGATCCATGACGATCTGCCCGCGATGGACGACGACGATCTCCGCCGAGGCCGGCCCACGTGCCACGTCGCGTTCGGCGAGGACGTTGCGATCCTCGCCGGCGACGGGCTCTATGCCGAAGCGTTCGTTCTGTTGCTGACCCACCAGGAGGGTGCTCCGGAGCGGGTGTTGGCGGTCGCGATGGAGCTTGCGGGCGCGACCGGCGCTCAGGGGATGGTCGCGGGCCAGTACATCGACGTCGCCGGCACCGCGTCCGATGACGCGGCGGGGCTGCGCCGGCTGCACGAGCTCAAGACTGGGCGACTGATCGCCGCGAGCATCGAATGCGTACTTCTACTCTCCGGAATCGATGAAGCTGAGAGAATTCACAGCTTCCACGGCTTTGCGAGGGAGCTGGGGATACTTTTTCAAATCGTGGATGACATTCTCGACGTGACCGGGACCGAGGAAACGCTTGGGAAACACCAGGGCAGCGACGAGCGATTGGGTAAGCGGACCTACGTGAGCGAGTTCGGGCTCGAGCGTGCGCGCCAACTTGCCGGCGACTCCCACCGGCGAGCGCTTGGTCTGCTCGCGGAGGCCAGGCCCAGCGGCCCGGAGCTCCAGCAGATCGCCGACTTCATCGCGACCCGATCCTTCTGATGACCCGCCTCCTCGACGGAATCGACAAGCCCCAGGACCTGCACGGCCTCAGCGACGAGGAGCTGCAGCAGATCGCGCAGGAGGTCCGTGAGCACATCATCGACACCGTCGGTGAGATCGGCGGCCACTTTGGCGCCAACCTCGGCGCGTGCGAGATCGCGGTCGCGCTCCACTCGATGCTCGACTCGCCGCGCGACAAGGTCCTTTGGGACGTCGGCCACCAGGCCTACCCGCACAAGATCCTGACCGGTCGGCGCGACCAGCTCCAGACGATCCGGAAATACCACGGACTGGCACCGTTCTGCTCGATCGTCGAGTCCGAGCACGACATCATGGGTGCGGGTCACGCCTCGACCGCGATCGGGTACGCGGTCGGGATCAAGGAGGCGATGCGCCGTGGCGTCGGCGAGGACGGCCATGTCGTCGCGGTCGTGGGCGACGGCGCGCTGACCGGCGGCGTGGCGTTCGAAGCGGTCCACCAGGCGGGCGGCGAGGGCACACCGATCGTGGTCGTGCTCAACGACAACGGGATGTCGATCGCGCCGAACGTCGGAGCGATGTCGCGCCAGTTCAACCGGGTTCGCCTCAATCCCAAGCTGTGGCGGGCGCGCGAGGGGTTCGAGGAGGGACTGACGAAGCTCCCGGCCGGGATCGGCGCCGCGTTCGAGCGGTTCGGCCCGCACTTCAAGGAGTCGATCAAGGCATTCTGGGCGCCGGGCCTGTGGTGGGAGGAGCTCGACTTCGTCTACATCGGCGTGATCGACGGCCACGACGTGCGCGCGCTCCGGCGCGCGCTCCGCGAGGCGCTGATTGCGCAGCGTCCGGTCGTGGTCCACTGCGCGACGGTCAAGGGCAAGGGGTTCGCCCCCTCCGAGGAGGGCGGACTCGAGGGCATGGAGAAGTGGCACGCCGCCAAGCCCAAGTCGATCGCCAACGGCGCCCCCGCGGTCGCCTCCGGAAAGCCGGCTCGCGGCAAGCCCGCGCCGCCGCAGTACACGCAGGTGTTCGGCAACGCGCTGGTCGAGGAATGCCGGCGCGACGAGCGTGTGATCGGGATCACGGCCGCGATGAATTCGGGTACCGGCCTCAACATCCTCCAGCGCGAGCTTCCCGACCGCTACTTCGACGTGGGGATCGCCGAGCAGCAGGCTGTGCTGTTCGCCGCCGGCCTCGCGCTCCAGGGGTGCAAGCCGGTCGCCGCGATCTACTCGACTTTCCTTCAACGCGCGTACGACCAGATCGTCCACGACGTCTGCCTGCAGAAGCTCAACGTCGTGTTCGCGATGGACCGCGCCGGGTTGGTCGGCGACGATGGTCCGACGCACCACGGCGCGTTCGACATCGCGTACCTGCGCTGCCTCCCGAACATCGTGCTGGCGGCCCCGCGCGACGAGGCGATGCTCGTCCACATGCTGCACACGGCATTGCTGTATGACGATGGGCCGTTTGCGCTTCGGTATCCCCGCGGCGAGGGCATCGGCGTGCCCCTGCCGGCGCTACCGGAGCCGATCGAGATCGGCACCGGGGAGATCCTGCGCGAGGGCGAGCGCGTCGCACTGCTCGGCTACGGAACGGGCGTCGGCAAGGCGATCGAGGCGGCCGACATCCTCGCCGAGCACGGGCTGTCGGTAACCGTTGCCGACGCGCGCTTCGCCAAGCCGATCGACGTCGGCCTGGCCGCCCAGCTCGCCGCCGAGCACGAGCTGCTCGTGACCCTCGAGGAGGGGGTCCTCGCGGGCGGGTTCGGGTCGGCGGTGTGGGAGAGCCTGTCCGATGCCGGAATCGGAGGCCCGCGGATCCTCCGGGTCGGCCTGCCCGACCGGTACGTGACGCACGGCGCCCCGAAGCTCCTCCACGAGGAGGCCGGGTTCACCGGCGAGCGGATCGCCGAGCGGATCGAATCCGCGGTCGCCGAGTACAGCGGGATCGCCAGCGCCTGAAAGGCGTCCACCAACGGTCGAAACCCCTAGGGTCCAGACCCCAGGTTGCCGACAATGGGTTGGTGGCGACGCAGCAGCTTGATACCGGTATCGAGCCGCCGGACGCGGCCTCGGATCTGTTCATCTCGCGCCAACCCGTCGTCGACGGCCAGATGCGCGTGACCGGCTACCGCGTCGCCTACGCGACCTCCGACGGCTCCCAACGCGGCCAGGGCACTGCTGCGCGGCTGCTCGGCGACGTGCTCAGCGGGGTGGGGCTCGACGATCTGGTCGGCGACTCGCTCGCCCACCTGCCGCTGTCGCGCGAGCTGTTGCTCGCGCTCGGGGTCCCTCCGGTGCGCCCCGACCGAGTCTTGCTGCGGATCGCTCATGAGACCGCGTGCGACACCGACGTGGTCAGCGTCATCGATGCACTGACCGGCCGCGGCTATGCGCTCTCGCTGGACGATCTTCCCGGCCCGGATTTCGACGCGGCGCTGCTCGACATGTTCGGAACCGTCGAGATCGAGCCTCGCGCCTGGTCGCCCGACGACGCGGCGCGTGCGGTGGCACGTATCCGGGACGCTAGGGCGATGCCGCTGGCGTCGGGCCTGCGCGACTACACCGAGTTCGAGCAGGCCAAGGCGCTCGGGTTCGAACTGTTCTCGGGGCCGTTCTACGCCAGCCGCCACAAGGCGGCGGTTCGCACGATCCCGATCGGCGAGATGGGCACCCTGGTCGCGCTAGCCGCGATGCAGGGTGGGTCGGCGACGATCGAGGAGCTCGAGCAGGTGATCGACCGGGACATCGGCCTGAGCGTGAAGCTGCTGCGCTACATCAACTCCGCGTACATCGGCCTGCGCGGCAGCATCAGCTCGATCCGCCAGGCGGTCATGATGCTCGGGTCTCGCGGGGTGTCGCGCTGGGCGCTGCTGGTCGCGCTCACCGGCGGCCCGAACGCCCCCCGGGAGCTGTCGGTGATGGGGCTCACTCGGGCCCGGATGTGCGAGCTGCTCGGCGCCGATCACCGCGACGTCGCCGGCGACCAGCTGTTCACGGTCGGCCTTCTGTCGGTGGCCGACGCGCTGCTCGAGGTGCCGCTCGAGACGATCGTCGAGGAGCTGCCGCTCGCCGACGAGGTCAGCTCGGCACTGCTTCGCCGCGACGGGCCGGCCGGGGCGATCTTGAAGACGGTCGTCAGCTACGAGCAGGGCGATTTCGACGTGGCCGCGCTTCAGTCGCACACGCCTCGCATCGCGAGCTCTTACCGCGACGCGCTCGGCTGGGCGGTCGAGACCGTGTCGTCGCTGGCTGCCTGAGCGATCACGTACCGTTCCGCGTCAGTGACGCGCGTTCGGATCGACACGCTGCTGTCCCAGCGGGGGATGTTCCCGTCGCGATCGGCCGCGGCGGCGTCGGTGCTCGCCGGCGACGTGCTGCTCCTTCCCGACCGGCGGCGGGTGCAGAAGCCCGGCCAGCTTGTGCCCGAGGAGGTCGAACTCGAGGTCGTCAAGGCGCCGCCGTTCGCCTCGCGCGGAGGCGTCAAGCTCCGGAATGCGCTGGATTCGTTCGGTCTGGAGGTCGAAGGTCGCCGGGCGCTCGACGTGGGCGCCTCGACCGGCGGGTTCACGGACTGTCTGCTCCAGTCCGGGGCCTCGCACGTGGTGGCGGTCGACGTGGCCTACGGGGAGCTCTCCTGGCGGCTGCGGTCCGATCCGCGGGTGACAGTGATCGAGCGGTGCAACGCGCGCTCGCTGGCGCGCGAGCAGCTCCCGTACGCGCCCGATCTGATCGTGATCGACGTGTCGTTCATCTCGCTGGCCAAGGTGCTGCCCGCCGTCTTGGCGTGCGCCGAGGAACAGTTCGACTGCCTGGCGCTGATCAAGCCGCAGTTCGAGGTCGGGCGCTCCGCGGTAGGGAAGGGGGGCGTCGTGCGAAACGCCGATGACCGCCGACGCGCGCTGATCGACGTTGGAGACGCGGCCCGTGGGCTGGGCGCATCCGTGCTCGGATTTGCAAGTTCCGGGCTGCCGGGGCCGAAAGGGAACCTCGAAACGTTCGTGTGGCTGGCCGAGGCGGATCGGGGCGGGGCGGTGGCGGAGCTCGCGGCGGCTGCTCGGGAGGTAGAGCCTTGAATCCGGTCCGGACGGCCACGGTGCTGACTCACCGCCGGCCGTCGGAGACGCGGCCGGCAATCGACGCGCTGATCGAGATCGCGCGCCGATCCGGCGCGACCGTGTTCGTCGATCCCGAGGAGACGCGCAAGCACCGGCTCGAGCACGGGCCGGGTCTCGAGGTCGACGTCGAGGGCCCGCTCGACGTTGACATCTGCTTCGCACTCGGGGGCGACGGCACGATCCTGACCGCGCTGCGCCGGTACGCGGGGACCGCCGTCCCGGTGTTCGCGGTCAACTTCGGCGAGATCGGGTTCCTGGCCACGGTCGATCGCGACGAGGCCCGGATGGGGTTCGAGCTCGCCTTCGAGGGCCGGTTCGAGGTGCTGTCACTCCCCGGGATCTCGTTGTCAGGGTCGAGCGGCGAGTGGCTCGCGATGAACGACGTCTCGATCCACCGCCAACCCGGGAACCGCGTCGCCGACCTCGCATACGCGGTCGGCGAGGACGAGATCGGCCGCGTGCGCTGCGACGGGCTCGCGGTGGCAACGCCCGCCGGCTCGACCGGGTACAACCTCGCCAACGGCGGCCCGGTGATGGCCTGGGGCGTCGCCGGCTTCGTGGTGTCGTTCATCGCGCCCCACTCGCTGACCGCGCGGGCGCTCGTCGTCGCGCCAAGCGACGTGCTGACCGTGCTGAACCGCTCGCAGGAGGAGTCGGTCGACGTCACCGTCGACGGGCGGCCTGTGTGTACGCTGCCGCCCGGCGAAGAGATCGAGGCGAGCTTCGTCGACGGCCAGGGTTCGCTCGCCCAGATCCCGGGCGCGAACTTCTACCACCGGTTGCGCGAGAAGTTTGGCCGGCTGTCATCGATGCGCTAGGCAGTGCTCGGGGCCGGCTTACAGCCCGAGCGCGAGCACTTCGGCGCTGTGGAGCGCGCGGCGGCCCGTGCCGGCGGCGATCTGCGTCCGGCACGAAAAACCGTCCGCCACCAGCAACGTCTCGGCGTCGGCGGCCCTGACCGCGGGCAGCAGGAACTGCTCTCCGATCCGCATCGAGACGTCGTACTGCTCGCCGGCGCCGTAGCCGAATGACCCGGCCATCCCGCAGCAGCCGGCCTGGGTCATCTCCGCCTCGACCCCGGCGCGCGTGAGCAGCCCGCGGCCCTGATCGCCACGGATCACCGCCTTGTGATGACAGTGCCCGTGGACCAGCGCTCGCCGGCTCACGTCGGGCGGGTTCCAGCCGGGCGCGTAGCGCGCGAGCAGCTCGTCGAGCACCAGCGTCTGGCCCCCGAGGCGCCGGGCGTGTTCGTCGTGGGGCATGAGCTTCCGTAGTTCGTCGCGGAACACCGACGCGCAGCTCGGCTCGAGCACCAGCACCGGCACGCCGGACTCGATCGGCTCGGACAACGTTTCGAGCGTGTGCGTCAGGGTGCGTTTGGCGAGGCCGAGCATCCCGAAGTCGTACAGCGGCCGCCCGCAGCAGACATGCTTCTCGGGGATCTCGACGGCGAAGCCGGCGGCCTCGAGCACGCCGACGGCGGCCTTGCCGATGCCGGGCTCGAACAGGTCGGTGAACGTGTCGGGCCACAGCACGACGCGCTGGCCTCCGTTCTGGGCGGTCGTCACGGGCCGGGCCGCGAACCAGCTGCGGAAGGTCTGGCGCGCGAACTTGGGGATGTCGCGCTGCTCGGCCATCCCGAGCAACCTCTTGGTCGGCTGTGCGATTGGCGGCGACTGGCCGAGGCCGTTGACGAGCCGGGACGCGCGCGCCGCCACCTGACCCCACCACGGCATCAGGCCGAGCGCGTAGTGGTGCAGCGGCCGGCGGCGCTTTTCGTAGTAGTGGGCGAGGAACTCCGCCTTGTAGGTCGGAATGTCGACCTGCACCGGGCAGTCGCCGGTGCACCCCTTGCACGACAGGCACAGGTCGAGCGATTCCTTGACGGCGTCGTCGCGCCAGCCGTCGGTCACCGGATCGCCCTTGAGCATCTCGAACAGCAGCCGCGAGCGGCCGCGCGTCGAATGGCGCTCCTCGCGCGTGGCGTGGAAGCTCGGGCACATCGTGAGGCTGCCGAGGTTGCGGCACTTGGCCATCCCGAAGCACCGCTCGATCGCGGTCGCGAACGAGCCGCCGTCGTCCGGGTAGGCGAAGTGGGTCTTGAGCTCGGGTGGCCGGTAGTCCGGTCCGAGCCGAAGGCCCTCGTCGAGCTTGATGTCGCCGATCAGCCGGTTCGGGTTCATCTTCCAGTCCGGGTCCCAGATCCGCTTGAAATCGTTGAACGCCTGCATCAGCTCGGGGCCGAACATCTTCGGGAGCAACTCGGCGCGGCCGTGGCCCTCGCCGTACTCGCCGGCGAGCGAGCCGCCGTAAGCGACGACGAGGTCGGCGCACTTCTCCATAAACGACCGGAACGTCTTCACGCCGGCCGCGGACTTCAGGTCGAAATCCATCCGCGTGTGGACGCAACCCTGGCCGAAATGGCCGTAGTAGACACACCGGTAACCGTGGTCGTCGAGGATCTTCTGGAAGTCGCGGAGGTAGGCGCCGAGCTTGTCCGGATGGACCGCGGCGTCCTCCCAGTTGCCCTCGGCGTCCATGTAGCCGGGAGCCCGGCTGTCGCCGACCGCGCTCTCGCGGACTTTCCACGCGCTCACGTTCTCGGTCTTGTCGAGGAGCACCCGGGTGTCGATCTGTGGCCCGCCGGCGAGCGCCTCGAGCGCGGTGCGGGCCTCTTCCGTCGCCGCGTCGGGATCGTCCTGCCCGAACTCGACGTATAGCCACGCCCGGCCGTCGGGGAGCACCTGGCGCTCGGCGGCGAGTCGGCTCTTGGCGATCATGTTCTTGATCAGCTGATCGTCAAACCCCTCGAGCCCGATCGGCTTGCACCGCTGGAGGATCACCGGCACGTGATCGGCGGCCTGGAACACGTCGGGGTACCCGAGCAGCACCGTGCGCCGGTGCTGGGGGCTCGGAACCAGCCGGACCGTCGCGTGCAGCACGTTGACGCACGTCCCCTCCGAGCCGACGAGCGCGCGAGCGACGTTGAAACCGTTTTCGGGGAGGAGCTGGTCGAGGTTGTAGCCGGACACGCGCCGGGGGATGTCGGGGAACTCGGCTCTGACCCGGTCGGCCACGCGGTCGCGGAGTTTTTTCAGCTGGTCGTAGATCTCGCCGTTGCGTCCTCCGGCGGCGATGATCTCCTCGAGCCCCTCGTCGCTGGTCGCGCCGACGGTCATGCGCGTGCCGTCGTACAGGAGCACGTCGAGCGCGATCACGTTGTCGCTCGTCTTGCCGGCCATCAGCGAGTGGGTGCCGCACGAGTTGTTGCCGAGCATGCCCCCGAACGTGCAGTACTCGTGCGTCGCGGGGTCCGGCCCATAGGTGAGCTGGTGGCGCTCGGCGGCGTTGCGGAGCTGGTCGCAGATGACTCCGGGCTCGACGACCGCCTGCCGGATCTCCGGATCGAGCTCGACGATCTCGTTGTAGTACTTGGAGTAGTCGAACACGACCGCCACGTTCGTCGTCTGCCCGCTCGGCGCGGTACCGGTGCCCCGCGGCAGCACCGGAGCCCGGTACTCGCGGCAGATTGCGACCGCCGCGATCACGTCATCGGGGCCCCTGGGGATCACGACGCCGATCGGGACCGCCCGGTAGATCGAGAAGTCGTTGGCGTACATCGCCCGCGTCCCCGCGTCGAAGCGGACCTCCCCCGAGACCGCCTGTTGGAGCGCGCGCTTGAGCCCCGAGACGTCGACATCGGCTGGCCCGGTGACGTGGTGCCGCTCGAGCTGGGACGCGCTGGTGGCCATCGCTCTCCTCCTTGGTGGTGCGGGGCCGTTACCGTATCTCAGCCATCCCCGGCGGGTGGCTCAATACGCGCGGGCCGCGAGCGCGTCGACTCCGTCGGCGTCGGGATCGTCCACCGGTTCGTCGTCCGCGCGGACCAGACAGCGCACCGACACGCCCGCCTTCGCGAGCCTCTCTTCGCCGTCCACGCCGCAGTCCCGCCACGGGATCCGGGCGACACCTTCGCCGCCGATCTCGCGCGCTTCCTCGACCGATCCGGCGGCCCGCGTCCGGCCGTCGCGCAGCGCCGTCGCCTGGCCGAGCAGTGTGGCTTGATCGTCGGCGAGCAGCTGCGGGATCTCCGCTAGCGCTCTCAGCGGCACGGTCTCCTTGGCGGCCTGCGCGCGGCGGGCTAGCACGGCCTGGCCTGCAGCCACATCCCTCGGGCCGAGCTCGACGCGAACTGGGACGCCGCGAAGCTCGTGGTCGATGAGCCGTCGCCCGAGCGAGACCTCGACCCGATCGTCCAGCTCGACTCGAACCCCGGCGCGCTTCAGCTCGTCGACGATCGCGGTCGCGGACTCGATCACGCCCTCGCCGGCGCGTGCGACCACCACGACGGCCTGGATCGGAGCGAGACGGGGCGGCACACGCAACCCATGATCGTCGCCGTGAACCATGATCATCGCGCCCAGCAGGCGCGTCGACACGCCCCACGACGTCTGCCAGACGTGACGGAGCTGACCGTCGCGGTCGGTGAACTGGATGCCGAACGCGCGCGCGAAGTTCTGCCCGAGCTCGTGTGAGGTGCCCATCTGCAGCGCCTTGCCGTCGCGCATGACGCCCTCGCACGACCACGAGATCTCGGCGCCCGCGAACTTCTCCCGCTCGGTCTTGCGTCCGCGGAACACCGGGATCGCGAGTTCCTGCACCATCGCGTCGGTGTAGACCTCCTCGAGGATCCGCAGCGCGTATGCGTGCGCGTCCTCGCGGGTGGTATGGGCGGTGTGCCCCTCCTGCCAGAGGAACTCCGAGCTGCGCAGGAACAGCCTCGGCCGGAGCTCCCACCGGACGACGTTCGCCCACTGGTTGATCAGCAGCGGCAAGTCGCGGTAGCTCGAGATCCATCGGGCAAACGAGGAGTTGACGATCGTCTCGCTGGTGGGCCGGACCACCGCCGGTTCTGCGAGTTCCTTGCCGCCGCCGTGGGTGACGACCGCCAGCTCCGGACTGAAGCCCTCGACGTGCTCGGCCTCCCGCCGCATGAAGGCCTCCGGGATCAGCAGCGGGAAGTACGCGTTGCGGGCGCCCGTGGCCTTGATCCGCTCGTCGATCGCCGCCTGGAGTCGCTCCCAGATCGCGTATCCCCATGGGCGGATCACCATCGTCCCGCGGACGGGCCCGTTCTCGGCCAGCTGCGCCTTGGCGATTACGTCCTGATACCAGGTCGGGAAGTCCTGCTCCTGAGGCACCAGCACGCTCACGTGAAATCACCGTAGCGGTGGGGTACGTACGGCTCCTCCAAGCGGCGGCACTCCTCGTCGGTGAGCTCGAGCCCGGCGGCGGCGACCGCGTCGGTGACGTGCTCGAGCCGGGTCGCGCCGACGATCGGGGCGACGACCCCCGGACGCGCCAGCAGCCACGCGAGCGCGATTTGCGCGGCCGATGCGCCGCGTTCCTCGGCGATGGCTCGGGCCACCTCGGCGATGTCGAGGTCGGTCTCGCGGTAGGTGCGGCGGTCCTCGCCCGAGCGCGCAGTCGACCGGCTCGACCCGCGCTTGCCGGCGAGCAGGCCTCGCGCGAGCGGGCTGTACGGCACGAGGCCAACGCCGAGGTCGAGGCAAAGCGGGATCATCTCGCGCTCCTCCTCGCGGTTGACCAGGTTGTACCGATTCTGCATCGAGATGAAACGGGTCCGGCCGGCCCGCTCGGCGGCGTGCTGGGCCTTGGCGAATTGCCACGTGGCCATCGTCGACGCGCCGATGTAGCGAGCCTTGGCGCTACGCACGATCTCGTGGAGCGCCGTCACCGTCTCCTCGATCGGGGTTTCCTCGTCCCACCGGTGGACCTGATAGAGGTCGACGTAGTCGGTGCCGAGCCGTCTGAGGGAAGCATCGATCGCGGCCATCAAATGCATGCGCGAGAGGCCGCGCTCGTTGGGGCCGGCGCCGCTCGGGTAGTAGACCTTGGTCGCCAGGGATCGCCGAAGCTCATCATCCCCAGGCCGATCGGCGAGACCCTGAGCCCGGAAGCCCCGAGCGAGCGATAGCCGGTGAGAGCAGTTCCCATGTGGACCTCCATTTAGCCATGTCCGCGGACCGCGGGCGGGACCGTCCCGATCCGTCGGGGGCGGGTGGTACACCCCGCCCATGCTGCAAGAGCTGCGCGTCGAGAACCTGCTTCTGATCGACCGGGCCGAGCTGACGCTCGCCCCGGGGTTGAACGTCGTGACCGGCGAGACCGGCGCCGGCAAGACACTGCTCGCGCAGGCGCTCGACCTGCTGCTCGGCGGGCGAGCCGGCAGTGGCGTGGTGCGCGCCGGCGCGCCCGAGGCCTACGTCGAGGGCGTGTTCTCGCTGCTTCCCGAGCTAACGGAAGCGGAGGTGCTGCCGACCGGCGCCGACGAGATCGTGCTGGCGCGTCGCGTCTGGCCGGACGGGCGGACCCGGGCGTACGTATGCGGCAGGTCGGCGACGGTGGCCGACCTGCGCGAGCTCGGAAGCGCGCTGCTCTCGTTCTACGGCCAGCACGAGCACCAGAAGCTGATGCTCTCAGCCGTCCAGCTCGACGTCCTCGACGGTTACTGCGGGCCGTCACAGGGCGAACTGCGCGGGCGGGTGGCCGACGCCCACGCGTGGGTGCGCGACTTGCAGGACCGGTACGAAGGCGTCAGCGAGCTCGCCGCCGGGCGGGAGCGCGAACTCGACCTGCTGGCGTTCGAGCTCGACGAGATCGAGAGCGTGGGGCCGAGCGAGGAGGAGGATTCGGAGCTGACGGTCGAGCGGGACCGCCTCCGCCACCTGGAGACGCTGCGGGGCGCCGCGTTTGGCGGAGCCGAGGCGATCTCACCCGAGGACGGCGGCGTAGGCGCGGCGGAGCTGCTCGCCCGGGCAGCCGCTCAGCTGGCAGTCGCCGCCGGCATCGACCCGGAGCTCGCCGGCCTGCACGAGCGCGCCCAGGCGCTCGGGGACGAGGCCTCGGAGTTGAGCGCCGAGTTGCGGTCGTACGTGTTCGGGCTCGAGGGGTCGCCGGGCCGGCTCGAGGAGGTCGAGGAGCGACTCGCCGTGTTCGCCCGCCTGGAGCGAAAGCACGGCGGTTCGATCGCGGACGTGCTTGCCCACGCCGAGCGCTGCCGGGCGCGACGCGACGAGCTCGAGCTGGCCGAAGTCGCGCTGTCGGAGATCGAGGCCGAATTGGTGCGGGCCCGCGCGGAGCTCGACCGTGTGGCAGACGAGCTGTCGGAACGCCGGCGCGAGGCGGCCCCCGCGCTCGCGGCCGCTGTGCGCGAGCGGCTGTCCGAGCTGGCGATGCCCGACGCCGAGTTCGAGGTCCAGGTCAGGCCGCGTTCGGACGGCTGTGGGGCACGCGGGGCGGACGAGGTGTCGATGGTGATCGCGCCGAACCCGGGGATGCCGGCTGGGCCGCTTCGCGAGATCGCCTCGGGCGGGGAGCTGTCGCGGGTGATGCTGGCGATCCTGAGCGTGGCTCATGGCGGGAGTGGCGCCGGCTCGGACTCGCTGCTCGTGTTCGACGAGATCGACGCCGGCATCGGGGGCCACACCGCCCGCGCCGTCGGCGAGCACCTGCGCACGCTGGCCGAGGGGCGGCAAATCCTCTGCATCACGCACCTCCCGCAGGTGGCGGCGATGGCCGCGCGTCACTTCACGATCGTCAAGGACTCGAACGCCGTCCCCGCGCGGACGGCCGTGTCGACGCTCGACGGGGACGGCGTCGTCGGCGAGCTCGTCCGGATGCTCGGCGCCGCCGAGGGCGACCGGGCCGCCAGCCGCCACGCGCGGCAGCTGCTGCGCGCCGCCTGATTACGGCGCAACCTCCGAGCGTCCGAGACGGTCGCTACCGTCAAAACATCGGGACCCGACTACACTCGATCAAAGACCGCATGGCTTCAGGCGAGACGCGATTCATCTTCATAACCGGCGGGGTCGTGTCCTCGCTTGGCAAGGGAATCGCCGCCGCATCGATCGGCCGGTTGCTCGTTTCCCGCGGGCTCGACGTACAGCTCCAGAAGTTCGATCCGTACATCAACGTCGATCCGGGCACGATGTCGCCCTACCAGCACGGCGAGGTGTTCGTGACCGAGGACGGCGCCGAGACCGATCTTGACCTTGGTCACTACGAGCGGTTCACCGACGCCAACACCAGCCGCGCGTCGAACGTAACCGCCGGCGGCGTCTACAACACGGTGATCCGGCGCGAGCGGCGCGGCGACTACCTGGGCGCAACCGTCCAGGTCGTCCCGCACATCACCGACGAGATCAAGCAGCGGATCAAGCTGATGGCGGAGGCGACGGACGTCGACTTCGTGATCACGGAGATCGGCGGGACCGTCGGCGACATCGAGTCGCTGCCGTTCCTCGAGGCGATCCGGCAGTTCCCGGTCGACGTCGGCCGGCGTCGTTGCATGTTCATCCACCTGACGCTGGTCCCGTACATCTCGCACGCGGGCGAGCTGAAGACCAAGCCGACCCAGCACTCCGTCAACGAACTGCGGCGCATCGGCATCGCGCCGGACATGGTCATCTGCCGCTCGGAGTCGATGCTCGGCGACGACATCCGGCGCAAGATCGCGCTGTTCGCGAGCCTCCCGGTCGAAGCCGTGGTGTCCGCGTTCGACGTGCCCGACATCTACCGGGTGCCGCTCGTGTTTCACGACGAGGGCGTCGATGATTTCGTGCTCACAGAGCATTTCGGGATCGAGGCGCCGGCGCCCGATCTGAGCGACTGGCAGGAGATCACCCGGCGCTCGGCCGAGGCGACGCAGGGCGTCCGGATCGCGCTTGTCGGCAAGTACGTCCGGCTCGAGGACGCGTACCTGTCCGTGGTGGAGGCGCTCCGGCACGCGGGGACACACCACGACGCCAAGGTCGAGGTCGACTGGGTCGACTCCGAGGAGGTCAGCGACCCGGCGGTGGCCGCGCGACTCGACAAGGCGAGCGGCATATTGATCCCGGGCGGATTCGGAGGCCGCGGAATCGAGGGCAAGATCCGCGCCGCCCAGATCGCGCGCGAGAAGAAGATCCCGTATCTCGGCATCTGCCTGGGCATGCAGCTCGCGGTCGCCGAGTTCGCCCGCCACGTCGCCGGGATGGAGGGCGCCAACTCCACCGAGTTCGACCTCGAGACCCCGTTCCCGGTGATCGACCTCCTGCCCGAGCAGAAGGAGATCGCCGACATGGGCGGGACGATGCGCCTGGGCGCGGACCCGGTCAAGCTCCACGCCGGCACCCGCATACGCGAGCTCTACGCAGAGCCGGTCGTGTACGAACGCCACCGGCATCGTTACGAGGTCAACAACCACCTGCGCCGCAGGCTCGAGGCGGCCGGGCTGGTGTGCTCGGGCACCTCGCCCGACGAGAGACTCGTCGAGGCGATCGAGCTTCCCGCCGATCGGCATCCGTTCTTCGTCGCCTCGCAGTACCACCCCGAGTTCAAGTCGCGCCCCGAGCGGCCTGCGCCGTTGTTCCGGGAGTTCGTGGGCGCGGCGCTAGAGCATGCCGGGCGGACCGTGGCCCTGGCGCAGCAGGGCAACGGCGCTGCGCAGGACGGCGAGGGCGCCCCGGCACACGCCGCCACCAGGTGAGGCGCACCACCGACGCCGAGCGCGAGCGGCTCAACGAGACGTTCGCGGCGCTGTGCCGGATCGAGAGTCCATCGGGGTGCGAGCGCGCGTGCGCGGACTGGATCACCGAGCAGCTGCGGCGGATGGGCCTCGACGTGACGGAGGACGACGCCGGGCCGCAGGTGGGCTCCGACGCCGGCAACCTGCTCGCGCGGATCCCCGGCACGGGCCCCGACAGCATCCTCCTGTGCGCCCACATGGACACCGTGCCGCTTACCGCGCCGATCGAGCCGGTGCGCGACGACGGGGGCTGGGAGAACGCCGGCGAGGGGATCCTCGGCGCCGACAACAAGTCCGCGGTGGCGGTCATCCTCGAGGTCGCGCGGCGCGTCACGTCGGCGGCGAGGCCGCCCGAAGTTGGGATCGAGTTGCTGTTCACGATCTGCGAGGAGGTGTCGCTGCGGGGGTCGCGCGCATTTGACGCGAGTCGCCTCGACAGCCGGTTCGGGTATGTGTTCGACCACGCGACGCCGATCGGCGAGATCGTGCTGGCCTCGCCCACGCACCACCGGATCGACGCCGAGCTCCGGGGGCGGGCCGCCCATGCCGGCGTCCGCCCCGAGGTGGGGCGCAGCGCGATCGCGGCAGCCGCGAGCGCGATCGCGGCGATGCGGCTCGGACGCGTCGACGCTGAGACC